>Ga0156237_1149_pt1 | contig 26191 bp, 21 predicted proteins | sample RifCSPlowO2_12_FD_107884 | JGI IMG/M metagenome (GOLD analysis project Ga0156237, IMG submission 107884) | candidate division NC10 bacterium RIFCSPLOWO2_12_FULL_66_18
GGTCCACCTCTTGATCAGCCCATCGCGGACCGCGGGCGTCCCATACTTCCCGAAATCGTAGGCGATGACAGCGGCGGCCTCAAAGCGTGGAACGTCATCTGCAATGGGTGCCTTAGTGTTGGACGGGATGCTCAGCTCACCGTTCGCGGGCCCCAGCTTTTGGCTCTCCGCGCTGATGGCCCAGTCAATGAACCTCAGCCCGTTCTCCCGGTTTGGCCCCCCCTTCACCAAGCTTAGGCCGCCGATTTCATACCCCGTCCCATCTTTTGGGGCGATGAACCGGACGGGGAAGCCCTTGCGGGCCCGATCTACCACGTCGTTTGCGAAGGAGACTCCAATCGCCACCTCGCCCCGGCCCGCCAGCAGGCTGGGGTCGCCACCGCTCCGAGTGTACTGGGCCACGTTCTTGTGGATCGCCTTCAGCAGCTCGAAGCCCTGCTCCTCGCCGTAAATCTGGACGAGGGTTGTCATCAGGGTATACCCGGTCCCCGAGGTGTTGGGATTCGGCATGGCGATGAGCCCTTTGTACTTCGGATCGCCCAATTCCTTCCAGGTCTCCGGGACCGGGAGGTTCTTCTCCTTCAGGATCTTTTCGTTCACGCCGAAGCCGTGCAGTCCGGTGTACAAGGGAATATAGTGCCCGTCCACTGCCTTGGTGAGCTGTGGCCGCAGCTCGCCCCACGCCTTGGGCCGGAAGAACTCCACCAGCCCCTCCGCCTGCGCGACCCAGTGGGGATCGCCCGTGCCGCCGAACCACACGTCGAACGCCGGGTTGGCCTTTTCCGCCCGAAGCCGGGCGAGCGCGGCCCCCGAGCTGAGCCGCACGAACTCCGTCTGGATCCCGGTCTTGCTGAATTCCCGCTTCACCGCTTCGCACCAGGCCGGATCGGGGCTGCACAGGATGGTGACCTTGTTCTCGCCCGCAAAGGCGGGCAGGGCGAACAGAACTACCAGGGCGATCGCCAGCAGAACCAATGCACTCGTTTTTCTCATGACGTACCCTCCCTCCTCTTGTCCTGCGGTGTGGAAGTGCTGCAGTGCTGCGGTTCCGGAACAGCAGCACGGCAGGACTTCAGCACGGCAGCACGGTTTCAGGTCAGCCCACCACCTGGTTCAGGTTTGCGAAGACCCGTTGGATCGCCTTCACGTAGTACCGCATCAGCTCCATCGGCTGCGGGAACAGGGGATGGGAATGCGACCCGATGACCAGCGAGTCAGCCAGCAGTCGGATCGTCTCCGGGTACTCGGCCAAGTCGTATTTCACCTCCTCGCCCAGGGGACACTTCCACGGACAGGACAGGCCATAGCCGGTCCGCTCCTGGAACAGGGTCTGGCCCGGGACGGGGACGGTCTGCCACAGGCTCACCTCGACCCCTTCGGCCTTCAGCGCCGCCAGGATCTTGAGGCGGAACTCCTTCGGTGGCAGATCCACGCCCGCGGCGCGGGGGTCCAGGCGGATGCGATACTGGTAGTAGCTCGCCGTGCAGTCGGGCGGGATGTAGGGCGGGGTGATGCCCGGGATCTTGCCCAGATGCAGGGTGAGGTAGGCGGCGTTACTGCGCGTGTTGGCCAGCCAGTGGTCCAGGCGGCGCAACTGGCTTCGGCACAGGGCCGCGGTCAGCTCGTTGGTCCGGTACATCCACCCCATCGTGAGCGAGTTGTACTCGCGCACCCCGTCCAGGGGGCGGGCGGGGTCGAAGGCCCTCCGGTCGCTTTCCTGGATGTCCTCGCCGAACATCCGGAACCGGTTGGCGCGTTCCCGCAGGTCGGGGCGGTTGGTCACGAACATCCCGCCCTCGCCCGCGGGCAGGTTCTTGCTGGCCTGGAAGGAGAAGCACCCCATGTCTCCGATCCCGCCGACCTTCCGGCCGCGGTAGGTGGCGCCGTGGGCCTGCGCCGCATCCTCGATCACCAGGAGGCCGTGCTTTGTCGCGATGGCCTGGATGCGTTCCATGTCTGCGGGGACGCCGTGAATGTGGACCGGGATGATGGCTTTGGTCCGCGGGGTGATCCGCTCCGCGATCTTGGCCGGGTCGATGGTGAAGGTCCGCGGATCGATGTCCACGAAGACGGGGACGGCGTTGTGCTGCAGGACCGCCAGGGCCGTGGCCAGGAACGTGAAGGCGGTGGTGATCACCTGGTCCCCGGTCCCGATGCCGCCGGCGGCCACCGCGGTGTGCAGGGCGGCCGTCCCGCTGTTGGTGGTGAGTGCGTACCGGACGCCGCAGTAGCGGGCCCACTCCTCCTCCAGGGCCTTGACCTGGGGGGCATAGGGACCGGAGAGAATGCCAGAGTCCAGGGCGGCCAGGACGGCGGCCTTGTCCTCGTCGGTGATCATGGGCCAGCGACGGTGCAGATCCTTCGGGACGACGGGGGTCCCCCCCCGGATGGCCAGGGTCTCGGTCATGGGTGACTCCTTCCGGTTCGGTGGGGGCGCCGCAGGCCGCCAGTGCCGGCGCCGGTCCCGGCACCACACGAGGAACGGATCAACAGCGTGTGGGACACCACGGTGGTGGAGAAGACGTGCCGTTCCCCCTCCTCCATCTGGGCGATGGCCCGGCGCACCGCCATGCGGCCCATCTCCTCCTTCGGGACGGCGACAGTCGTGAGGGGCGGGGTGGTGTGAGCCGCGTACTCGATGTCGTCGTACCCGACGAGGGCGAGGTCGTCCGGAACCGTGAGGCCGTGGTCGTGGATGGCTCGCAGTGCCCCGATGGCCACATCGTCATTGGTGAAGATGGCGGTGGGGCGACTCTGGCCTTTCAGGAGCCGTTCGGCCGCCTCGTACCCGCCTTCCGGTCGGAGCGGTGCCTCGACGACGTAGCCATCCCGGACGGGCATTCCGGCCTCGTGGAAGGCGCGCCGGTACCCGCTGGTGAGGGCCTGGGAGAACGGGTGTCGCGCCGGCCCCCGGATGAGCGCGATGCGCCGGTGTCCGAGCTTGATCAGGTGGCGAGTGGCCTCGTAGGCGCCCTGAGCGTCGTCGCAGATGACGCCGTCCGCGTCCCGCAGGGGCGGGCGCATGTCCACGAGAACGAGGGAGAAACCGGTCCCGTGCAGTTGCCGCACCAGGCGGGGCGCGACTTTGCCCACCAGGATCAGCCAGCGCGTCATCATCTCGCGGATCATCCGGGGGTAATCCAACGGCTGGGTGACGTCGCCCAGGCCGTACCCCAGGAGGAGGTGGCAGTCGGAGCGCCGGGCTTCGTCGGCGATGCCCTGGATGATCCCGGCGAAGTAACTGTGGGAGGTGACGACCTCCCGGCTGAGAATGGCGCCGACGATACGGTCGCTCCGCGCGCCAGGGGTCGTGCGGTTGACGAGCAGCTGGGCGGCGGGGTTCGGGATGTACCCCAGGCGGCGCACGGCGGCCAGGACCCTGCGGCGGCTTTCCGCGCTGACGTCGGGGCGGCCGCGCACGACCCGGGACACGGTCATGATTGACAGCCCGGTGTGCCGGGCGATATGTTTCAGCGTGACCGGGGCCCGGACGGGTTTCGGCATTTTTTGGCCGGGAGTCTGTTAGCGTTAACGGCAGAATGTGTACCCCAGGTGGGCCGCGCGCGTCAAGGAGATTTTCCCGGGGCCGCTCGAAAATCGGGGGGTGGGACACGGGGGCCCTTTCAGACCGCAACGCCCGAAGACGGAGGTGATCGCCTCTGTGATTTCGTGTTGACTTCTGTTTGAATTTGTGAGCCAATGGCGCCCCGCGCACCCCCCGACTGGGGTGTGGCGTGGGAGACGGCGATTCCTGGAGGCGCGGATGGGGGCTGCCCGGATTGATCCACACTGGCGATACCACGACCTGCGAGCCATCCTCCTGGAGAACGCCCGCCTGCGCCTCACGATCCTGCCCGAGGTCGGGGCGAAGCTCTACGATTTCATCTGCAAGCGCTCTGACCGGAACCTCCTGTGGCAGAACCTCCGCTTGGCGCCTCGCCTGCCTGCCTTTGGCGGCAACTTCGACGACTGGTGGAGCGGGGGCTGGGACGAGGTCTTCCCCACCTGCGACCTCAGCACCTACCAGGGCGAGACCTACCCGTACCTGGGGGAACTCTGGTCGCTTCCCTGGACCTGGGAGGTGGAAGAGGCCGGCCCGTCCGTCGTCGGCCTGCACCTCACGCGGACGACCGTCATCGCCCCGGCCCGGATGGAGAAGTGGATCCGCCTGGAGGCGGACGAACCGGTCGTCCGCTTCCGGCACCGGTTGACCAACATCGGGACCCAGCCCATGGACTTCGTGTGGGGGATCCACCCCTGCTTTCGCATCGAGGCGGGCTACCGGATTGACGCCCCGGCCCGGGTCGGGGTCATCGGCCACACGTCCACGGCCCCCTTCGGACCGGTGGGGACGACGTACCCGTGGCCCAATCCCGATGTCTGCACCATTCCGCCGGCGAGCCAAGGGTGGTGCGAGGGGCACTACGCGACCGAACTGACCGACGGGTGGGTGGCCCTGACGGACCCGAAGGCCGAGATGGGGATCGGTCTCGTCTTTCCGCGGGACGTGTTCCCGGTCCTGTGGTGCTGGATGGTGTACGGGGGATGGCGCGGCCACTACCATGTAGCGCTGGAGCCCTGGACCGGCTGGCCGCACCAACTGGACAAGGCGGTAGCGGCGGGACGGCACCGGACCCTGGCGCCGGGCGAGTCGCTCGAGTGCGAGACCATGGCGGTGGTGTACAGCGGGGTGCAGTCGGTCACCTCGATCGGCTGGGATGGTCAGGTTCGTGGATAGGGAAGAGAACCTCAAACGAATGCAACCACAGATGAACACAGATGCACACGGATAGGTCGGAACCCTGCTGAAAAATATCTGTGTTGATCTGTGTGTATCTGTGGTTGCTTCTTCTTGGTCGGGAGAACTGAAAACTGGTAAGGAAGGAGGAAGTCATGAGGGGATGGTGGCGGTACGGCGCGATGGTCCTCGGCGTGATGGCGCTGGCGGCAGCGCCGACGGGAGCGTTGGCCGCGTCGGCGGATCATGAGGGACAGGTCGTCGTCTACACGGCGGCACAGAGCACGATCGTCCAGGCCATCGGCCCGATGTTCGAGAAGACGACCGGGATCAAGGTGCAGTTCGTGGAGGGAGGCACCGGGGAGGTCCTGAAGCGGGCGCAAGCGGAAAAGGCCAACCCACTCGGCGATGTCTTCTGGGCGCTGGCGGCCGAGCCGCTGGCGGCCAACGCCGACCTCCTGGAGCCGTACACGGTGGCGGACGACGCCAAGATCGCTGCCATCTACAAGAAGGGGATGGCGGGGGGGCGGGTCATCCCCAACAACGTGACCCCCATGGTCATCGTGTACAACAAGAAGCTGATGAGCGAGGCGGACGCGCCGAAGACCTGGAAGGCCCTGGTCGATCCGAAGTGGAAGGACAAGATCGCCTACGCCGCGGCCGACAAGTCCGGCTCGTCCTACACGATCCTGGCCACCCTGCTGACGGTGTTCGGCGATAACGACACTGGCTGGAAGGTGGTCGAGGATACCATGAAGAACGCGAAGATCCTCCCGTCCTCCAGTCGCGTGCCCAAGGGGGTCGCGGACGGCGAGTACCACGCGGGCCTGACCTACGAGGACGCGGCCATGCGCCAGGTGGCAGGCGGTGCCCCGGTGGGCGTGATCTATCCCCAGGACGGGACCTCGGTCCCACCGGACGGCAACGCGCTGATCAAGGGCGCCAAGCATCCCAAGGCCGCCCGGATTTTCCTCGACTACGCGGTGTCCAAGGAAGTGATGGATCTCCTCGCCGAAAAATTCTCGCTCCGGTCGGCGCGGACGGACGTGAACCCGCCCAAGGGGTTCGCGCCCCTGAGCGAGATCAAGGCCGTGGCCTACGACATGGAGTGGGCCGGCAAGAACTACGCGGCCTTCGTGAAGAAGTGGCAGGACATCATCGTGCGGGTGAAGTGAGGAAGGCAGAGGGCAGAAGGCAGAGGGCAGAAGGCAGGGCAAGGCTCTTGCTGCCTTCTGCTTTCTGCCGACTGCCTTCTCGTTCTGTGTGGCTGACGAGGCGTGATGCGTAATCGCTGGGACATCTGGACCAGTGTGACCGGGATCGCCTTCGCCCTCCTGGCGGTTCTGCTGATCATCCCCTTGGGGCGGCTGCTCTGGGCCAGCCTGCTGGGGGATGACGGCGGCTTCACGCTGAAGCACTATCGGGCCTTCCTCGCCTATCCCTATTACTCCCGCACCATCGGCCACAGCTTCCTGGTCAGCGGGTTGGTGACGCTCGCAGCCCTGGTGGTGGCGGTCCCCGTGGCCTTCCTGCTCGCCCGCGTGGACATTCCGGGCAAGGCGGTCCTCAAGTCGCTGGCCATCCTGCCCCTGGTGTCGCCGCCCTTCATCGGGGCCTACTCGTGGATTCTGCTCTTCGGACGGGCCGGGTACGTCACGACGCTCCTGCAGAATGTCGGACTCACGATCCCCACGGTGTACGGGATGCACGGCATTGTGCTGGCCCTGACCCTCAATCTGTACCCGTTCGTCCTGCTCATGGTGGCAGGGGCGCTCCAGGCCCTGGACCAGTCGCTGGAGGAGGCGGCCCAGGGCCTGGGGTCAAGGCCCTGGCGGGTCTTCTGGACCGTCACGGTTCCGGTGACCATGCCGTCGGTCCTGGGCGGGGCGCTCCTGGTCTTTCTGACAGCCTTCGCCGACTTCGGCGCGCCCATGATCATCGGCGAAGGGTACCAGGTGCTCCCCACCATCGTGTACAGCCTGTTCGTGAACGAGATGGGGGGCAATCCCGCCATGGCCAGCACGGGCGCGACGCTCCTGGTGCTGTGCACGACCGCCATCTTGCTGGTGCAGTACTGGGCCGTGAGCCGGAAGCGGTATGCCATGACCCAGCATCGTCCGGCCCCCCCGGTGCGACCACGGCCCCTCGTGCGCGGGCTGCTCACCGGCTGTGCGTACCTCGTAATCGGGCTATCCCTGGTGCCGGCGCTGGTCGTGGTCGTGACCTCGTTCTTCGAGAGCCGGGGGCCGGTCCTGTACCCGAACTTCAGCCTGGGCAACTACCGGGAGGTCCTGTTCAACGTGCCCCGCGCCATCGCCAACAGTTTCGTCCTCTCCAGCGTCTCCACCCTGCTGGACGTTCTCCTGGGGACCCTCATCGCCTACCTGGTGGTCCGCCGCCGCTCGCTGACCACCGCCGCGCTGGATTCGTGCGTCATGATCCCGTACGCGATCCCGGGGACGGTAATCGGCGTGGCCTTCATCGTGGCGTTCAACAAGCCCCCCATCGTCCTGACCGGCACGTTCCTCATCCTGCTGCTGGCCTACTTCGTCCGCCGGCTGCCCTACTCGGTGCGGGCGGGGTCGGCCATCCTCCATCAGATTGACCCCTCGGTGGAGGAGGCCTCCATCAGCCTGGGCGTGTCGCCCCTCAAGAGCTTTGCCAAGGTGACGGCCCGGCTCATGCTGCCGGGGATCGTGTCGGGCGGGATCCTGACCTGGGTGCAGACCATCACGGAGATCAGCGCTACCATCTTCCTCTATTTCGGCGCCTGGTCCACCATCACCGTCGTGATCTACCGCCAGGTCAGCAGCAGCAACTTCGGCAGCGCCGCCGCGGCGTCCACGATCCTGCTGGTGGCGGTCTTCATCCCGGTCCTGATGGTCAACTGGATGATGGGCGAGCGCGCCGTGACGGCCGTCTGAGAGCGTGCTGCGGCTCAAGGTGCTGCGGTGCTGCCGTTCACGACCGATCTTGTGTCCTGACAGTAGCACCGCAGCACCGCAGCACGGGGAACCGTGCGGATGAGCACGATCCTGACCATCGAGAAGATCCGCAAGCGCTACGGAGAGGTCGAGGCGCTGGCCGACGTGTCGCTGACCGTCCAGGGCGGCGAGTTCTTCACGCTGCTGGGGCCCAGCGGGTGCGGGAAGACGACGCTGCTCCGCTGCGTGGCCGGGTTCCTCCGGCCTGACGCCGGGCGCATCCTGTGCAATGGCGAGCGGCTCGACACCCTGCCGGCGCACCTGCGCGACATCGGGATGGTCTTCCAGAATTACGCGATCTTCCCCCACCTCACGGTCTTCGAGAACGTCGCCTACGGGCTCCGCGCACGCCGGGTCCCGCCGGCCGAGCTCCGGCACCGGGCGATCGAGGCGCTGCGGCTCGTGCAGATGGAGCCCCTGGCGGACCGGCGCCCCGACCAGCTCTCCGGCGGCCAGCAGCAGCGGGTGGCGCTGGCGCGGGCCATGGCGATCCGGCCGCGACTTCTCCTGATGGACGAGCCCCTCTCGAATCTGGATGCCAAGCTGCGGGTGGAGATGCGGACGGAGATCCGGCGGTTGCAGCGCGACCTGGGGATCACCACGATCTATGTCACGCATGACCAGGAGGAGGCGCTGGCCATCTCGGAGCGGCTGGCGGTGATAAATGCCGGGCGGGTGGAGCAGGTCGGATTCCCCTGGGACGTGTATCAGGCGCCGACGAGCGCCTTCGTGGCCCAATTCATCGGGACCAGCAACGCCCTTCGGGGCACGGTGGTCGGGACGGAGGGGGAATGGGCTCGCGTGGAGATCGGTGGCTGGATGCTTCGGGCTCGCCGGGCGGGCGTCGCCGCAGGGCAGGTGCTGGCGGTGTTTCGACCGGAGGCGGTCGAGCTGCTGCCCGAAGGCGGAAATATCCCCGGGGCCACGCTGGGGGAAGGGGTGGTGGCCAACCGCGAATTCCTCGGGGCCATCTTGCGCTATCGCCTCCGCCTGGCGGACGGCTCCCTGATCCACCTGGACGAGCACAAGCCGGACCCGGCCCGCCTGCGGAAGGAGGGCGAGCGGGTTCGCTTCGCCGTGCGCCCGAACGACGTCATGCTCTTTCCAGCGGACGGCTGACCGCAATGGAAAATTCCAAACCGACAATGAGAAACCGACAACCGGAAGATGGTGTGGTCCGAGTCGTAATTGTGTGGCTCGGATCTCTGCCCATTGTCAGTTGCCCGTTGTCGGTTGTCAGTTTTTCATTGAAATGGAGAACACCGTGACAGTCCGCGAATTCCGCGTGTCCCGCCTGCCGACCGTCCTCCAGCCGCTCACCGCCGAAGCGATCGCCCTGGCGCTCGACGCAGGTCGCATCCTCCGCCGACGCTTCCGAACGGCGGTGCAGGTCACGCTGAAGGGCCCTGCGGACGTGGTGACTGCGGCCGATATAGAGGCCCAGAGCCTCATCGTGCGCCGGCTTCGCCGCCGATTCCCGGCTCACGGCATCCTGGCCGAGGAAGGGCTGGACGCCACGGCCGGGACGGAGTGGCGCTGGATCGTGGATCCACTGGACGGGACCAAGAACTTCGCCCGCGGCATCCCGAGTTTCTGCGTGTCGATTGCCGTCGAGCGGGAGGGCCGGGTGGAGGTGGGCGTCGTGGATGACCCGGTGCACGAGGAGCTGTTTGTGGCCGTCCGGGGGGCCGGCGCGTGGTGTAACGGCCGGCCCATCCGCGTCTCCGAGGTCAGCGCTCTCGAGGCGGCCTTCCTGGGGACCGGGCTTCCCCATCGCGTGGGGAGATTCGCCGGGCCGGTGGGGCGCACGTTCACTCGCTTTGCCACCTGCTCGCTGGGGGTCCGGGATCGCGGCGCGGGCGCCCTGGACCTCTGCTACGTGGCCTGCGGCCGGTTCGACGGGTACTGGGAGATCGACCAGTCGCCCTGGGATGTCGCCGCGGGAGGCCTGATCGTCGAGGAGGCGGGCGGGCTCATGTCGGACTTCCGGGGCGGGCCCTTCGACAGCTTCGGAGGAGAGACCGTCGCCAGCAACGGGAAGATCCACGACCAGATCCTGGCGGTGCTGGCCATGCCCGGTGGGGTTCCAAAGCGGTACCGCCCCCCGTTACGCCGCCGGTGACGGAGGTGTATCACCAAGGCACCGAGATACCAAAAAACCCCTGACTATTCTTCAGGGAATGCTTGGTGCCTTGGTGTTGTGCTGGTGAGCTGTGTTGGGTTGGGGATTCGACCGTGCACTCGCTGCTCCGCCAACAGAAGATCCTGGCCCTCCTGAAACTGCACGGGGTGGTCTCGGTGGGCCGGCTGGCCCGCGCGGTTCGCGCCTCCGAGATGACGGTGCGCCGGGATCTCGCCGTCCTGGGGGAGCGAGGGCTGGTGCGCCGGCTTCACGGCGGGGCCGTCTTGGAACTTGGGAAGACGGAGGAGTCCCACTTCTCGAACTCCCGGCAGCAGCATGTGGAGGAGAAAGAGGTCATCGCCAAGGAGGCGGCCGCCCTGGTCTCCCCCGGGAGCGTCGTCGCGCTGGGTGCCGGGACCACCACGTGGCATGTAGCCAGGGCCCTGGCGCCGCGGACCGATCTCACCTTCATCACCAATTCGACGAACATCGCCCTGGAGCTGGATCGGGGCCAGTCGAACATCATCCTGACCGGTGGCCACTTCCGGACCCCGGCGGACGCCCTGGTGGGCCCCCCATCGCTCTGGACGCTGGAGCGGCTCCAGATAGACATCCTCTTTCTCGGCGCCAACGGGATTGATCTGAAGGCTGGCTACACGACGCCGATCCTGGCGGAAGCCGAGACCAACGCCGCCATGATCCGCAAGGCGTCGCGGGTGGTGGTGGTTGCGGACCACAGCAAGTTCGGCCGGGTGACGCTGGCAACGTTCGCGCCGATCGGGGCCGCCCAGGTCCTCGTCACCGACGCCGCGTCGCCCCGGTCCATGCTCGCGCGCATCCGGCGGTGCGGCGTGCAGGTGATGGTGGCGGGCAGGGCGCCAAGGTGAAAGGAAGAGGCGAAGGGTGGATCGTTGGCGCCAATGGGTTCTTTTCACTTGTAGGTCAACCGATCCGCAGCATTTCTGCACAGGCCGTCTCTGTAGACGTGATCTAAGACGATCCTAACCCACCTCGGCCTCCGGCCCGCGCGCGCAGGCAAATCCCCTGCTCTGCCCCAGGTGTGCCGGCGAGATGCGGATCATTGCCTTCATTGATCAGCAGGAGGTCATCGAAAAGATCCTACGGCACCTCGTGCCCTGGCTTCCCCGCGCGCACGACTCGCCGGAGGCCACAGAGGGTGCTTAGCCGTGACGAAAGGTTTCGCTGCGCACTTTCTCCTTGACAATGCCGCCCGCTCCGTCCCATGCTCCCGGCATTCGGGTGGAACTGGGGGGCGTGCGGCGCCCCTCGCCGATGGCCCGGCCCCGCACCCCCGAAAGCAAATTCTTATCACCCTCACCCCCCTCAGCGATGCCGAAATACGAGATTCGACCCGAGGACATTGAATGGTGGTCGCTTACGCCAGCACAGCGCCTCTCTGAAAGCGAGAAGCTGTGGGCGACTTACCTGGGGCTGGGAGGGAGCCTTGACCCCGAACCCGATACGCAAAGTCCTTTCCATTTTCCGGAAGCATCGGGTTCGGGCGCTGCTCATGGGCGGGCAGGCGTGCATCGCCTACGGCGCCGCCGAGTTCAGTCGGGACGTTGACGTGGCGGTGCTCTGCTCGCAGGGCAACCTCACGCGATTGCGACGAGCGCTGGAAGAGCTGGCGGCAGAACCGGTCTTCGTCCCCCCGCTGGAGGAATTGTACCTCCTTCGCGGTCATGGCTGTCACTTCCGCTGCCAGGAGCCCGAAGTGGCCGGACTCAGGATCGATATTATGTCCGTGCTCCGCGGTTGCGACACATTTGAGAAGCTCTGGGATAGGCGGGAGGTGGTCTCCAGCCGGGAGCTGGGGCGCGTTAACCTCCTGAGCCTGCCCGATCTGGTCGCCGCCAAGAAGACCCAACGCGACAGGGACTGGCCGATGGTCCGGCGACTTGTCGAGGCGGACTATTTCAGAAACAGGAATACCCCGAACCCCAGACGGGTGGACTTCTGGCTGCGCGAGCTGCGGACGCCTGAGCTGCTGGCGGAACTGGTGCGCCGTCGGCCGGCCCGCGCGCGACGCCTGGCGGCAGCCCGCCCACTTCTCAGCATTGCCGCAACGGGGGATCTTGAGCGCTTGGGGGAGGCCCTCCGGCGGGAACAGGAAGCGGAGCGGGCTGCCGACCGAAAGTACTGGGCCCCGCTACGCAAGGAACTGGAACTGCTGCGTCGGACTCACCGATCCCGGGCTGCTCGCCGGTAACGCCAACCACGGGTACCCACGTGTCCTGATAGGTCAAGGCGTCGCAGCGACCACACACACCTCAGCCCTATCACCCCATCTATCCCCTCGGCCCCCGCAATCGCTGCCACACCCTTATTCTTGAAATCCATTGAATTCGATCCGAGCATGTGGTAAACGGCAGCGACGCTTTCCCATGACATGAGTTGTGCCTTTCGGCTGGCTCTGTCAGTCCTTCCATGCCTTGTCAGCGGAGGAAGTGGATGTGAATGCGACCATGCGTGGCGTCCTGTTGCGGGGCCCGCACCAGATGCGCCTGGAAGAGCTGCCGCGGCCGGTTCCCCGGGCGGACCAAGTCCTGGTTCGGGTGCGCTACAGCGCCTGTTGCGCCACGGACTTCGACCTCATCGACGGGACGATGCCGGACCAGGCGAAGTACCCCATCATCCTCGGCCACGAGTGGAGCGGGCAGGTGGTCGAGGCGCCGCCCGGGCACGCCGAACTGGTGGGCCGGGATGTCGTGGCGGATAACCTGGTCACCTGCGGGATCTGTCCCGCGTGCGTCGGCGGGCGGCCGAACTTGTGCCGGAAGATGGAAGAGTTGGGCTTCAGCCTGAACGGGGCGCACGCCGAATACCTGGTGACCCTCGCGCGGAGCGTCCGGGTGCTGCCGTCCGGCCTCTCGCTGAAAGCGGCCGCCCTGGCGGAGCCGGTGGGCGTGGCCCTCTACGGGGCGAGGCGCGCACGCATCGGCCCGGGGGATCGCGTCGTGGTCCTGGGGGCGGGACCCATCGGCCTCTTCACCATGCAGGTCTGCCGCGCGGCGGGAGCGGCCGAGGTCTGGCAGGCGGATCTTCGGGCGGAGCGGCTGGATCTGGCGCGGCGCCTCGGGGCGACGGGCATCCTGGACCTGTCCAAGATGTCGCTGGCGGAGGCCCTGGGGAGCGCGAATGCCGAGGCGGACGTCGTCATGGAGTGCTCCGGGAACCCGAAGGCGCTGTCGCAGGCGATCAAGGTCGTGCGTCCCGGTGGTCGCGTGGGCGTCATCGGATACTATGGCGACGAGCTGGCCGAGATCCGGCCCAGCGACATCATGATGCGGGACCTGGAGGTGCTGGGCGCGGTGTGCCCGACGGGGACCTGGGACGCGGCGCTCCACCTGATCGCCGACGGCCGCGTGAACACCGAGGCGGTGATCACCCACACCTTCCCGCTGGAGCGGTTTGCCGAGGCGTACGAGACGGCCCGCAGCGGCCGGGACGCCATCAAAGTCATGTTGGAGATCTGAGGAGCGGGGGCTAGGGGCCAGGGGCTGGGGATCAGGGGTCGGACCCCGACCCCCGACACCTGACCCCCGACCCCTGCGTTTGACGGAGGGGGAATGGCGAGCGGACAGCGAGCACGGATCATTGACCTGACGCGGAAGATCACGCACGAGATGCCGAACTTCCCCGGCGAGCCGCGGCCGGGATTCATTCACTTCGGGGACCTCGCCGACATCGGCTTCCGGTGCCAGCAGGTCCTGATGCCGACCCACTTCGGGACGCACACCGACGCCTACAGCCACTTCTTACCCGCGGGAGCATCCATTGACCGGATCTCACCGGCGCACTATGTCGGCCCGGCGGCGGTCCTGGATGTGCGCAGGCGCCCCGACCGGGCGCGGGTGACGCGGCGGGACCTGGAGGCGGCCTGGCCTGCCGGCAGCACCGCACGGCGGGTCCTGGTTAACACCGGGTGGGGAGAACGGGTGAAGGGTGCCGCCTTCTTCAAGAAATTCCCTGGCATCGAGGTCGAGGCCGCCCGGTGGCTGATCCGGCGGAAAATCGTTATGCTCGGCCTGGATCTGCCGTCGGTCCATCCGAAGGAGTACAAGAGGGTTCACGAGCTGCTGTTCAAGGCGGGGATCGCGGTCACCGAAGGGTTGATCAACCTGTCACGCCTGCCGCGGGGGGAGGTGTTCTTCGTGGGCCTTCCGCTTGCGTTGGCAGGGCTGGATGGGTCGCCGATCCGGGCCGTTGCGATCGTGGGCGATCCAGGCCGGATCTAACCGAATTATCCGCGGCGCCGAGGAGAAGGACTCCGACATGAATCGGACGGTGGAACCCCGGACTCCGGCAGGCGTCGTTCCAGCGGCAGTGGTTGCCGGCGCGCGCGGAAGGGTGCGGACCCGGCGCCGAGTAATGGCCGTGGCCCGGCCGTACCTGTACATCCTGCCCACCTTCCTTTTCCTCTTCGTCTTCACCCACTATCCGATCCTGAAGACCTTCTACCTGAGCCTGTTCAAGTGGAACCTGGCCACGCCGAAGATGAAGTTTATCGGGCTAGGTAACTATGTCCAGGCTTGGTCCACGCCACTCTTCTGGCAAGTGCTCCAGAACAATGTTCTGTTCGCGGTGGGGACAATTCCTATCAGCCTGGCGCTGGCCCTGGTGCTGGCCCTGTTGATCAACCAGAAGGTTCGGGGCCTGGCGATCTACCGAGCGGCGCTGTTCTATCCGACCATTATTCCCATGGCCGCCGCAGCGATGATCTGGTTGTGGATCCTCACGCCGAGCTATGGACTGGTGAACTTCTACGGGAAGGCGCTAGGCTTGCCGGACATTCACTGGCTGGGGCACAGTCGCTTTGCCCTGGCGGCCCTGATCCTGGTGGGGATCTGGAAGCGGGTCGGGTACTACATGGTGATCTTCCTGGCGGGCCTTCAGGTCATCCCTGAACACCTGTACGAGGCGGCCATCCTGGAGGGCGCAAGTCCGTGGCAGCGGTTCTGGCGGATCACGCTCCCCCTGCTGTCACCGACGACCTTTTTCGTGGCCATCATGGCCGTGATTGATTCCTTCCAGGCGATCGACCAGGTGTACCTGATGACCCAGGGGGGACCAGGCAACAACACCAACCTCTTCATCTTCTACATCTACCAGAACGCCTTCCGCTTTTTCGACATGGGGTACGCCTCGGCGGTCTCGGGGATCCTGTTCCTCATCCTGCTGGGACTGACGGTCCTGGCATTCCGCATGCTCCACCGGCGGGTGCACTATGCGTAGCCGGCCCCTCTGGCGCCTGACGGTTCATGGCCTCCTGCTCCTGGCGGGGCTCGTGATCGTGGTGCCGTTCCTCTGGATCGCATTGACGGCCTTCAAGGAGCGGAACGAGATCTTTTCCCTGATCCCCCAGTGGCTGCCGGCGCACCCGACTCTGCAGAACTTCTGGGGCGTCCTGGACGCCATGCCCTTCTGGCGGTACTACTGGAACACGCTGGTCGTGGCCTTCGGCCTCCTGGGGGTTCAGTTGATCACGATCACCCTGGCCGCATATGCCTTCGCCCGGATGGAGTTCTGGGGGCGCGATGTCCTCTTCATCCTGCTGCTGGTGCAACTGATGATCGCCCCGCAGAGCACGGCCATCCAGAACTATGTCACCATCGTGAACCTCGGGCTCCTGGATACCCGGCTGGCCATCATGGCGCCGTACCTGGCGTCTGCCTTCGGGACGTTTCTGCTCCGGCAGACGTTCAAGGGCATCCCGAAAGAACTGGAGGAGGCGGCATCTCTGGACGGCTGTGGCGGCCTGCGCTTCTTGGCCTACATCGCCGTCCCGCTGGCGGTCCCGGGGTATCTGGCCTTCGCCCTGGTGAGCCTGACCTATCATTGGAACGAGTTCTTCTGGCCGCTGGTGATCACCGAGACCAGCAAGGCCCGCACCTTGACGCTCGGCCTGGGGATATTCGCCCAGACCGCCGAGGGGGCGGCCGACTGGACGATGCTCATGGCGGCGACCCTGATGGTCGTTGCGGTGCCGCTGCTGCTCTTTCTCGTCTTCCAGCGCCGCTTCATCAATAGCTTCATGCAGTCGGGGCTTGGTGGGTAGTCAACCGGGACGCCCCGGCGTCCCTACTCTGAAGGAGGAAAATCCATGAAACGGAGGGTGTGGATTCTGGTTCTGCTCCTGGCGGTGATGGCCGCGCCGGTCTGGGCGGCGACGGAGATCAAGTTCTACTATCCCGTCCACCTGACGGGGCCGCTGGTGAAGGAGATCGAGGCCTACGTGGCCGACTTCCACAAGGCCCATCCCGGAATCCGGGTGGAACCGGTCTGGGGCGGGAACTACTGGCAGAACATGCAGAAGACCGTGGCGGCCCTGCAGGCGGGAAACCCACCCGATGTGGCGGTGCACCTGGCCATTGACGTGGTGACGCTGCGGGACCTGGATGCCGTGATTCCCCTGGATGAGTTTGTCCAGCGAGAGGGAGGCGAGAAATTCCTCGGGGATTTCTTTCCGGGGTTCGTGAGCGATCTGAAGGCGGATGGGAAGGTCTGGGCCATCCCCTTCCAGCGGAGCACCCCCATCCTCTACTACAACAAGGACCTGTTCAGGAAGGCCGGCCTCGATCCCAACAAGCCGCCCACGACCTGGGACGAGTTGCTGGCCACGGCGCAGAAGGCCACAGTGCGCGACGCCTCCGGGCAGGCCACCCAGTGGGGGCTGACGATCCCGGACGACCCGTGGCTCCTGATGTCCTTCATCCTCCAGAACGGGGGCCGGACCCACAGCCCCGACTTCAAGAAGGTCTACCTCGCGGAGAAGCCCGCGGTGGACGCCCTCCAGTTCTGGGTCGAGCTGGCCAACAAGCACAAGGTGATCCCGCGGCACCGGACGTTCCCGGAGTCGGTGCAGGATTTCGCGGCCGGCAAGACAGCCATGCTGATTCACTCCACGGGGAACCTGCGCTTCATCCGGGACTCGGCGAAGTTCGAGTGGGGGGCGGCATTCCTCCCCAAGAACAAGCGGCAGGCGGTCGCGATCGGCGGGGCCGGCTTCTTCATCTTCAAGAAGGCGCCCCGGGAGAAACAGGAGGCGGCGTGGCAGTTCGCCAAGTTCCTCGCCTCGGCCGAGATCCAGGCGCGCTGGAACATCGGCTCCGGCTACATCGCCACCCGCAAGTCCTCCTTCGAGCTGCCCCTGATGAAGGACTACGCCGCGAAGCTGCCCCAGGTCCTGGTGGCCCGGGACCAGCTTCCCTACGCCTTGCCGGAGATGAGCACCCACGATAACCAGAAAGTTCGCGAGATCTTCCGGACCCACTTCCAGGAGGTCCTGGACGAGAAGTACACATCGGAGGAGGGCATGAAGAAGGCCCAGGCCGAGATGGAGAAGGTCCTGGCACCGTATCAGAAGTAAGAAGCACGAAGGGACTCGACGCGGGCGGCCCGAACGATACCGGGCCGCCCGCACGTTTCGCCTGGTCAGGCTGCCAGGATTCCTCTTCGGTACGAGACGCCGATTCTTTAACGCCACCCCCAGCGCACGATCCAGGCGGATCGGGACCCGAGCAAATGACGGCAACTGCGGGGGACGCATCCGGGCGCTGGCCCGGGTCTCCAGAGGCGGGTGAAGACAAGGAGGCCGCATGAAGCTCGTGCAGTTCTTCCTGCCGGGGAAGGGAAAGCGGGTCGGCCTGGTTCGGGGGGATCGGGTCCTGGACATCACATCGCCCGAGGAGGGTGTCCACTCCGTCCTGGACCTCGTGGACCAAGGCAAGACGGCCGCAGGCCTGGTGAAGCGGGCGGAGTGGCTCTCCCGCCGGCTGCGCCGGAAGGCGCTGGACGGGCCGGCGCTGCAAAGAGCGCCGTCGCGCCGCGCGCCACATCTACTCATCCCGATTGACCCGCCCGAGGTGTGGGGCGCGGGCGTCACCTACAAGCGGAGCGCGGAGTTCCGGGACGAGGACGCCACTGCGGCGAAGGGGCAGAAGGGGATCTACGACTCCGTCTATGAGAACCCCCGGCCGGAGCTGTTCTTCAAGGCCAGCGCGGCGCGGTGCGTGGGGCCGAACGCGCCGGTCCTGGTCCGGAGCGATTCCCGGTTGACCGCCGCGGAGCCGGAGCTGGCGATCATCTTGGGCGCCCGGGGGACCATCGTGGGCTTCACGGCGTGTAACGACGTGTCGGCGTGGGATATCGAACAGGAGAATCCTCTGTACCTGCCACAGTCGAAGATCTATCTGGGCTGCTGTGCGCTGGGGCCGTGCCTGGTGACGTCCGATGAGATCGGGGACCCCTACGCGCTCCAGATCCGGTGCAGCATCATCCGGGGTGGGAAGACGGTCTTCTCCGAGGCGACCAATACCGCCCAGTTCCATCGCAAGCTGGAAGAGCTGGTGTCCTGGCTGCTCAAGGACAATGTGGTTCCGGCGGGCACCGTCCTGAGCACGGGCACGGGGATCATGGTGCCCAACGAGCTTGCCCTGCGCGACGGGGATCAGGTGGACATCGAAATCCAGGGGATCGGCCGGTTGAGTAACCCGGTGAGGCAGAGCCGAGAGCCTAGCCCGCATTCTTCACGAACGGACCCGTGAATTCTCCGGATCAAATGACCAATGACCAATTTCCAATGACCAATGATGGTGGGCGCGCACAGCGCGCCGTCAAGGGGCTTCACGGAACTCCCATCCGCAATTGGTCATTGGCCATTGGGATTTGGTCATTCCCCGCGAGTATTCGCGAACATGTTCGCGAATAATCCGGGCTAGAGCCGAGAGGGGGGTCAGCGGCCGAGCTGGAAGCGCTCCACGTCGGCCCATTTGCCGGTGGCGGCGCTGAATCCGAGGGCACGGCGACGCGTGAGCAGCGTCGCCGCGTTGCCCTCCACCTTGAAGGCCTCCAGGTTCTCCTCCTCCGGCAGGCGGACCTCGTGGACGACGTTGAGGACGGCGCTGAAGCCGATGGCCCGTTGGGAGGTGACGATGGCCGCCACGTTGCCGTCCGCGCCGCGCTGCAGGACGCGCTCGCCCGCATCCAGCCGGACGGAGGTCCAGACACCCGCCGGGGCGCTGAAGAAGAGAATCTCACGGGGGACGACGTGGAGCGCAACGTTGGTCGGCGCGCTCCCGGCCATGGCGGGGGAGAGGGCGAATGCGAACGCAAGGATCGCCTGGGTCAGTGAGCGGTGGGCGATTCGCCCCCGCGCCGGAATCCCAGGGAAGGTTCTACGGCGACGACGTCTCATGGGTGGGTCTTCGGGCGCCTGCGGGTCCGCCTCTGGGCGCCACCCCGTGCCGCCTTCGTTCCCTCGCGTTTGGCAAGACCCCCGAGCCATTGTCCCAGCAGTACGTGGATGGGCAGGTCCAGGACTTCGGACCGGTCAGCCAGGCAGAGGCCGTGGCGGGTGATGCCGTCCCTGCCCGCGACACGCCGGGTCCACAGCACGTCCGCCTCCATCCGCATCGGTCCGATGCCGGTCCGGATCTCGACCGCCACGCGGGTGCCCGGGGCCAGGCGCATCGGGAGATCCACGGCGAGCCCGCCGCTCCCGACATCGGTCGCGCGCCCGCGCCAGGCATCTCCGGCACGTCCGGGCACCGGCTTGCAGCGGACCGGGAGATCCACGGCGAACCGTGCATGGCGCCGGTCGTCGCGCGTTGCGATGCGGCGCCGGCTGCCCCGTGTGCCGGCGGCGGGCTTCTCCAATGGCTGGCTCATCTCCCTGGCTCCTCGCGTGTAGACGTCTAGTCCATTTCCCCGGCAAAGTCAATATGCCGCCGGCCGTCCGGGATCCGTCGGGGAAAGACCTTGACGCATATCCCGAGCACCACTACATTTGCGCTACATGTTTCCCTAGACCGAGCCGAGGCCAACCAGCCATCAGCGAATGAAGGAGAGGAGGGCAGGAGCCATGCGCCACACCCTGACGGTTCTGGCGATCGTTGCGGCGGCCGCCTGGGCGATCCCGGTCCAGGGGGCCCAGGTGCTCCACATGTACACGGCCCTGGATACCGCGGAGACGCAACTGTACATCCCCGAATTCGAGAAGGACACCGGGATCAAGGTGGAGTGGGTGCGCCTCTCCTCCGGGGAGGTGCTGGCGCGCCTGCGGGCCGAGGCCAAGAACCCGCAGGTCAGCGTCTGGTACGGCGGCCCATCACAGGACCACATTGCCGGCAAGAAGGCGGGCATCTCGACCCCCTACAAGCCGCCGTTGGACTGGACGCTTCCGGCTAACGCCCACGATGTGGACTGGCACTGGGTGGGCTACTATTTCGGTGCCATCGGCTTTGGCAGCAACGCGGACTTCCTGAAGAAGGCCGGCGTGCCTGCGCCCACCTCGTGGGATGATCTGCTGAAGCCGGCCTACAAGGGCCAGATCGCCATCGCCTTCCCGTACACCTCGGGAACCTCCTACACGGTGCTGGCGACGCTGGTCCAGATGATGGGCGAGGACAAGGCCTTCGAGTACTGGAAGAAGCTGCATGCCAACATCCATCACTACGACAAGTCCGGATCGGCCCCGGTGACCCAGGCGGGGCTGGGGGAAGTGGGGATTGCCGTATCGTTCTCCCACGACCTCATCGCCAAGGGCAGCGCCAAGGGATACCCGATCGCCATGACGTTCCCCAGGGAGGGGACCGGCTACGAGATCGGGGGCATCTCTCTCATCAAGGGGGGGCCGGAGCCGGAGCTGGCCAAGAAGTTCGTGGACTGGGCGCTGTCGGTGCGGGCGCAGAACCTGATGCAGCAATGGTTCCGGATCCCGCTGAACCCGAAGGCCGAAGTGGCCAAGGGGGCGGTCCGGGCCGATCAGGTCAAGCTGATCAATTTCGATGCCGTCAAGGCGGGCGACGACCGGGACCGGCTGATCAAGCGGTGGCGATCGGAGATCGGGCAGTAAACGACAGGGATTGGGGGCCAGGGGCTGGGGGCTAGGGGCCTGATCTTCTGCTTCGCCGATTCCCAACCCCTAATCCCCAGTCCCCAATCCCTGATTCCTGCACAGGCGTCGATGAACGAGTTGCGGAAGATTCTGCGGGAACCGGTGCTGGCTGCGGCCATCGGGGTGATCGCGGTCAGCCTCTTTCTCTTTGTCATCTACCCGCTCTTCAAGGTCTTCCAGATGAGCGTGGTAGAGGACGGCCGGTTCACCCTGCACGTCTACCGCGACCTCTTGGACAAGCCGTTCGAACGGCGGCCGATTTACAACAGCCTGATCCTGGGGGCGCTCGTGGCGGTGGCGGGGACGGCCGTGGGGTACCTCTTCGCCTTCGCCATTGCCAGGGCCGATGTGCCCTGGAAGCGGTTCTTCCGGCTCATCGCCACCTTCCCCATCATCTCCCCCCCGTTTGTGCTGTCCCTGGCCGCCATCCTCCTGCTGGGGCGGAAGGGGTTCATTACCCGGATGCTCTTTCAGGGCCAGTGGGATCCCCACATCTACGGCCTGCGGGGGCTGGTTCTGGTCGAGACCATCGCGTTCTTCCCCACGGCGTTCCTCATCATGCTGGGCATCCTGCAGGCCATTGACCCGGCGCTGGAGGAATCGTCACTGAACCTGGGGGCGACTCGCTGGCAGGTCTTCCGGACGGTGACGCTGCCCCTGAGCGTCCCGGGGCTGGCCAGTTCCCTGCTGGTGCTGTTCGTCGAGTCCCTGGCCGACTTCGGCAATCCCATCATCCTGTCGGGGAACTTTCACGTTCTCTCCGTGCAGGCGTACCTGCACATCACCGGCATGGTGGATTTCGGGGGGGGCGCCGCCCTGGCGGTGATCCTGTTGTTCCCGACCCTGGCGGCGTTCCTGCTCCAGAAATATTGGGTGAGCCGGAAATCCTATGTCACCGTGACCGGCAAGCCTTCCCCGGCCCGGCTCAGTGTCGATCCGTTCACCCGCCGGCTGCTCTTCGTCCTGTGTCTGGGTGTCACCGGGCTGATCCTGCTGCTGTACGGGACGGTGATCTTCGGATCCTTCGTGACGCTGTGGGGCGCCAACTACACCCTCACCATCAAGCACTACGCGAGCGTCTTCCATATTGGCGGGCGGTACCTCAGGGATACCCTGATTCTCGCCAGCGTGGCCACCCCCATCACGGGGATCCTGGGGATGGTCATCGCGTTCCTGGTGGTGCGGAAGCAGTTCGTGGGGAAGGGGCTCATGGATCTGACCTCCATGCTGACCTTCGCCGTCCCCGGGACCGTGGTGGGGATCGGCTACATCCTGGCCTTCAACGAGCGGCCGCTGCTCCTCACGGGAACGGCCGCCATCATCGTCCTGTTGTTCATTTTCCGGAATGTCCCGGTCGGGATCCGCGCCGGCGTGGCCGCCCTCCAGCAGATTGACCCGGCCATCGAAGAGGCGGCCACGAACCTGGGGGCCGGCAGCGCTCGGACGTTCGTGACAATCACGCTCCCCCTCATCACCCCCGCGTTCTTCTCGGGGTTGGCCTACGGCTTCGTCCGATGCATGACCGCCATCAGTGCCGTGATCTTCGTGGTCTCGGGCCGATGGAACCTGATCACCATCGCCATCCTGGGGCTGGTCGAGAACGCGGACATGAGCCAGGCGGCGGCCTTCAGCATGGTCCTGATCGCCATCGTGCTCCTGGTCCTGGGGCTGATCCAGGTCGGGGTGGGACGGGTGGCGACGTCGCAGATGGGCTACGAGGCGGCGGGCTAGCCGTGTTGCTCGAGTGTTACCTGCGGGACTGAGTGGAATGCGGGCATCGCAAATGACGGCAGATACGCGCGCGCTGGCCCCCCTGATCATGATTCGCGTTCATTTGCGTTCATGTGCGGTTGCATTGGTCCGATGAGCAACGCCGTTCGGCTGGAGAACCTGCGAAAGGTGTTCGAGGGGCGGGGCGGCAGCAGCCGCGTCGTCGCCGTGGACGACGTGTCGCTGGAGGTCAAGGATGGCAGCCTGGTCACCCTGCTGGGGCCGTCCGGGTGCGGGAAGACCACGGTCCTCCGGATGATCGCGGGCTTCGAGGCCCCGACGGAGGGAGATGTGTTCATCGGGGACGAGCGGATCACCGCTCTCCCGGCCAACAAGCGGCGGACCTCCATGGTGTTCCAGAGCTACGGGCTGTTCCCGCACATGACGGTCTTCAACAACATCGGCTACGGCCTGCGCATCCGCAAGGTCCCGGCGCCGGAGCTCCGGGCGCGGGTCCTCTCCATGCTGGAGCTGGTGGGATTGGCCGGAACGGAGGCGCGATTGCCGTCCCAGCTCTCCGGGGGCCAACAGCAGCGGGTGGCGCTGGCCCGGGCCCTCATCACCGAGCCGCGGGTCCTCCTGTTCGACGAACCTCTGAGCAATCTGGACGCGAAGCTCCGGGTGCAGATGCGCCTCGAGATTCGGCGGCTCCAGCAGCGTCTCCAGATCACCAGCGTCTACGTGACCCACGACCAGGACGAGGCCATGACGCTGTCGGATCAGATCGTGATCATGCACCAGGGGCGGATCCAGCAGGTGGGATCCCCCCAGGAGATCTACAGCCGGCCGCGAACATTGTTTGTGGCCGACTTCATCGGCAAGGGGAACTTCCTGGCCGGAACGGTGCGCGCCGTGGACGGCGACCGAGCCGAAGTCGAGATCACCCAGGGTCGCCTCCGGATTCCGGCCGGGGGCTTCCGCCCGGCCGACGCGGTGTGGGTCTTGCTCCGTCCGGAGGCGATCGGGCTGGCTCCGGCCGGAGTCGGCCGGTGGCAAGGGCGGATCGCGGCGGCGACGTATCTCGGCAGCGAGATCTTCTACGAGGTCGCGGTCGGCGGGCAGAACCTCCTGGTCAAGGTGGGGCATCCGCAAGGGGCCACTCCCCTGGAAGCAGGGAACCCTGTGGGTGTGGTGTTTGACGAGGGGAGCCTGCACCTGATCCCCCGAGAGGGGACCGCATGAGGCTTTCCATGCGTGACGTGCGCTACCGGCTGATCGTCCTGGACGTGGACGGGACGCTGGTGGATCGGGAGCGGCGGATCTCGCCGGACACGCTGCGGGCCCTGGAGGCGGCGCAGGCGTCCGGGATCCGTGTGGCCCTGGCCACGGGGCGCATGTTCGCCTCGGCACTGCCCTACGCCCGGAAGATCAGGGCGGACGCCCCCCTCATCCTGTATAATGGGGCACGGATCCAGGATCCCATCAACGGGGCCATCCTGTACTCGGCCCACCTGCCGCGGGATCAGGCCCTGCGGGCATTGCGCCTGGCCCAGCAGTCCGGATTGCACGCCAACCTGTACCTGGGCGAGCACATCTACATCGAACGGGTCAGCGAGACCTCGCGCGAGTCGGCGCGCAAGGACGGCGTGGAGCAGGTCGCGGCAGGGGATCTGGTCGGCTTTCTCGAGGGCCGGCAGGAAGATCCCGTCAAGATCCTGCTGATCGGGCCGGGCGAGCGGTTGGAGGCCTTCGCCGCCGCGTACCGCGCCGGTACCCAGGACCTCCCGCACCTGGTGCGATCCGAGCCGACCTACCTGGAGATCCTGCGGCGGGGCGTGACCAAGGGGGCCGCTTTGCTGCGGCTCTGCGAGATCGTGGGCATCCCGCCGTCGGTCGCGGTGGCCTTCGGGGACAATCTGAACGATCTGGAGATGATCCAGGCGGCGGGGCTTGGCGTGGCGATGGGCAACGCTCACGCCGCCCTGAAGCAGGCAGCGAGAGTGGTGGCTCCCAGCAATGACGAGGACGGCGTGGCCGCGGTACTGCGAGCGCACGTCCTGGGGTGATCTGCCTGCCGGCGGTACGGTCAGTGTGGGAAGGAGGACGGTCAATGCGTCGAATCTGGGTGCTCGCTGCGGCGCTGGCGTGGGTCGTCGTGGCGACCGAAGCGCGCGGAGACATGGTCTATCTCAAGGACGGCCAGAGCATCTGGGGAAAGGACGTCTACGAAGAGGGCGACTGGGTGGTCGTCGAGCGCCCGGGCGGGAGCCTGAGATTTCCGAAGGGTCAAGTGGACAGGATCGAGCGGACTCGCTCCTCGCTTCCCCCGTTCTACACACCGCCCGAGGGTGCGCCTGCCGCGCCCTCCGCGCCTGCTGGATCGGCCGGGGCGCCTGGGGCGCCGGGCACCCCCGGACAGCCTGGCGCGCCTCCGGCATCGCCTGGAGCAAGATCCCCTTCCGAATCGGGAGCAGGATCATCGCGCGCCACCACGCCTCCGGCCACAGGTCCGACGGCGCTTCCGCCGGCCCCTGCACCTCCTCCCCCGGGTGGGACTTCCCAGTGACGTCTGCCCCAGGCGAAGAGCGTTCGGCTGTTCGACCGTTCGGGCGTTCGGTGGTTCAGGATCCGGGTGAACCGCCGAACCGCCGAACCGCCGAACGTTCTGGTTCTTAGATGCGCGGATTGATCGCCACGCGCAACGCGTCAGGGCTCGTGGCAGCCAGGTCGAATGCCTCCTCCCATTTCTCCAGCGGGTAGACGTGGGACAGCAGCGGCTTCACCTGCACCTTCCCCTCCGCCACCAGCTTGATGGCGGTCTTCCACGAGGTCCAGACGTGGGAGATCTCGCCGTAAAGTTCCAGCTCCTTCACGATGATCTTGCGGGTGTCCAGTTGAGCCATGATGCCCCCGCGGATGCCGCCGCCAGAGATCAGGATGCGTCCACCGTTTCGCGCGATGTCCAGCGATTGCTCCACGGCGCTGGCCGCCCCGGTGTTCTCGATCACCACGTCAAACCCGATGCCGCCAGTGAGCTCCTTGACCCGGTTCACCAGGTCCACCTTCTCGACGTTGATGACCGCGTCGGCGCCGAGCTGTCTCGCTAAAGCGAGACGGGTGCGCTCGTCCCGGCTGAGGCCGGTGATGACGACGGGGGAAGCCCCGCAGGCCTTGGCGATCTGCAACAGGATCAGCCCCCGCGCCCCCGGTCCCAGAATGATCACCGATTCACCGGCCTGCACCTTCATCCGCTCGATCACGCTGTGCACCGACCCCGCCGTCGGCTCGATGAGCGTCCCTTCCTCCAGGGAGATGCCTGGCGGCAGGACGTGAACGTGCTTGGCTGGCCATACGGTGTTGCGGGCGTACCCGCCGCCGGTGACGTAGTGTGCGCGCTGCTGCATGGACGGCATGTTGCAGCAGATGTTGATCCGCCCGGTCTGGCAGTTGATGCAGCGCCCGCAATAAAAAGTGACCAGCTCGCACACCACCCGATCCCCGACCTTGACATCGGTCACCTCGCGACCCACCGCCTTCACGGTCCCGACGATCTCGTGGCCCGTGACGACGGCTGAGGTGGGGCTGCTCACGCCCTGCTTGTCCGAGTCCTTCCACTTGTGCACATCGCTGCCGCAGATGCCGCAGTAGGCCACCTCGATCAGGACGTCGTGGGGCGCATAGACGTTCCGGCCCAGCTCAGGCTCGGGCATCTCCTTCAG
>Ga0156237_1202_pt1 | contig 25913 bp, 23 predicted proteins | sample RifCSPlowO2_12_FD_107884 | JGI IMG/M metagenome (GOLD analysis project Ga0156237, IMG submission 107884) | candidate division NC10 bacterium RIFCSPLOWO2_12_FULL_66_18
CAAACTCCCGGATGAGCCCCTCAGCCAGTGGGAACGAGAAGCCGAGCTTGAGGAAGGAAGCATCCGGGAACGCTTCGCGCGCATAGACGTAGGCGGGACCGCTGGCAATGATGCCGATCTCCCGATCGCCCCACTCGATGGCGTTCAGCGGACTCTCATTCGCCATCTCAGCCAGATCTTTCATCCGTTGAAGAACCTTCGGGTGCTTCTTGCGCGCGTGCGCCGGCAGGATCACGTACTTGGCCGGATCCTTGGAAAAGCCCAGGAACGGCGGGGCCGGCCGCTCTCCCAGCTCCACCAATCCCTTCACGTGGCTGATGCGCATCGTCAGGCGCATGATCACCGGGGTGTCCATCTGTTCGCTGAGGCGGAGCGCCTCGCTGACGAAGGCCTTGGCTTCCTGGCTGTCACTCGGCTCGAAAAGCGGCACCTTGGCGAAACGAGCGAAGTACCGGGTGTCCTGGGCATTCTGCGAGCTCCCCATGCCGACGTCATCGGAAACCGCGATCAGGAATCCGCCCCGCACCCCGATGTACGAGCCGGTCATCAGCGGATCGGCGGCCACGTTCAGCCCGACGTGCTTCATGGAGACCAGGGATCGCGTACCGGCCAGGGAGGCACCCATGGCGACCTCGAAGGCGACCTTCTCGTTGGGGGCCCATTCGGCATAGACGTCCGGATAGCGTGCGAACGCCTCGAGGATCTCCGTCGCCGGCGTCCCGGGATAGCTAGAGGCGACGGTGACGCCGGCCTCCCAGGCCCCGCGGGCCACCGCCTCGTTTCCCGACATCAACACCCGCCCCGTGGTCGCCGGTGCGGTCATGCCATGGTGTCTGGTCATTCCGGATTCCTCTTTAACCGCAGATTTCACAGATTTCACAGATTTCAAACGGGAAGAAACTCCGGAATGAATCTGCGTAATCTGCGAAATCTGCGGATTATGGTGAGGTTCTTACGCCTGGCCCTTCAGTAGTTGGTTGGCGATTACGATTCGCTGGATCTCGCTGGTCCCCTCGTAAATCTGGGTGATCTTGGCGTCCCGCATCAACCGCTCCACCGGATAGTCCCGGATGTAGCCGTAGCCGCCGAATATCTGCACCGCGTTGGTCGTCGCCCGCATCGCCACTTCCGAGGCATAACACTTGGCAACCGCGGCCGGCAGGGTGTATCGGGGGGCGCCGCAGCGGATCAGGTGTCCCGCATACAGATATGACAGGCGCGCCAGGTGGATCTCCATGGCCATGTCGGCCAGCATGAACTGGATCGCCTGGAAATTCGCAATGGCCTGCCCGAACTGCTTCCGGGTCTGGGCGTACTCCAGGGAATGATCGAGGGCTGCCTGAGCGATCCCGACGGCGATGGCCGCCACGCTCGGCCGGGCCCGGTCCAGCACCTGCATGGCGATCTTGAACCCCTGGCCTTCCTCGCCCAGGCGATTCGCCACAGGGACCCGACAATCCTGGAATTCCAGCGCCGCCGTCGTGGATCCCCGGATACCCATCTTCTTCTCGATTCGCGCCACCCGGAAGCCCGGTGTTCCCTGCTCCACCACGAAGGCGCTGAGGCCCCGGTTGCCCTGGGACGGGTCCGTGACCACGAAGACCGTCAGAACCCCTGCCACGTCGCCAGAGGTGATGAAATGCTTGGCGCCCGTGAGGACATAGGCATCCCCGTCCCGACGCGCCGTGGTTCGAAGGGCAACCACGTCGCTTCCCGCCTCGGGCTCCGTGAGCGCGAAAGCGGCCAGCCGGTCCCCTCGCGCCAGGGGCGGGAGAAAGCGCTGCTTCTGCTCCTCGGTGCCGGCCAGCAGGATCGGGTACATCCCCAGGTACTGGCCGGCGAAGATCGTGGCTGTGGCGGCGCAGGCCCTGGCGATCTCCTCGACCGCCAGCAGGAACGCGATCGCGCCGGCGCCGCTGCCCCCCAATGTCTCCGGGACCACCAGGCCGAAGAGCCCATGCGCCGCGAGAAGCTGGACCAGGTCGTGCGGGAACTCCTCTCGCTCGTCAATCTCGGCGGCCCGGGGCGCGATCTTGTCCCGGGCCAGCCGCCGCGCCAGTTCCTGCACCATCCGCTCTTCGTCGCTGTACTCAAAATCCATCGGGCAGACTCAACGACTCAGATATATAACCACAGATACACACAGATGGACGCAGATATAGATCAGTTTGGTTCTGGCCCTTTGAGAAACCCGATCTGTGTTTATCTGTGTTCATCTGTGGTTGCATTGGTTCGCTTCTAGTGGCCGTCGAAGGCCATCCCGTACGCCGGTTCCCCGTGGATCAACTCGAGAATCTCCTCGTCCGTGAACACGCGGTGGGCCTGCTTCGCCGCCCGAAAGATCTTCTCCACCAGCTCACGGGTCGGCTCGATTCCTCGCTTGGTGAGCCAGTAGATCACATTCGATTCGCCGCTCATGGGCCCGATCTCGATCACCTGATCACGGCCCACCAGGCTGGCGGGCACCCCGGAGTAGACCCGATCGGCCAGCCACGCGTGCCCCTTCTTCTCCGCCTTGATGATGGCCGCCGCGTGTACTCCGGTCGCGGTCCGGAACGCATCCCGGCCCACGATCATGTAGTTGGGCGCGATGGGCAGGTAGCACACCCGGGAGACGAACCGGCAATACTCGTTCAGCTTCGCCAGATCCTGCTCGATGTAGCCCATGAGCTTGCAGTTGACCAGGAGGACCTCCATCGGCGCATTCCCGCACCGCTCGCCGATGCCGAAGGCCGTCCCGTGGATCCGGTCCGCCCCTTCCTCGATGGCCACCAGGGAATTGATGACGGCCAGTCCCCGATCCCGGTGCCCATGCCAGTCCACCTTGACGTCCTGGGCGCCGATCTCCCGGAGCATCTCCTTGATGAACCGCATCAGATGCTTCACCCCATAGGGGGTCACGTGGCCGACCGTATCGGCCAGGCAGATCCGCTTGGCGCCGTAGTTGATGGCAATCGTGTAGATCCTGCGGAGGTCCTCTGGATGAGCCCGGGTCGTGTCCTCCGTCACCATCATGACCGGCAGGCCACCCTTGACGGCGAAGTCCACCGCCTCCTCCGTCAGTCGGAGCATCCGGTCAATGTCCCAGTCCTCCACGTATTGTCGGATCGGGCTGGAGCCCAGGAAGGTGCAGGCCTCGATGGGAATACCGACCTTGTTGGAAATCTCGATGATGGGAGTGATGTCGTTCTTATGCGTCCGGGCGGCGCAGTTCGGACGAATGGCGAGCTTCGCGCTCACGATCTCCTGTGCCAGCGCGATGACGTCCTCCACCGCCCTCGGGCCTGCCCCGGGGAGGCCGATGTCCGCCGCCTGGATCCCCAGGTCATTCATCAGGTGCAGGATGCGCTTCTTGTCCTCGATGTGGGGATCCACGACGGAGGGATTCTGCAACCCGTCCCGCAGGGTCTCATCGTCGAACTCCACCCGCCGTCTCAGGGGCTTGATGTCGGCACCCAGGGTGTTCCAGTCATACAGCATGTGTTTCTCATCCAGTTCCATGGCTGCCCCTCCGGCTCGCGGGTCCGTGGGTGGTCACCGGACGGCGTCCGTCCTGATGCTACCCCTGGGACCGTTTCCTCTCTCTGCCTGGCTGGGCTGGAGCATCCACCCCCAGGCGGGCCCGGACAAAGCCCACCATTCCCCCGGCGGCCATGATGGCCCGAATCCCCTCGGGAAACGGGTGGGCGGTGAACGAGGCGCCGGTCGTCAGGTTGCGGATTCGGCCCGCCCCGAGGTCCACCTCTATTTCGTGGCCCTCCGCGATGGCCTGTGCCGCCTCCGGCGACTCCAGAATAGGCAATCCGATGTTGATGCTGTTGCGGTAAAAAATCCGGGCGAATGATTTGGCGATGACACAGGCGATCCCCGCCCCCATGATGGCCAGCGGCGCGTTCTCCCGGGAGCTCCCGCACCCGAAGTTATTACCGGCCACGATGAGATCACCCGGTCGCCGTTTCTTCAGAAACTCGGGATCCAGATCCTCCATACAGTGCAGGGCCAATTCCTCCGCGCGGAAGCTCGTGCAGTATCGCGCGGGGATGATGACGTCGGTGTTCACGTCGTCCCCGTATGTGATCGCCTTGCCCCTGAACACTGGACTCGCCATGACGTTACACTCCGGGTTCTCAAAACCGTTCGGTCGTTCGGGGGTTCGGTGGTTCGGGCGTTCGGGAACTGCCGAACAGCCGACCGCCCGAACAGCCGAACGCCTTCGTACTATCCCATCAGCGTCCGAGGATCCGTGATCTTCCCCGTCGCCGCCGTCGCCGCCGCGACCGCCGGGCCGCTCAGATACACCTCGGATGTCGGGTGGCCGTTTCTGCCCTTGAAGTTCCGGTTGGTGGTGAAGAGCCCGCGCTCGCCCGGCCCCAGGACGCCCATGTGGCCGCCGATGCACGGCCCGCAGGTCGGCGGACTGATCGTCGCCCCTGCCTCGGCCAGAACCGCAACGATCCCCTCGTACAGCAGTTGTCGAAAGACGGCCTGGCTTCCGGGGATGGCGATCAGCCGCAGCTTGGGGTGGACGCCGCGCGACTTCAGGATGGTCGCCGCGATCCTGAAATCCTCTACCCGGCCGTTGGTGCATGACCCGAGAACCACCTGGTCGATCGGAAGGGCCTCTACCTGGCTGATGGGTTTGACATTGGCGGGTGAGTAGGGACAGGCGACCATCGGTTCCAGGCCGCTCACGTCGTACTCCAGCGTTCGAGCATACCGGGCATCCGGGTCGGGGCGGTGATATACGCCGTGCCGGGTCGCACGCCCCTTGAGATATTCGCGCGTGGCGTCATCGGCCGCGATGATCCCGGTCTTGGCACCCGCCTCGATGGCCATGTTGCAGACCGTGAACCGACCGGCCATCGGCAATGTCTCGATCGTGTCTCCGACAAACTCCAGCGCCTTATAGCGGGCGCCGTCCTCTCCGAGATCCCCCACCACCCGCAGGATGAGATCCTTGCCTCCCACCCACTCGGGGAGGCGGCCTCGGAAGATGACCCGGAACGTTTCCGGCACCCGGAACCAGCTCTCGCCCAGCGCCCAGGCGGCCGCCATGTCCGTGCTACCGATCCCGGTGGCGAAGGCCCCCACCGCCCCGTAAGTGCACGTGTGCGAGTCGGCACCGACGACCAGGTCGCCAGGGGAAACCAATCCCTCGTCAGGAACAAGCGTGTGGCAGATCCCTGAACTCCCCAGTTCATAATAGTGGCGGATGCCGTAGCGCTCCGCAAAGCGCCGCATGGTCTGGGCCAGCGTGGCGGCCGCGATGTCCTTGGCCGGGACGAAGTGGTCGTTGACCAGGGCGACTTTGTCCGGGTCGAAGACCCGCTGGGCGCCCATCTGTGCGAACACCTCGGCCGAGAGGGCCGTGGTGACATCGGTTCCCATCACCAGGTCCAGACCGGCAAAGTAGAGTTCGCCGGGCCGCACGACGGGGACGCCGGCGTGCGCTGCCAAGATTTTCTCCGCGATCGTCATGCCCATCTTACCTACCCTCTCGTGAGGCGTCAGGGGTCAGGCGTGAGGCGGAAAACCTTCGTTTCTTCCCCTCACCCCTTACGCCTCCCGCCTACCGGTAGTAGACGACTTGAAGCGTCCGGGCCTCACGCCCATCCAGCGCCTGAAGCCGGTGGGGGCGCTCCGAGTTGAAGTACGCGCTGTCCCCCTCGTCCAGGACGAAGCTCAACTCCCCCAGGAGAAACTCCACCCGACCTTCCAGGACATAGACCAGCTCGTCGCCGGCGTGGCTGAAGAGCTTACCGCCCCGCCGCTCTCCCGGAGCCACCGTGACCACGAAGGGCTCCATGGCGTGGTCCAGCTTCCCGTAGGCCAGTGACTCGTACAGGTAGCCGTGCTTGGACCCCTCGCGGAAGACCACTGGCCGCTTGTCCTTGCGGGTCACGACGTAGTCCCGGATCTCCTGCCCGCCGTCCTGGAAGAAGTAGCCCACCCGAACGCCCAGCCCCTCGCAGATCTTCCACAGGGTCGGGATCGTCGGGGAGACCGCGTTGTTTTCTACTTTGGACAGGAGGGCCGTGGAGAGCCCGGACTTGTCGGCCAGATGTCGCAGCGTCATTCCCCGCTGCTGTCGGAGCTCGCGGATACGGGGACCCAGGCGCACCTCCTGCATCCATGCGCTCATCTCGGCCGTCGCCTTCATGCAGCAAACCTTTCAGTTAACCGCCAAGGCGCCAAGACCGCCATGGCTTCCGTTAACCGCAGATTTCGCAGATTACGCAGATTCCACAGGAGGGAATTGCCGGAACCATCTGCGTTCATCTGCGGTTGCTGTGGTTGTGTTAGGCGGCTCATGTCCTCTCAATGCCCTGACAGAGGAAATCGCCCACCGCTTTGGTCCCAAGGCTACCACCCAGATCGTTCGTCGTCCTGTCCTGCCGAACCGCCTCGCGGACGGCGGCGTCAATCAACGCGGCCTCCCGCCGGAGGCCCAGGGAGTCGAGCATCATCCCGGCGGTGAGGACCGCACCCATGGGATTGGCGACATCCTTCCCCGCATACTTGGGGGCGGAGCCGTGGACCGGCTCGAACAATGGGGTCCGCTCCGGATTCAGATTTCCGGAGGCGGCCATCCCCAGCCCCCCCTGCAGGGCGGCCCCCAGATCGGTCACGATATCGCCGAACATGTTGCAGGTCACGATCACCTGGAAACGCTGCGGCGCCCGCACCAGTTGCATGGCCAGGGCGTCCACGTACAGGTGCTCCGCCTCGATCCCGGGGTAGCGCGCCGCGACCTCGCGGAAAACCCGCTGCCACAGGTCGTGCCCGTAGGTCAGGACGTTGGCCTTGTCGCTCATGGTCACCTTGGTGCGTCCGGTCTCGCGCGCGAACCGGAAGGCGTATTCGATGATCCGTTCCACGCCCTTGCGGGTATTGACGTCCTCCTGAACGGCCACTTCGTCCGCCGTCCCCTTCTTGAAGAATCCTCCCATGCCCACGTAGAGACCCTCGGTGTTCTCGCGAAACACCACCATGTCCACGTCGGCCTCCGATCGGTCTTTCAGCGGGCAGAGCCGTCGGTCGAGGAGCTTCACCGGCCGCATGTTCACGTAGAGGTCGAGGCGGAAGCGCAGGCCGAGGAGGATGTCGGCGGCGTGCTTCATGTCCGGGACACGCGGGTCCCCCAGCGCGCCCAGGTAGATGGCATCGTAGTTGTCGCGGAGGTCTTCGAAGATGGACTGCGGAAGGGTCTCGCCGGTGCGGAGATAGCGCTCGGCGCCGAGATCGAAATGGATGAGGTCGAGGCGGGCCCCGGTCACGCGGCCCACGGTCTCCAGGACCTTGATGCCCTCGGCAATGACGTCCGGGCCGATCCCGTCGCCGGGAATGACTGCGATCCTAGCCATGCCCCCTCCCCGCATGCGCCCGACCGTTGAGGTGTTTCCCCGTAGGAAACAAATGTGCAGGAAAATTAACGGGGATGGGTTCCATAGTAAATGATGCATGTGCATCATTTCTATGAGGCAGTGCACCCATTTTGAGTGGCTGAAAAACGGGAAGCGAGGTGGCGCTACGAGAGTGACTCGTTTAACTTACGGAAAGTCTATTTCTTCCGCAGGGATCCACCAGTTTTCGCCCGTCTGGCGTCCCAGCCTTTGAACTTCCATGGTTTTCGCGTCCTCCCTTTCCGCCGCCCACATATACCCATTGAAGATAAGATTGGTCCGCTTTTTTCCTTGACACCAGCATTGGCTTGCTCATATCATCCGCCCGCCTCGACCGCTTCCCTACCGCTGCTTGGGGGGGACAGCGCCATGGTGGCCCGCGAAGAGATGCGCTCTCGGCCCACAGGATTGCCGTGTGTGGGAACAGAAGTATGCGGCCCTTCGGAGATCCGTCACTCCGAAGGGCCGTCGTGTTTTTACCCGCCTGTCCCTTGAGCAGCCTGGAAGCCCACGAGTGCGTGGCAGGTCCTCCTCAGTGGGCTAGCCCGGCGGGCTCTCGCCACCAACTTGGCCATGCTGGTCACGCTCCGGCTACTCGGCTTTGAGACGGGTTCCTCCGTGACCCGCGCTGGCATAGCCCTAAACTCATCGCCGCCTGGACCCGGATGGAGCCGCTCCCCCGCATCGTCACCGCCCCGCTTCCGGAAGCGGAGGGGGCAGCAGCCGTGCCCTGGCGCGGGTCCCTGCATCGCGCCGCCCTCGGGGCTAACCCCGATCAGCAGGGAATGAACGAAGGATGCAGAGAGGAGGTCTGTCATGAAAAGGATGATGTGGCCGTTGATTTTCATCACGTTCCTTGCGATATCCCTGGTTACATCCCCTGCCCACAGCGCAGGACCACCACCTTTTAAATCAGAGCTCCTGCCTTGCCCGAACGCTCCTTTTGATGTATGTGGCAACCTTTACGTCGTTACCGTCAACCCGGAGCCACTAACAGACGGCAGCGCAGTGGTCTCTGCCACCAACATACTTAAAGTAAAGGTTGACGGTGCCTTTCCCAATGACACCTATGAAGTTGTCATGATCTCGTCAGTGGGAGGCCAATTCGATGTTGTGGGCCTCCTTAGCACCGACGCCAATGGCGACGGCAGCGTCAATATCCCGTTACCACTGAGCACGTACGCTTCCGGTGTGATACTCCTGCGAGATTCAGATAACAGTGGGGCTTGTGCCTTCCCTCCCATTCCCTCTTGCCCTACTGGTTCCGGCCGTGATCCGAGGATCTTCACAGGATTCACCGTGCCGTAACGAAGCCCAACCCTAACGTTTTTCTCAGCGTGTGTGGGGGTCTTCCTGACGAAGTCCCAGAGGAGGACCCCCGCCTCGTTCTGAAATGCCACTCCCTCATAAATTGTGCCTGCAATCAAACTGCGTTTTGGATAGATTTACTCCACAGAGAAGCCATCCACCCCCGCCACCGCGCCAACTTCCGGGCCTTCTTCGACCCGCTGGCGTTCCTCGCCGAACTCTGCACCCACATTGGTTCCGTCCCTGATCCGGCTGCTGCCAGGGAGATGAATTGCTACCGGACACCCACTCTCAGCAAAGAGCTTGATTTTGTCGGAGTGGTTTGCCAGTTTCCCCTTGGTACAGCCTGCCAGGGAGGCGGCGGGGTACCATCTCTCGGCGGACAAGTTCCCGCGCCTGTGTGAGGGTGGCGAGACACTAGTCCTCCCTGGAAGTCGATTAGCCCCCTTTGAGAATCAAGTACCTGCGAACTCGATAATGATGTCTGCTTCGAATTTGCTACGAGGACAATGAGGGCAGGATGCTCACAGGAGGTTCACAGCATCCTCACCCCTGCCGATACCTCTTCAGCTCGCTGCGACTGGTCCCCAGATGAATGAGGTATCTACCGATGGTTAATCTAAAGATACAGCGGATCGAGCCACCACCGGGCCTCGACAATGTGAAGCCATCTCAATTCCCGCCCGGACCCCCAGAGTTTACCCCCAACCTGGATAAGGGCCGGGTCAAGCTCATCTGGCTCCTCCAATGTGCAGTGCTCCTGGGATTCATCGGGGTGTGGTGGAAGCTTGGCCTGTCCCCGTGGATGGGCGCGACGGGGGTCGGCGTTTTCTCCGGTCTCTGTGCTGGGTTGGGTTACTTGATGTGGCGAGAAGCGTCAACCCCCGACCCTCTCCCGCCTGGAAGCTGCCTCCTCTGGCACATGAAGGCAGGCATCTGGTTGACGTTCGTTGCGATACTCCTGGTCGGTTGGGCGATCGCCATCAGGGTCAACTGGAAAGAGTCCTTCTGGCCCGGTCTGGTCTTCTGCTCGATTCTGGTCGTCCTGGAGATCTTGACGCTCCCCATGAGCCGCTATGCAATCACACATCGGGCCACGCCATGGTTTCAGTTCACGGTGGGGGTCACTCTTGTTCCGGTTCTCGTAGCCTGGATCCTTGCGACCTTCACCTCTTGGTTGAATCCCCGGCTTTCAGGTTCAGCCGCATCCGGACAATCGGAGCAAACTCGACGTGAAGAGCTTGCCAAGCGGGAGACATGGGCGAAGCACAGGGGCTGGCGAACGGCGGGGGGGCGACCCATAATAATCGCCGTCGCACTCTCGGGTGGTGGCTATCGTGCTGCCGCGATCCACGCGGGCCTGCTTCAGGCGCTCGATGAAAGCTGTGTGCCCATCCGCTACCTTTCCACTGTCTCCGGCGGCTCAATCATTGGAGCCTACTACGCCCTCGGATACCCGCCGACACTTTTCCGGAAGACACTTCTGGAGAATCGACCAGGCTTGCCCGATGATTTCCTTTCCATGCACTGGGTCTTCCTGGATTGGTTCTGGGGCAAATGGAACAGCGCAGATACCTATGCTCGACACTTTCGAAATGTCTTCTTCGAATCGAAGAGGCTGGTGGACACCTCCCCCGCCCCCCTGCTCCTCATCAATGCCACCGACATCGAAGAAGATGCGGATCACGCTCGAGAGGTGTTTTACAAGGGCCGTCACCAGAATTATCCTGAACTGGATCACACGCTTCTGGCCGACCTGGTGGCGGCGTCCGGGGCCTTTCCTGGGGCATTCCAGCCCAAGAAAATTCGCTGGATGCCGGCCAGAGGGCCAGGAGTCCCTCGCATACGCCGCTTTGTTGACGGGGGGGTTGTGGAAAACCTCGGCGTGGAAGGGCTCGACAAGTTCCGAAGGCTCAAGGGTGGAGGGAGGCCTTTTGATGAACCCGACCTCAGCATCATTTCCGATGCGAGCAGGCGGAGCCGATCTGACGACCTTCCCATGAAGGTCGAACTGCTGCAGTTGCTTTCCAGAAGCCAGGGGATCTCCTACGATAGCCTCCACCGATTCCTATACAAGCAGGTCAAGGGAAAAAGGATCCTCCCAATTCGCGCCACCCAAGAAAGTGGAATGGCGACGCTACGATCCTACGAGTTCCGGTCGAAGCTGACAAACAGAAGAGCACCCCCCATCCCGGGAAACGTAGTGGCGGCAGAGGTGGCAACCTACGACACGCTGAAGGAGCTCACACCAATCCAGGTGGAAAAGGCCTTCTGGGTGGGACACACACTCGGCTGGTACTACTGGACCCGGATCAACGCCGTCCGCGAAAGACTGGGCGGCAGCGGGGTAGAGTGTCCGGAGCCCTGATGGGTGCTCCAACGACGCAGAGCCAGTGAGGGTGGACAGACGGGTGGTCAGCGGCAACCCGATTGAGAATGCGCGCGCGCTCCTCTTGTTGACCGGACCGATGTTTTTCGATATCCTCGCCCCGCAATGCCCCCCGGTGATCATCGGAGTGTGGTAATTCGGCGGCGGATACAGCCGGAACCTCATGGAAAGGAGGAGCCAGATGCCGCACTACATCGCACTCGTATCGTTCACGGACCAGGGGATTCGAGACGTCAAGAACTCCATCAAGCGTGCCGATCGGATCCGGAAGCTCGCGGCAAAGCACAAGGTCAAGATCCGGGACATCCACTGGACGATGGGCACGTACGACATCGTGGTCACCTTCGACGCCCCCAGCGACGCGGCCTTGAGCGCCTTCACGCTGGAAAACGCGTCGCTCGGGAACGTCCGGACCGAGACGTTCCGTGCCTACACCCGGGACGAGTTCGCCGGCATCCTCAAGGCCATCTGACGCGAGGCGATCTTCAGGCGGAGATCGCCGAGTTCCCGGCGCTGACCATCCCCTCTTGGCGAGGGCCGGGAGCGCCCGCCTGGGATGCCACCCGGCCACTGACCCCATGCCAGGTGAGCGGCCTGACCGCTTCCCGGCCGCCCGGGTCCGGTGGGACCACAGGGCGGTCGGGACCCCTCATTGACGGATCACCCTTCCGGAGGTATCGTGCCGCCAGACAGGACATCCCGCACCACAGGACAGGTGGCGGAACGCATGGATCGCCTTCTGCTTCTCATGACCACCACCACCTATCGCGCCGGCGCCTTTCTCGACGCGGCAAGGCGGCTCAATATCCCGGTGGTGGTCGGGTCCGACTGCCCGCAGGTTCTGGCCGCGGCGAATCCAGGAGGAACCCTCACGGTCAACTTCCTGGAATCCGACGAGGGATCACGTACGATCACCGAGTTCGCCGGGCAATACCCCATCCAGGCGGTGATTGCAGCGGATGATGACGGAGTGATCCTGGCAGCCGAGGCCTCGGCAGCGCTGGGACTGCCGTACAACTCCGTCGAGGCGGTGTCGGCCGCACGCAACAAGTATCGCATGCGGGAGGTCCTGGCAGAGGCCGGCATCCCAACGCCCCGCTTCCGGCGGATCTCCGCTGATGAGAATCCCGGGGATGTCGCGCCCCCGGTGCCCTTCCCGTGCGTCCTCAAGCCCCTGTCCCTGTCCGCCAGCCGCGGTGTCATCCGGGCCGACAATTCCGAGCAATTCATTGCCGCCTTCCACCGCATCGTGGCCATCTTGCGCCGGCCCGAGCTGGCGGCCCAGGGCGGGGAACTCGGCCGGGAGATCCTGGTCGAGACGTTTCTCCCGGGTGTCGAGGTGGCGGTGGAGGGCCTCCTCTCGAAGGGGCGGCTCAGGGTCCTGGCGATTTACGACAAGCCAGATCCCCTCAACGGCCCGTTCTTTGAGGAAACGATTTACGTCACCCCGTCGTGTCTCCCCACAGCGACCCAGGAAAAGATCGTCGCCCACACGGCAGAGGCCGTGAAAGCGCTCGGCCTCTGGCATGGTCCCATTCACGCGGAACTGCGCGTGAACGACCAGGGGCCGTGGGTCCTCGAGATTGCCCCGCGGTCCATCGGTGGGCTGTGCTCCCGGACGCTGCGCTTCGGCGACGGGATCTCACTCGAAGAGCTGATCCTGCGACATGCCCTGAGGCTCGAGGCCGAGTCCTTCGAGCGGGAGAGACAGGCCGCCGGCGTGATGATGATCCCGATCCCGCACGGCGGGATCCTCCGTGAGGTGCGGGGCGAGGCGGTGGCCGAGAGCGTTGCCGGGGTCGAAGAAATCAGGATCACCATCCCCCTCGGGCAGGAGGTCGTCCCCGTGCCCGAGGGAGCGAGATACCTGGGGTTCATCTTCGCCCGCGGAGAGTCCCCGGAAGGCGTGGAAGCCGCCCTGCGCGAGGCCCATCGCCGGCTGACATTCGTGATCACACCCGACCGGGAGGATCCTGAGGAAAAGCTGGAGAGTCTCTCCGCTGAGCGGGGGCACCGCGCAGACAGGAGAATCGCGACAGCGGGCTGACGGGCACGGCAATCCCGGGATGGAACCCGGGGATCCTGTCACCGGACCCGATCCGGCAAGGATGCTGTGTCCCAAGGAGGGACAGTGATGTTGACGATCACCGATCCGGCACAGAAGAAGATCCTGGCTCTCCTGGAGACCCAGGGGCGTCAGGGGTCAGCGTTGCGGGTAGCCATCATCGGGCGAGGCCCCGGTGGTTTTCAATACGATCTCCGATTTGTTGGCAGTGGAGAGAAGGGACTCGAGGACGTTGTGGTGGACGCCGGTGGTTTCCAGGTGTTCATCGACTCGCAGAGCGCGCCTAACCTCGAAGGTTCGACCATCGATTTCGTGGAAGGCATCTCCCAGAGCGGGTTCAGAATCGACAACCCAAGCTCCATCTGGACTGACCCCAAGGCAAAGGCCGTGCAGCAGGTGATTGATACGCGGATCAATCCTGGTGTGGCCAGCCATGGCGGGTACGTCACGCTGCTCGACGTCAAGGACGATGTGGCCTACATCGCCCTGGGCGGCGGCTGCCAGGGATGCGGGATGGCCGACGTGACGCTGAAACAGGGGATCGAGGTGATGATCCGCGAGGCGGTCCCCGAGATCCGCCAGATCGTGGACACAACCGACCATGCAGGGGGCACCAACCCGTTTTACCAGCCCTCCAAGGGTGGTCAATCTCCCTTGGCGTAGCGTTCACAGGATGCCCTGAACACGGGGCGGGTGGGATCTCCTCTATCGACATCTCCTTCGCCCCCAGGCAATTCCAGGGCGCTCCCCGAGCCCTCACCGGCGTCGCTGCGGTCCCCTCGCCCCACCCCTCCTCACGACCCTCCCCGCCTGGAGGGAGCCCCGAATGCATGACAGCAGAACGATCGACCGGCCAGGTATTGCCAGGCCGATCCAATTCCGCTAGAGTCCCCGCATCCCTGCACACCGAGAGGAGGACGGCGATGGCCGAGCTGATTCACGTCTCCCGGATCCGGATCGTGAAGGACAAGGGCCCGGTGCGCCGGGCCTACATCGAGAATTTTCCCGAGCCCGTGCGGTATGGGGTCCACGGCGGCGTCAAGAAGTTCTACGGAGTGGAGCCGGAGGAAGACCTGCCCACCACTCTCGACCACATGATCGCCGCGGTGGCGGGGTGAATGACGGGGACGCTGGCCGTGGCGCTGGCGGCGCGGAAGATCCCCACCCAGCCGGATCGGCTGTCGGCGGAAGTCGAAGGGATCATCGAGAACGTGGACGGCAAACCCCTGGTCACGAGCATCAAGGTCCACTACAAGGTCAAGGTCCCCAGGGGCAAGCGCGAGGAGGCCCTGCGGGCCATCGAGGTCCATGAGAAGGGCTGCCCGGCCTCCCAGTCTGTCAAGCGCGGCATCACGATCGAATGGGATGGCCACGTGGAGGAAGAATAGAGCGTCGCATAGACCTCACGGCGTCCGTCGCGATGGGATGGTGAGGTGACTGTGGGGTTGACACCGCCATCGCGAAGGATAGCATCCGCGGACCTCGAGGCCTTCCCTTCCGCTGCTTGAGGAGGTGGTATGGTGGCCAGCGGGGACATCCGGTTATGCCATCCTGGGTGCCTGCCTGCGCGAATCGCTTCACGCAGCCCTTCGGAGAGGAACCGGCCCCGAAGGGCTGTCCTGTTTTCGGTGGCCCGCGTCTCGCGTCTCTCATCGCTCGACAGCCTACGAGCCCGATCTGAGGAACCCTTCCTATGGGCTTCGTGTTTATGTTTGTCACGGGCGGCCACTTGTTCCGTTTCACCACGCCTGCCGTGGCCTGCTGCCCAACTGGTCCCCGGGCCCTTCCCCCTTGGCAAAATCCCTGATGTCAGGCAAGATGGCCTCCGAGTGGGCTAGGACACAGAGGAGGGCGGACCGATGACGTTCGGCATGAAGTGCCCCAAGTGCGGATTGATGCAGTTGGCCGGACCAAGCTGCAAATCCTGCGGCGCGCCACTCGGCGGTCCGGCGCGGCCCCCCACGAGCACGGCGCGCGCGCCGGTCACGAGCCCAGCACCCCCGCCCAGGCCGTCGGCGCGGCCCAGGGCCGAGACAACGCGTTCCCCGCTGGAAGGCGAGGCGGCGCAAAGTCGCCGGCTCACGTTTCATGGCGCAGGAGGCTCCCTCTTCGGCATTCACGTCGTCAACATGTTCCTGACAGTCATCACCCTGGGGATCTATTACTTCTGGGGCAAGGTGAGGGTCCGGCGCTATCTGCTGAGCCAGACCGAATTCGAGGGTGACCGTTTCGCCTACCACGGGACGGGCAAGGAGCTGCTCATCGGCTTCCTCAAGGCGATGCTCGTATTCGGCGTCCCCTTGATTCTCTTGGGGATCATACAAGAGCTCCTGCCCGGACCCGCCATCAAGCTTCTTGCGGGTGTCCTCACGTATGCGATCGTCATGGTGCTTATCCCCTCTGCGATGGTGGGCGCACGCCGCTATCGGCTGAGCCGGAGCTCATGGCGTGAGATCCGGTTCTCGTTCCGGGGACGGACGTTGGACTTCATCAAGCTCTTCGTCGTGGGCTCGCTCCTCACCGGAATCACCTTGGGCCTCTACTACCCTATTTTCGAGACGCGGCGATATGGCTTCCTGGTGTCTCACTCCTACGTTGGGAATGAGAAGTTTCACTTCGACGGAAACGGGCGGGACCTTTTCGGCAGCTTTCTGCTGGCCATCGTGCTGTTTTTCCCCACCCTGGGTCTGTACCTGTTCTGGTTTCTGGCCAGGAAGCAGCGCTACTTCTGGGAGCACACCTCCTTTGCCGGCTCCCGTTTCCGATCCACGGTCACGGGAGGACGACTCCTCCTGTTGACCCTGGGGAATTTGCTCCTGCTGATGGTCACCTTGGGCCTGGGCTGGCCATGGGTCATGATTCGAAACGTGCGCTTCGCCTTCAAGTACCTGACCCTGGAGGGCGCGCTGGGTCTGGCGGGCATACAGCAGGAGGCACAGGCCGCATCCGCCACCGGGGACGCGCTGGCCGGTTTCCTCGACGTTGGCCTGGACCTCGGCTAGCCTGGGTCAACTGTCAGTGCAGACGGACTGGGAAGGCTACTATTTGGACGGCCGAACCGCGGCGCGTCAGCGGGCGACCATCCGCGTGATGCGGCAGGGCCTCCAGGTCACCAGGGACCAGGGGGTCGCGCTCTGGTGGCCGTACACGGAGATCCGCCAAACCCAAGGCTTCTACGCCGGGGAGCAAGTACGCCTGGAGCGGGGTGGCGAGATCCCGGAGGCGCTCCTGGTTTCGGACGCGGGATTCCTCAGTGGCCTGCGCCGGATGGCGCCGGAACTGGCCACGCGTTTCCACGACCCCGCCCGCCGCAGGATGCGGGTCACGCTCACGGCTCTGGCGGCTCTGGCCGTGATCGGGATCACGACCGCGTTTTTCCTCTGGGGCATCCCGGCCCTGGCATCGCTGGTCGCCGCCCGCGTTCCCGTCTCGTGGGAGGAACGGCTCGGGCAGGCGGTCGTCGAACACCTGGCTCCGCCCAAGAAGCAATGCGTGGATCCGGCTCGCACACGGGTAATTGATGAGATCAGCACGGCCCTGACCGCCCCCCTCCCGAGGCAGCCCTACAGGTTCCGGGTGATGGTGGTGAACGATCCAGCCGTGAACGCCGTTGCGGCGCCCGGCGGATACATTGTGATCTTCCGGGGATTGCTTGAACGGACCCGAACGGCGGAAGAATTGGCCGGCGTGCTGGCCCACGAGTTCCAGCATGTCCTCCATCGCCACGCCACACGGGCGCTCGTCCAGCACGCGTCGAGCGGCCTTCTGCTCGCCGCCCTGACCGGGGACGCCAGTGGCGCCACGATCTACGGGCTGGAAGCCGCCCGCACCCTCGGGACTCTACAATACAGCCGCCAGAACGAGGAGGAAGCCGACGCGGAGGGGATGCGGATGCTCCTCCAGGCAGGGATTGATCCCACCGGGATGATCGCATTCTTCGAGGTGTTGGGCCGGAACGACCGCACCTCGCCCAGCGTGCTGAAGTATTTGTCTACCCATCCGGAGACACGGGATCGAATCGAGAGGTTGAAATCGCTCGCGGCACCGGCGCCGGCCGGGACAGGCACACTGCTGCCGCACCATGATTGGCGAGACATCCGGAAGATCTGCCAGGCAACACGCCAAAGACGCTGAATCCGCACGGCGAGCCGGAACAGTGCAGTTCAACCGCAAAGCACGCGAGCACGCAAAGGAACTGCCCGTATTCCTCGATTGGCGATTTTCAATTCGGCAATCGGAAATTCGCAATCAAAAATTTTGGGCTCAGGATACCTCGCATCCGTGCGATCGGAGCTGGGCACGGAGGGTGGTGATTCGAGCCAGGGCTTCATCCGTTCCCGCCCGGGGGGCGAACTCGAATCCCACCGCGCCCGTATACCCTGCCCCGCCCAGCGCCCGCAGAATACCGATGAAGTCCAGCGCTCCCGTCCCGGGCTCGTGCCGACCGGGAACATCCGCGATGTGGATGTGACCCACCAGGGGGAGGTGGCGCAGCAGCATCCGCGTGCTCCCCCGTTCCATGACCTCCATGTGATAGATGTCGTAGAGGAGGCGGACGCAGGGGCTTCCGACCTCCTTCACGATGGCGAAGCCTTCCCGGGCGCTGTCCAGGAAGTAGCCGGGGTGGTCCACCCGGGTGTTCAACGGCTCCAGCAGGAGCGTCATCCTCTCCCGCTCCGCCAGCGGTGCCAGGGCCTTGAGCCCTGCGACGACATTGGCGCGCTGCTCCGCCCGCGTGACATGCGGGGGGGCGGGGCGGGCGGAGCCATCCGGCAACTCCTCCTGCGTCAAGAGCATCAGCCGATCGCACCCCAGGCTCCGGGCGACGGGGATGGAGGCCTGAACCTCCGCCCGGTAGACATCCCACCCCTCCGGATCCACCAGGGATCCCCTGCGTTGCCCGCTGAAGGTGGCCACGGCGAACGCCTGCCCCAGCAGCGTCCGCAGGGCCGTGAGGTCCTTCCCCTCCCACCCCCAGAACTCCACGGCCGTGAAACCCGCCTCGCGGATCCGTGCGGCCCGGGCGGCAAAGTTCAGCTCGGGGTAGATCATTTCCAGGCAGATTGAAAATCTCACGCCGAATCCTCCCGGAGGACCAGGAGACAGTCCAGAGAACGTCCGAGGCCGGCGATGCCTCCGACACTCAGGAAAGGCCGGCCCCCCGGAGGCTTGCCAGCGCCGTGGCCCGCGCTTCGCGTGCTACCTGGAGCGGGGGCCGGTCCCAGTACTGCGGACGGAAGATCTCCACCGAGACCTTCCCTGCGTAGCCGATGGCCTTCAGCATGCGCAGAATGCCGGGCAGAGGGATGATCCCCTTTCCGGGGAAGAGGCGCAAGGCGTCGTGCATCTTCCGCCGGGGGGCCCGTTCCACGTCGTTGATGTGGACCATGAAGATCTTCCGGGGATCCACTTGCCGGATCGAGTCCAGACGGGACCCGCCGGCGAAGAAGTGAAACGTGTCCAGCACCAGGCCGACGTTTGGTCGGGCGACCCTGTCCACGATCGCCGCACACTGCGCCAGCGTGTTCACCGTGCAGTCGGCGAACCCCAGGAATTCATACGCCAGCCGGACCCCGTGGGGCCGGGCGATGCCCGAGAGTTCCCGCAGGACCCGGACCGATTCCCGCTCGATGGCGGTGAGCGAGACGCCCTTCGGTCGCGGGCTGGGCACCACAATCACCGTCTCGCAGCCTACGGCCTCGGCCACGCGGCAGAATCGCCGGAAATCCTCCTGCATCCGGATGTGCCCCGAGGGGTCATTGAAGGTCACCCGCTCCACCGAATTCAGCGTGGCCGCCTTGACCCCTGCCCTCTTGAGATCTCGTCGGAGCGCCGGAACACCGCCCCGTTCCAAGTACCCCAATAGCTTGGCGGCCCAGATCTCGACGAAGTCGAATCCCGCCCTGCCCGCCACCGCGATATCCGTGGCCAGGTCCGCCTTGAGTGTGGTGGCCCCGTTCAGCCCAAGCTCCATGAAGATGCCTCCTTTCCCTCCCGGGGAATGATGAATGAATGCCGAATTACTCTAGACACACGCGGCGCACGCGTCAAGGTCTTTCCCGGCGGGAATACCGGCGCGCACACACGCCCAAGAGCGCCATCGATTCAGCTGAAAGATGAGACGATTCATCGTGATTTCCCGATTGGGTCGCCCTTTCACAAGGGTCGGGGAAAGGAAGCTGGTCGGCACCGTGCCCTTCCACTTGGAAGGTGCGGGTCCAATCGAGGCGCCCCCAACCTCCGTGCTGAATCCGGGCGTGATGCGCTGGGGTAGATGCAAGGACTGCGGCACAGGGGGGGGCTACGGTTCCCTATTAGTATTGGAGGAGGTCGTGGCGTGTTTCGAGCGGGATTGGAACTGACCACCGGCGAGCCGCCGTGCGCCGGACCCGGCGCCGCGCTGGTCACGCGCGCTGCAGGCAGCGGGAGTGGGCGAGAACGAATGCTCGTCTGAGGACCATGGCCCCGGCGGCGATCAGGGGGGCAGATCCTGGCTGAAGCTCGCGGGGGGCCTCAGCGAGGTCCTCTTCGTAATCCGTGACGGGACTGGGGGCTGATCCTCGCGCCAACTCTCACGACCATGGCGAGGAGGGGACCTTGTCGAGGGTCATCAGCGTGAGGAGCACCGGGAGGTACACAAGTGAAGCGAGCAACAGGCGCCGTGCGGCGCCCGCCGAACGGGAGATCGCCAGGTCGATCCCGCACCCGAGGAACGCGACCCCGAGCGCGAGGGCCCCGAAGAAATAGACCGATCCCGCAACCCCGGTGAGCGTTGGCATGAGGCCCACGATGAGCAACGCAAAGCAGTTGCTCACGATCGGGCGCCCGGTGCCCCTGCCGTCCCGGTCGACGACCGGAAGGAACCGAATGTTCGCCCGGGCATAGTCGTCCCGGTACAGGCTGGCGATCGCCAGCGAATGGGGGATCTGCCAGAAAAACAAGATCGCAGAGAGGACCCAGGCCTCCAGGCCGAACCCGTCCCGAGCCGCCACCCAGCCAATCATCGGTGGCAGCGCCCCGGGAATCGCTCCCACGACGGTGCTGAGCGGGGACTTCCGCTTGAGCGGCGTGTAAGCGAACAGATAGCTCCCGACCGTGACGGCAGTCACAAGCGCGCTCAGCGGACCCCCGGTGAGCATGAGGTACAGGAGTCCCCCGCCGGTGATCGCCGCCCCGAAGGCCAGCCCCTCGGTGGGCCGAAGCCGCCCGCTGGGCAACGGCCGGAGCCGCGTCCGCTCCATCCGCGCGTCCACGTCGCGCTCAAGGTACTGGTTCAGGGCGATGGTTCCGCCAGCCGCAAGCGCCGTACCGATGAGTGTCTGGAGCAGCCGGAACCAGTCCGGCACCCCCCACGAGCCAAGATAGAACCCGGCGGAGGTCGTGACGAGCACCATCAGAACCACCCGCGGCTTCGTGAGGGCCAGGAAGTCCCTGCCTCGCCGGCAGGCGGCTGCCGCCCATCTGTGGATGCGGGTCAGCTCCCCGGCCCACGTCCCCGTCGGCGGCCTCATCCTGGCACCCGCTGTGCGACCGAGGCCGAACCACCCCCGGCCCGCCGCCATATCCCTGGCCGATACACCCGCAACGTCAGCACGAGGCTGGTCACCAGCAACAGCCCTCCGTTTACCCGGTGGGCGGCAGGAAACGCCAGCGCGCTGAATTGACCCAGCGGCAATGGCACGCCGGTGAACCGGCCCAGATAGGCTCCCAAACCCAGGAAGAGCTGGACAACCAACAGCCCGCACAGCAGGATGACCGGACGGACCAGTTGCGGCAGGTCCACGCGGCGCCGCAGGGTCCGGACCGTCACCACGAGCACGAGAACGCAGATCAGGGCAGCCGAGGCCAGATGGGCACCGAGGTGGGTCCCGATGTGCGTAAGCAGAGCGCCAAAAATTATCTGCAGATAAAGAAGGCCGGTTGTCAGGAGGCAGAGACGCCCCAGATGGGCTGCATCTTGGGGCGCCAGCCGCTCCGGCGTCCGGCTCCACTCCCCGGAGGTGAACAGGGCTAAGCTCACTGTCAGTGCGAAGAAGGCATGGGCGAGGGGCCCGTGGATCATGGCCAGCGTGTCCCGGAGCAGGACGACGCGGAGGCCCCCTAGCACTCCCTGGGCTACCACCGCCACCAGGGCCAGGCCCCCCAGCCACCGCATCCACCGCCGGGGCTCCATCACCCACAGCATCAGGGCCAAGGCCAAGGTCAGGAGGCCCACCACGGCCCCCAGAAGACGATGACTGTGCTCGTAGAAGACCCCGCCCACCATGTTGGACCACGGGTAGAGAAACATGTTGTGCCCAAAGGTCGTCGGCCAGTCCGGGACCGCCAGGCCTGAGCCGGTGTTGGTGACCAGCCCGCCGACGAGGATCAGCACGAAGGTAGCCCCCGCGGTCACCAGGGCGAACCGGTGGAGCCAGACAGGGTCGCTCGCCCGACCCCTGCGGGGAATGGACCCTTGGTCGCTGCGGAAACGTTGACGGATCGAGGTTCCCAAGAGGACCTCGCGCGAAGGAGGCGGCCTCAGTGGTGGAAGACGAGGTCAGGAAAAAGTAAAAACGTCAGGGCGATGACGAGCACAACCGGGACGATCACCATAGCGTAGATCAGGCCACTTTCAAATCTAAGGTGCATGTAGTACAGGGCCACCAGCAGAGCCTTCGTTGCAGCAACAACGAACACCAGGAAAATGACAGCGGATTTCGCAAAGGGGAGGTAGCTTGCAAGCACCCCGGCGATCATCAGAACCACAAGCCACACCCACACGGCAACGTAATTGGGCCGGGCCCTCTCGGTCGTCATTGTGGACCTCCTTCAGACAACGTCGGGCCGCAACACTGCCACCACAAGACGGTTCCGCCTTCGACAGCCATCACGTGAGATAAAGAAGAGGGAAGAGGAAGATCCAAACGATATCAACGAAGTGCCAGTACAGACCAGCCAGCTCCACCCGGTGTTGATTCCGCAGGCCCCGCCGCGCCATGACAAACAGCGCGAGATTGGTAATGATCCCGGCCAGCACGTGCAGCGCGTGGAGGCCCGTCATCGTGTAATAAAAGGACCAGAAAAGGCCCGTGACCGGCGTAAAACCTGCCGCGACTTCGGAGGAATATTCGTACGCCTTGATCCCCAAGAACGTCAGCCCCAAGAGGACGGTAAGAAACAGATAGGTCCGAAGCCCCCTGGGATCCCCCTTTTCAACTGCCCCGAAGGCCATGACCATGGTCATGCTGCTGGTGAGGAGGACAAGGGTGTTGATGGCGGCCACGGGTACGCTCAAGTGCGCCGCCTCCCCTGACCAGCCGGAGGATCCAAGGCGAGACACGATGAAACTGCCAATGAGGCCCCCAAACAACATGACCTCCGAGGCGAGAAACCACCACACCCCCACCTTCCCGGGGAGGATGTCGGTCCCTGCCCGCGTTGCTGCGGTAGTCTCCATGTTCGTGCCTCCTAGCTTGATCTCGCAACCACCAAACGATCCTGCGGAAGCCAGTCCTCGGGGCCTTCGGGCGAACTGTACTCGTAGGGGCCGCGGTGGACGGTCGGGATCGCCTCGCCCCAGTTGAGGTGAGGCGGCGGCGAGGGGGCGGCCCACTCCAGGGTGTTCGCCTCCCAGGGGTTTCGTTCCGCCGGTGTTCCGGCCACCAGGCCCCAGACAAAGTTGACCGCGAAGGGGATCTGCGCGACCAGGAGGAGGATCGCGCTGAAGGTGATGAACACATTGATCGGCTGAAGCGGCTGCAGGAACTGGTACTGCATCGGGTTGGCGATCCGCCGCATCATCCCGCCGAGGCCGAGGATGTGCATCGGGAAGAAGGTCGCGTTGAAGAAGATGAGGGTCAGCCAGAAGTGGACCTTCCCCAGGGTCTCGTTCATCATCCGGCCGAACATCTTCGGGAACCAGAAGTAGATGCCGGCGAACCCCCCGAAGACGACCGCACTGAACAGCGTATAGTGGAAGTGGCCCACCACGAAGTAGGTGTCCGTGATGTAGATGTCTGCGGGTGCCGACCCGTTGAAGATGCCGGTTAATCCCCCAACAATGAACATGGACACGAAGCCAAGGGCAAAGAGCATGGGCGTTGTGAACCGGATGGATCCCCCCCAGAGGGTTGCGATCATGGCAAACACGAGGATGGCGAAGGGCACGGAGATCAGGATCGTGGTGATGCTGAAGGGCATGGCGAGCCGCGGGTCCATGCCGCTCAGAAACATATGGTGGGCCCACACGACGAAGCTGAGGATCCCCGCCGTGATCGTCGAGTAGATGATCCAGCGGTAACCGAAGAGCGGCTTGCGGCAGAAAACGGGGAGGACTTCACACACGAACCCGACAGCAGGCAGGAGGATGACGTAGACCTCCGGATGGCCGAAGAACCAAAAGAGGTGCTGCCACAGGAGCGGCTCGCCCCCGCCTTCCGGGAGGAAGAAGCTCGTCCCCGCGATCCGATCCATCAGGAGCATCACCGCGCCGGCGATGAGCGGCCCCACGGATAGAAGGAAGAGGGTAGCCGCCGTGAGCAGCTGCCAGACGACGAGGGGCAGGCGGAAGAAGGTCATCCCGGGCGCCCGCATGGTGATGGCCGTGGTGAGAAAGTTGACCCCGCCCATCAGGAAGGAAGCGAACTCGATGGCGTGGGCCAGGATCCAGAGGTTCAGCCCCCAGTTCACGCCGGTGTAGATCGCCTTGGCGCTCAGTGGCGGGTACCCGGTCCAGCCGGCGGACGCGGCGCCGCCAGGGACGAAGAACGAGGCCAACAGCACCAGCGTGCCGACGAAGAGGGTCCAGAAGGAGAGCATGTTCAGCCGGGGAAAGGCCATGTCCCGGGCCCCGATCATGAGGGGAATCAGGAAGTTCCCAAATGCCCCCAAGAGGATCGGCATGGCCACAAAGAAGACCATGATCGTGCCGTGCATCGTGACGAGGACATTGTAGAACTCCGGCCCCACGAACCCCCACCCGGGGACCTCCGTGTCGGGATACGCGAGCTGCCAGCGCATCACATAGGCTAGAAATCCACCCACGATGGTCATGAACAGGCCGAGGGAGAGGTACTGCTTGCCGATCGTCTTGTGCTCGGTTGAGAAGAGGTAGGTGCGCCAGAACCCTAGTTCCTCGTGGTGGAGCGAGGCTTCCGGGATCGCCAGGACTGCCACAGGGTCACTCATCGCTTGTCCCCTTACCATTCGGTTGACGCATCAACTCGCGGACGCTGGGCCCTGCCTCAGGAGGTCGGCCAGTGTTCCTTGACCCACTTCTGGTACTCATCGGCGGGATGCACGTGGAGCCACCCGTTCATCCCGGAGTGCCCGAACCCGCAGAGCTCCGCGCACGGCATCTCGTACCGGCCGGGCTTGGTCGCCTGGAACCATCCCTCGATCTCCCGCCCCGGCACAGCGTCCTGCTTCAGACGCAGGTTCGGCAGGAAGAAGCTGTGGATCACGTCCTTCGACTTGAGGGTGACCCGCACGACCTTGTTGACCGGCACGTGCATCTCGTTCTCGAGCTGAAGGTCATCCGCGGTCCCGAACTTCCCATCGGGCCCCGGATAGAGGATCTCCCAGTTGAACTGCTTCGCGGTCACCTGCACCCGAAGATCGCCCGGCGGCACGCGGCCCTTGACTTTCGCCCACGCATCCGCGCCGCGAAAATCGATCCACAGGTCAAGAACCAGCACGATCAGAGCCGGGATGAGTATCCAGGCGGCTTCCGCAAGCCTGTCACCACGGATGTAGGTGGCCCTGCGACCTTCCCGGCGGCGATAAAGGATCAGGAACAGAAGAAAGACCCCCAGGGTCAGAAAAAACCAAGCCGACGTGATGTAGTAGATCAGGCGAATGATGGAGTCGATATCCCCCCCGTAGGTCGAGACATTCTCCGGAAGCCAACTCATCATGAGGATCTACCCCACTTTCTCCCCATACTGGCTATACTGGCTCACCCTGCTGGGGGCAACTGGAGGCGCCGCTTCCCGCACGCCAGGGTCCAGCCTTTCGGCCAGGGGCTGCACGAAGGGACGTCCCGAAAACAGCCAGATCAATCGCCCCGTCCCTCAGGGGGCATCTGGGCATGGACCAGTCCGGCGAAGTTCACCGCCTCCAGCTCCGCCATGAGCACCCCTTGAATCCGATGCCACACGGGATGCACTGGACAGATCCGATCGCGCGGACACTCCCCTGCCCGCAGGACGCACCGATTGAGGAGTATGGGCCCCTCCACCGCTTCGATGACCTGTCGGAGGGTGACGTCCGCCGAGGGCCGCTCAAGTCTCGCTCCACCTTTAGCCCCCCGGAAGGTCCGGAGGATGCCCGCGCTGGCCAGGGCCTGGACGATCTTGAAGAGGTATGCCGGTGGGATGCCCTGGCGCCTGCCTACCCCTTGGAGACCCACGACGGTTCCCGGGGGGTGGGCCGCCAGATCGAGAACCACCCGGATCGCGTAGTCGCCCTTCCGCGTGAGTTCCATGCGGTCCCTCGGGCTCTCGGGTTACCGATCCTCACCCGAGAGTGGACGAATGGGGGAGCGGAGGAATTGGGACCTTGTGGACCAAGATAGCCCATAATGGTCGCACGCGTCCATCCTACATCTGCATCATTTTCCTGATGCAGACGCCCCATTTTGATGGACACGTTGGCTACACCGGAGACGTGAAGGAGACGCCATCGAGCGCCTCGATCCGGCGGCGGATCTCCTCGGGCACGGGGCGGACGGACTGGGTCGCCTTGTCGAAGTTCACGTAGACGATCT
>Ga0156237_1168_pt2 | contig 24958 bp, 23 predicted proteins | sample RifCSPlowO2_12_FD_107884 | JGI IMG/M metagenome (GOLD analysis project Ga0156237, IMG submission 107884) | candidate division NC10 bacterium RIFCSPLOWO2_12_FULL_66_18
GCCAAGCAGGCCCTCGACCTCGTTCAGAAGGAAACCCTGGAGATCATGAGAGGAAAATAGGGATGACTTCGCGTCGGGGGCACGCTCTCGGACGCGCAGTTGCGGTGGCGCGAGGCGGACCTAGCCTGGGCCAGGGGACTCGTGGTGGTCTTCTGCCACCATCCCCTGGATGAGCAGGTCTGCAGCCCCCACTGGTATTTCCGGACCCACCCAACCCACGCACTGGCGGTGCACCGGGAGCGGGCGCGGGCCCTGTTCGCCCGCTCGGGACGGGTCCGGGCCGTCTTGAGCGGCCACATGCGCTGGAACCACACGGAAGTGATCGAGGGGAGCCCGTGCATCACGGTCGAGTCCCTGGTGGATTGCAGCTTCACCAATCGCCAGCCGGCCGGCGGGTTCTCCGAGGTGCTGCTGGAGGAGGGCGGCCGGGTGGAGGTGAGGGTCCGTGGCGGGCTGCCCATGGAGTTCACCTATCCCTGAGGGCCCGCATTCGGCACTTGCGTGACAGTCCCCCAGCGGGGTAGGGTCGTGACATTTCCCTCCCCGGACCGGCGGACTCGGAGTTGGCATGCCTCTCCTTTGCGTGGCGGTCAACGCGGCCATCGACAAGACCTACGTGGTCTCCGGATTTCAGGCGGGCGGGACGTATCGCCTGGAGACGACCGTCGCCGTGGCCGGGGGGAAGGCCCTCAACGTGGCCAAGACCGCACGCCTGCTCGGGGTCGCGGAGGTGACCTGCACCGGGTTGGTGGCGGGCCGGACGGGCGACTGGATCCGGAAGGACCTGGCCAAGCGCGGCATCCGTGAGGCCTTCCTAGAGGTCACCGGGGAGTCGCGGGAGGACATCCTGGTCGTGGACCCGGCGGCCGGGCAGGAGACCCGGCTGCTCGAGCCGGGCGTACCGGTGGAGGCCTTCGCCGTGGAGGCGCTGATCGCGCGGGTCGAGGAACTCGCCGGGGACTCGGACCTCGTCGTCCTGGCGGGCAGCCTGCCCCGGGGGGTGCCGGTGGATGCATATGCGCGGATGGTCCAGGCGATCCGGCGCCGCAGTGTCCGGGCTTTCCTGGATGCGGATGGGGAGGCCCTGCGGCGCGCGGTGGCGGAGGGGCCCGACCTGGTGAAGCTCAACCAGGCGGAGTTCGAGGAGCTGGTGGGCCATCGGGTCGCGGGCCCGGAGGAGCTGGTGGCCTGCGGGCGCGGAGCGCTCCGCCGCGGCGCCCTCGTGGTGACCCTGGGGGGCCGGGGCGCCGTCTGGATTGGCCCCGAGGCGGCCCTCCTGGCAGAGGCGCCTCCGGTGACGCCGCTGATGACGGTGGGGAGCGGGGACGCCTTCCTGGGCGGATATGCCGCGGCCGTCCTGTGCGGCGACGATCCGCCTCGGGCCCTCGCCCTGGGGGTGGCCGCGGGGACAGCGAACACGCTGTGCCTCGGACCCGGGGTGGTGGATCTCGGGAGCGTGGAGGCCTTACGGAAGCAGATCAGGGTTGCTCCCGTGGGTATGGGCGCAACGGAGCGCAAGCTGGCGTGAGAGACTGCGTCTGGTCGGCTTCGTCACGGCTGGCCTCGTGGCATGGGGCTGGCTCCATCTGATCGTTGTGTATGGTACGAGGAGGGGGAACATGGCACAGGTGACTCGCAGGCAATTCACGGGGATGATGCTGGCCGGCGCCGCGGCCACTTTGGTTCCGCAGCGGGACGCAGGGGCGGCGGGCAAGATCACGCTGTACTTGGGGCCGCCCGAGAAAACGTCCAGCGCCATCGCGCAGGGGTTTGAGAAAAAGACGGGGGTGAAGACGACCCACCTCCGCCTGTCGGCGGGGGAGGCGATCAACCGCATCCGGGCGGAGCGGAACAATCCCCAGGCCAGCGTGCTCTACGGCATCGGCCTGCCGTCCATGCTGACCCTCAAGGCCGATGACCTGCTCGTCCCCTACAAGTCACCCGAGGCCGCGGCCATCCCTGCCGGGTACAGGGACCCGGATGGATGGTGGACCGGCACCGACGTGGATTTCATCGGGATCGCCTCCAACAAGAAGTTCCTCCAGGAGAAGGGCCTGAAGGCCCCGCGGACCTGGGAGGACCTGACCAAGCCCGAGCTGAAGGGCCAGGTGTGCATCGGAAACCCGGCGACCTCGGGGACAGGCTACACCTTCCTGACCACGATCCTGCAGCTCATGGGCGAGGCGAAGGGATGGGAGTACGTGCACCGGTTCAACGCCAACGTGGCCCAGTACACCCGTTCGGGGATCGGGCCCACCCAACTGGTGGGGCGGGGTGAGGTGGGGGTCGGCATCCTCTTCGCCCACGATATCCTGGGAAGCATCGACCAGGGCTTTCCCATCGAGATGTCGCTGCCCGACGAAGGCACGGGGTATGACCTCTTCTGCGCGGTCATCCTCAAGGGCGCGCCGGAGATGGAGGAGGCCAAGCGGTTCATCGACTGGTCGCTGACCCCGGAGTCGCAGGAGATCCTGGCGGCCACCGGGTACTTCGACGTGCCCACGAACCCCAAGGCGAAGGTCCACGACCTGGTGAAGCCCTACGTCAACGTCAAGCTGATCAACTACGACTTCGCCTGGGCCGGCAACAGCAAGATCCGCCAGCAACTGGTGGACAAGTTCCAGAAGGAGATCCTGGCTGGCCGGAAGTAGCAGGCGGACGATGGTACAGGCAACCGGCATCCTCATCGCACGCCCCCGGCCGGGGCTCCGCCGGGGGCGTGCGCTGTTCTCCCTCTACCCCCTCCTGGTGCTGGGCCTGGCGCTCTTCGTCGTCTATCCCCTGGGCATGCTGCTCGCGCAGGCGGTCCAGGCCGACGGCCGGCTGTCGGCAGGCACCGTCCTCGGGCTGCTCCGGGAGTCCTATTACCGCGCGGTCCTGCTGAACACGCTGCTCCTTGGCGTGAGCGTGGCGGGGCTGGGGACGGTGCTGGCGACCGGGTACGCCTACGCCATGACCCGGGTGGCGATGCCGGGGAAGAAATTCTTTCACTTCGTGGCGCTATTGCCCACGATCTCGCCCCCCATCCTCATGGCCCTGAGCCTGATTCTTCTCTACGGCCGGCGCGGCCTGATCACGAACGGATTGCTGGGCCTGCAGTCCACGCTCCTGTACGGCTTCTGGGGGTTGACGGCGGCGCAGGTGCTGGCCTACTTCCCCTTCGCCTACCTCCTTCTGCTCAACCTGTTCCGGGGCCTGGATGCCTCGCTGGAAGAAGCGGCCTGGACGATGGGGGCGCACCCGGGGAAGATCCTGACGACGGTCACCCTGCCGCTCCTGATCCCCGGGCTGGCCAGCGCGGTGCTGCTCCTCTTCAGCTATTCCTTCGCGGACCTCGGCAACCCGCTGCTCCTGGGCGGCGACTACCCCGTCCTGGCGGCGCAGATCTATCTCACCATCATCGGGCTGTACGACATGCCGCGGGGCGCCGCCCTGGCCCTCATCCTGCTCTTTCCCGTCACGCTGGTGTTCTTCGCCCACAAGCGCCTGGCGGAGCGGGCCGCCTTCGCCTCCATCGGCGGGCGGGCCTCCTCCATGCGGCACCCGCAGTTCCGGCATCCCGCGGTCCGGATCGGGGGCCTCCTGTTCTGCGGCGGGGTCTGCCTCCTGATCCTCTTGCAGTACGCCACCGTGCTGGGCGGGGCGGTGACCCGGCTGTTCGGGATCAACCACACGCTGACGCTGAAGCATTTCGCCTCGGCCCTGACGGCGTCGCGGGACGCCCTGGTGGACACCATCGGGCTGGCCGCGGCGGCCTCTGCGGTCTCGGGGGTCGCGGGGCTTCTTATCGCCTATTTCGTGGCGCGCAGCCGGGTTCCGGGCCGCGGCGCCCTGGACTTCGTGGCCAGCCTGCCCCTGGCCATTCCCGGGACGGTGGTGGGCCTGGGATTTGCCATCGCCTTCAACCGCCCTCCCTTCCTGCTCACGGGGACCGCCCTGATCATCGTGGCCGCCTTCGTGGTGCGATCCATCCCGTACAGCATCCGGTCGGGCGTGGCGGCCCTGCGCCAGGTGGACGTCTCGCTGGATGAGGCGTCGACCAGCATGGGCGCCACGTCCTTCCAGACCCTCTGGCGGGTGATCCTGCCCCTGCTGCGGCCCGCGGTCCTGGCCGGGATGATCTTCACCTTCACGCGCAGCGTGACGACCCTCAGCGCGGTGATCTTCGTCGTCTCGCCCCACTGGGCCCTGGTGACGCCCACCATCCTGTCCCAGATGGACCGCGGTGACGTGGGGGAGGCGGCGGCGCTGAGCGTCGTCCTGATCGTCCTGGTGCTGCTGGTCATCCACGGGGTCCCGCGTCTCCTGGGCCGCGACTGGCGCGAGGGGACGGCGGCGTAAGGAGCGCGCATGAGCACCGGAACTGCCAAGGCGCTGGAACTCCGCGGCCTGCGGAAAGCCTACCGCCTGCCGGGAGGGCGCAGCGTCCCGGCCGTGCGGGATTTCAGCCTGCGGGTGGAGCCGGGGGAGTTCGTCACCCTGCTGGGTCCGTCGGGCAGCGGCAAGACCACGGTCCTCCGGACGCTGGCCGGCCTGGAGGAGCCCGATGCGGGCGAGATCCTGCTGGACGGCGTCCCGCTGACACCGTTACCGCCGCACCAGCGCCACATCGGCCTGGTGTTCCAGAACTACGCGCTCTTCCCGCACCTGACCGTCTTCGAGAACGTGGCCTACTCGCTGCGCATCCGCCGGACGCCCGACGTCCGGATCCGGGACGAGGTGGAGGCGGCCTTGAAGACGCTGGGGCTGGAAGAGCTCGCCTCCCGGCTTCCCGGCCAGCTCTCGGGCGGGCAGCAGCAGCGGGTGGCCCTGGCCCGGGCCCTGGTGATGCACCCGGACCTCTTGCTCTTCGACGAGCCCCTGTCCAACCTGGACGCCAAGCTCCGGTTCCAGGTGCGGAGCGAGCTGCGCCGCCTGCAGAAACGCCTGGGCATCACGGCGCTGTACGTGACCCACGACCAGGCGGAGGCCATGAGCCTCTCGGACCGGATCGCGGTCATGCGCGACGGGCGGGTCGAGCAGGTGGGCACGCCCGAGGCAATCTACGCGCGCCCGGCCACCCTGTTCGTGGCGGATTTCATCGGGCGGGTGAACATCCTGCCCGGGCGCGTGGTGGACCGCGGCGGCAGCGGCGTGACCGTGGAGGCCCTGGACCGCCGGTGGAACGTCGCGGCCGACCGCTGCCCGGGCGCAGCCGGCGAGGTGCTGGTCCTGCTCCGGCCCGAGGCAGTGGGGCTCACCGAGGCAGGACAGGGGGACCTGGCGGGGACGGTGGAGGAGCTGGAGTACCGCGGGGACCAGACCGAGTACCGGATCCAAATTGGCGGCGTGCACGTGGTGGTCGTCGAGTCGTCTCCCCGGCGGACGCGGCGGATCGTCGAGGGGGACCGGGTGGGGCTTCGGGTGTTCGAGGACACGCTGCACATCCTTCCCGCGCAGCGGGAAGGATGAATGACCGATGAGCTAATGACCAATGAACCAATGAGCCATCACCCATGAGCCGCGAGCCGCGAGCCGCGAGCCGCGATAGGACAGCAGGGAAAGCGGGCGCGCAGATCCAGCGGGTGATCCTGCTGGTTATTGACAGCTTGGGCCTGGGAGAGATGCCCGACGTCCCCCGGGTCCGTCCGCAGGACCGGGGAGCCGACACCCTGGGGAACGTGGTGCGTGCCGCCGGCCCGCTCACCCTGCCGAACCTGGAGCGGATGGGCCTGGGCACGGTGGCGCCCGCGTCCGGCATCCGGGTCGAACCGCACCCCGTGGCAGCCCACGGGATCTGCTTCCTGGGCTACGACGGGGCGGACACCTATCTCGGCCACCAGGTGTTGATGGGCTCCCGCGTCCCGGATGTCCCGGAGGAGCTGTTCGAGGTGGTCGGGGCGGAGGCGGCGGCGGCCCTCCGTCGCGCCGGGCACCAGGTCGAGGTGGCCAAGGATGGCCTTGCCGCCCTCTTCGTGGATGGGGCGATCGTGGTCGGGGACAACCTGGAGAGCGATCCGCTCCAGACCTATCACTGCGTGGGCTCGCTGGATGATCTCGCCTATGATGCCATCGTGGACGTGGCGGAGGCGGTCCGCGAAGTCGCCCGGGTGCGCAGGGTCGTGGCCATGGGGGGCCAGGGCTTCCGGGCCGCGGAGATCCGCCGCTCTGTGGAACGGCGGCCGACGGGACAGTGCGGCGTCAACAACGTGGCGCTGGGGCTCTATACGAAGCGGTACGTCGTCCGGCACCTGATCCGGGGGTCGCGGCCGGAGGTGCAGGTCCCCACCATCTTGCGCCGGGCCGGCTGGCCCGTGGCCCTGATCGGGAAAGTGGCCGATGTCATCGCCTGCGAGGGGGCGGAGATGGAACCCCACGTCCCCACACCAGCCGTCCTGGAGGCGACCCTGGCGGCCCTCCAACGCGTGCCCCGTGGCCTCATCGCCGTGAATATCCAGGAGGCGGACCTGGCGGGACACGACCAGGACCCCCGGCGCTATGCGGAGATCCTACGCCTCTCGGACCAGGGGGTGGGAGAGATCCTGGCGCGCCTCACCCCCGGCGATCTCTTCATCGTCACCGGGGACCACGGCAACGATCCCACCATCGGCCACGATAAGCACACGCGGGAGTTCACCCCACTCCTCGTTTGGGGCGACGGCATCCCGCCGCGCCGTCTGGCTCCCCGCGAGAGCCTGGCGGACATCGCGGCCACCATCGCCGACCTGTTCGGTGTGGGGCCGCCGGAGATCGGTCGGAGCTTTTGGCAACAACTGCAAGGGAACAACCAATGACCAATAAGGGCGTTCCCGTGCGTGAGATCACCTACAAGCAAGCGATCCAGGAGGCCAGGCGCCTTGTGGGAGAGAGCTAAGGGGGGTACCATTCCTGGATGGGATCTGCACACCCACACAACCGCCTCTGATGGGACCGTGTCTCCCGGGGAACTGGTCCGCCTGGCCCGGGAAAACGGCCTAGCGGGGATCGCCATCACCGACCACGACACGACGGCGGCTCTTGAGGAGGCCAGGACCGAGGGACGGCGGCGGGGCATCGAGGTGATCCCGGGCATCGAGATCAACACGGATGAAGGCGAAGGGGAGTTCCACTTCCTGGGCTATCTGATCGATCCGGGGGGCCCCAGCCTCCAGGCGGCCCTCAGGCGGGCGCGAGAGCAACGGCTGGTCCGGGCCAGGGCCATCCTGGCCCGGCTCCGCGATGCGGGGATCGGGGCGGAAGAGGAGCGGGTCCTGGCCGCGGCCAACGGCGCGCCCATCTGCCGCCCGCACATCGCCGCGGCCCTGGTTGAGGCCGGACATGCCTCGACGCTTGGCGAAGCCTTTCACCGCTATCTCGGCCGCCGCACCCCCTTCTACGTACCGCGGACCGGACTCACTGTCCGGGAAGCGATAGCAGCCATCCGCGGGGCAGGTGGGGTTCCGATCCTGAGCCACCCCCGCTCGTTGGCCGCGGGCACGGTCCTGGCATTGGTGCCCCTGGGGCTGCTGGGGGTAGAGGTCAACCATCCCGATCACTCCCCCGAGGCAGCCGTGCGGTGGCAGGACCTGGCCAGGCGGGAGGGGTTGGCAGCGACCGGCGGATCGGATTATCATGGTGCCAAGTCCATCCACCCGGAGCAACGGCTTGGCTCGATCCTGGCCCCCCCGGGGGCCTTGGACGGCCTGCGGCGAGCCCAGGAACGGGCTCTGACAGGGGCATGACGCCCGAGGAGGAGATCATGAGACGGCCGATGGAGGTCGCGAAGTTGATCGGGCTGCTACTGGTGGGTCTCTGGGTGCTGGGCGTGATCTGGGCAGGCTCGGCGGAGGTCTCTGCCGCCGCCCCGGTGACGCTCTACACGTCGGAATCGCTGGACAAGGTCAACGAGATGAAGCTGGATTTCGAGAAGCGCAACCCGGGGGTGGCGCTCAACATCTACCGGTCGGGGACGCAGGTGGTGATCAGCAAGCTCCAGGCGGAATTCCAGGCGGGCGGGACCCTGGCGGACATGATCTGGATGGCCGACATCGACTACTTCGAGGATCTGGCCAGGAAAGATCTGCTCGCAGCCTACACGCCGCCCGAGGCAGACAAGGCGCCGGCGAAGTTCAAGTATGAGGGCGGCCGCTACCACGAGGTCCGGTTGATCTTCAACACCGTGGCCTACAACACCCTGCGAGTCAAGACCCGGCCCAGCTCGTGGAAGGACCTGACCGACCCGCAGTTCAAGGGGAAGGTCGGGGTGGCCAGCCCGTTCTACTCCGGGGCCGCATTCTCCACCCTGGGGACCCAGGTGAACCTGCCCGGCTTCGGCTGGGAGTTCTACCGGAAGCTGAAGGGGAATGCCGTTGTCGTCGAGCAGTCCAACGGGACCGTGGCCAAGAAGCTGGCCACGGGGGAATTCTCCGTCGTCTCGGTGGTGGACTTCATGGTGCGCGAGGCGAAGGCGGCCGGCTCGCCCGTGGACCACATCTGGCCGAAAGAGGGGGCGATCCTGGTCCCGACGCCGGTCGGCATCCTCAAGGGGGCGAAGAACCCGGAGGGGGCCCGGGCCTTCCTGCGCTACCTCTACTCTCCCGAAGGGCAGCGGCTCTTCGCGCAGCAGGGGTACGTCCCGGTCCTGCCGGGCATCGAGGGGCCCAGGGGCGTGCCGTCGGAGAAGCTCGAGGTGGTGCTGACGGATCAGGCCTACATCGGCAAGCATCGCGAGGAGTTGAAGGCGAAGTACCGCGAGCTGTTCGAGCTGAAGTGAAACCGATGCCCATCCTCCGCTTGCTGCTGGGGCTGCCCCTGGGGCTGGTCCTCGTGGGGGCCGTCGCCTATCCCTCCCTCATCCTGGTCTGGCACGCCTTCACGCGGGACGGGCGACCCACCCTGGCGAATCTGGCGGCCGTCCTCCACGACGCCGACATCTGGCGCGTGCTGTGGAACAGTGTGCATGTCTCGGTCTGGGCGACGCTCCTCGGGGGGGCCGTCGGCACGGGCCTCGCGTTCCTGGTGGCCCGGACGGACCTGCCGGGCCAACGGATCTTCCGCACCGCGCTCATGGTGCCCTACCTGATCCCGCCCTTCATCGCCGCCCTGGCCTGGCTGGCCCTGGCCGGCCCCGTGGGATTCGTGAACCAGCTTTGGATGGCGGTGACGGGGGCGGAGGAGCCGCTCTTCCGGATCTACGGCGCGCGGGGGATCATCCTGGTCCTGGCGCTCGCGCATTACCCGCTGGCCTACTTCACGGTCCTGGCCTCCCTGGAGCGGATGGACCCGGCCCTGGAGGAGGCGGCCCGAAGTTCGGGCGCCAGCCCGGCCCGTACGGCGCGGGACGTGACGCTCCCCCTGGTGGCCCCCGCCATCGGCGCCGGAGCCATCCTGGTGTTTCTCCGCTGCATGGAAAACTTCGGGATCCCGGCCATCCTCGGGTTTCCCGCCAAGTACTTCGTCCTGACGACGAAGATCTACGCGACGATCCTGGATTTCGACCGCGCCCACAATCTCGGACTGGCGGCGACCCTGTCGCTTTTGCTGGTGGCGGTGGCGGGCGGGGTCCTGGCCCTCCAGCGCCGGATCCTGGGGGGCCGCGCCTACGGCCTCACCCGCGCCGTCGGCCAGCCGCCGATCTTCAGCCTCGGTCAATGGCGCCGGACGGTCGGGATCGCCGTGACGGTGTTTCTCCTGGCCACCTCGGTGGCCCCCCTCCTCGCGATCCTGCTCACCGCCCTCACGCGGGCCTACGGGATGCCGTTCGGATGGAGCAACCTGGGTCTCCAGAACTTCCACACGCTCTTCTTCAAGGTCCCTGTGGTCTGGCGGGCCATGCGGAACAGCCTGGTGCTGGCGGCCTCGGCGGCCACCTTCGCGGTGGTCCTGGCCATCCTGATCGCCTACGTGCAGGTGCGGACGCGGGTCCGGGGGAAGGGCTTCTTGGAGGCGCTGGTGATCCTGCCGTTCGCCGTTCCCGGCACGGTGGTGGCGCTGGCCATGATCCTGGCCTTTCTCCGGCCGCTGCTGGGGCTTTCGCTCTACAACACGATCTGGATCATCCTGGTGGCCTACGTGGCCCGCTTCCTCACCCTGGCGGTCAAGCCGGTCGCGGCCGCCTTCACCCAGGTCCACACCTCGCTGGAAGAGGCGGCCCGCTCGTCCGGGGCGTCGCTCAGCCGATCGTTGCGGGACATCACGATTCCCTTGATCCGGTCGGCGCTGGTATCGGGCTGGTTCCTGGCGGCCGTCCCGGCCATCACGGAGCTCACCCTGTCGGTCCTGCTCTGGTCGGCGGGGAACGAAACCATCGGTGTGATGGTCTTCAACATGCACGAGGAAGGAAAGGTCCTGCTCTCCTCGGCCCTGGCGATCGTGGTCATGGCGGTGGCCCTGACCAGCAACCTGCTGCTCCGGCGGCTCACTTCCGGCCTCGCGGAGGCATAGCTCGAAGAATACGATGCACCGCCAAGACGCCAAGGACCCCAAAGAGACGACATTTATGTTTCGTGGTCATTTGCCGGGATGGTTTGCTCCGCCCTTAGCGCTCATGGCGCCTTGGCGGTTGATATGCTCGGATCGGGGCTGACAATGCCGGCCGTGGAGGTCCAGAACCTGTGGAAGGATTTCCACTCTGTCCCGGCCGTCTGCGGGATTCACCTGTCGGTGCAGGAGGGGGAACTCCTGGCCCTCCTGGGCCCGTCCGGCTGCGGTAAAACGACCACCCTGCGGACGGTCGCCGGCTTCGAAGTCCCCACGGCGGGGGAGATCCGGATCCGGGGGAAGACCGTGTCCGGGCCCGGGCACTTCGTCCCGCCCGAGGCACGGAACGTAGGCATGGTGTTTCAGGGCTATGCCGTCTGGCCCCACATGACGGTGGAGGCCAACGTGGCGTACCCGCTGAAGCTCCGCGGCCTGCCAGCGGCGGAGCGCCGCGAGCGGACGCGCCGGATGTTGGAGCTGGTCCAGCTCCCCGGTCTGGAGCTCCGCTTTCCCCATCAGCTCTCGGGGGGACAACAGCAGCGAGTGGCGCTGGCCCGGGCGCTGAACATGGAGCCGGCGGTCCTGCTCCTGGACGAACCGCTGTCCAACCTGGATGCCCAGCTCCGGAAGGAGATGCGGCTGGAGATCAAGGCGCTCCAGCGCCGGCTGGGTATCACGATCCTGTATGTCACCCACGACCAGGAGGAGGCGCTGACGATGGCGGATCGCATCGCCGTCATGGGGAGCGGCGTGATCCACCAGGTGGGCCCCCCCGAGGAGGTCTTCGAGGAGCCGGCCGACCGGTTCGTGGCGGAGTTCATGGGCTGCACGACGTTCCTGCCCTGCGAGGTGGCCGGGGTGAACCGCGTCCGCCTCCTGCTGGGAGAGGAGGCCCCCACCGTTTCCTGCCCGCTGCCCTCCGGGGTGTCGGGTCGGGGCGTCCTGGGCATCCGCGCCCAGGAAGCGCACCTGATCCGCGACGGGTCCGAAGCGCTGACGGGGCGCGTGACCTTGCGGACCTATCGCGGGGGATCCTTCGAGGTGCGGGTGCAGGTCGGGAAGCACGTCATCCCTCTCATCACCACCACGCCGCTCAGGGAGGGGGACACGGTGCAGTTCGCCCTGGGTCCGGTCCGCTTCTTCCCGGACGTTTCCTGCGCGATTCCGGGGGAAGTCCCCCAGGCGACCGTGATGTGATCTGCCGGTATGTGATCTGATCAGGCCGTTGTCAGCGAGGTGATCATGGTTCGGTTGGCCCAGGGTCTGCGGGCGAGGTTTTCCCTCGTGCACCTCACGGACCCTCACATCCCGGGGGAGGACCAAGCCCTTGTGCGGGGAGTTGACACCGCCGCGAGACTGGCGGGGGTGGTGGAATCCATCAATCGTCTCTCGCCAGCGCCGGCTTTCGTGATCATCACCGGGGACTTCTCCGCCGATGGATCACCGGCGGCGCACCGCCGGGCCTCGGCACTGCTGCGCGCCCTCCAGGTCCCGGTGCGTGTGACCTTAGGCAACCACGATGACCCGGAGACGTTCCGTCAGGTGATGGGTGAGCTAGGGGATCTACTGGGAACGGAGACCTGCCAGGCGATCGACATCCAGGGGTGGCGTATCCTGTTGCTCAACTCCAAATGCCCGGGTCTGAAAGAGGGTTTCCTCGGACCGGTGCAACGGCAGCAGATGCGAGAGGAGCTGGCCAAAAACCCACGCCCCCCCGCGCTCCTCTTCATGCATCACCACGTGCTGCCCCTGGGGTTGCCTTGGGTTGATCGGGATAACCTCCGGGACTGGTATGAGTTCCTGGAGATCCTCCGCGATGTCGGCAATGTTCGAGGGCTCTTCAGTGGCCATGCGCACCAGGCAAGCCGACATGAGTGGAGCGGCATTCCGTTCTTTGTCACACCGTCGGCTGGCTATCAATTTTTCAAGGATCCCACGCAAGCCCGGGTCAGCCCGGAGCCGCCCGCGTACCGCCTCATCGCCATCCAGGGCGGCATGTTCGTCACCGAGATCCGGCCCGTCGGATCCCCCGAAGAGAAACCAACGACGGATCCGCCCAGTCCGTCGCCGCGGCCAGGAGGCTAGATCGTTCATGCACCAGTCACCGTCGGATTCTCCGGACATCCCAGGCCCCCATACCATCGTCTCCCTCAGCCTGGGGGGTCACGCCATCATCCAACAATTGGATACGACCCTCCACTGCGAGGCGTGCGGCCGGGAGACCCTGGTCCAGATTCTATACCTCGGCCAGCGGATCGCCGAGGTCCGGTGCGTGGAGTGCGGCCGGTGCATCGGCATGGATCGTGAGGGGGTTGTCCGGGCCTTCATCGGCGAGATCGTGATTCAGGTGCTGCGCCTGCCGCAGGAGGTGACCAGGGAGTTCAAGCGGGGGCCGGGCAAGGCGGTTGCCAGGCTTCCCCGGCAGATGGCCAGGCTCCCCGTGGCCCTGGCCCACGACGCGGTGCGTTTGCTTCGGATGGTCTGGACCCTGCGGGAGGACCACGGGGTTCTTGAGGCCATCTTCAATCAGGTGGACACTACACTGTTCTGCACAGGGTGCGGTCAGGAGACCTCGCACCGCATCCTCTACCTGGGGCGGCGCCTGGCCCAGGCCCGGTGTGAGGCGTGCGGCCGAGGGATCGGCATGACGCGGGAAGAGGTCTTCAGTGACTTCGTGGGTGCGGCGTTGCTCCACCTGCTCAAGCTGCCGCGCCACGTCCGGCAGGAGCTGCGGAGCGATTTCGCCCATGCGGTACAGACCCTGCCCCGGCAGATGGTCCGGATGCCCTTCCATTTCGCGCGGGATTTCATCCGGCTGGTCCGCGTCCTGCGGGGGGCGGAGCGGCAGGGCGAGGTACCCAAGACCTGAGCCAACACTGTCAATGAAAAACGGACAACGGACGCGCGGGTTTCCCAAGTGGATTGCCGGCCTTGACATGGGCCACGGCCCCACACGATAATGGCGAAAACAAAGACGTCGGGTGGCGATCCAGTCGCTGCCTTCCCCGGCCCTGCCCCTGAGATTCCCGTGGACCAACGAGCGGCCCACCTTCTCGTCACGGTCGCCGACCTCTACTATCTCCAGGACAGGACGCAGGCTGAGATTGCCCGGGCACTCAGGATCTCCCGCCCCCACGTTTCCCGTCTCCTGAAGCGGGCGAGAGAGACGGGGATCGTGAGCATCTCGGTCCGCCCGCCGTTCGGGCTCTCGACCGAGCTGGCAGAGGAACTCGGCAAGCTCTTCCCCCTCCGCGACGTGCGGGTGATCTCTGCGGGGGGAGCCCCGCTGCCGCGTGTCGCCGAGGCGGCGGCAAGTTATCTGGCCAGCCGGATCCAGCGCGAGTCGGTGGTCGGCGTGTCCTGGGGCCGCACGGTCCGGATGATCGCCGACGTCGTGCCGAGCGATCCGCGCCGGTCCGTGGAGGTCGTGCCGCTGGTGGGCGGCATGGGCCCCGTCGGCGATGAGATCCACGCCAACGAGATCGCCCGCCGGCTGGCCTCGCGCCTGGGGGGAAAGTATTACGTGCTCAACGCGCCGGCGCTGGCCGAGCGTGCCAATGCCCGCGCCATGCTGGTCCGGGACCCCACCGTGCGAGGCATCCTGGAGCGGGCCCGGAAGGCGGACGTCGCCGTCGTGGGGATCGGGGGCATGGTGGCCAGCTCGACGCTGGTGCGAGTGGGCTACCTGAAGCCCGATCACCTGCGACGTCTCCGGGCCTCAGGGGCCGTGGGGGACATCTGCAGCCGGTTCTTCGGGAAAGACGGTGCCCCGTGCCAGTCCCCCCTCACGGACCGCGTGGTGGGAATCGAGCTGAATGATCTGCGGCAGCTTCCCTGGGTGGTCGGCGCGGCGGTGGGGACGGAGAAGGCGCCGGCGATCCTGGGGGCGCTCTGCGGCGGCTACATCAACGTGCTGGTCACGGATGAAACCACGGCGCGCGCCGTCCTGAGACTTGCGCGGGCTCAAGAATGACCAAGGACGGATAAATGACCAATGACCAATGAACCAATGACCAATGAGCCAATGAGCCACGAGGGAAACCACCGGGTTCACCCCGGGGGAATGACCGATGACCAATTGCTCTCGAAAGTAAATTGAGGAGTGTACATGGCGACGCGCATTGACATGCCCCAGTTGGGCCTGACCATGGAGAAGGGCACGATCCTGCAGTGGTTGAAGGCAGAGGGGGACAAGGTCGAGAAGGGGCAACCCGTGGTGTTGATCCAGACGGAGAAGGTGGAGTACGAGGTGGAGGCACCCGGGGCGGGGATGCTCCTCAAGGTGGTCGCCAAGGAGGGGGCGGAGCTGCCGGTGGGTTCCCTGATGGGAATCCTGGGGCAACCCGGTGAGGACGTGTCGGGGCTCCTCAGCGCGCCGGCGGCTGGAGAGCCACGAGCCGCGAGCCACGAGCCACGAGCCATGAGCCGCGAGCCGCGAGCCGAGAGTGCCCCGGTCGTGCGGGCGGTGGGCGAGCGGGTCAAGATCTCGCCCGTGGCGAAGAAGCTGGCGCAGGAGCACGGCATCGACATCGCCACCCTCACCGCCTCCGGCCCCGACGGGCGCATCGTCCGGGAGGATGTCGAGCGGGAGATCGCGACGAAGAGCCGAGAGCCGAGAGCCGAGAGCCGAGAAGAAGCAAAGGCGATTCCTGACCTCATCCCGCTCACCGGCATCCGCAAGGTGATCTTCGACCGGATGGGGCAGTCGTGGCGCGAGGCTGCGCGGGTCACGCTGTTCGCCGACGCCGACATGACCGAGATCGTCCGGCTCCGCCAGGAGCGGGGCGCCGACTGGGAGCGGCGCTTCGGGATCAAGCCCTCCTACAGCGACCTCGTCCACATGGCGGTGGCGAAGGCCCTCCGGGAAGAGCCTCGGATCAACTGCCGGCTGGACGGCCAGGGTGTACGCGTCCGGAAAGAAGTCAACCTCGCCTTCGCCGTTGACCTGGGAGAAGGGTTGCTCGCCCCCGTGATCCGGGACGCCGACAAGAAGTCCCTGGGCGAACTGGCCAAGGCCGCCAGGGACATGGCGGAGCGGGCGCGGGCCGGCCGGTTGGCGCCGGATGACATGGCGGACGGCACCTTCACCGTGACGAACCTCGGCGGGCTCGGGGTGGAATACTTCACGCCCATCATCAACCCGCCCCAGGCCGGAATCCTGGGCGTCGGGAAGATTCTGGAGAAGCCGGTGGTGCTGGGCGGCGGCATCCACGTCCGGTCCATGATGACCCTCTCCCTGGTCTTCGACCATCGCTTGATCGACGGGGGCCCGGCGGCAAAGTTTCTGGCCAGGGTGAAGGATCTGCTCGAGCACCCGACCTGGACGGGCTAACCCGCATTATTCACGAGCGGACCGGTGAATTCTCCGGATCAAATGACCAATGACCAATTTCCAATGACCAATGATGGTGGGCGCGCACAGCGCGCCGTCAAGGGGCTTCACGGAACTCCCATCCGCAATTGGTCATTGGCCATTGGGATTTGGTCATTCCCCGCGATTATTCGCGAACATGCTCGCGAATAATCCAGGCTGATATGGTGGGTCTTGCGATGGGATCCGTGACGGTCGAGCCGCGGGTCAGGATGGCCTGGCAGGTCCTGGTCCTGGGTTTCCAGCCGTTCGCGGCGGTGTTGCGCCAGCAGGAGGAGCTGGTCGGCCAGCGCCTGCTGGGCACGATCCCGGACACCTTGATCCTGGTGGAGCATCCCCCGGTCGTGACGTTGGGGCGCGCCAAGCAGCGCGGGAACCTCCGCCTCGATCCGGGCGCCTTGCTGGCGCGAGGCATCGAGTATTTCGAGATCACGCGGGGAGGCGACGTCACCTACCACGCGCCGGGCCAGCTCGTGGGCTATCCCATCTTCGACCTGCGCCAGCACGGGCGGGACGTGCTCCGATTCTGCCGGGGGATGGAGGCGGCCCTGATCGCGGCCCTGGGGGACTTCGGCATCGCGGCCGGCGCGGTTCCTGGGAAAGCGGGCGTCTGGGTCGGGGAGAAGAAGATCGCCTCGCTGGGGATCTCGGTGCGCCGCTGGGTCACGTTTCACGGATTTGCCCTGAACGTCAACACGGACCTCACCGGCTTCGAGGTGATCCGGCCGTGCGGAGAGGATCCGGACGTCATGACCTCCATGGCCGCGATCCTGGGGGGCCCGGTTTCCATGGACGACGTTCGGCGCCGCGTCAGGATGTACTTTGCCGAGGCATTCTCCCTCGGTGAGGGGGCTGCCGTTTCACGGTGACAGGAGGCTGCTCATGGTCTTCCCGCGAATGTTCCGCGTCAAACAGCGATTCGAGGGTCCGATGCTCCACGACATCCCGGCGGCGATCCGCGAGACCATGCGGGGCCTGCACCTGCAGGACAAGGTGAAACCGGGGGAGAGCGTGGCCGTCACGGCCGGCAGCCGGGGCATCGCCAACATTGACCGGATCACCCGGGCGGTGGTGGATGAACTCAAGGCCCTGGGCCTCTCCCCCTTCATCGTGCCGACCATGGGAAGTCATGGGGGGGCCACGGCCGAGGGACAGCGCAAGGTCCTGGAGCATTACGGGATCACCGAGGCCAGCATGGGCTGCCCGGTCCGCTCCAGCATGGAGGTGGTGCAGATCGGCGAGGTGAAGGGCATCCCGGTCTTCTGCGACCGGAATGTCTGGGGGGCCGATCATATCGCGGTGGTGGCGCGGATCAAGGCGCACACGGATTTCCAGGGGGAGATCGAGAGCGGCCTGTTCAAGATGATGGCCATCGGCCTGGGCAAGCAGCGCGGGGCCGAGCACTACCATCGGGCGGGCCATCATTATAATTACGCCGAGATCTTCCCCCTGGTGGGCAAGACGGTCCTGGAGAAGGCCCGGATCCTCTTCGGCCTGGGGATCGCGGAGAACGCCTACGAGCAGACGGCCAGGGTGCAGGCGCTGCTCCCCAAGGACTTCGAGGAGGGAGAGAAGGCCCTGCTGCGGGACGCCAAGGCGTGGATGGCGAGGCTGCCCTTCGACGTCCTCGAGCTGCTCATCGTGGACGAGATGGGCAAGAACATCAGCGGGTCCGGGATGGACACCAACGTGATCGGGCGGCCCTTCGTGCAGAAGGTGCTGGACCGGCCGAAGGTCCGCCGGCTCTTCGTCCGGGACGTCACGCCGGAGAGCGAGGGGAACGCGGTGGGGGTCGGCATGGCGGACATGACGACCCGTCGCCTGGTGGACAAGATCAACTACCAGGCCATGCACATGAATGCCATCACCTCCGGCGTGCCGGAAGGGGCCAGGGTCCCCATGGCCTTCGAGACGGACCGGGAGGCCATCCAGGTGGCCCTGGGGATGATCGGCCTGACGCCCCCGGAACAGGCGCGGATCGTGCGCATCAAGAACACGCTCCATCTCGCGGAGTTGGATGTCTCGGAGCCCCTGCTTTCCGAGGTGAAGGCGCACGAGCGGCTGAGCCTGGTCACCCAGCCGGCGCCTCTCGTCTTCGACACGCAGGGAAACTTGCCGCCATTCTAAGAGCAAATGACCAATGACCAATGCACAATGTCCAATGGCGGAGGCACGGAGCAGCGATCAGGCAACTGCTTGAGGGGTCCTGTTACCCATTGGTCATCCCGCCCATGGCGGGATTGGCCATTGAATCCGGGGGGTGCGATGCCACAATATTTCATTGACCCGAAGACGCTCCCCAGCAAGGAGATTGCGCCGGGGACCCAGATCCGGGTGGCCTACGGCGACAAGATCATGCTCTCCTTCGTGGAGATCCAGCCGGGATCCCTGGTCCCCATGCACAGCCACCCGCACGAGCAGGGCGGCGTCTGCCTGGAGGGGTCCTTCGAATTCACCATCGGGGGCGAGACGCGGATCGTGCGGAAAGGGGAAGGCTGGATGATCCCCGGCGGCGTGGTGCACTCGGCCCGGGGCCTGGACGGGGAAGCCTATGTCCTGGACATCTTCTACCCGCACCGCGAGGAGTATAAGTAGAGCCGCGAGCCGCGAGCCGGGAGCCGAGAGGAGGCCGTCATTCGAAATCCACTGAAGACCAGGCTGGCGCGGGGTGAGGCGGTCTGGGGCACCTTCGTGTTCGAGTACGGGTCGCCGGCCGTCCCCCGCATCATGAAGGCCGCGGGCTGGGATTACATCCTGAAGCAGTTCATCCGCGAGGCGAACACGGAGATCCTGCTCATCATGCAGGTGGAAACCCAGAAGGGGATGGAGCACCTGGACTCGATCCGGGACGGGCGGAACTGGATGCGGCGGGGCGCGCGCTTCATGACCTACGGCGCCGACTTCAGCATGGTGCAGGAACGGAGCAAGATGGTGCTGGACGCGTTGCGCCCAGAGCGGAGGACCCATGCCCGACGCCCCTAGGAAATTCACAGCGGTCAGCACCGATCATCACCGCTTCCCCATCGGCGTGGAGCGGGACATCCTGGCCCAGGTGGGCTGCACCCTGGTTCCCGCCATCTGCAAGAGCGAGGAGGAAATTATCGCCGCCTGCCGCGACGCCCACGCCATCCTCAACTCTTCTGCCAAGATCTCGCGCCGGGTGATCCAGGAGCTGAAGGAGGCGCTGGTCATCTGTCGGTACGGCATCGGGGTGGACACGGTGGACATCCCCGCGGCCACGGAACAGGGCATCATCGTGGCGAACGTGCCGGACTTCTGCTTCGACCAAGTGGCGGACACGGCCATGAGCCTGATCCTCTCGGTGCCGCGCAAGGTGACCTACCTCAGCACCCTGATTCGCCAGGGGGTGTACAACCGGGAGGTGGCCGAGCCGATCCACAATTTCCGCGGCGCCACGCTGGGCCTCGTGGCCTTCGGGAACATCCCGCGGAACCTGATCCGGAAGGCCATCCCCTTCGGGTTCCGGGTCCTCGCCTATGACCCCTACCTCACGCCCGAGGCCGTCCGGGAGCATCCGGTCACCCTGGTGGATTTCGACACGCTGCTGCGGGAGTCGGATATCGTGTCGGTCCACACCCCCCTGACCGACGAGACCCGGCACATGTTCGACGAGGCGGCCTTCCGGAAAATGAAGCCCTCCGCCTATTTCATGAACCTCGGCCGCGGCCCGGTGCACGACCAGAAGGCGCTCTACCGGGCGCTCAAGGAGGGCTGGATCGCGGGCGCCGGCCTGGATGTCCTGGAGAAAGAGCCACCCGATCCGGGCGACCCCATCCTGACGCTGGACAACGTGGTCTTCACCCCGCACTATGCCTCGTACACGGAGGAGGCCTATCACGAGCTGCGGGTCAAGACCGCGGAGAACGCCGCCGCGGTTTTCCGGGGGCAGTTCCCGAAGTACGTGTATAACCCCGAGGTGAAGGCGCACGCTCGGCTGTTGCAACGGAGCTAACCACAATACTGTTCACATAGGATTCGACAACGATGTCAGCGTCCGAGCAAATCCCCCCTCGCCCCCCTTTGGTAAAGGGGGGTTGGGGGGATTTCGCCCGGCTGAGGGCCTAAATGAACAGCATTGGAGTTAACCACAGGGACCATCGGGGTCCGGAGAAGGAGGAACGGATCATGCGCCTGAAGGGAAAGAAAGTAGCGGTGCTGGCCGAGAACATGTACCAGGAGATGGAGCTCTGGGTGCCCTACTACCGGCTGAAGGAGGAGGGGGCCGACGTCAGGGTGGTCGGCCCGGAGAAGAAGACCTACACCAGCAAGATGGGGTACCCGGTGACCGCGGATGTAGCGGCGTCCGAGGTCTCGGCCAAGGATTTTGACGGGGTCGTGATCCCCGGCGGCTTCGCCCCGGATCTGTTGCGGCGGCACAAGGCGATCCTGGACCTGGTGAAGGGGTGCTTCCAGCAGGGGAAGCCGGTGGCGGCCATCTGCCACGCGGGCTGGGTCCCGGTCTCGGCGGGGATCCTCAAGGGGAAGACGGCCACCTGCTTCTTCGCCATCAAGGACGATGTGATCAACGCCGGCGCCACGTACGTGGATGAAGAGGTGGTAGTGGACGGCAACCTGATCACGTCGCGCAAGCCCGACGACCTCCCGGCCTTTTGCCGCGAGTTGGTGAAGGCCCTGGAGAAGTAGGCGAAAACAGTGCTGCGGTTCGAGGTGCTGCGGTACTGCAGTTGAGATCCGAACGGGCACTGCAGCACCGCGGACCGCAGACGTCGAACGTCGGACCGCGAACTTCGAACCTCAGCACTGTGCGGGAGCGCTCATGACCCTACCGAAGATGTACCGGATCCGGCAGAAGCTGGATCCGCCGACCGTGACCGACGTGGCCGCAGCGGTGCGGGGCGAGATCGCCAAGTTGGACCTGCGGGGACGCCTGAAGCCCGGCGGGCGCGTCGCCGTCACCGGGGGGAGCCGCGGGGTGGCCAACATCGCGACGATCCTGCGGGCCACCTGCGACAGCCTGAAGGCGCTGGGGGCGAAGCCGTTCATCGTGCCGGCCATGGGCAGCCACGGCGGCGCCACGGTCGAGGGTCAGGTGCAGGTCCTATCCCGCTATGGCGTGACGCCCGAGAGCATGGGGGTTCCCATCCAGGCCTCCATGGAGACCGTGGAGATCGGGAGAATGTCCTGGGGCCTGCCGGTCCTGATGGACCGCCACGCCTACGAGGCGGATCACATCGTCCTGGTGAACCGGGTCAAGCCGCACACCAACTTCCGCTGCCACGTGGAGAGCGGCCTGATGAAGATGCTGGTCATCGGGCTCGGAAAACACCAGGGGGCCCTGCTGGCCCACCGGGCCGCGGTGGACATCGGGCTGGACCGGATGATCCCCGAGACGGGCCGCTACTCCCTGTCGCGGCTCTCCATCCTCTTCGGCCTGGGCGCGGTGGAGAACGCCCGGCACCAGACGGCCCGCGTCCAGGCCATGCTGCCCGAGGTCCTGGAGGAGACCGAGGCCCGCCTCCTGCGGGAGGCGTGGCACCTGCTGGGGCGGATCCCCTTCGACTTCCTGCACCTGCTCATCGTGGACGAGATCGGGAAGGATGTCAGCGGAACCGGCATGGATCCCAACGTGATCGGCCGGATGTACTTCTTCCCCAACGAGGAGCCCAAGAGCCCCCGCTACGTCCGCATCCTGGCGCGTGATCTCACGCCCACGACGGCGGGGAACGCCGTGGGCATGGGCCTGGCGGATTTCGGCACGCGCCGCCTGGCAAACAAGGTCAACTTCCACTCCACCTACACCAACTCCCTCACCGGCCTCTCGCCCATGCGCAGCAAGCTGCCCATCATCTTCGAGACGGATCGGGAGGCCATCCAGGGCGCCCTGAAGACCGTCGGGCTCACCGAACCCCCCGATGCCAAGGTGGCCCGCATCCGGAACACCCTGGCCCTGGAATACCTGCAGGCTTCCGAGGCCCTGCTGCCCGAGATCGAGGGGCGACCGGACCTGGAGGTCCTGGACGGGCCCTTCGAGTTCCAGTTCTCGGAGGCGGGCGACCTGGTGGACCGGGCACCCCTTCCGCTCGGGGAGCGCTCTCCTGGGCCGCCTGGAGATTGAGGGCGGCGTGACGATCCTGGCGGTCTTCCCGGCACCTGGCATGCGCATCACCGAGGGGGTGGCATTCAGCGGGATGAAGCACTGAGCATGCCGGCCGACCCCCCCCTCTTCACCCGGCCCTTCGTTGTCATCTGCCTGGCCACGTTCTTCTTCTACTTGAGCTTCTACCTCATCCTGCCGGTGATGCCGCTGTACGTGGCCGGCATGGGGGGGACGCCCACCCAGCTCGGTCTCATCATCGGCCTCTTCGCCTTCATGGCCATGGTCCTGCGTCCACCTGCCGGCTGGATCATCGACACCCGGGGATACCGCCTGGTCCTGCTGGCCGGGATGGCAATCTTCATGCTGGCGTCCCTGGGATACACCATCGCCCGGTCGGTGGATGGGGTCCTGGCGCTGCGCCTGTTTCACGGGATGGGGATGGGCCTGTTCCCGACGGCGGCGACCGTGGTGGTGGCGGAGATGGCGCCCCCCGCGCGCCGGGGCGAGGCCATGGGCTGGTTCGGCATCGCCAATAGCGCGGGGCTGGTCATCGGCCCGGCCGCCGGGATGGCCCTGGCAGCCCGGATGGGATTCCCGGTCCTCTTCTTGGTTGCCGGTGGGGTGGCGGCGCTGGGCCTGGCGTCCATCGCGATGCTCCCCCGGGTGGGCATTCCGCCAGAGAAGCGCGGCCGGGCCATCCGCTGGCGAGATCTCTTCAGCCGGGCCGCGGTCCTGCCCTCGGTCCTCCTCCTGTTTCTGTATATCCCCTACGGGGGGATGGTCGCCTTCATCCCGATCATCGGGACCGGTCGCGGACTGGAGAACCCCGGCACGTTCTACGCCGTGTTCGCCCTGGCCGTCCTCCTGGTTCGGGCCAAGGCCGGCCACCTCTCGGACCGGCGCGGACGGGTCTTCGTGATCCTGCCGGGGATGCTGGTGGCCTCCCTGGCCTTCGCGGTGCTCGGATTGACGTCCGGGTCCCGCGGGGTCCTGCTGGGGGCGGCGATCTACGGCGTGGCCTTCGGCAGCGCCCAGCCGGCCCTCATGGCGCTGACCGCGGATCGTGTGCCGCCCGAGGAGCGGGGCAAAGCCATGGGGACCTTCTATACGGCCTGGGAACTCGGCATCATGACGGGCGCGGTGGGATCGGGCCTGCTCGTCCAGGTTGCGGACTTTCCCCTGATGCTGCTGGCCAGCTCGGCGATCCCGCTGGCCGGCGCCCTGCTGTCGCTGAAAGCGCGCTCGCCCTCCGGACCGCGGCCGACGACCTGACCTTTCCGGGGCCACCCGCTGGCCCGCCCCTCCCACCTTTACGGTGCTCGCAGGTCAAAAACCGTTGGTCTCCTCCGGGTTCTCTGGTAGCATCTGTCCCACTCAGGCGACGGGACGCCCGCGTACACGGACCTCCTGCCCCTGTTCGAAGCGGAGGGGAGCGGGACAGCACACTGGGAAAGAGTGCCGCCTCCAGGGGAGTCCAAGGGAAAGGACCAGGCACACCCGGGGAGAGACAGTACATGGCGACGATTTCGGATCAGATGGCGGCGTTCATCTTCGATACTGATTACGACGCGGTGTCAGCGGACGCCCTGACCATAGGCAAGCTGTGCGTCCTGGACTGGCTGGGGTCCGTCTATGCGGGGAAGGGGTCCCGGCCGGCGGTGGCGATGCTGCTGGTAGCCAGATCCTTGGGGGGCAATCCCGAAGCCACGCTCCTCCCGGATGGCTCCCAGTCCTCGGCATACATGGCGGCCCTGGTGAATGCCGCCGCGTCCCACGTCGTGGAGATGGACGACCTGCACACGGGATCCATCCTGCACCCGGCCGCTCCGGTGATCCCCGCGGCCCTGGCGATGGCAGAGCGGGAGGGGGCCTCCGGTCGAGAGTTCCTGACGGCCATCGTGACGGGATACGAGGTGGCCATCAGGGTGGGCGAGGCGATGGGGCCGTCTCACTATCAGTTCTGGCACACGACCGGGACCTGCGGCACCTTCGGGTCCGCCGCCGCCGCCGGGAAGATCCTGGGGCTGTCGAAACCAGAGCTGGCAATGGCGCTGGGGTCAGCCGGGACGCAGGCGGCGGGCCTCTGGGAATTCCTGGTGGATGGCGCGATGTCCAAGCAGTTGCATCCGGCCAAGGCGGCGGCTGACGGGTTGCTGGCGGCGCTGCTGGCCGAACAGGGATTCACGGCGGCCAGCAGGATCTTCGAGGGAGAGAAGGGATTCTGTCGCGCGATGGCCAAGGAGCCCGATCTCGGCCGCCTGACCCAGGGGCTGGGCGCCGGGCCGCTGCGCATCCTGTCCACGTCGTTCAAGGCCCATGCGGCCTGCTACCACATCCACTCCGCGATTGACGCCGTCCTGGAGATCCGCCGAAAACACTCGATCAAGGCCGCGGACGTGGAGAAGGTGCAGATCACCCTCTACCCGGCGGCCCTCGATCTCCTGGAAAAGGTTGAACCGCAGGATCCGTACGCGGCGAAATTCAATATCCCCTTCTGCGTGGCCACGGCCCTGGTGTACGGGCAGGTGGGGCTCTCGGCCTTCACCACCGATCGGCTGCAAGACCCGAAGATCCAGGGCGTGATGGAGCGGATTTCCCTGGTGCGGGACCCGGAGTTGGGGAAGGTGTATCCCGAACGGTGGCCGGCAGTGGCCGAGATCACCACCAGGGCGGGCCAGACTCATGCCGCTCGTATTGATTTTCCCCGGGGCGATCCGAAGAACCCCATGACGCAGGAGGAACTGATCGCCAAGTTCCACAATCTGGCGACGCCGGCCCTGGATGAGGAACACCGCAAGAAGACCGTGGACGCGTGCCTCCAGCTCGATCGTGTCGAGAATCTCGCCAGTTTCTTCGACGACCTTGCCTGAACCCAAATATTTCACCGCCAATCCCGCCACGGGCGGGACGAGAACGCAATGAGCATGATGATGGGCCAGCCGCTGACCCAGGAACAATTGGAGCAGTTCGCCAAGCAGCACGGGATCACGCCGGAGCAGGCCAAGCAGATGACGGATCAGTGCCATCAGACGATGGGGACCACTGCCACGCCGGAGACGCAGCCGAAGCAG
>Ga0156237_1204_pt1 | contig 24854 bp, 19 predicted proteins | sample RifCSPlowO2_12_FD_107884 | JGI IMG/M metagenome (GOLD analysis project Ga0156237, IMG submission 107884) | candidate division NC10 bacterium RIFCSPLOWO2_12_FULL_66_18
CTCGTAGGGGAGCCAGAGGTAGCCGGAATGCTCGTGGGACAGGGTGACCTCGCCCGTGGGCGTCTCGGCCAGGAAGAAGATGACCACCTTGAGCATCCCCTCCCCGGCCTTGCGGTAGAAGTAGCGCATGCTCTCCCTGAAGCCGGGAACGAACCGGGCGTCGCGGATTCCGGTCTCCTCCTGGAGTTCGCGCGCCGCGGTCGTCTGTGGATCCTCTCCCGGCTCGATGTGTCCCTTGGGAAAATCCCAGTGGGACCCGTAGTCGAGCAGCAGGTACTCCCGCCGCGGGTTGTTCCGAACCAGGATGACTCCCGCCGAGATCTCGCGCCCCATCGCTCCTCCTGGCCCTTTATACTCCGAAAGCTCGGTTCTTGCCAACCCGCTGGTGTCGGAAAAGGACTTGAAAACGGACGATTGGCAACGTTAGAGTGGCAGCCACGGGAGGGCATCGTGCGTCGAAAATCACCGACAGTCGGCCGGAAGGTCCCGCGGAGTTCCTTCGACCGGGACCGCCGGGAAATCCTGAAGCACGTCCAGAAGCTCCGGAAGATCAAGCCGGCAAAGGGACGGTAATGGTCCGGCGCGTCCTGTACTTGGAATCCGCGCGGATCGGGTTTCTGGAGGCCCTGGGATGGGGTCTTCGGACGGAGCGGTGGTGTCCCAGACCTACTGATCGGCGATGTCAGCAGTGTCGTGGTCTGGTTGGACTATGACGCGGGGAAGGCGCTGGATATCGCGCCGGAGCTGCGACAGGGCCTCACCGGGGACTGAAAAGTGTTCGGTGGTTCGGGAGTTCGGGGGTTCGAGAGTTCGAGAGTACTACCGAACGCCCGAACCCTCGAACGGTCGAACGCCTTTGAGCTTCCTACGCGAACGGCGCCGGCCTTCCCAGCAGCCGCGTATATGCTTCCAGGTACTTCTCCCGCGTCTTGGCCACGATCTCTTTGGGCAGAGGCGGAGGCGGGGGCTTCTGCGGCCACTTGATGGAGAGCAAGTAATCGCGGAGGAATTGTTTGTCGAAGGAGGGCTGGGGACCCCCCGGTTTGTACTCGTCCCTGGGCCAGAACCGCGAGGAATCGGGGGTCAGCACCTCGTCCACCAGCGTCAGGGTCTCGCCGACCAACCCGAACTCGAACTTGGTGTCGGCCAGGATGATGCCGCGAGACTCGGCGATGGCCCGTGCCCGGCGATAGACCGTGAGGCTCAGGCCGCGGAGGCGCTCGGCCAGGTCCCCACCCAGATCCCGGACCATGTGGTCGAAGGAAACGTTCAGGTCGTGCGTGCCCAGTTCCGCCTTGGTCGCCGGGGTGAAGATGGGCTCCTCCAGCCGGTCCGACTCCACCAGGCCCTTGGGCAGGCGGATGCCGCAGACGCTGCCGCTCTCGCGATACTCCTTCCAGCCGGAACCGCTCAGGTAGCCCCGGACGACGCACTCGAAGGGTATGACCCTGGCCTTCCGGACCAGCATGGAGCGGTCGCGGAGGGTCTCGGCGTACGCCTGGCACGCGGGAGGGAACGCCGCCACGTCCGTGCTCAACAGGTGGTGGGGCGCCAGGTCAGCGATCTGGCTGAACCAGAAGGCCGAGATCTGGGTGAGGATCTTCCCCTTGTCCGGGATGGGGTCATTCATCACCACGTCGAAGGCCGAGATGCGATCGGAGGCGACGATCAGGAGTGCATCCCCCAGATCGTAGATGTCCCGGACCTTCCCTCGGCCTTTGAGTCTGAGGCCAGGGAGGGTCGTCTCGAAAAGCGCTGGTCCCATGAGAACCTCCATGTAAGAATGGAAGACGACGGTTCGTCGAGCGATTCTTCTCATCGTACCACATGGGCGCAATCGGCCGCAGAAAAATCATGCGGGTCAGGTCGGTCCGGCGGTCATTGGAGGAGGACGGGATGCGAGGTCGTTGCTGCCTCTGGTTCTGGTTTCTTCTCGTGGGAATTGCCGCCGCATCGCTCGCCTGCGCCCGGCTGATCGCCTGGCCGGACGCCGAGCCGGACCAGGACTTCCTGCGCCGCCATATCGCCTCCATGGAGGTCAAGCCATTTGATGGGGTTGTTCTGCAGGCGACGGTGCCCGGCCTGGAGGGAAGCGCGCGGGTCTTCACCTGGTCCGCTCTGGCCCGTCGCTACAGCGTGGAGGAGTTTCGTCCTGTGGTGGAAACCTTGCGGCAGGTCCCGTTCCGCCGTTTCCGGCACAATTTTCTCCGCGTCAATGTGAACCCGACGGATCGGCCCTTCGACATGTTCGACGGCGAGCCGTGGGACATCCTCGTCGGGAACCTCGTGACTGCGGCAGCCGCGGCGCGCGAGGCGGGGCTCCGCGGGCTGCTCTTGGACCCGGAGGCGTACGCGGATCCCGAGCCGGGCAGCCGGATCCCCCGGTTCAACGTCTTTGACTTCCGCCGGCGGAGGACGATACAGGAGTTTCCCGTCTATCGCCAACAGGCGTTCCACCGCGGGCGAGCCGTGGGCCGCGCCGTGACGGAAGTCTACCCGGGGATCACCCTCCTGCTGGCCTTCGGCCCCAGCGCAAGCTGCCTGGGACGTGACCCTCAACCGGAACGGACCTACGGTCTTCTCGGATCGTTCGTGGATGGGCTGCTGGCAGGCGCCGGCGGGCGTGGCACCGTGGTCGAAGGGTTCGAGTTTTCTTACCCGTATCGGTCCTGCGATCGCTTTCAGCAGGCCTACGCCTCCCTGCGGGGACCATGCCGGGAGCTTTCTCTGGATCCCCGGAGGTACGATCAATCGTTGGAGATCGGATTCGGCATCTGGCTGGACTACGATTCGGGAAGCACGTGTCAGGATCCGGCCGTGGCTGGACGTCCCTGCCGGTGGTTCGACCCGTCACTGTACCCGCCGGAGCGACGTAACCTCGTGGACCCCGAGCAATTCGCGCGGGCGGTGGGGGCGGCCCTGTCGGTCAGCGACGGCTACGTCTGGATCTACACGACCGAACCGAAGTGGTGGACGGAGGCGAACCCCCTTGGGGAGAATCTGCCGGAGGCCTATGTGCAGGCGTTGGCGCGGGCACGCGGCGCGGCCCCCCATGCGTGTCCACGGCCGGGCCCGATTCCGCCTGGAGGCGCCGTGCCCGAAAGCAATCGGTGACATCGAACGGGTGCCGATCGCGGGGAATGCGGAGGTCCGTTTTCATCCTGGGATCAGTGTGATAGCATACAGGATACCATGTGTCCCCTCGGGTTCCCTGCTCCGCAGCTCCGCCGGGTGCTCGCCCTGGCGGTCATCCTCGCCGTCCTGCTCGGCGCGCGACCCGTCCCGATATTCGGATTCATAGCCGACCCGGAGAAAGACCTCCCGTATCTCGACAAGCTGGAGATCTTCCAGCCCGGCGAGCCCAGCCTCCTGTACTCGGACCGGGACGAGCCCTTCGCCGCCCTGGCTCCGGAATTCCGGATCTTCGTCCCGCTGAGCCGCGTTCCAAAGCTGGTCCAGCAGGCCATCCTGGATACCGAGGATGCCCAGTTCTACCGGCATGGGGCCATCAGCCTGAAGGGGATGGCGCGCGCCGCCATCCGCAACCTGACGGCGGCCAAACTCAGGGAGGGGGGCAGCACCATCACGCAGCAACTGGCCAAGAGCCTGTTCCTCAGCCCGGAGCGAACGCTGACCAGAAAGTTCAAGGAGATCCAGCTCGCCCAGGAGATCGAGCGCCGGTACAGTAAGGACAAGATATTGGAGATGTATCTGAACACCATCTACTTCGGTGGGGGCGCCTACGGCATCGAGGCGGCCGCGCGGACCTACTTCAGCAAGTCGGTGGGGCAGCTCACGCTGGCGGAGGCGGCACTCCTCGGGGGCCTGCCCAAGGCGCCGAGCCTCTACTCGCCGTTCAACGATCTCAAGCGGGCCAAGGAGCGCCGGGACCACGTGCTGTCCCGCATGGAGAAGGAAGGACATATCAGCGCGTCCCAGGCCAGGGCGGCGATGCGTCAGCCGGTCACGCTGGCCCCCTTCTTCAAGGGGCGGGGCGGGGCGCCGTCCTTTGTGGACTTCGTGCGGAAAGACCTGGAGCCGCGGTTTGGACGGATGCTGCTGACCAAGGGGGGTCTCCGAATCTATACGACGCTGGACATCGAGATGCAGCGGGCGGCGACGGAGAGCCTGCGACGAGGCGTCGCAGAGACCGAGAAGGCACTGGCGGGCAAGCGGAAGGGCGTCGCCGCTGACCAGGCTGCCCTGGAGGGAGCCCTGGTGGCTCTGGATCCGGAGACCGGAGAGATCCGGGCCATGGTCGGCGGCCGGGATTACGGACGCAGCCAGTTCAACCGCGCGGTCCAGGCCCGCCGGCAGCCCGGCTCGGCCTTCAAGCCCTTCGTGTACGCTGCCGCCTTCGACCGGGGGTTCACGCCCGCCTCCCTCATGGACGATTATCCGACCAGCTATTCGATTCCGCAGGACGGACGCATGGTGGAGTGGAGGCCGGAGAATTTCGACCGGCAGTTCCGCGGGCCGGTCACCCTGCGGCGGGCCCTGGAGGAGTCCATCAACGTTCCGACGGTCCGCCTGCTGGAAGCGGTGGGGGTGGAGCCGGTGATTTCCCTGGCGCATCGCATGGGGATCACGTCCGATCTGCGGCGAGAGTACGCCCTGGCCCTGGGCGTCTCCGAGGTGAGTCTGCTGGAGATCACCTCTGCCTACGGCGTACTGGCAGATCGGGGGATGCGCGTCCCGCCCAGGGCCGTCCGCAAGGTGGCTTCGCCCAGCGGGGACGTGCTGGAGACGATCGACGCGACAGGGGAGCGGGTCCTTCGGGAAGAGGTGGCGTTTCTGGTGACCAACGTGCTACTGGGTGCGGTGGAGCGGGGGACCGCCAAGCGGGCCAGGATCCCCGGGCGGACCGTGGCCGCCAAGACCGGGACCAGCCAGGATGCTGCGGACATCTGGCTGGTGGGATACACGCCCCGGTTGGTGGCGGGGGTGTGGATGGGCTACGACCAGCCGCGCTCCCTGGGCTCCCACGAAAGCGCCGGACGCCTGGCGGCACCCGTCTGGGCGGACTTCATGCGGCGGGTGCTGCCGCAGGTCCCCGCGGAGACGGTGCCCATCCCCGAGGGCGTCTTCACTGCCAGCGTGAGCTGGCGGACGGGCCTTCCGACCGGCCCGGAGGACCCGGAGGCCATCACGGAATTCTTCATCAGGGGCGAGGTTGCCGCACCGGAGGCCCCGCCGCCGGAGGAGCCAGCCCCGGCGGCGACACTCCCGGTGGAGCCGGCGCCGGTACCGCCCCCGCCTCCCACCCAATCCGTCGCTCCCCTCCCCGAAGCCGCCGGACAACGCTGAGCGGGGCGTGAGACGGGAATCCCATTCCTCGAAACGTACCCACGGAGGACAGGATGAGCCTCGGGAAGAAGTTCCGGATCAAGCGGGTTGTGAACGAGGACGGCACGTGCCTGATCTGCGCCCTGGATCACGGAATGACGTCGCCGGCGTTTCTCTCCCCGCTGGCCGACACAGGGGCGCGTCTGCGCGAGGCCATTCGTGGCGGCGCCAACGTCATCATGATGAGCGTGGGGTTCGCCCGCCAGACCGTGGCCGAGTACCGGAAGGACGTGGCCTGGGCGATGATGCTCACCGCGTCGGCCACCGGCAGTACGATCCCGAACCAGATCGTCCGCATCGGCTCGGTGGAAGAGGCGGCCGCGTCGGGTGCCGACGCGGTGGTGGTCTTCGTGGCGCTGACGGGTCCCGAGGAGGCCCGGATGCTGGAGTACGTCGCCCGAGTGGGCGAGGCCTGCAACCGCTGGGGGATCCCCTTCATCGCGGAGGCGGAGTACCCGACGACCTACAAGGCGGTGGAGGAATTGCAGGGGGAGTACGGGTTCGACTACCTGATCCGTAACGCCAGGCTCTGCGCCGAGCTGGGCGCGGACATCATCAAGAGCAACTGGCCCGGGGATGCCCAGGGATTCGAGAAGATCGTCCAGGCCACGCGGCTTCCCACGGTGCTGGCGGGGGGTCCCCGCATCACCGAGGCGGAGCTGCTCCGGCGGATGGAGGCGGCCATGAAGGCCGGCGGGGTCGGCTGCTCCGTGGGGCGCAACATCTTCGCCCACGAGCATCCCGAGGCGATGACCCGCGCGCTCTCCCGGGTGATCCGCGAGCGGTGGCCGGCCACGCAGGCCCTGGAGGAGCTGGAGGAGGCCGTGGCCTCCCGCCGGCGATCGCAAACTGTCGCCTCCTCATGAAGGCGAGGAATGCTCGGGGGATTCGGCGGGGAATAGCGGGTGCAGGCTCGGCCTGAGGAAGAGTGGTCCGGGTGGGCTGAAGGGTGGCGTTTCGGCTGCAAGGGTCTGGATCTTCTTGGAACGAAGGGCTCACATGTGCTACATTTCCTCCTACTCTGCCTGGAAGTCATCGGGAAGTCATTACCTGGAGGAGCCCCGCATGTTGACGAAATATCTTCGAGCCGCCATGGCCCATGCCAAGTATGATATCCTCTCCGACGATCGGACGTTTTACGGGGAGATTCCAGGCTTCAATGGAGTCTACGCCAACGCACCCAGTCTCGAGGCCTGCCGCGAGGAATTGGAAGAGGTCCTGGAGGAATGGATCCTTTTCCGGATTGCCAAGAACTTGCCGCTGCCGGTTGTTGAGGGGATCGAGCTGACCATCAAGGAAGTCGCATAGTGCCCCACGTTGGTCCGATCAAGCGCAAAGACTTGATCCGGAATTTGAGACAAGCAGGGTTTGAGGGGCCGTATTCAGGTGGCAAGCATCAATTCATGATCAAAGGCGAGATCACCTTGCGGTTGCCGAACCCCCATCAAAGCGATATTGGGAAAGAGCTTCTAGTCAGAATCCTGCGGCAGGCCGGAATCGAAAGGGGGGAATGGGAAATACTGTGACGGCAAGTTATTGCCATCTGCGTTCATTTGCGTTCATCTGCGGTTGCATGCATGGGATCACTGCGCACAGAAGCCGCCGTCGGCGATGATCTCGGTCCCCGTGACATACGACGAATCGTCCGAGGCGAGGAACAGGGCCACGTTGGCGATCTCGCGGGGGTGGGCGATGCGGCCCAGGGGGATCGAGTCTTCGAAGGACTTGCGCCTCTTCGGATCCTTCAGGTAGGGCGCCTGCATGGGGGTCGCGATGATCCCGGGATGGATGATGTTGCACCGGATGTTGTGCCGGGCGAACTGGATCGCCAGGGACTTGGTGAGGGAGATGAGGGCGCCCTTGGCCGAGGTGTAGGCGTCCTGGGCCACGGTGAACCCGCAGAGTGCAGAGACGGAGCCAATGTTGATGATGGATCCGCCGCCCGATCGGATCAGGTAGGGAATGCCGAATTTCGCGACGAAGAAGGGGCCCTTGAGGTTGATGGCCATGACCCGGTCCCAGTTCGGCTCTGTTGTCTCGGTCACGGACCGATCCCGATCCTTCCACAGGACGCCGGCGTTGTTGTAGAGGATGTGCAGGGCGCCGAATTTCTTCACCCCGGTGTCGATCATCCGCTTGACGTCGCGCTCCACCCCGACGTCCCCCTCCGCGAAGATGGCCTTGCCCCCGCGCCGCTCGATCCGCCGGACCGTCTCCAGCCCGGCCTTGGAGCTGATGTCTCCCACGATGACCCGGGCGCCTTCCCTGGCAAACAGGATGGCCGCCTCCCGCCCCTGCCCCATGCCGGCTCCGGTGATGAACGCCACCTTCCCCTTCAGTCGCATGAGAAAGACTCCTTTCGGAAGATGCAATCACAGATGAACGCAGATGAACGCAGATGTCCTTCTTCCGGAAAATGGAAGAGTTTGAATCGCTATCTGTGTCTATCTGTGTTCATCTGTGGTTCCAAGAATTAGGGTGCCTAGATTCGTTCGAAGTTCCGCATGAGCTCCCAGCAGGTCACTGCCCTGTCGTAGGCTTCCTGTTCCAGCCGGGCGGCGTGAAGGTAGTGCTCCACCACGTTGTCGCCGAAGGCCTCGCGGGCCACCTTGCTCTTCTCGAATTCGGCGATGGCTTCGCGCAGGGTCCGGGGAACCTGGGGAATGCTTGAGGACTCGTAGGCGTTGCCCTCGAACATGGGTGGGAGGGACAGCTTCTGCTCGATCCCGTAGAGACCGGCGGCGATGGTGGCGGCGAAGGCGAGATACGGATTGGCGTCGGCCCCCGGCATGCGGTTTTCCACTCGCAGCGCATTCCCGTGACCGCAGACGCGGAAGCCGCAGGTCCGATTATCCACCCCCCAGGCGATCCGCGTCGGCGCGAAGGAGGTCGCCTGGTACCGCTTGTAGGAGTTCACGTAGGGCGCATACCAGAGGGAGAATTCCCGAGCCAGGGCCAGTTGCCCCGCCAGGAACTGCTGAAAGAGCTCCGACCCCGGGTGCGTGCCCCGCTGCACGAACAGGTTCCGCTTTTCCCCGGGATCCCACAGGCTGGCGTGCAGGTGAAAGCTGGACCCGGCATGCTTCATGTCGTACTTCGCCATGAAGGTGACGGCGTGCCCCTGCAGGTACGCGATCTCCTTCACGCCGTTCTTGTAGATCACGTGGCGGTCGGCCATCTCCAGGGCCTCGGCATAGCGGAGATTGATCTCCTCCTGGCCGGCGCCCCATTCCCCCTTGCTGAATTCCACCGGGATGCCGGCTCCCTCCATCCCGTTGCGGATGGCGCGGATGACCGGCTCTTCCTTGGTCGTCTGGAAGATGTGGTAGTCCTCCAGATAGGAACCGAAGGGGACGAGGTCGTGGTAGCCCTTCTGCCGGGCGGAGTCGAAGGAGTCCTTGAAGAGGTAAAACTCCAGCTCGGAAGCCATCATGGGGAGAAAACCCTTGGCCCGCGCCCGCTCCACCTGGCGCCGGAGGATCCGCCGAGGGGATTCCTCCACCGGCTCTCCCTCTTCGGTGACCAGATCGCAGAGGATCATGGCCGTCTTTTCGAGCCAGGGGATATGGCGAAGGGTGGTGAGGTCAGGGACTGCCCGGAAATCCTGGTAGCCCGTGTTCCAGCTCGCCAGGCGGAAGCCCGGCAGGGGCTCCATGTCCACATCCACGGTGAGGAGGTAAGCGCAGGCGTGAATCCCATCCTCCTCGACGTGATCCGCAAAGTAGTGGCCCGTCACCCGCTTCCCCATGAGGCGGCCTTGCATGTCGGGGAAGGCGACCAGGACCGTGTCAATCTCGCCCTTCTGGATGAGATCTCGCAACGTCTTCAGGTCCAGATTTCCGGGCATCTCACCCCTCGACATCGTTCACCATTCGATATTCGACCTGCTACTCCCGGATTATCCCAGCAGCTCGCGACGCCGGTGCGCCAGCGCCGGCAATTCGAGGCGTACCTGTTTCAGGTAGGTGAGGTCCAGCGTGGCCAGCGTGACCCCGACCCGGTTCGGCGCGCGGGCAATGACGCTTCCCCACGGGTCGGCCACCAGGCTGTTTCCGTAACACTCGCGAGCCGGCGGATGGGCTCCGACCTGGGCGGGGGCCACCACGTATACCTGATTCTCGATGGCCCGGGCCCGCAGCAGGACCTCCCAGTGGTCCTTCCCGGTGTGCAGGGTGAAGGCCGCGGGGACGAAGAGGATCTCTGCTCCCCTCGCGGCGAGAGCGCGATACAGCTCGGGGAAGCGCAGGTCGTAGCAGACGCTCAGCCCCACCCGGCCGAATTCGGTGTCCGCCGTCACAACCTCGCCCCCCGGTTCCATGGTCGCCGATTCTCGATACGGCGCGTGCCCCGCGAGGTCCACGTCGAACAGATGCAGCTTGCGGTAGCGGGCGATCAGATTGCCCGCCCGGTCGAAGAGGGTGCTGGTGTTGGAGAAGCGGGACTCTCCCGGCACCCGCTCCAGGATGCTGCCGCCCAGGATGAACATCCGGTGCCGCGCGGCCAGGACCGAGAGGCGCTCCGTCGTCGGGCCGGGGATCGGCTCTGCGACACGGGAATGCTCCGCGCCGGGGCCGAGATAGGTGAACAGCTCCGGCAGGGCCGCCAGATCCGCCCCCTCGGCCGCGGCCGCTTCGATGAGACGGCAAGCCTCACGGACGTTCACCTCGCGATCATCCCGAGAGTTCATCTGAACTAACGCAACTCGCATATTCCACTCCAGAAGCGGCGGCAGACTATCACAGTGCCTGATGAGGAATCCAGACAATATCGAATGACGAACAACGAATTTCGAATGTCGAAGGAAAGGGGCTTCGGCGATTCATCATTCGATATTCGCCGTTCGATATTCGAAATTCGCCGATCCTGCACCTCGCAGATTTGAAATCCGGGTTACGCCGTGCTGACGAAGACGTTCTTCACCTCGGTGTACAGCGACAAGGCGTGCATGCCCAGCTCGCGCCCGGTCCCGCTCAGCTTGTACCCGCCGAAGGGGGCCTCGAGGTGGACGCTGCGGTTGCAGTTGATGCTGAGGACGCCGGTCCGGACGCGCCTGGCCACCCGGATGGCCCGCCCGATATCCCGCGTCCAGAGGGAGCCGGAGAGGCCGTAGATCGTGTCGTTGGCCAGCCGAACAGCCTCGTCCTCGTCCCGGAAAGGAATCACGCACAGGACGGGACCGAAGATCTCCTCCTGGGCCACCCGCATCCGGTTCTGGACCTGGGTCAGGACGGCAGGGAAGAGATAGCTCCCCCGAGCGCGCGCCGGGTCGGTGGGAACCTCACCACCGCACGCCAGCTTGGCGCCCTCTGACTGGCCCACGCGGATGTACTCTACGACCCGCTCGCGCTGGCCCGGAGAGATGAGGGGTCCGACCTCGGTCTCGGAATCCATGGGGTCCCCGACCTTGAGCGTTTTCGTCCGGGCCACGAACTTCGCCAGGAAGGCGTCGTGGACTCCCTGCTGGACGAAGGCCCGGCTGCGCGCGCAGCAGTCCTGACCCGCATTGCCAAAGACGGCCAGGGCCGAGGTGTTGACCGCCTCGTCCAGATCGGCGTCGTCGAAGATGATGTTGGGGGACTTGCCGCCGAGTTCCAGTGACACTTTCTTGATGCTGTCGGCGGCGAGGTGCATGATCTGCTTGCCAGTTTCCGTCTCGCCCGTGAACGCGATCTTGCCGACCAGGGGATGACCGGCCAGGCTGGCGCCCGCCGTGAACCCGGGGCCGGTGATGACGTTCACCACCCCGGGCGGGATCCCGGCTGCCTGGCAGATCTCACCCAGGAGCAGGGCGGTGAGGGGCGTGTAGCTTGCGGGTTTCAGGATCACGGTGTTGCCGGCGGCCAGCGCCGGGGCGACCTTCCATGCGCCCATGATGAACGGGAAGTTCCAGGGAACGATGAGGGCGACCACGCCGATCGGTTCCCGCAAAGTAAAGTCCAGGCCGGGACTGGCCACCGGGATGGTTTCTCCGTAGATGCGGGGAACGGCGCCGGCGTAGTACTCGAAGCAGTCGGCGGCCGCCCCCACCTCGTCCCGCGAGTCGCGGATGGGCTTCCCGACGTTCCGGGTTTCGAGCGCGGCAATCTCCTCCAGACGCTCCCGGATCAGACGGGCCACGGTGAAGAGGTACCGCGCGCGCTCCGGCGGCCTCAGGTGAGACCACGGGCCTTCCTCGAAGGCCCGGTGGGCCGCGCGGACGGCCCGGTCCACATCCGGCGTGTCGGCCTTTGCCACCCGGGCGATCTCCTCGCCGGTGGAGGGGTTATGGACGGCAAAGGTCTTGCCCGATTCGGCGGGAATCCACGACCCGTCGACGAGCATGGGCTTCTCAGAACCACCGTCTGGCATGCTGCGCCTCCTGTGCGGGAGCCGGGTGAGTGCGAAGAGCAGGCTGCTGAAAAAGGCCCATCTGTCCGCCTCAGGCGGATTGGCGCGCTCGCGCGGCGCTGCGACGTACGGACTAAGTACGCCTCGCACCTGCACCCATCCTACGGATGGGTACCCGGCGCGCCGCCTTGCATTTGGACCTTTTTGAGCAGCCTGGGCAATAAGGGGTTTTTCCGCATCCTGATAGGCGCAAGGCTACCATGCGGCGCCGGCCATTGGGAAGCCGGAATCTGGCTCCGGCAAGGGCGGCACGCGGGTAGTGGCCGGTGATGGATCGCCGTGCTAGACTTTGAACCAGCCAGATTGATCCTCCTCAGCATCGGCTATTCCGTGGACAATCGGTGGCTGGTGCCGCACTTCGAGAAGATGCTCTACGACAAAGTCGTTCTCGTGGCGGGCGCGCAGGAGCTGGGGGAACTACCGGCCGTGAGGGGTCTGCTAGCAGGAAAGGGGCAGGTGGACGGCAGGGCGACTGCGTACATCTGTCACAGATTCACCTGTTCAGCGCCGGTGACGGATCCCGCCGCCCTGCAAGCAATGCTCAAAAATATCGAATATCGAACGGGGAATGTCGAATAATAAACGATCTTCATTCGACATTCGAAATTGTTCCGTCCCGACGAAGTCGCCTTAGTGCTTCTGGCCGCAATTACGGTGACGTATTGTGCTGACGCAAACTCCTCGATCCCCTCTCCCCTGTGTGGGAGAGGGTTCGGGTGAGGGGGGTCTTCGGCACGGAAACTCTCATGACACCCTCACCGGGTACCCCCTGGGTGCCCTCTCCCATCGAGGGAGAGGGGGGAGAAATGATTGTCACTGTACTTGCGAAACGCAGTACTTACGGAACGAGCAGGACCTTCCCGATGGTCTTCCGTCCTTCCAGCAGGCGGTGCGCCTCGGCCGCGTCCTTGAGCGGCAGCGTGGCGTGGATATGGACTTTCAGCTTGCCGGCTGTGATCCAGCCGAACACGTCCCCTGCCCGCTCCAGCAGCTCCGCCCGCGTCGCCGTGTAGGGCCCCAGGCCCGGCCGGGTGAGGAAGACCGCGTTCTTGGCCAGGCGCGCGGGGTCCAGGGGGGGCACCGGCCCGCTGGACTGCCCGAAGAGGGCCAGCATCCCCCGCGGGGCGAGACAGTTCAGGCTCTTGTCGAAGGTGGTCTTCGCCACCGAATCATAGACAACGTTCACGCCCTTCCCGTTCGTGAGGCGCATCACCTCGGCCTCGAAGTCCTGCTCCGTGTACTGGATGACCTCGTCGGCGCCGGCTTCCCGGGCCAGGGCAGCCTTCTCTCGGGTGGACACCGTGCCGAATACCCGGGCCCCCCGCATCTTCGCGATCTGAACCAGGAGCAACCCGACGCCTCCCGCTGCCGCGTGGACCAATGCCGTATCGCCCGGCTTGAGCGGGTAGGTGCTGAACGCCAGGTAATGTGCCGTCATCCCTTGGAGGATGGCTGCCGCCGCAGGCCGAGCGTCCAGCCCCTTCGGGAGCTTCACCAGACGCTCGGCGGCCACGACGGCAAATTCGGCATAGGCGCCTATGGCCGGCGAATAGGCGACCCGGTCTCCCACCTGGACCTCCGTGACGTTTGGCGCAACCGCGGTGACGGTCCCTGCTGCCTCCATCCCGGGGACGAAGGGAAGGGCGGTCTTGTAGACCCCGGTCCGGAAATAGATATCAATGAAGTTCAGTCCGATCGCCTCCACCTTGACGAGTGCCTGCCCTGGGCCGTGTGTGGGCGCAGGGATCTCCTCGTACCGCAGGACCTCCGGTCCGCCCAATTCGTGCACGCGAATGGCTTTCATGGATCCTCCCTTGTGGCTCTCTGGCCTCTGGTCTTGAAACTCCGATTTCGCAATACGAGTAGTGCCTGAGGACGCTACCAGAGAAACGCGGTGGGTGTCAAGTCGTCAACTACGTCCGCGGATTCCCGATGTGAATACCAGCCATGCCCCTCGGGGCGGGCGAATCACATGCCGCCCGGGGTTATAGCCTCATACACTGCCCTGTGGAAATCGCATGTAGATTCTGTTGGTGGAATCCGCCAGCATATTGTGCTTGCCTACATGACAGTGGCTGGATAGAATGCCCGAGTGCCGAGGGACCATCCATGGCGGGACATTGCGAGGTGCATCATGGAGCGAAAAGCGAAGGCTACGGTGCTGGTGAACGGGCACATCTTGAGCGAGGTAAAGCGGTTGGTGGGCCAGGGAGGGTATCGCTCCCTCAACGCGTGCGTCAATGAGGCGCTGCGAATGTTGCTGGCCCACGAACGGCGTGCTCGCCTCGAAAAGGAGATGGAAGAGGCGAGCCGGGACGAGATGTTCCTGGGGGATATCAAAGCGACCATGGAGGATTTCAAGCACGCTGATGCTGAGACCGCCCGGAGGTTGAGATGACGTCCGAGGCGATGCGCTGGCGGGTCTACCTCGCCAACCTTGACCCGGTGCGAGGCTCGGAGCAACGCGGGACCCGCCCTGTGGTGGTGGTAAGTTATGAGGCGTTCAACCGACTGATGCCCGTGGTGACCATCCTGCCGCTCACCTCGTTGAAACCGGGTCGGCGGGTGTACTCGAATGAGGCAAGGCTGCCACGTGTTTCCTGCGGGTTGCGGAAAGAATCTCTCGTCCTGGCTCACCAGATCCGAACCATTGACAAGGGCCGACTCGTCAAGGCGGTCGGTGGGATTGCGGATCAGACCCTGCGCGCATCCATTGAGGAGGCCATGCGTGTGCACCTGGGGCTTGCCGTGTCGCACTCGTTGACGTCGGACTGATCCTCGCGTAGCATCCCCCCATTGTGACCTCCCAGGTGCTCGATCTATTCCATCCGCTCGTCAGGGACTGGTTCCTAAGCGCCTTCGCGCGGCCGAGTCCGCCGCAGGAACAGGGCTGGCCCGCGATCGCGGCGGGGCGGCACGCGTTGCTGTGCGCCCCCACGGGCTCCGGGAAGACGCTGGCGGCATTCCTGTGGGCGATTGACGGCTTGGTCCGCTCCGCCGCGAGCGGCCGCCTGCGGGACGAGACCTCGGTCGTCTACGTTTCCCCCCTGAAGGCCCTTTCCAACGACATCCAGAAGAACCTGTGGGAGCCGCTGCGAGCCATCCGCCGGCTGGCGGAAGAGCGGGGATCCTCCTTGCCCGAGATCCGGGTTGCCGTCCGGACGGGGGACACCCCGGCGAAGGACCGGGAATCCATGCGGCGGCATCCGCCGCACATCCTGATCACCACGCCGGAGTCGCTCTATATCCTGCTGACGGCCGAGGGCAGCCGGCGATATCTCGCGTCGGCCAGGACGGTCATCGTGGATGAGATCCACGCCGTGGCGGCCGATAAGCGGGGCGCCCACCTGGCCCTCTCCCTGGAGCGACTGGAAGACCTGGCGGGCGCGCCGCTCCAGCGGATCGGGTTGAGCGCGACGCAGCGGCCGATCGAGGAGATCGGGCGGCTGCTGGTCGGGACGCGAAACATGACGGCGGACAGGATGCCGGATTGCGCCATCGTGGACACGGGGCAGGGACGGGACCTGGATCTCAGGGTGGAGGTGCCCGACCAGCCCCTGGGCGCGGTCGCCAGCCATGCCATGTGGGCGGAGGTGTACGACCGGATTGCCAGCTACGCGAAGGGGGTCCGGACCACCATCGTCTTCGTGAACACCCGGAAACTGGTGGAGCGAGTGGCCTACCAGCTCACCCAGCGGCTGGGAACAGAGGCGGTGGCGGCCCACCACGGCAGCCTCTCGCGAGAGACCCGTCTCACGGCGGAGCAGGGACTGAAGGCCGGAACCCTGAAGGTGATGGTGGCTACCGCGTCGCTTGAGCTGGGGATCGACATCGGTCACGTGGATCTGGTTTGCCACCTGGGGGCGCCGCGGTCGCTGGCCGTCCTCCTCCAGCGGGTGGGCCGGTCGGGACACTGGCTGGGGGCAACGCCCCGCGGAATCCTCTTCCCGGGGACCCGGGACGAGCTGATCCAGTGCGCCGCCGCCATTCGGGCCATCCGGGCGAGCGGGCTCGACCGCGTGACGATTCCCAGGGCCCCACGCGATATCCTGGCGCAGCAGATCGTGGCCACCGTTGCCTCGGGAGAGCGAACCGAGCAGGAGATGCTGGAGCTGGCCCGGCGGGCCTACCCGTTTCGCGATCTACTCCGAGAAGAGTACGAGGCGATCCTCACGATACTGGCGGAGGGTGTGGCCACCAGGCGAGGGCGGCGGTCGGCCCACCTGCACTGGGACCGGGTGAATCGTCGCCTGCGAGCCCGGCGCGGCGCACGACTCACCGCCATCACCTGCGGCGGGGCCATCCCCGACGTGGCCGACTACCAGGTGATCGAAGATCCGGCCGGCACCTTCGTGGGGACGGTCAACGAGGATTTCGCCGTCGAGAGCAACGTTGGCGACATCTTCCTGCTCGGCAACCGGTCCTGGCGGATCCGAAAGGTGGAATCAGGGAAGGTCCGGGTCGAGGATGCCAAGGGCGCCCCGCCGACCATCCCCTTCTGGCTGGGCGAGGCGCCCGGGCGGACGATAGAGCTGTCGGCAGCGGTGGCCGACGTCCGAGAGGCCGTGGCCGGCCGCCTGCCGGACGTCCGCACGGCCGTCGCATGGCTCTGCGCCGAATGCGGCACGGATCCGGCGGCCGCCGAGCAGATCGTCGCGTACGTGGCCGAGACCCTCGCAGTCCTGGGAACGATGCCGACACAGAAGACGATCGTGGCCGAACGCTTCTTCGACGAGGCGGGCGGGATGCAGCTCGTCCTGCATGCGCCCTTCGGCGCCCGGATCACGCGGGCGTGGGGACTCGCGCTGCGAAAGCGCTTCTGCCTGACCTTCGACTTCGAGCTCCAGGCGGCCGCCACGGATGACGGCATCGTGATCTCGCTGGGAGAGCAGCACAGCTTTCCGCTGGAGAGCGTGTTCGCCATGGTCCGCTCCGGCAGCCTGGACGAGGATCTGGTCCAGGCCGTCCTCCAGGCACCCATGTTCGGCACGCGCTGGCGCTGGAACTCGACCCGGGCGCTGGCCCTGCTCCGCGTGCGCGGCGGCCGGCGGGTCCCGATGCCGCTCCAGCGGATGCAGGCCGACGATTTGCTGGCGGCCGTCTTCCCGGGGCAGGTGGCCTGCCAGGACAACAATCCCGGCCCGGTCACGCCGCCCGATCACCCCCTGGTCAACGAGACCATGGAGAACTGCCTTTACGAGGCCATGGATGTCGAAGGACTGCGTGTCCTCATCAGGAGTCTCGAGCGGGGGGAGCTTCGGACAGTAGCCGTGGATACGCCCGTCCCATCGCCAATGTCGCACGAGATCCTGAATGCCAACCCGTACGCGTTCCTGGATGACGCCCCGTTGGAAGAGCGCCGGGCGCGGGCGGTGTCGCTCCGCCGCGTGAACGTGGACCTGGCGGCCGGCGTGGGGGCGCTGGACCAGGCGGCGATCGACGAGGTCACGTCGCAGGCATGGCCGGACGTGCGGGATGCCGACGAACTGCACGACGCGCTCTTGAGTCTCGTGCTGCTGCCGGTGAAGATCCTGGGGAGATGGCGGGAATGGATGGATGAACTGGTGCGGGGGCGGAGGGCGGTGCGGGTTAGGTGGTCCAGGGGGGAGAGTCGAGAGCCGAGAGCCGAGAGCCGGGACGGAAGTGCCGAGAGCCGAGTGCCGAGAGCCGAGTGCCGAGGAGAAACGGAATACCGAGAAGAGGGATACGTTGCCACGGAGCGGGTGGAGTGGGTGCGGGCGGCGCTGCACGGGGTGCAATGTGACGCGGAGCAGCCGGTGGTACCGGCCCGCGAGCCGACCGGCGCGCTGACGGAAGAGGACGGGATCCGCAAAATCGTTCAGGGGTGGATGGAGGTCGTTGGACCGACCACGGTGTCGGCACTTTCGGAGCGCCTGGAGTTGCGACCGGGTGCCGTCGACGCCGCGGTGCTGGCCCTGGAGGCGGGGGGTGTTGTCCTGCGGGGGCAATTCACTCCGGGGAAAGGTGCGGAGGCAACGGAGTGGTGTGAGCGACGGCTGCTGTCCCGGATCCACCGGCTGACCATCGGCCGCCTGCGACGCGAGATCGAGGCGGTGCCGGCAGCCGACCTGCTGCGCTTCCTGTTCCGCTGGCAGAACGTCCATCCCGGCAGCCAATTGCACGGGCGCGAGGGGATCGTCCAGGTGATTGGAAAGCTCCAGGGGTTGGAGTTGCCAGCCCTGGCTTGGGAGAGGGACATTCTGCCGGCCAGAGTTGCGAGGTACAGCCCGGCGGACCTGGAACAGCTCTGCCTGTCCGGGGTGGTGGCCTGGGGGCGGCTGCGCCTCCGGGAGGACGCGCCGGAGGAGGAAGCGCCCCGGCGGCGGCAGGCGCTGACGCGATCGGCGTCGCTCGGCCTGGTCCTGCGGGAGGACCTGGCGCACCTGCTGGAGCCGGGTCCGGTCGGCCCGGAGGAGTTGGCGGGCCTCTCGTCCACCGCCCGGGCGGTCATCCGGCACCTCCAGACTCGGGGCGCGTCATTCCTGATCGAGATCGCCAGGGGGACCGGGCACCTCGAAAGCCAGATCGAGGAAGCTCTGTGGGAGCTGGTGACGCGAGGCCTGGTGACGGGGGACGGGATCGCCGGTCTCCGCCTGTTGCTGACCAAAGGGGAGGCGAAGCGCGAGTCGTACCGGCGCTTCCGCGCGATCCGGGGAGGTCGCGCCATGGCGCGACATGTCCCCGTGGGCCGATGGTCGCTGCTGCGGGAGCCGGGTGATACGGGAGATCGTCAGACGGCCGGCCCCGACGCGGAAGAGGGGATGGCGCGTCAGTTGCTGCGCCGGTATGGAGTGGTCCTTCGCGATCTGCTGGCGCGGGAGATGCGTGCGCCGTCGTGGCGGACGTTGCTCGGCATCTACCGGAGGCTGGAGGCGCGGGGGGAGATCCGGGGTGGCCGGTTCGTGGGCGGATTCACCGGTGAGCAGTTCGCCCTGCCCGAGGCGGTGGAAGCACTCCGCGCGATCCGGCGCAAGCGGGACGGGCAGGAGGCGGTCCTGGTTGCCGCTTCCGACCCGTTGAACCTGGTAGGCATCCTGACACCGGGCAGCCGGGTCTCGCCCCTGTCCAGCCAGGCCATCCTGTACGTGGACGGCATGCCGGTCGAGGTCGGCGAGCCCCACCGGCTCCGCGCCAGGCGGCTTGACGACCTGCGGGAACGGTGATAGAATCCGAAGCATAACAAACGGGAGCCCGGGGTGCCGGGCTGAGAGGGTGGGGCGGTTCCCTCACCGACCGTTAGAACCTGACCCGGGTAATGCCGGCGTAGGGACTATCAGGAAAACTCAACCGCCCTCGTGGCGGTTTTTTTTGTTGTCCCGGAAGGCATGTGTCCCCGCCGACCTGGCTCCGGACAAGAAACCAATTTGTCCGCTCCGTCTCTTTCCGGGTGAGGAGCTCTTCATGAACATGCGAGCAGCGAGGTATTCCGGGCCAGGAAAACCCCTGAGTCTCGAGACGCTTCCGCTCAGACCTCTCAAAGCCGGTGAGGCGCTGGTCCGGGTCAAGGCGGCGGGGATCTGCTACACGGACCTCCACTTCCTGAGCGGCGTGTTGGATCTGGGCATCCACCCGCTGACCCTGGGCCACGAGATTGCCGGTGAAGTCGCGGACCTCTCCGGCGCGTCCTCGGAAGTGACGGTCGGCGACCGGGTGCTGGTGTACTACTACGCGACCTGTGGCCGATGCCACTGGTGCCGCACGAATCGGGCGAACCTGTGCCCACAGGTGGTGGCGGAGTACGGATTCACGGCCGACGGAGGCTATGCGGAATACGTCGTGGTTCCCGCCGCAAACCTGGTGAAGATCCCCGACAATCTCGATTTCGCCGAGGCGTCCACCCTGGGGTGCGGCGTCACCACGGCGATCCACGCGGCGCGGACGATCGCCGACCTGCGGATCGGCGAAACGGCCGTGGTGTACGGAGTGGGCGGCGTGGGATTCGGGCTCATCCAGTTCTGCAAGCTGGCCGGCGCGCGCGTCATCGCGGTCAGCCGGTCGCCCGAGAAGCGGGCGAAAGCCTCACAGCTCGGGGCGGACGCGGTGGTGAACGGAACGGCGGACGTCGCGGAGGCGATCCGGGCCATCACGAATGGGGAGGGCGCCGACGTCGTGTTCGAATTGGTCGGCACCGAGGCCACCATGACTCACGCGGTGAACGCCCTCCGGCGGCGTGGTCGCCTGGTCTTCATCGGGTACTCGAAAGATCTCTTCGTCGCCAGCCCGTTGCAGCTCGTCATCGGAGAGCTGACCGTCACGGCGTCCGTGGGGAATACCTTCGACGAGCTGCTCCAGGCGGTCGACCTGGCGGCGGCCGGGAAAATCAAGGCGGTCGTGGATCGAAGAGTTTCCCTGGACCAGCTCCCCGCGACCCTCGAGGCCCTGCGGAAGGGAGAGATCGTCGGACGGGCGGTGGTCACGTTTGAATGAGAGCCGCGAGCCGTGAGCCGAGAGCCGCGAGCCAAAATGCAGGGGAGCTGAGGAGCAGAGGGGCGGAGGAGCGGAAGGCAGAAGGCAGAAGGCAGAAGGCAGGGGGGCAAGGAGGCGGAGGAGCAGGGGTGCAGGGGGGCAGAGGGGCCACTGCAATGCGGGATGTCGAATTCGGAATGCGGAATTGAACGACAGAGGTCGGGTGTCAGGGGCGGGGGAACGGGGAGCGGGAGGCGGAAGACAGAGGGGCAGGGGAGCTGAGGAGCACGGGAGAAGGACGATGACCGAGCGCATCGCGGACCTGAGGGCAGCGGTTCTCGAGATGATCAGGCGAGGGGCTGACCAGCCGAGGGACGATGCGGCGTTCAACGCCTTGGCGCTTCGCCTGTTCGCCTACCAGTTCCGGGCGAACGGGCCGTACCGGAAGTATTGCGAAAAGCGAGGGCGAACGCCTGATAAGGTCCAATCCTGGCTCGAGATTCCTCCCGTTCCCATCGCCGCCTTCAAGGAACTCACCCTGACGTGCGAGCCGGTGGAACACGCTGTTGCGTGTTTCATGACCAGCGGGACGACGAATCCCGAGAAGCGCGGGCGGCATTACCACTTCACCCTGGAGGTGTACGACGCCTCCGCCACCACGTTCTTCAAGGCGAACGTCCTGCCGGACGTGGACCGGCTGCGCCTCCTGATTCTCGGGAGCCCGCCGGACCTGATGCCGAACTCCTCGCTGTCCCACTACCTCTGGCTGATGTGCTGCAACTTCGGGGCATCGGGAAGTTCGTTCTACATCGGCAAAGAGGGTCTGGAGGCCGATCGCTTGCTGGCGGACCTTCGCGCGGCTGAACAGGCGGGAGAGTCGGTCTGCTTCCTGGGGGCGAGCTTTGCCTTCGTCCACGTCCTGGACCTGTGCGGGCAGCAGGGACTCCGCTTCCGCCTGCCGGCGGGCAGCCGGGTGATGGACACCGGCGGCTTCAAGGGGCGGTCGCGCGAGGTCCCCCAGGACGCCCTGTATGGCCTGATCGGCGAGCATCTCGGCGTTGCTGCCGACCGGTGCGTGAACATGTACGGGATGACCGAGCTTTCCATGCAGTGCTATGACTCGCCGCTGCGGCGTGCCCGCCTGGGGCGCCAGGAGATGCGCACCATGGAGGCCCCTCCGTGGGCCCGGACGATCATCCTGGATCCGGAGACGCTGGCCGTCGCCCCCGAGGGGGAGCAGGGGATCATCTGCCACTACGACCTGGCCAACTGTTCCTCGGTCGTGGGCATCCTGACCGAGGACCTGGGCGTTGCGACACGCGAAGGCTTCCGATTCCTGGGGCGGGTGAAAGGGGCAGAGTCCCGCGGCTGCTCCGTCTCGGTGGACGAGATGCTGGCCGCGGCGGGAAAGACAACCCCATGACCCAGCCTGACGACAGCCCGAGTTTCCTGCCGCCAGAGGTTGAGGCCGAGGCGAGCGGCGGCCAGGTGTCTCCCGTCCTGGTGGCCAAGGTCGCGGCGCACATCTGGGCCGCCCGCAAGGCGTACCTGGCTCGGCTCCCCGTGGCGGAGATCGTGGAGATCCTGGATCGGGCCATCGGCCTCTGGCTGGAGGCCGGCTCCCCCTGGCTGGATGCGGCCAGCCGCAGCATCGCGGCCGCCACGCCGTACAGCGAAGCGATGGTCCGCCTGGGCATCACGCGGCTGCTCGAGGGCTGCCGCAAGGATGCCCTGCTGGCCCTGCTGGAGGCGGAACTGGGCGACCCGGCCGTCCTGGATACATTCCGAACACGGCCCGGGACCCGCGGATCGCACCGCGCACGGGGCCCGGCCGTCACGACCCACATTTTCTCCGGAAACGTCCCGGGACTTCCGGCGATCAGCCTGATCCACGGGCTCCTGGTCAAATCCGCGTGCCTCGGCAAGCCGGCCTCCGAGGAACCGGTCTTTCCCGCGCTCTTCGCCCGGTCCCTGGCCGCGGTGGATCCCAAGTTGGCCGCATCCGTGGCCATCTTGCCCTGGTCCGGCGGCGATGCCGCGGTGGAGGCGGCGGCCTTCGCCGCCTCGGAGGCGGTCATCGCCTACGGGAGTGATGCCGCGATCGAGAGCATCCGGGCACGGGTGCCGCCCGGCGTCCGATTCGTGGGGCATGGCCATCGGCTCAGCCTCGCGGTCATCGGGCGGGAGACCCTGGCTTACGATTCAGTGGAGTCCCTGGCAGAGCGACTGGCATACGATGTCTCGCTCTTCGACCAGCAGGGATGCGTCTCGCCCCACGTGGTCTACGTGGAGCGGGGAGGGACTATCGCACCGCAGGAGTTCGCCGAGAGCCTGGCACAGGCCATGGCCGCCTTCGAGCGCGACATGCCGCGTGGGCGGCTTTCGGTTGAGGAGACGTCGGCGATCCAGCAGGCGCGGAGCGAGGCCGAACTCCGAGAGCTTCGGGAGGAACCGGTCCGGCTGTTCGCGAGTCCCGGGAGAACGGCCTGGACCGTGATCTACGAGGATGATCCGGCGTTCGTGCCCTCGTGCCTGAACCGCGTGGTCCGGGTCAAGCCGCTGGTGGACCTGGCAGAGCTTCCCAACCTGCTCCGGCCCGTCAGTCGCCACTTGCAGACGGTGGGCGCCGCCCTCAGCCGGGAGCGGCGGGATCGCCTGGCGGACGCCCTGGCACCGCTCGGGGTCTGTCGGGTCTGCCCCATTGGGGAGATGCCCCATCCGCCGCTGCACTGGCATCATGACGGAGGCTTCAACCTGCTCCCCCTCCTCAAGTGGACGGCCATCGAGGATCCGGCTGAAGGCTGATCGCTGAGGGATTCTAAGTGCTGCTGAGCGCAATTACGGTGACGTATCCAGCTCCCCCGGACCGCCCCTCGGACGCCTGGCGCTCCGTCGATGCCGGCTCGCCCTTACCCCGGGTCGGCCGCCACAGAACGGCGGCCTCCGTGCCGGGGACGGGCTCGCCCGCGGGCGCGGCGTCTCGGGTCGGCCCGGGGGAGCTAGGATTATACGGCCAATGAATACGTCATCGAACTTGCGTCACTGAGTGCTAAGACATGCCCGCAAAGATCGAGACGCGCACCATCTTCAAGACCTTCGAGACGCCCACGGGGCCCGTGCAGGCCCTTGGCGGGGTTGACCTGGCGGCGCAACCCGGGGAGTTCGTGGCCCTGGTGGGGGAGAGCGGCTGCGGGAAAACCACCCTGCTACGCATCGTGGCGGGTCTCGTGGCGCCGACGCAGGGTGAGGTGTGGATTGATGGGGAACGGGTGACCGGCCCGAGCCAGCACGTGGGGGTCGTGTTCCAGCGGCCGGTGCTTCTCCCATGGCGGACGGCCGTGGAGAACGTCCTCCTTCCGGCGCATGTGCGGCGGCTTTCCCTGGCTGAAGCCGCGGCGGAGGCGCGCGGCCTCCTGGAGTCCATGGGGCTCGGCGAGTTCCTGGATCGGTTCCCCCGGCACCTGTCGGGGGGCATGCAGCAGCGAGTGGCCATCGCCCGGGCGCTGCTCCTCCAGCCCAGCATCCTGCTCATGGACGAGCCCTTCGGGGCGTTGGACGCCATCACCCGGGAGCAGATGCACCTGGACCTCCTGAACATCTGGAGCGCCCGGCAGCCCACCCTTGTGTTCGTCACCCACGACATCTCCGAGGCGGTCTTCCTGGCGGACCGGGTCGTGCTGTTGAGTCCGCGTCCCGGGACGGTGCGGCAGGTCTTCCGGGTTCCCCTGCCCCGGCCCAGGATTCCCGACCATCGCTTCAGCAACGAGTTTGCCGCGGCTTGCCGCGAGGTGAAACACGCCATGCAGGGGAACGGGGGGAACGGGCGATGAAGACGAGCCAGGCCCCGGATATGGTGAGCCCGCTCGCCATCCCCCGGCCCGGTACGGAGATCGTGCTCTCGTGCCTCCTGCTCTTGGTTCTCCTTGCGGCGTGGGAGGTCACCGTCCGGGTCCGAAGGATCCCTCCCCTCATCGTGCCTGCCCCCACGGTGGTATGGGCGAGCCTGGTTACCCACACCCGCAGCGGGTTCCTGATCCTCCACCTCGGCGTGACGCTGTCGGAGATCCTGCTGGGGTTTCTCGCCGGGAGCCTTCTGGGCATCGGCCTGGGGATCGGCGCGGCCCTCTCGCCGCTGTTGCGGGGTGTCCTCCAGCCGTACCTGATCGCCTCGCAGGCCATGCCGAAGCTGGCCCTCGCCCCCATCTTCGTCATGTGGTTCGGATTCGGCATCCTGCCCAAGATCCTCATCACGGCGCTGATCGTATTCTTCCCGCTGTTCGAGAACACGGTGACCGGCCTCAACGAGGTGGAGGCCGACGCGCTGGAGCTGTTCCGCGCGCTACGCGCGACCCCGTGGCAGACGCTCCGCTGGCTGCGGCTGCCCAACGCGGTGCCCTTCGTTGTTGCCGGCCTGAAGGTGGCCATGGTGTTGAGCATCGTCGGCGCGGTGGTGGCGGAGTACGTGGGGGCCAATCGCGGCCTGGGTGCGCTCATCATCAGTTCCCAGGGCATCATGGACACGCCACTCATGTTCGCGGTGTTCGTGGTGCTCGTGCTGCTGGGCGTGATGCTCTATCAGGCAGTCGTGCTTCTGGAGCGCGCGTGCCTGGCGCGGAGGTATCGAGGGTAGAGCCGAGAGCCGACTGCGGAGAGCCGAGAGCCGAGAGCCGCGAGCCGAGTGCAGAGGGGCGGAG
>Ga0156237_1228_pt3 | contig 24767 bp, 19 predicted proteins | sample RifCSPlowO2_12_FD_107884 | JGI IMG/M metagenome (GOLD analysis project Ga0156237, IMG submission 107884) | candidate division NC10 bacterium RIFCSPLOWO2_12_FULL_66_18
GGTTCCGCGTGGTGATCCGCGTAAATCCAAAGGTCGCCGCATACCCCAGCGTGAGGTCGAACTTCTTCGGGATCAGATCCAGCGTGGTATTCAGGCCCAGGGTGTGGAAGTCATCCTTGCTCTTGCTCTCCCAATCGTTCGCCTCGAGGTCTCCTGATCCGCCAGCGGAGGTTCGGTATCGGGACTGCTGCGTGTACTTGTAATTCTCGTAGGTGTAATCCATGGAAACTTGCAGCCAGTTCAGTGGCGTCCAGCCCATGCTGGCTCCCCCGCTGAAGTAGTCGTTCTTCTTCAGCCCATACGTGGACTCATAGTAGTCGTCCCGCGCAAAGCCAAAGTTGAGGGAGGGCGTCACCGTGTCCCAGCCGGTGAACTGCAGGAGGAGATCCAGCCGATCCCGCGCCCTGTCTGCCTCGTCGAACTTCACGAGGAGCGGGTGCTGTGAATTCTCGGCACGACCCGAATACCGGTAGTCCCCCACATATCGGTTGGCGTGGCTGTAGGTCACCCGGCCCAGCAGCCAGTCGGTCGGCGTCACATCCGCAGAGAATTTGCCGGTGTGCTCATTGGTGGCGCTCGCCTCGCGGTCGCCCCGGTTCCAGTGCTCGTAGTCATAGCCGGCCTTCAGGAAGACGGGCCGGAGGAGGCGCCAGCCGATATCGAAACCGGCGTTCTGCTTGGTGAATCGCTCCTGCGTCGTGTTCCGCTTGACTTGGGTTCCCACTTCCTCGGGGTAATTGAAGGAGAAGACGTGCAGGGGCGTGTCATTCTGGTATTCGAAGTACCGGTAGCGGACCGTGGCGGACACGTTCTTGATGGGCCGGCTGCTCAACTGGAAGTTGCCCAGGATGATATCGGCCTTGGCGTCAGGGCTGCTTTTGCCCGCATCATCGAAATCCCGCCCCGCCCCAGTCAGTCTTGAGTTGACCGTATTCACGAGAAACGTCTCGTCCTGCCGGAGCAGGCTGTAGGCCAGGGTCCCGCTGACCCGGGAGTTCAGGGGCAGGGCCGACGACCCCGTGAGGCTGAACGTGTGGGCCAGGTTGGACGGCGCCGGCGCGAGCTGCCCCCGGGCCGAGTTGGTGCTGCTGCTGAAGGCAGTCGTCGGGTTATCCCACATGTACGCGTCGAATTCGTTCGTGAAAATCGAGCCGGTGTAGTTGAACTGGACGGCCCAGCCCGGCCGGGCGTACTCCGTGCCGAACTTCACCTCGTGCGTGTAGTTCTCGATGGGCACAGCCAGTTCGGTCACCGAACCCCCGGGGGAGCCGATCACCGTCCCCACCGGCCTGTACCCCTGCCGCCGGAGGTTGCTGTACTCGAGGTCGAAGGCCCATTCATCCGCGGGCGTAAACTTGAAGCCGACGCGTCCCACGTCCGTGTTGAAGCTCAGGTCGACGGCTCGCGTCAGCCCATTGATCGTATCCCGAATGTCATTCGGCTTGGAGGTCGTGCCGAAGGTGCTGGCGATGCTAGAGCGCAATGTCGAGGGCAGGGTGAAGACCACAGAGCCGTCGCGCTTGCCCTCCTGGAAGATGGTCTGAGCACTGTTGCTCAGGACATGGGGAGTCCGATCCCAGCCCAGCTCCACGTGGAACAGACCGTACCGGCCGAAGGCCCCCTCGTATCCCTGGTCATCCCGCGCCGGATTCATCGCCTTGAAGTCGAAGAAATACGGCGTGTCCTTCTTCTCGCCCCGCAGGGTCAGCTCCCCGACGAAGCCGTTATCCGTGTCCTGATATTCGTTGAACTTCGAGGAGCGCCGCTCGCCGAAAGACAGCTTCCCTCCGGCCTCCACCGTGCCGTTGACCTGCCAATCCAGGACGTTGCTTCCGGCGCTTGCAGCCCGGGCAGGGCCGGGAGCCGTCAGGGAAAGGGAGGCCGCGAGGAGACCGGACAGCGCGACACTCGCCCATCTTTGTGCCTGCCCCATGTTCGCCTCCACATAAGGTTCCACGTTCGCCATAGCCGTGACCCAAGCCATCAGCGCGTGAAGAACACGCCGGACGGATGGTTCGATCCGTGAATATTCGGATGGCAGTTGACGCACGAGCGGTTGAAGACCTTCCGGTCGTTCACGGGGTACGGCTGGGTCGGGTGCCGGGTTTCAACGTGACACTGCTGGCACAGGCGCGGCTGCTTGACCCGCATCAGCGGCGCGTTGTTCGATCCATGCGCCTGGTGGCAGTTCAGGCAGCCTTCGATGACCGGCGCATGCTCCCAGAGGAAGGGACCCCGCTTGTCGGCGTGGCAGGTCGTGCAGCTCTCGTTGATGGAAATCGCAGTGATGAGCTTTTCGGTCGTCGTGCCGTGGGGATTGTGGCAACTCGTGCAGGTGAGCTTGCCCTCCTTCACGGGCATGTGGGACGAGCGCTGGAACTGCATGGCCTTGACCTGGTGGCACTGGCTGCACAGGTCGGTCTGGGTCGCCTTCTGGAGCTGCCCCTTCCCGGTCTGCGGCGCATGCACCGAATGGCAGGTCGCACAGGCGACGTCGCGCGCCTCGTGGGGGCTCCCTTGCCAGAGGATCCGCTTCCCCCGCTGGTGGCACTGGAGGCAGACCGCGTTCTTATCCGTCGCTTCCAGGGGGGATTTCTTGCCGAAGCGGAGATTGAACGCCGGGTTCGCCGGATCCTCCAGGTGCTTGCTCCCGGGACCGTGGCACGCCTCGCACCCCCGCCGCTGGAGATCGGTGTGGGACAGTTTCGTCCCCAGGAGCTTGCTGTGGAGTGTGTGCTCCATCTTCTTGGCGAGGTCTTCGTGACAGCCCTTACACTGATCGCTCCCGATGAAGGTAGCGCCGGGGACGGTCGGGGGTCCGGCGGCCTCGACCTGGACCGCCAGGAAAAGCCCCACGATTGCCAGGGCGCCGATCAGACCCAACGGAGCCCAGAAGCTCCTTGGGCCTTTCCGTCGGGAACCTGCCAATGATGGACTGGCATGTAATCCCATGTGACCTCCCTCCGGAATATGGATGAACCGATCCGACAACGGCTGTTCTGCCCCACGTGCCTCAGGCAAACTCTTGCGACTTCCTCCGAAGAGCAACCTGGGTGCCAGCTTCATGGGCAATCAGGCCTGTAATCGTTTGGTCCTGTAACTGCCGAGTTCTTCTGAAGTTGGTGGATGACTTGGTGGAAAGGGCTCGTGGGTGAACCGCTGTCCCGGGAGAGGCGCTGCGAGAATTCACGCAATGAAGATGCGGGGAGGTCTGCGAGGTTCTACGCAGGGCGTCGTCAGGATTCCCGGACAATCCTCTTGCTCCTTCGCGGGAACAGGGAAACGGATCCCGGGAGGTCTACCCGTTGGTCTGATCCAGCGGCGTGGCAAGTTTCAGTGCCTCTGACACCGTCACCTGGAGCAAGGCGGGATCGAAGGGTTTGTCGAGGTGACCGCAGGCTCCAAGGCGAGCAGCCTGTCGTGCCGTCTCGCTGGTTGCATCCGCGGTCATCATCAGCACGGGAAGGTCCGGGTGGGTCTGACGGATCGCTTCAAGGACGGCGAAGCCATCCAGATCCGGAAGCGCAATGTCCAGGAGAACCAGGTCCGGTCGGTGTTCCAGGACCGCGGCAAGTCCCTCTTGCCCGGTGGCCGCCTCGTGGACCCGATAGCCAGCATGCCCCAAGACCACGGACACGGACCATCGGATAAGCTTGTCGTCGTCAACGACCAGAATAGTTGGTGTAGGCATCACCTGGGTCTCGATGAATCGTCCCCATAAAGCAATCGAGATGCCACGAGATCTGGGGTGCCCTGCGGTCCGGCGAAATGGGTAAAAGGAGAAGCTCTTTCCTGAGATCAGAGCGGGAAACGTGAAGCGGGCGATCAGCGCGCGGTGTGCGTGAATATCCCCAGGAGATGCGAGGAACTCCGCAGCGGGACGAAAAGGAACCAGGCGGGCGGATACCTTAGGAGGAGGACAGGAATCCGAACTTCTTCATGCGGTTCCGGAGGGCGTCCCGGCTGATGCCCAGGAGGCGCGCGGCCCGCACCTGGTTGCCCTCCGTGGCATCCAGGGCCATGCGCACGAGATCGCGCTCCACCTCCTCCAGGCGCACGCCTTCCATGGGAAAGGCCGCGGGCAGCGCCTTGGGGGACGTCTGAGGCGCGGGCGGGCGGTCCGCCGGACTGGCGCCGACCTCCGGCGGCAGGTGCTCCAGGTGCAGCATCTCGCCACCGGTCAGGATCATGGCCCGCTCGAGAACATTCCGCAGTTCCCGGACGTTGCCGGGCCAGGCATACCGCGTGAGGCACGCCTGCGCCTCCGGATGGAGATCCAGGATCTCGCGCCGCATCTCGCGGTTGAAGCGGGCGATGAAATGCTTGGCCAGGGGCAGGATGTCCTCGGGGTGCTCCCGCAGGGGGGCGAGGGAGATGGGAAACACCTTCAGCCGGTAGTACAGGTCCTTCCGGAACTCCCCCGCCTCCAGGGCCTTGGCCAGGTCCCGGTTCGTCGCGGCGATGATGCGGACATCCACCCGCAGGTCCCGCATCCCCCCGACCCGCCGGAAGGTCTTCTCCTCGATGAGGCGGAGCAGCTTGGCCTGGAGGTCCATCTTCATGTCGCCGATCTCGTCCAGGTACATGGTGCCGCCGTCGGTCTGTTCAAACAGGCCCTTCTTGAGCGCCTTGGCATCGGTGAAGGCGCCCCTCTCGTGGCCGAAGAGCTCGCTCTCCAGCAGGTGCTCGGGCAGAGCCACGCAGTTCACCGCCAGGAACGGGTGCTTTGCCCGCGCGCTTTCGAAGTGGATGACCCGGGCCACCAGGTCCTTGCCGGTCCCGCTCTCCCCTTCCAGAAGCACCGTGGTCGCATCGCTCTGCGCGATCCGCTGGACGAGCGCCTTGAGGTCCCGGATGGCCCGGCTGAGGCCGACGATGTCGCCCAGGCCCGAGCCGTGGCGCAGCTCCGCCTGGAAGCGGGCCACGTCGCGCCGCAGGGTCCGGGTCTCCAGGGCCTTCCGGACCGTGAGCTTGAGCTCCTCCATGTCGAAGGGTTTGATGACGTAGTCGTGGGCGCCCAGCTTCATGGCCCGCACGGCCGACTGCACCCCGCCGTGGGCCGTGATCATGATGACCAGGGCCTCGGGATCGCCGGCGCGGAGGCGCTCCAGGATCTCCAGGCCGTCGGCGTCAGGGAGGCGCACATCCAAAAGGATCAGGTCGGGGCTCTCCGCCTGGGCCCTGGAGAGCGCCTCTGCCCCCGTCTCGGCCAGGAGGACGGTATAGCCCTCGCGCCGGAGCTGTTGCTCCAGGGACCAGCGGATCAGGTGCTCGTCGTCCACCACCAGGATGGTGGCCGGCCCCGGCGTCATGGGAGCGGTTCTCCCGTCTGGCGGGTCAAGGTTTCGACAGGCAGGCAGACGCGGAAGGTCGCGCCCTGGCCCGGCCGGCTCTCCGCGTCGATCCAGCCCCCGTGGTCCTCCACGATCCGGCGGCTGACCGAGAGGCCCAGGCCGGTCCCCCGGTGCTTTGTGGTGAAGAAGGGATTGAAGATGTCCTGGAGGAGATGCGGGGGGATGCCCGGACCCGTATCGGTGAGGGCAACCTCTACCACCCGGTCCCTGGCCATCGATGTGTTCCCGTCCGTGCCGTCCATCTCCCGCAGGGTCGTCTTGAGGGTGATCTGGCCGCCCGTGGGCATCGCCTGGATGGCATTGAGGAGGAGATTCAGGAACACCTGCCCCAACTGTTTGCTATCCGCGTCCAGGCTGGGAATGCCGGCCTGGTAGGCCCGGACCACGCGCACCTGCTTGGCCGCCGGGTTCTCCGCCAGCAGGATCAGGACGCGATCCAGGACCTGGTGGATGTCACAGGGGCCGATGTCCGGCTTGCCGGGGCGGGCGAAAGCCAGCAGATCCCGCACCGTCTTGTCCAGCCGGTGCACCTGGTCCAGGATCTCGCCCATGATCTCCTTCCGGGGATCCGTCTCCGGCAACTCATCGGCCATCACCTGGATGGCGCCGGCGATTCCCGCCAGGGGGTTCTTGACCTCGTGGGCCAGCGAGGCGGCCAGTTCCCCCAGGGTCGCCAGGCGTTCCGCCCGTGCCAGCCGCTGCTGGTGGAAGACCTCGATCTCCGCCCGGGCCGCCTTCAGCCGATCCACCATGGCGTTGAAGCTTTGGGCCAGTTGCCCGAGTTCATCCCGCCTCCCCAGGTGAGCCCGGGTCTCCAGGTCCCCGCCCTCCACCTTGGCCATCGCCCGCATCAGGCTGCCGACCGGCCGCTCCACCAGCCGCACCATCAGGATCGTGCCGCCGGCCGCCAGGACCGCCGCGGTGAGGAGCATGGTCCAGAGCGCCGTTCCCTCCATCTCCCTGATCTGCTCCTGGGTCTTCCGGAACGACATGTCCACGTGCAGGATGCCGTTGACCGCCTCCCCGGTCCCGTGACACGCAAAGCATTCTGGCCGGTTGCGGATCTTCTTCACCACCGACTGGACCAGGCGTCCGTTCTCGTGGAGCCCGGTCACCGCGAAGTCGGGTTGGTCCAGATAGCGGGACAGGCGGTCCCGATCCAGGACCCGCCCCACCAGATCCGGCTGGGAGGCGCGCAGGATCTTCCCGTGGGTGTCGAAGATGATGATCTTCTCGATGTCCGGGTCCCGACCCACCCCTTCCAGGATGCGCTGGACGTCCTGGCTGCGCCCCTCCCGCATGGCCACGTGAATGCCCCGATCGATCGCCTCGGTCAGGGCGCGGACCTTGTCCTCCGTGGCGTGGAGCATGTGCCCCCGGTGGACCTCCAGGGTCCACCAGGTAGACAGCCCGATCACCAGGCTGACCAGCAGGACCAGGGCGGCAACGAACTTGACCTTCAGGCTATGGAGCACCGGCATGGGGAATCACCCGGGCGAGAACTCATGGGGCCAGCGGCAGGAGGCGCCTGATCCGGCGCAATCACCGTGGACATCAGCGGCGCCCCAGGGCCTCCCTGGTCTTGGCCAGGCCCGCTTCCAGGAGGGAGATGTGCTCGTCTTCCTCGGCGGCCAGCTCGCGGTAGATCTCGCGCTCCAGTCCCTCCTCCAGGCCCTCCACCTGCTGCAGGAAGAAGGCGCGGGCCCGCCGCTCCATTTCAATGGCACGCTCGTACAGGGCCAGCGGGCGATCGGGGGCGGGGACCTCTTCGATCTCGTCCAGGATGATCTGCCGGATCTTTGGATGGGGGGTGGGCCGGACATCCATCTCGATGTGGGCGTGGTACTTGTCCGACAGATTCTCCAGGTGCTCCCGCTCCATCTCGCTCAGGCTGGCGAACAGCGCCCGGACATCCGGATCCGTCGCTTCCTCCGCCGCCATGGCGTAGAAGGTGTGCGCGTTCATCTCCGCCTGCAGCGCCTGCCGGATCGGCTTCAGCCGGGCCGGATCCTGGAGCGCGTACTCTTCCACCACCTCCAGGCTGCCCCCGCAGTTCTCGCACCGCCCGAAGGGGATGACGAAGCCCTTCGACAGCTTCCGGCACTTCGCGCACTTCCACGTATACGTCACGTCGGCGCAGCAGACGTAATCCTCCTCGAGGACCTGGTGGCACTTGGGACAGGTGCTGGGCATCACACAATCTCCTCAAAAACGTTCGGCGGTTCGATGGTTCGGTCGTTCTTTCAAGACCTGAACAACCGAACTCCCGAATCCCGCAAGGCGGGAAACACTCGAACGTTTTTCGGCGCTAGGCGCCGGTCTTGGCCGCCCTGGCCTCCGCGGAGGCCTCCGCGGGCCGCAGGCCCAGATACTGGAGCATCCCCGTGGCCGCGCGCCGGCCCGCGCCCAGGGCCAGGATGACCGTGGCTGATCCGGTGACGATGTCGCCGCCGGCGAAGACGCCGGGGAGCGAGGTCATCCCGGTCTGCTCGTCCAGCTCGATGTAGCCCCACTGGTTGGTCTTCAGGCCGGGGGTGCTCTTGGCGATGATGGGGTTGGCCCGGGTCCCGAGCGCATAGATGACCGTGTCCACGGGGATCACGAAATTGGTGCCGGGCTGCTCCACCGGGGCGCGCCGGCCCGAGGCATCCGGCTCGCCCAGGGCCATCCGGATGCACTCCATCCCGCTCACCCACCCATCGGCGTTCCCCAGGATCTGCACCGGGTTGGTGAGCCACTGGAACTGGATCCCCTCCTGCATGGCGTGGTGCAGTTCCTCGGCCCGCGCCGGCGATTCCTTCTGGGTGCGCCGATACACGACAGTCACCGCCTCCGCCCCCATGCGCAGGGCGCAGCGGGCGCAGTCCATGGCGGTGTTGCCGGCGCCGATCACCGCGACCTGCCGCCCCATCCCCACCGGCGTGTCGTACTCGGGATGGCGGAACCCCCGCATGAGGTTCACCCGCGTCAGGAACTCGTTGGCCGAGAAGACCCCGTTCAGGTTCTCGCCCGGAATGCCCTGAAACTTGGGGAAGCCGGCCCCGGTCCCGACGAAGACGGCATCGAACCCCTTCTCCTGCATGAGCTGGGGAATCGTGAACAGCTTCCCGATGACCGTGTTCAGCTCGATTGTCACCCCCATCTGCTTCAGGAGCGCGATCTCGCGATCCACGATGCTCTTGGGCAGCCGGAACTCCGGGATCCCATACTTCAGGACCCCCCCGGCCATGTGCAGCGCCTCGAAGATCGTGACGTCCACGCCTGCCCGCGCTAGGTCGGCGGCGCAGGCGATCCCGGCCGGCCCGGAGCCGATGATGGCCGCCTTCTTCCCCGCCGGCGCCATCGAGGGAGTCTCGGCCTCGAAGTGCGCCATGGCGTAGTCCGCCGCGAACCGCTCCAAGCGGCCGATGCAGACCGGCTCCGCCTTGATCCCCACGATGCAGCGGACCTCGCACTGGCTCTCCTGGGGACACACGCGGCCGCACACCCCCGGCAGCGGGTTATCCTGGCGCAGGATCTCGTAGGCACGGCGCATGTCCTGCTGGGCGATGGCCCGGATGAAGCCCGGGATGTCGATGCCCACGGGGCAGCCGGCGATGCAGCGGGGCTTCTTGCACTCGAGGCAGCGGTCCGCCTCGCGCAGGGCCTCCGGCAGGGTATACCCCAGGGCCACCTCCTCGAAGTTCGTGGCCCGGACTTGCGGCGCCTGCTCGGGCATGGGCGTCCGGCCCGTGGGGATGGTGTGAATCGTCTTCACGGTCGTCATGAACCGGTCCTTCTCCCGAACGTGAAACGTGAGGCGTGAAGCGTGAGGGGGAGAACCGATGCCTGGCGCTTCACCTCTGCCGCCTCTCGCCTCTCGCCTCCCGCCTTCCGCCTCACGCCCTAGGCGGTGCGCCCCAAGAGCCGGCATTCCTCTTCGTACTGCTGCAACGACTCCTGCTCTTCCCGCTGGAACCGCCGCTGCCGCCGCATCAGCTCGTCGAAGTCCACCTGGTGCCCGTCGAAGTCCGGGCCGTCGACGCAGGCGAACTTCAGCTTTCCACCCACGGTCACTCGGCAGCTTCCGCACATGCCGGTCCCATCCACCATGATGGAGTTCAGGCTCACCATGGTGCGGACCCCGAACGGGTGGCTCACGTCGCAGCAGACCCTCATCATGGGCAAGGGGCCGATGGCCACGACCTCCTCCGTGTCCCGATGCCGCTCAAGGAGCATCTGCAGGACCTGGCTGACGAATCCCTTGTGCCCATAGGACCCATCGTCGGTGGCGATGTGCAGTTCGTCGCTCTGGGCCCGAAATTTCTCTTCCCAGAAGACCAGCGCCTTCGTCCGGAAGCCGATGATGGAGAGCGTGGTGCTGCCCAGCTCCTTGTAGGCGCGGAGTTGCGGGTACACCGGGGCCACGCCCAGGCCGCCCCCCACGAGAATGACCTTCGACCGCTTCTGGATGTGACTGGCCTCGCCCAGCGGCCCGATGAAGTCGAGGATCGAATCCCCCTCGGCGAGGGCCATCATCTCCCGGGTGGACTTCCCCACCGCCTGGATGACCACCGTCACCGTGCCGCGCTGGCGGTCGAAATCCGCCACGGTGAGGGGGATGCGCTCGCCCTCCTCGTTGATGCGGACCATCAGGAAATGGCCGGGCTGCGCCGCCCGCGCCACGTCGGGCGCCTCGACCTCCCACATGTAGGTGACGGACGAGTAGACTTCCTTCTTGACGATGCGGTACCCGGTGCTCATCTCTCTATTTCCTGCTTATGGCCTATGGCGAATGGCGTATGGCTCGATCCGGTCATTTGCCATAAGCAACACGCCATATGCGATACGCACGCTCTGCTCATGGCATATAGCGTATGGCGTATGGTTTAGTTAGCTGGCTGCCGCCGAGACCTCATGGCTTCATGCCTCCCCTTTTGGACTGGGGGTCAGCGTAGCTTGAAATCGCGTAAGCTTCTTGGCGAGGATCTCCGCTTCGTCGTAAATTGCGCGATAATCGGCGGTCGTAACGTAGCGCCGTTTGAGGGCGATCGCCATACCAGTTACAACTTCATAGAGTGATCCCATGGCGATATCGAGAAAACGCGCAAAGTCCTTCTTGCTACCTCGCCCTGCACCCTCCCCAATATTCAAAGGGACCGAGTTGCCCGCCCTTCGGATATCAGATCGCAAACCAAACACTTCGCTCCGCGGGAAGTCTTCCGTGACCTCATAGACATGACTCGCGAAATCAACCGCGAGGTTCCATATCTCCAACCGTTCGAACCTGAAGGCCATCTGTCCCCCCCCTCAGATAGACTCGCTCACTCCTTCCCCTCCCTTGGTTTCTTGCCATTCGCCATCAGCCATTTGCTGTTTGCCGGTCCGGGCCATACGCCATCTGCCATAGGCCATAAGCAGCTATTTCTGCAGCAGGGCGACCGCCCGCTCGGCCGCTTTCTTGCTCTCCGTGAGGATCGCCTCGGCCAGGTCGGGATTATGGAGACCCTTGGCCTTGACGACGAGGTCGTAGTCCTTCCGGGCACCGGCCAAGAGGTCGCTGGCGGCGGCTGGGTCCCGCCGGACCTTCTTCGCCGACGCCAGGGCGGCCTCCCCCTTCTCCAGCGCCGCCTTCGCGGCCTTCTGCGCCCCGCCCACCTGCTCCTGCCACATGGCCACCATGTCCCGATAGCCCTTGTCGTGGCACTGGGTGCACTTCTCCGCCTGGGCCGCGACGGAATGCTTCTTGGTGAAATCGTGGCAGCCGACGCAGTCGACCTTGCCCGCCATGATGTTGGGGGCCTGCTTCACGGGGAGCGCCGTCTCCAGCGTGGCGGCGTAGAGACCCGCCTGCGCGGCGTGGCAGGTGGTGCACTTGTCGTTGGTCGCGCTGTGGTGGCAGGCCTGGCATCCCTGGGCCGTGATGGTCACGGCCTTGTGCGTGTCCGGGGAATGGCAGTCGGTGCAGACCGCCCCGTACTGGTTGAAGTGCTTCTGGTGGGGGACGCTCACCCGCTTGTCGAATTTCACCTCGGGCTTGAAGACGACGCCTGCCTGGCTGTGGCACAGCGTGGCGCAGTAGCCACCCCGGATCACATTCTCCCGGGGGAGGGTGATCGGGCTCTTCCCCAGAAGCGTCATGACCCGGTTGGCCGTGGCGTTCACCCGCTGCAGCAGATCGGCGGCGTAGAAGACATTGTGAACGCCCTTGCCGTGCTCCACGAACTCGGAGTTGAACTCCGCCTCGGCCAGGAGCCGCTTGGCCTCCGCCAGGGCTTTTCCGTCCTTGACCGGCTCCCCCACCGCCCTGCGCGCCGCCTCCAGCTTGGGCGTGAGGTCGGCCAGCATGAAATCCAGCGTCCGTTTCCACGTGTCCAGCATGCCGGCGTACAGCTTCCCGTGGCAGGAGACGCAGGCCGCCTCCGACGCGGCGAAGGTCTGGCCGGTGAACTGCGCGCGGTGGAGATCCTCGGCCTTCGGCGTGATGTGGCAGGCCACGCAGTCCACCCGCGCCGTGTACATGTGGCTGGGGATGCTGGGCGACCCCTTGCCTCCCACCCCCAGGTACATGGACCGTTGGCCGCCATGCTTGGCCTCGTGGCAGGCCTCGCAGCCCACCGCCAGGGGCTCCTTCTTGGTCTGGATCCGGTGCTTGATCTCCGTGTGGCAGCGGGTGCACTCGATGTTGTGCTGGGCCACGTGGAAGTCGTGGAGGAACGCGTGGTCCTCGTACTTCACCAGCTTCTCCGGCTGGTTGTGACAGGTGAGGCAGCGCTCCCGCGGGGCCTCCCCGTCCCCCTGGATGGCATCCAGGTGACACTTCTGGCACTGGGTCCCCCGTTCGTCCACGAACTCCTTGTGGTTGAAGACGACGCCGCCGGCAAGCTGGATGTTCCCCTTGGGTGGCTGGTGGCACAGGGGGCAGCCCCCGATGGGCAGGAGCTCCCGGGCCTTCTTCTGCCCCTTGAAGTGACAGAGAAAGCAGGTCGTCTCGGTCACCTCGATGTGGGTGCCGACCACGATCTGGGAGTGGCAGCTCGTGCAGCGGAGCTGCCGGCCGCGCCGCGGCTGCTCCAGGTGCGGCCGGTGGTCGAAGATGATCCCGCGCTTGAACGTGACCTTGCCCTGCAAGAGTCGGGTCGAATGACACTGGGAGCGCAGGCAACTGGCATCCTCGATCTCGGCGAAGGGCTTGCTGCTGTAGGTCTGCGTCGCCCACTTCGCCACCTGGGCCAGCGCCTGGTACTTCACCCACAGCGTATCCCGGAAGCCGGGCGGATAATGGCAGTCCACGCAGGGCACGAAGTTGTGCTTGGAGGTCTTCCAGGCCTGGTAGTACGGCTTCATGATGTGGCACTGGTTGCAGAGGAGCGGCGAGGTGCTGACCTTGTAGGCGGTGCCCAGGAGGAGGAGCGGCACGAACACCGCGATCGTGCCGAGGACCTTGAAGAAGCGGGGACGGATGTGCAGGCGGTCCTGCCGGCCCGGCGGGGGCACGTGCAGCCCCCAGAAGGCCATGAACTTCTGCCAGCGCGTCTCCAGGCGGAGGTCCGGATCCTGGCCCGACAGGTTCTGCCAGAGCCGTCGGACCCGTCCGGACGTATCGGGCTGGTGCGTCTCGGGCATTCCTTTCCCCCCTCCGGCGCCGGCATCCCTGTGTTCGCCGGCGACTGTAGCATCGCCCCGGAGGGGCCGCAAGCCTCATCCCCCCACCCTCGCGGGAAGGTCAGGAGAACCGCACGTTCGGACCAGACCTCAGGACGCGGGCGGATGGCAGGCCTGACAGGCGCGCCGATCCACCGCCAGGGCCTTGTGTTTGCTGACCGAGTGGCAGGTGCCGCAGCCGACGCCGGAGTCGGCATGCAGCTGGTGCGGCAGCTTCTTGCCGTCCAGCGTCACGTCCGCTTTGAAGGGCAGCCGCTGGTGGCACAGCGGGAAACAGTAGGCGTCTCTCTGGCCGATCAGGTCGTCGCGGGGGATCGGCTTGGCCTTCGGATCGAGGGTGCGCAGCACGGCGTCCACCCCGGCGGCACCCGCCTGGACGAGCTTGACCGCGTACTCCACGTTGTGCTCCCCGCGTCCGTCCTTCACGAACAGATACGCCTCCCGGGCGTCCCTGAGGGCGCTGGCATACCGCTTGGGCGCGGGCTTCCCCGCCGCCTGCTTTTCCGCCTCCGCCAGGAAGCCGGCGTAGGCCTGGAGGAGCTTGGCCATGACGGCCCTCCAGTCGTCGTACATCTTGTCGTAGCCCGGACTGTGGCACGTGACGCAGGCCTCCCGTTGGGCCGTGGTCCGGGCCTCGTGGGACAGGACCGCGCCCTTTTCCGTCACGTGGATGTGACAGCCGGTGCAGCTCACCTGGGCGGCGAACATCCGGCTGGGCAGGTCGGGGATGAGCTTGCCCCCGGTCCCGATGTACATCAGCTTGCGCAGGCTGTGCTGGCGGATGTGACAGCTCTCGCAGCGCACCTCCAGCGGTTCCACCAGACGGATCTTGCCGTGGCGGATGGGCGCATGGCACTCCTGGCAGTCCACCTTGTGTTTCGCGATGTGGTTCTCGTGCAGGAACTGGACGTCCTTGATCCGTCCCTCGCGGCCCACGTGGCAGGCCGCGCAGCGTTCCTTGGCGACCTCCGCATCTCCCGTGATCACCTGGACGTGGCACTGGTTGCAGGCGACCCCGATCTTCAGGTACGACTGGTGGTTGAAGGAGAAGCCGGCGTGCTCCACCAGCTTCTTGGGCTTCCCGTGGCAGGTCTCGCACCCAGTCACCGCCTGGCCGGGGCCGGCGCCCTTGAAGTGGCAGGTGTAGCAGACCTGTTCCGTCACCGCCACGTGCCCCTTCTGCACGATCTGGTTGTGGCAGCTCGTGCAGCGGAGCTGGATGCCCCGGGGCGTCGACTGCAGGTGCACCTGGTGATCGAACCGGATCCCGCCCCGGAAGGTCTCCTGGGCCTTGAGGAGGCGCTGCTCGTGGCAGCCGCCGGCCAGGCAGCTCCGGTCATCCACCTCTGCCCGGGGCCGGGGGTTGTAGGCGCCGGAGAGGTACCGGATCGTGGACGCGGCCACCGCCAAGGTGCCGTAGGGATGGCACTGGACGCAATCCACCTGGGCGTGGGTGGAGGTCCGCCACTGCTCCACGTAGGGGGCCATGTAGTGACAGTTACCGCAGAAGGTGGAGCGCTGTGCGATGCGGGAAGCGGCGAAGTTCAGCGCCACCGCCAGGACCACCAGGCCCGCCCCCAGGGCGGCCAGGACCTTCACGTGCTTCCGCAAGAATTCCCACAGATCGCGAAGGAAAGACCACATGCGCTCCCCTCGTCAGCTCGCAGCGATCAGCGGTCAGCCTTCAGCTCGCCTCATCCCCGACCCCTGACCACCGATCCCCGTCTCCCGGCCCGAAGCTCAGGGCGATTTCTCCCCGGCCGCCGGCTGCATCCCCTCCCGGGTGGGCGGGCGGACCGCGGGGTCCGCAGCCAACGCTCCCGTTTCCGGAAGGCCTCCTGGGAGCGGCGGGCGAATCGTTCGGGCCGCCATCGCCTCTTCGTATTCCAGCGGGTGGTGCCGGTGCATCTCTTCCTCGCTGATCGTCCCGGTCCAGAAGGTCCAGTTCATGGGGAAGTGCTCGGGGTTCAGGTGAACGTTGTAGAAATGCCAGATGATGATGGCCAGCGTGGCCAGCAGCCCCTCGTCGCTGTGCGCCTCCCGGGCGATGTCGGCGGCGAACTTGGGCAGGAACCGGAGGGAGGTCTCCAGGAACCACAGGATCAGGCCCGAGCCGATCATGATGACCATGCCCCAGTACACCGCCCAGTAATCGAACTTCTCCACATAGCTGAAGCGGCCGAAACGCGGTTTCTCCTCGATGCGGCCCAGGAAGTACCGCAGCATCTGGAAGAAGTCGCGGACGTCCTTGGGGGTGGGGAGGAGTCTGAGGAAGTTCCGCCGCCCCTCGCGGAACGCCACGAGATAGAACAGGTGATAGGCCCCTACCGCGATGAGGCCCACCGCCCCGATCCGGTGGATGAGGGTGCTCATCTGCACGCCGCCGACGAGGTCGAAGAAAATCTGGGAGATCCGCGCCTCGTGGAACTTCAAGGGGAGGCCGGTGATGATGAGGATGAGGCAGCTCACCATGAGCACGATGTGCTGGACCCGGACGTTCATACTGAACCGCTCGAACTCCCGGGGCGGCGGCGGCAGGGTCGGCACCGGCACGCCCCGGGACAAGATCTCCGCCTCCAGCTCCGCCTTGATCCGGGCGATCCGGACCTGGATCTCCTCGGAAAGCTCGGCCTTCAGGCGCGCGACCAGCCGCTCGCGCAACTCCTGGCTCAGCTCCCCGCGCAGCTCCGCCTCCAGCGTCTGCCGGATCTCGCCCTCCAGCTCGCGCTTCAGCGACTCGCGGAGCCCCGCCTCGACCCCCGCGGCATCCCGATTGTCGTTCCGCTCTCCGGCCATTGTCAGTGTGCCGATCCCTGTCGCCGGAAGCGGCGGAAGAGGTCCAGGCCGATGTGGCCGGTGAGCCCCACCATCACCGAGATGGTCAGCCACTTGAAGAAGAGGCTGACCCAGTAGACCAGCCCCGCTTCCCTCTTCGTGGGGTCCACGTGGATCTTGCCCTTGGCGTAGTTCACGTTGGCCCCGGTGTGGCACTTCCCGCAGGTCCTGGGGATGTTCTCGATGTGCACCGCGGAGCTGGGGTCGTCGGACGGGCGGATGTCGTGCACGCCGTGGCAACTGGCGCAGTTTGCCACGGTCTTCCCCCCGTACTTGATGGCGATCCCGTGGAAGCTCCGCCCGTAGGTGGCCACCTGTTCCGTCTTGATCCCGTACTTCCCGACCACGGCGACGGAGGCGTGGCAGCGGGAACAGGTCTCGGGCACCCGGGTGATGTATGTGGAGGACTCCGGGCTCTCGTGCGCCCGGATGGTGTGTTCCCCGTGACAGTCGGTGCAGACGGCCGAGTCGCGTTTGGCACTGGCGAACGCCTTCCAGTGTACGCTCTCGCGATAGTCGCCGTACACCGCCAGGTGACAGCGACCGCAGGTCTCGGGGATGTGGGCCTTGTTCATCTGGGACGCGGGATCCTTGGGGTGGCGGATGTTGTGGTTGCCGTGGCAGTCCTGGCAGACCGGGGCCTTGGTGTTGCCCGCGGCTGCGGCAACGCCGTGGACGCTCTTGGCGTACTCGACGTAGATGTCCTTCTGCGGGGCGCCAACGGGGTTGCCCTTGAAGTGGCAGCGGATGCAGCTCACCCGCTTGATCTCGCCCTTGTGGGGGATGGCGGTGATGTCGCTGTGACAGTCGGTGCAGGCCCGCGCGGCGTGGACGGATTCCTTGAGCTGCTTCTCGTCCACGAACAGCGAGAGCACCCGGCCGCTCGGCAGCGTCTTGAACAGCGTCGGCTTCCCGTGGCAGATCAGGCACTTCGTGAGGGCCTCGGCGCCACCCGCCATGAGCAGGATCAGGATCGCCCCCGCCAGACCGGCACCCAGGCCCTTACTCCCCCACATCGATCACTCCTGCCTTTCCCATCCGGTCGTACTCCGCCCGGTGCCGCTCCTTGAGGTCCGCCAGGCGAATGCGTCCCGTGATCCAGGACCAGTCCATGGGGAAGACCTCGGGACGCAGGTGGACATCGTACAGGTGCCACACGAAGAGCAGCAGGAAGATGACGACGCTTTCCCGACCGTGCAACACGGCCAGGAGGTCGAACGCCCACTTGGGCATGACGGCCATGGCCTCGGTGGCGAACCAGAGCAGGAGGCCGCTCAGGACCATGCTGACGCTGGCGACGAAGAAAGCGTAGTACTGGAACTTCTGACGGTAGTCGAACCGGTCGAAGGCCGGACGCTCTGCCGGGCGGCCGAGATTCAGGCGGACCACCTGCCAGAAGTCCCGGGCGTCCTGGCGGCGGGGTCGCAGGTGCATGAATTGGGCATGGCCCCGTTCCGTGAACAGGATGTACAGGAGGTGATACCCGCAGACGCCCATCAGGACCGCCGCCGCCCAGCGGTGAATCAGCCCGCGGCCCTGGACTCCCCCCTCCAGCCAGAGCAGCCACCGCCCGATCCAGACGTCGTGGAAGAGCAGGCTGAAGCCCGTGACCAGCAGGACCAGGGTGCTGGCCATGAGCAGGACGTGCTGCAGCCGCTCGTTCAGCGTGAACCGCAGGACGGTTGGCCCGCTGGCGTGGGAGGGTGTCATGGCTCTCCGGCCCTTCGGTTTGATCCTGCCTGCTTCCGGTGCTGCTGCCGTCGCCGATACCCGTAGACTTCGACGGCCATGTACCCGAGGAAGCAGGCCATGAGGAGGCCGATGAACCATGTGTAGAACGTTCGGACGTAGTACACGCCGGGCGCGCTCTCCTTGGTCTTCTCGATGTGGACCCGCCCCTCGGCGAACCTGGCCCCCGCCCCCGGATGGCACGTCCCGCACGTGGCCGGAAGGTTCGCCTTGGCAACGCGGGAGCGGGGGTCGCTGGACGGCCGAACGTCGTGGAAGCCGTGGCAACTGGCGCAGTTGGCCGCCTCCAGGTTTCCGAACTGTGCGGCGATTCCGTGGAAGCTGTCGGCGTAGGTCTCCCCCCGCTTGGTCGCCAGGCCATACGCCTTGACGATTCGCTCGGCCGCGTGACAGCCCCCGCAGGTCTTCGGGATGTTCCGGGGGGCCACCCTCGAAGCCGGATCCGTGGGCGCAGCGATCGTATGCTCGCCATGGCAGCCGGTGCAGGTCGGGGCGTCCTTGACCCCTGTGGCGAGGGCCGCGGCATGAATGCTGTCGCGGTACTCGGCCAGGATCCCCCGGTGACACCCCCCGCACGTCTCGGCCACATTTGCGCGGTGCACGGAGGAGCCGGGGTCGTCGGCGGGCTTGAGATCGTGCGTCCCGTGGCATCCCGTGCAGGTCGGGGCCACGACGAGCCCCTTCTTGGTCACGGCCTGCCCGTGCACGCTGTCGGCATAGGCCCGGATGAGGAGGACGTTCGGCATCTCCGCATGGCGGGCGGTGATCCGGGTGTCCGCGTGGCACTCCATGCAGATACGCGCCTGGCGGAGGGGCTGCACCCGGGAGGTCGGATCTCTTGCCCCGGCGATGTCGTGGCCGCCGTGGCAGCGCTGGCAGATCGGCACATCGGCGTCCGCCTTGGCCAGCCCCTTCCCGTGGATGCTGCCCGCATACGCCTTGGCCTCCCGCTGGTGACAGGTGGTGCACTGGGCCCGCGAGAGTCTCGCGTCATGGGGGAGCTTGGCAATCCCCGTGTGACAGGCCGAGCAGGCCACCTTCGCATGGCGGGACCCCGCCAGGAGGGCGGGATCCACGTACATGGTCCGGCCCCGCTCGCCGGGCTGGACCCGGGTGAGGGCCGGGTCCCCGTGGCATCGCAGGCACTCGCGATCGGTCAGGCCCGCCGACCCCCTGATCGCCGCCGTGCCGCCCTCGGGCCACAACACCAGCAGGCCCGCGAGGGCACCTACGGCCATCAGGATGCGGCCCGCGGATGTCGTATGGCGCATCGCTGACACCACAACGCGATCAGCGCGCACCATATGCAGTACCCCACACGCCAGACGCCATATGCCGGAGGTCGCCTGTCGCCTTCCGCCTTCCGCCTCACGCCTCACGTTTCACGCCTCACGTTTCACGGTCACAGTTCCCCTTGCTCGCGCAGTCGCTCGTACTCGCGGGGATGCTCGTGACGGAGACTCTCCTCGGAGATCTTCCCGGTCAGCCAGGTCCAGTTCATGGGGTACACGTCGGGATTGAAGATCACCGCGTAGAAGTGCCAGACCAGGATAGCCAGGGTGGCCAGCCAGGCCTCGTAGTAGTGAACCAACGTGGCCAGGTCCAGGATCCACTTGGCCAGGAACCGGAGCGTCAGATTCTCGAACCACAGCATGAAGCCCGTTCCCGCCATGATCACGGAGCCCCAGATCACCGCCCAGTACTCCGCCTTCTCGATGTAGCTGAAGCGATCGAAGGCCGGCGGCTCGGCCCGGAGGCCCAGCAGGTACCCCAGGTTCAGCAGCGCCTCCTTGACATCCTGGTACCGCGGCAGCATGGCCACAAGCTGGCTTCGCCCCCGACGCGTCGGTAAGTAGGCAAGATGGAAGAGACAGGCCAGAACCATGACCAGGGCCGCGCCCCGGTGGATCCAGCTTCGCAAGGCATACCCCTTCTCCAGGGTCACGAACCAGGCGAAGAGCCAGGTGTCGGGAAATTTGAGGGCGAAGCCCGTATAGACCAGGACGATGAACGAGACCGCCAGCAAGCCGTGTTGCCAGCGCTCCGAGAGCGTCAGGCGCTCGACCCAGCGTTGTGCCCCGCGCGGTCCGGCGTTGAGGTCGCCGGCCTGGAGGGTGGCGGAACCGCCGCTGCGCCGGCGATACTCGCGTCGGAGCTTCCGCAGAAAGTCCAGGCCGTTGTGCACCCCCATCCCCGAGATCGTGACCACGATCAGCAGGAGGTAGAAATTCCGGACGTAGAAGAGGATCGGCTCGTCCCGGGCGGTGAGGGCCACGTGCACGGCGCCCTTCGCGAAGTTTTCGCCCGCACCGGGGTGGCACTTCCCGCATGTCGCCGGCAGGTTGTCCTTGTGAATGGCCGACCTCGGATCGCTGGAAGGACGGATGTCGTGGAAGCCGTGGCAACTGGCGCAGTTGGCCGCCACCTTGGATCCGCCCCGGACCGCCAGGCCGTGGAAGCTGTCGGCATAGGTCTCCAGCCGCCCGCCCGGGATCCCGTACTTCTCGCTGATCCCCTCCGCCTCGTGGCAGTTCGTGCAGGTCTTGGACACCGCGGCCACGTTCACCCGGGACGCGGGATCCCGTGACGCGCGAATGGAATGTTCGCCATGACAGTCGGTGCAGACGGGCGACTTGGTTACCCCCTGGGCCATGGCTGTCCCGTGGATGCTCTCGATATACGCTCGACTCTCCCCGGCGTGGCACTTCGCGCAGGTGCTGGGGATATTCTCCCGGTAGATGGAGGACTTGGGGTCATTGGCCCGGCGAAGGTCGTGGCTCTCGTGGCAGTCGTTGCACGTGGCCGCCGGCTTGCCCGCCGCCACGGCCCGGCCGTGCACGCTCTTCTGGTAGAGCTGGTACGCCTGCGGGATCGGGATGTGCCGGCGCTCCACCAGGGCACGGTCGGCATGACAGCGCCCGCACGTTTCCGCCGTGCGGGCGTGAAACGTGGGCGATTCGGGGTCCAGGTGGCTGCGCAGCCGGTGCGCCTCGCCGTGACAATCGAAGCACAGCGAGGCGTCCTGGATCCCCCGGGCCAGCGCCCCCGCGTGGACGCTCGTGAGGTATGCCCGGGTGACCGGGCCGTGGCAGGCCTGGCAGGGTTCCGCCCCCAGCGTGGCGGCAGGAGCCACCGCGTGACTCCCATGGCAACTCTGGCAAGAAACCCTGGCCGTGCTTCCCGTGCGCCCATGGATGCTGGCGGCAAAGGCGCGGGCGGCGCCGGCGTGGCACGTCTGGCAGGCGACAGCAGGAAGCTGCTCGGGGTGGGGAACCTCAGAGATCCCGGTGTGGCAGGCCGTGCACTCCAGGCGACCATGCACCGATTTCTTGAAAAGCGCCTCGTCCGTGAAGAGGGAGACCGGCTTCCCCGCAGCCTGCTTCGTCAGGTCCTTGTCGCCGTGACAGCCGAGGCAGTCCTGGGTGGTGGGCCCCGCCGCCGCCAGCGCGCCCCCGACGATGGAGAGGCCGAAGAGCAGCCCCAGCAGGATCATCATCCCCAGGATTCGTCTCATCGCACACCAAACCGATCCAGAACTCGAAAACCGCCTGAAGGGGCAGCAACTTGTGTGCCGTCAGGCCCTCCCATTCTGGACCGATTCCCTCGCAACAGTCCGATCCTCCTGGTGATGAATTTCACAACGTTTGCCCCCGTTCCACAGAAAGGCCACCCGACAGAAACTGTCAGGAACCTGAGAAGATTCCCGCAGAGTTGTCTCAACCGGATTTGGAATTGTGCCTTTTCCCGCTGATCCCGGAAGATTTCGCCGGGATCAGGCGGCGGGAGATGTCGGCTGCGCAGGCCTCTCCGGGGGAATCGGGCGGGTCTGAAAAAGCCCGAAGCCCACCCCGCCCTTCGGCGGGGTGGGCTTCGAGAAACAGGGAATTCCGGAGAACGAGGAAGGCGTCAGCTCTTCTTGTGGCACTTGGTGCAGTTGGCCTGGTCCTTCACGCTGAAGGCGGTCTTGCCGTCATGGCAGGTCCCGCACGCCTGGCCGGTGTTCATGTCCGCCATCTTCAGAGCGGTCCGCTGCCCCTTGGCCATCTTGAAGACCTTCGTGTGGCAGTCGGTGCACTTCGGGCTCTTGGCGGCGTGCTTCTCGTGGCTGAAGACCACCTTGCCAGAGCCCTTGCCATCGAAATCGAAGTCCGCGGGACCCTTGGCCTGGGCCCAGGCCTTCTGTGCCACGAGGGCACCGAAGAAGGCAATCAGCCCGATCACCGCGGCGAGAACCAGAGTTGACTTCCACGTCAGCCTCACGCGACTCACCTCCTTTCGGGTACCGAATATCCCCACTCACCCGTCGGTCCGCGTGTCGAATCTTTGACGGCCGGCCTTGTCCCCATATTCACGATCTCATTCAATGAAACATTGAGCGCCGACAACTGATAACCGGTGGTCCGTGAACACTGGAACGCAAGATTGCCGGTTTTCCATGGTCCGTTTCACGTCTTCCATTACGCCAGGCCGTTAGGCCTGGCGCCGGTCAATCTCCCGGATCTTCAATACCAGGCCCACGATGGCCACCAGGATGATGCCCACCGAGATCCAGAGTCCCCGGTGCCGGAACGTGAGGTCCTCCATCACCTTGACGCCCTTCGCGTGCATCTTGTTGGCAATCTGGATCCCCTCGTCCGTCAGCGTCTTGATGGCGGCGGGATCGATGAGATGGACCGTCGCCCGCGTCTTGAGCAGGGAGTCGGAGGCGCCGCGCAGTTCGAACTTGGCCTGGCTGACCTCCATCCCGGCGTGCTCGGCCCGGTCCAGGATCGCCCCGGCGCGCTGCACCGCCCCGCGCAGCTCGTCCAGCGAGGCCCGGATGGCCGCGGCCTTCTGGTACCCCGGTGATTTGGGGTCATGGCAGTTGACGCACACCGCCTTCTCGTCGGTGCCCACCATGGTGTCGGTGGTCTTCATCACGTCGTGGTTGCTGTGGCAGGTCACGCAGGGGGCCAAGCCTATGGCGGCGAAGGCCTTCTTGTGGGGGCTCTTGTTGAACAGGTCCGCGGTCAGGCTGTGGCACGTCCCGCAGACGTTGGCCACCGAATCCACGCCGGGCGGTGTGGCCCCGTGATTGCCGTGGCAGACGTTGCAGGTCGGCGCCGACAGGTCCCCCTTCTTGGTCAGGGACTCGTAGTGGATGCTTGTCTTGTACTTCTCCACCACGTCAGTGGCGATCTTGTAGCCCTGCATGTACTTGGCGTCGCCGTGACATCGGCCGCAGGTGTCCACCACCTTCACCGGGTACGTCCAGGCCTGTTGATCCTTGATGGCCCGGATCTTGTGGACGTCGTGGCAACTGATGCAGGTGGCGACCTTCTGGTCCCCCTCCCGCAGCTTCTTCCCGTGGACGCTGGTAAAGTACTCCTGCACCTGGTCCACCCGGATGGTTGGGTTGAACTTCTTCATGTAGGAGGCGTTGCTGTGGCACTTGCCGCAGAGCTGGGGGATGGCCTGGTGCTTCGGCTTGCCGATGAACCCCTTGGCCGGATTCATGGATCCCTGGGGATCGAAGCTCTTGGGGTCGCCCCCGTGGCAGTCCTGGCAGAGGATCCCCTTGGACAGGTGGATGTCCTGGGGAAACTTCTCGGCGGGCGGGGTCACCCGGGGATCGCCGATGCCCTGGTGGCAGTCGATGCAGGCGTTCCCCTCGGGAAGCTTCTGTGCCGCCACCTGGCTCCCCACAAAGAGGACCGATCCGGCGAGGAGCGCCGGAGCCAGCAGGATCCATGCGCCCCGCATCCTATTTCCCCCCCGGCGCCACGTATCCCAGCACGCTCAGCACCACGATGTAGGTCACGATGCCCACGCCAATCCAGAAGAACAGCGGGCTCTTCTCCCCCCGGGCCGTCTTCCGGTCCAGGAACGGGACCAGGAGCAGGAACAGGCCTCCCAGGCCGAAGCCCAGGACCCCCACCACCTCGCCATCAATCGGGCCGATCTTGGCCGGGATGTACTTCAGCGTCTGGAACATGTACATGAAGTACCACTCGGGCCGGATGCCCGCCGGGGCGGGCGCGAAGGGATCCGCCTTGACGCCCAGCTCCCACGGGAAGTAGGCCGCCAGCGCCCCCAGGACCGCCAGGGCCGAGAGCCACCCCACCAGGTCACGGAGGAGGAAGCTGGGGACGAAGGGCATGGTCCGCAGCGGCTGCCCGCTCCGCTCGATCTCCGGCGGGACGCTCATGCCTTGCTTCTGCACCAGGAACAGGTGCAGGCCCAGGATGGCCGTAGTGAGGAGCGGCAGGATGGCGACGTGAAACCCGTAGAACCGTGACAGGGTGGCCCCGGTCACGTCATCGCCCCCCCGCAGGATCCGGGCCATGAGGTGCCCCACCACGGGGACCTGCCCGGCCACATCGGTCCCCACCTTGGTGGCGAAGTAGGCCAGCTCGTTCCACGGCAAGAGGTACCCGCTGAACCCGAAGAACAGGAAGATCCCGAAGAGGGACATCCCGCTGATCCAGGTGATTTCCCGCGGCTTCCGGTAGGCCTGGGTGAAATACACGCTGAACAGGTGGATCATCATGGTGGCGACCAGCAGGTTCGCCGACCAGGTGTGGATGGAGCGGATCAGCCAGCCGAACTCCACCTCGGTCACGATGAACTGGACGCTCTCGAACGCCTCCTCCGCGCTGGGCCGATAGTACAGGAGCAGCAGGATCCCGGTCAGGACCTGGATGATGAAGAGGAAGAGCGTCATCCCCCCGAAGTAGTACCAGACCGTATGCCGGTGAACCGGCACGACCTTGTGCCGGATCAGCTCGCGGATCCCGGAGAGATCGATCCGCTCGTCCACCCAGGCGTTCAGACTCTTGAGCACCCCGGCCAAGGAATCCGCCAATCGCCCCATCCTCAGGCCCCCTTGCTCACCACGATCTGGTCCCCCTTCACATTGACCTTGTACGGCTCCAGCGGGCGCGGCGGCGGGCCGCTCACGTTCTTGCCGTTCAGGTCGTAGATCCCGTTGTGGCAGGCGCACCAGATGTCCTGCTTCTCCTCCCGGTACTGGACAGTGCAGTTCAGGTGGGTGCAGGTTGCGGCGAACGCTCGCAGATCCCCCGCCGGGGTCTTCACCAGGATGCCGGGCTGGCTTCCGAACTTGAAGATCCTCCCCGAGTTGGCCTTGATCTCGGAGGGCTTCCACGGGACCGGGACGCTGGCGATGGTCGGCTCGCCGCTCTT
>Ga0156237_1165_pt2 | contig 24240 bp, 22 predicted proteins | sample RifCSPlowO2_12_FD_107884 | JGI IMG/M metagenome (GOLD analysis project Ga0156237, IMG submission 107884) | candidate division NC10 bacterium RIFCSPLOWO2_12_FULL_66_18
TTCCGGCATCCGTGAACACCTGGTAGCCATTGAATGAGCTCGGGAAGTATTTGTTCACGATCCCATTCAGACCGGTCGTACCTGTCTTCATCCACGCTGCGACGGTGAGAGGATATGCGTTGAGGATACTCGTATGGGGGACATCGACGTAGTCGTCCACGCCATCAAAGGAAAGAGCGCCGGAGATCCCACCTGATGCCCATGCTGGCCCGTTGATTAGGGTGCCCGTATTGCCATTGCCGGAAGAATCCATGGCAGTTGTGCCGCTTCCCTCATCCAATTTCCAGTAGCCAGCCAAACCAGTGTTCATGGTGTCGTTCGCCACCGTCACACTGATGCCTGCCGAGGTGGTGGTGTTGCCGGCCACATCCCGGGTGACGGCCGTGAGGGTATGAGACCCATTGGTGGCCGTGGTGGTGTTCCAGGAGCTGCCATAGGGGGCCGTGGTGACTTCGGCGCCCAGGTTGGCCCCATCGAGTTTGAACTGCACGCCAACGACGCCCACGTTGTCGGTGGCGCTGGCGGCGACGGTGACAGTACCGGTGACCGTGGATCCGGCGGCCGGGGCGGTGATGGAGACGCTCGGGGGCGTGATGTCCGACGGGACAAGCGTTGTAAATGTGAAGTCCCCCGACGTCGCCAAGTTCCCGGCCGCATCTCGCGACTTGACGCGATAGTGATAGAGTGTTCCCGCCGCCAGCCCACCGAGCGTCTGGGCGTGGGCCGTGAGCTTGGTCGTATCAAGCGGTGTCAGACTCCCGTATGCGATGGTCGGACCATACTCCACCTGGGAGTCGCTTCCCTCATTCGTGGTCCAGGTCACGGTGGCCCCGGACGACGAGAGGTTGGATAGCGCCACTCCGGAAATCACCGGGGCCGTGGTGTCGTTGCTCACGGTTACGCTGACGGCGCTCGAGGTCCCAGTATTCCCGGCCGCATCGCGGGCGACGGCCGTGAGGGCATGAGACCCGTTGGTGGCCGTGGTGGTGTTCCAGGAGCTGCCATAGGGGGCCGTGGTGACTTCGGCGCCCAGGTTGGCCCCATCCAACTTGAACTGGACCCCCACGACGCCGACACTATCCGTCGCGCTGGCTGAGAGGGTGACGGTGCCGGCCACCGTGACCCCGGCGACCGGTGACGTCAGGGACACGGTGGGCGGGGTGGTATCCACCAGGCCGGTCAGGAGCTGCGACGGGACCCGGACGATGAAGGCGTCCTGCCGGCCGCTGGCCATGTTGCTGGTCCAGATGAAATATTGCCCCGTGACATCGAGGTTCCCTTTCGGCAGCTTCGAGTAGTCGTCACTGCCGCCGCCCGTGGCGTTCAGATCGGTTAGCACGGGGGCGACTACCAGGACCTGCTGGGAGGTGTCCAGACGGAAGCAGAAAATCTCGTTCGAGCGCGGCGCATTCACTCGATTGGCGGCGCTCCCGCACGCATACTGCTGCTCCGGAGGGACGCCGGCCTGGGCGTTGCTGTGGGAGACATGGGCCGGCGTAAAGGTGGTCCACTCCGTTCCCGCGTAGGCGAGCGACCCTTGGAGCGGACTCTGGGCGAACTGCCAGACCCTCCAGCCATTGGGCTGGGGATACCAGTTGTCGGCGGCGACCAAATACCCGTAACCGTTGTCGGAGTGGCCGGCGGCACCATTCTGGTCGAGGAGGACGGTTTCGGTGCCGGTCTGGAGATCAACTATCCGGTTGTCTTCCCCGTAGAGGCCATCCACGTTTTCTTTGATCAGCAGCCATCGCCCGCTCTTATCCACCTGGCACTCGTCAAAGTCTCCCCGGACGGAGGGGAAGTAGGAGAATTGCCGGGTGTCCTCCCGGTAGACCATGCACCCCAGCATGGCCCAGGTCCCTGTTTGCCTGAGCGTCGCGGAATGGACCAGGTCGTCATTGCTCGAATTCGCTTGCCACACGTACTTGTCCGTTCCGAATTGCGTGCCGGCATCGAAGACTGTCTCGAACTGTTTCAGGAGCACGTCATAGCGCAAGAGCCTCGGGCCATCAGGCACGTACAGTTTCGTAGGCTGTGTCGCGCTGAAATACCACCCTTCCCCGCTGTTCCAGCTGGAGGGGCTGGACGCATCAAAGAGCGGGCCGAGGTTGGTGACCTCCTCGGTGATCTTGTCGTAGCGGAAAAGCGTGGGACCGCCGCCCCCCCGGCTCCGGTCCAGGCCGAGGAAGATGAGCATGGTGTCGCTGCCCACATGGTTGTTGATGTTGCGCCAGTAGGAATAGCCGATGGACGTGACACAATCTGCGCCGCCGCAGTCGCCGGCATTGGTGAGCCGGATTCCCTCCGTATTGTAGGGAACGGGGAAGAAGAACTTCCCGCGTGCGGGGAGCAGCGCCTGGATCTGCAATTGCGTCAAAATGGGCCGGATGTCGGCACTGGTGTCCAGCTCGAGAAACCCCCCCACTGCAGGGAGAGACTGGGCGAGAAGTCTCGCCGGACCCACGGGGATGGCGACTGCGATCGCGAGGAGAAGAAGCAGGCGGCGTACGTTGGCAGACGAGCGGCTTCGGGGAAGCATGAAGGTCCTCCTGTATGCGGAAGACCCCCATGTCCCTGGGCAGGCTTGCGTGTCCCTTCCTTCGGCAGCCCGGCTATGAGGTGGCTGGCCTCACCCGTGGCGTTGCGTCCCCGCCTCGCGGCGGGTTTGCCTTTTTCGGGAAGGGGTCTCCGCTTCAAAAACGTTTCCTGAGGTCGGTGCAAGCGTAGTGCCGGTCGGGGGACGCGGGAGAGGCAGGAAGGTCTCTGTGTACCGTGAATCCGCCGGGATAGTCCCAAAATAGCCACCCACGAGAGAACGAAGGTATGGGACAGCACACCAGGTGTCCCCGGTGCCAACATCCGAAAAGCTGGAAGGTGCGGCGAGGCAAACGTCGCTGTGCCGCCTGCCGCTACGAGTGGAGGCCCAGGGCGCTGCCGCTCCGGTTAACGCGCGCGCAGTGGCGCCGGCTGTTGCGGTGGTTCCTCTTGGAGCAGAGTACCGTGGTGATTGCTCGGGAGACGCGGCTGGATCGCAAGCGGGTTCTGCGGGCGTTGCCCCTCGTTCGTCAGGCCATGGCCAGCGATGTTCCGCCAGCCTTCCCGGGGGCGATCGAACTCGACGAGACCCTCCTGGGCCGCGTGCAGAAAATGAAGGCCACGGCACCCTCTGCAAAAGCGAGACAGCCTGGTCGGGGAACCACCAAGCGAGCCGTCTTCCGGATCATGTGGCGGGAAGGAAAGGTGCGGGCAGAGGTTGTCCCCAACCTGGACGCGAAGACCCTGCTGCCCCTCTTGAGGAACACGTTCTTGCGCAGAGCCATGGGTATCTCGGATACCCTTCCCACCCACACCGGGATTGCGGCCAGCGGTCACATCTACCGGCTGGTGACCCCAACGCAAGCGGTCCGCAGCGGGCGCGGCGGTCGCCTCAACCCTCTGGAGGGGTTCTGGGGCTACCTCAAACGGCGGCTGGCCGGCAAAGGGGGCATCCGTCTGGATCGTCTCCCTCTCTACCTCGCCGAGTACGTCTGGCGCTACAATCACCGGAATCTTTCGGTTGCGGACCAGGTGAAGCGATTGCTCAAGCTGATCCAGCGCTGAGTCGGTGGCTCGAATGAGACTATCCCCAGACGCGAAACCGAGGAGAACTTGGCCTCGGAGCGAGATGTCTCTGCATGGAACAGGCTCCCATGTTTCGAAGAAGGTCCAAGTTGACACAACAGCGTTCGAGGAAGGACAGGCAAGTGACTCAAATCGGCTCAGACGGGCGACACGCAATATCACCCCGCCGCACCACACCTCTGGCGCTTGAAGGTTTCCACCGTTTACTCATGGATCCGGAGGAGGAAATCGTTTCCTGCGCCCTCCCGATAATTCACTTGCGCCCGTCAGCGCGGCGTAGGTAGAATCCCCCCCTATCGAACAGGGAGCCCATGCCGCGATTCTCTTGCAAGATCGGCACGCCAGCGGGGTCCATTCGTACTCAGGAGGTCGAGGAGGCAGGTGCCGAGACCGCGCGGCGAAGCCTGGAAACCCGGGGGTTCTATGTTTTCGACGTTCAGGCAAAGCGCGAAACCCGGGTGGGTCCGCGCTCCTCTCCCCTTGGCCTGAATCGGATCGGCTCGAAGGCGCTGCTGGTCTTCAACCAGGAACTCTTGGCCCTCATAAAGGCCGGGCTCCCCATCCTCACCGCCCTCGACCTCTTGGGCGAGCGGAGCCAGCAGCCCCGTCTGCGAGCCCTGCTGGCCGACGTGCGCGAGGCGGTGAAGGGCGGCGCGGCCCTCTCAGCCGCCCTGGCCCGTCACCCGCGCGTGTTCTCCCCGCTGTACACGGCGGCGCTCCACGCCGGCGAGCAGAGCGGCAACCTGGTGGACGCGCTCACGCGGTACGTGGAGTATCAGAAGCGCATCCTGGCCCTGCGCCAGCGGTTCCGCGCAGCCCTTACCTACCCGGCCGTGCTCTGCCTGGCCTCGGGGGCCGTCATCCTGTTCCTGCTCACCTTCGTGGTTCCCACCTTCACCCGGATCTACGGGGACCTGGAGGCCGAGCTGCCCGTGGCAACCCGCCTCCTGGTGGCCCTCACGGGGCGTCTGCGGGATGCCCTGCCATTCGTCGGAGGTGGTGTCATGCTCCTGCTGGTGGCGGCGTGGCGCTGGCGTGCGACGCCGGCCGGTCACCAGGCGATGGACCGCTGCACCCTGGGCCTTCCCTGGGTGGGGGGCCTGGTTTCCGGATATCTCTTCTCCCGCCTTGCCCGCACCCTGGCCATGACGCTGGGTGGCGGGATTCCTATCATCCCGTCGCTGCAGGTGACCCTGGCCACCGTCGGGAATGCGCACCTGGCAGCGGCACTCCAGCCGGCCATTCCCCGGGTGGCCGCGGGCAGCAGCCTGGCGGATGCGCTCGGCAGCTCGGGCGTCGTTCCCCCGCTGGTTCTGGAGATGGTGGCCGTGGGGGAAAGCAGCGGCTCGCTAGGAGACATGCTGGGCCACGTGGCCGACCTGTACGATGGCGAGGTGGACACCCGTCTCACCGCGCTGGCGGCCGTCATCGAGCCCGTCATCATGATCGGGATGGGCCTGGTGGTGGCGACCATCGTCGTCACCATGTACCTGCCCATCTTCCACCTATCCGCGGTGGTTCGGTAGGGCTTACCCGGATTATTCACGAATGCCCCGAGACACCCTCACCCGCGCCCTCTCCCATCGAGGGAGAGGGGCACACTTCTTGATGCCCTCTCCCCACCGCGGGAGAGAATATAAGGGACAGGGTGAGGGGAGAACAGAGTTCATCGGAGGTCGAGGCTTCAGATGACCCGTTACCGCACGCTGGAAGAGGCCCTCGTCGGCGAGGGCCACCTCTCCCGCCCTGACCTGGACCGCTTCCTGGCCCAGCAGAACGGGGTGCGGGGCGGGTTGGGCTGGCACCTGGTTGAGGCGGGCCTGCTCTCCGAAGAGGCCCTCGCCGGGGCCCTGGGCCGCCTGTACGACCTGCCCGTGGTGGACCTGGCGAGTGCGGTGCTCGAGCCCGGCGTGCTGGACTCCTTTCCCTTGGAGCGCATGCGCCGCGACCTGTTCCTGCCCCTCCGGCGCGAGGGCAATCGCCTGGTGGTGGCCGTGGCCGATCCGGGCAATGTCCTGCTCCGCGACGACCTGGTGCAATGGCACGGGGGACCGGTGGAGCTGGTCCTGGCGACCCGCAGCGCCGTCGTGGAGCGGCTGAGCCGCGTGGATGCCTCCCAGCGGATCCTGACCGCCGTCACCGAAGACTTCAAGCTGGTGGAAGCGGACGACGGTGAGGGCGGCATCGCGCTGGACGCGCCGGCCGGAGATACCAGCCCCATCATCCACCTGGTGGACACGATCCTCCTGACCGCCCTGGAACGGCGGGCGAGCGATGTCCACATCGAGGCCGATGAGAAGCACGTCCAGGTGAAATACCGGGTGGACGGCATGCTGCGCCCGGCCATGGAGCCGCTGGACCGACGCCATCAGGACACCATCGTGTCCCGGATCAAGATCATGGCCGAGCTGGACATCGCCGAGCACCGGGTCCCCCAGGACGGTCGCTTCAAGCTGAAGGTGCGCGGCCGCTCCATTGACTTTCGAGTCTCCATCCTGCCCAGCAACTTCGGCGAGGCCGTGGTGATCCGCATCCTGGACAAGGAGGCCATCACCAAGGAGCTGGCGGACCTCCGCCTGGACATCCTGGGCATCGGGGAGGGAGAGCTGCGGCGGCTGCGGCGACACATCTCCCGGCCGCACGGCATGGTCCTGGTGACGGGACCCACCGGGTCGGGAAAGACCACCACCCTGTATGCGGCCATCTCGGAGATCCACACCGGCCACGACAAGATCATCACCATCGAGGACCCGATCGAGTACCAGCTCCGCGAGGTGGTGCAGATCCCGGTGAACGAGAAGAAGGGCCTCACCTTCGCCCGCGGCCTGCGGAGCATCCTGCGTCACGACCCGGACAAGATCCTGGTGGGCGAGATCCGCGACACGGAGACGGCCCAGATCGCGGTCCAGTCTGCCCTCACCGGGCACCTGGTCTTCACCACGGTCCATGCCAACAACATCATGGACGTCATCGGGCGCTTCCTGAACATGGGGCTGGAACCATACCATTTCCTCTCGTCCCTGAACTGCATTCTCACCCAGCGCCTGGTGCGGGTCCTGTGCCGCGCCTGTCGCCGGCCCGTCCGCTATCCGCAGGAGGCCCTGGGGGAGCTGGGATTGGATCCCGACCGGGACGCGGCGCACACCTTCTTTGAGGCCACGGGGTGCGAGGAATGCCAGGGCACCGGCTACCGCGGGCGCTCCGCCATCGCAGAGCTGGTGGAGATGAGCGACGTTATCCGCGCCCTGATCCTCGAGCGGCGTCCCGCCAGCGAAATCCACAGCGCCGCGCAGGCGGGCGGGACGGTGCTCCTGCGGGCTGGCGCGCTGGAGAAGGCCCGCGCCGGGGTCACCACGGTGGTCGAGATCAACCGCGTGACGTTCGCGGAGTAACAGTGCCAATGAGTTGGGGACTGGAGATCGGATCCGAGACGATCCGGCTCTGCCGCGCGGAGTTGCGGCGAGGCCGCCTTCAGCTTCACCGCCGGGCAGAGGTGGCGGTACCGTCCGGGCTCATCCAACCCTCCCTGAAAGACGGGAATGTGGGGGACGCCGGCACCCTCAGCGGGCTCCTGCGGGACCTCTGCCGGAGCGGCGGCTGTCGGGGCTGGGTGCGGGTGGCCCTCCCCGATCCGGTCTTTACTCTGCGGGCCATCGCCACGGACGAGTTACCCGCCGGGCGACAGGAGGCTCAGCGCTTCCTCCGCTGGCAGGCCCGTGATCTGCTCCCCTTTCCGGCCGAGGAGGCACGGCTTGACTTCCTGCCGGCGGCCGCCGGTCCCGACGGCCGGCTACGGGTGATCTGCCTGATGGCCCGGGACCGCGTCCTGAAGGAGTACGAGCGGGTCCTGGCAGACGCGGGCCTTCGCGCCGCCGTGCTGGACGCCCGGAGCATCAGCCTGGCCCAGGCGGCCTCGGCTTCGCTTTTGCGCGGCACGACCGGGCTCCTCGCCGCCGGCGGGACGCGGACGACCTTCCTGGTGGTGCAGGAGGGCCGGCCACGATTCTGGCGGATCCTGCCCGAGGGACGGGACCCGCTTCGCGAGGTCGCCGACTCGCTCACCTTCTGCCGGGAATCCGAGGGTGTGGGACCCGTGGACGCGGTGGTCGTGGGGGGGTTCGGACTGCAATCGGCCGAGGTCGCCTCCGCCCTGACGGAGTGGTTGACGGTCCCCGTCACCACCCTGGATCTGTGCGCCACGCTCTCCGCCGACGGGCATCCGGACGATCTGATCCACTGGGGACCGGCCATCGGGGCCGCAATCCGATCATGCTGATCTCGGGATTCAATCTGTCCGCCTTGGACTATCGGCGGGGCCGCCGCGAGCTGCTCCGGGCCGCCGCCGCGGTGGCGGCGCTCACCCTCCTCCTGGCGGGCCAGGTCGCGCTCTGGGTTGTGGGCAGCCAGGAGGGTCGGGCCATCGCGGCACGCTTTGCCCAGATGGAAGCGGAATTCCGCCTCCACCAGGACGAGGTGCGCGCGGTCCTGGCCGCCGTCCCGGAGGAGGTCCTCAAGCGGTATGAGGTGAAGGTCGGCGTCTACAACCAGATCCTGGAGGCCTCGGCCTTTTCCTGGACAGGCCTCCTGGTGGAACTGGAGCGGTCCGTGCCGCCCTCTGTGTCGCTCAGCGAGATCCATCCGGACCTGGCGACCGGCCAGGTGAGGTTGCGCGGGGTGGCGCGCTCCTTCGACGACCTGGGCCTCTTCCTGCGCGGCCTGGAGGAGCGGACCGTCTTCCGCGACGTGTACCTCCTCCACCAGGCGGACCGCAAGGCCACGCCCGGCGGCCAGGACGGACTGGAATTCGCCGTGAATCTGGTGTACCAGGGGCGTGGGCGATGAGCGTCACCGATCCGCGGGCGCGCCGGCTCTGGTGGGCGGCCGCGGCCCTGCTCCTGGCGAACGGGCTGGTCCTCGCCCTCCTGCTGCTGCCGGCCCGCGACCAGCGACTGCAACAGGAGAACCAGTTGCTGGATCTCCAGCGGCGCATCCGGGCGCTGCAGCGCGAAGGGCAGTCCAGCGAGGTCCTGCTGATCGCCTTCCGAGAGATCGAGGAATTCGCGCAAGGCTATCCCCGCCGGGCCGACCTGGTGGGAGTCATCGGCCGGCTCACCACGCTGGCCCGATCCCTGGCGGTGGAGGTTCCGGCCGTGGAGTACCGACCGTCCGATGTGAAGGAGGCCGGCCTCACCAAGGTGACCCTCCTCATGGGGGTGGAGGGGACCTACGGGAAGGTCCGCCGCCTCCTGTACGAACTGGAGGGCATGCGTCGCCACCTGGTGATCGAGCGGGTGTCGTTGAGAGATCCCAAGGGAACCTCGCAGTTGCAGGTGCAACTGCAACTGGCCGTCTATCTCCGGTAGGAGACGCGCCGCCGGGCGGCGCACGGACGAATGGACTCGCGGCAGCGGAAGCTCCTCATCCTGGTGGCACTCCTCGGCGTCTGGGGACTGCTGTTCATTTTCCGCGCGCCGCGGACAACCCCGCCCAAGCCCGCGGCCCGCGGGGTGGCAATCGCGCGGAGGGCGGCGGCGCAGGGCGCCGGGCTCCCGCGCCTGAAGCGGGAACTGCTGGACCTGCCATCCCCCACCTATCCCGCGGAGGTCCACAACATTTTCGGATCCCCGCCTCCGCCGCCGGCCCCGGTGGAGGCCGCGGTGACGCCGGTGCCCGCGGGGCCCCCGCCCCCGGACTCATTCCAGGAAGAGGCGAAGCGGCTCCGCTACGTGGGCTTCCTTCAGGCCGGGGATGCGGCGATGGCGTTCATCGTGCACGGCCCCGAGGTGCACACGGTGGAGGTGGGGGCCACGCTCCTGGGACGCTTCCGTGTCCAGTCGGTCACGGAGGACGCCGTCCTTCTGTCATCCGTCACAGGGGACACGCAGGTTCGCCTTCCCCTGTCGCCGGAGGCAGGGGCCGCTCCCAAGCGGTGATGAACGGAGGAAGGTGACCCATGGCCTCGAGCAATTTCCGCAACGGCCTTGGTCGCATGGCCCTGACGCTCGTGCTCGGCGGTCTCTTGCTGGGCTGCGCGGCGGAGATCACCTTGGAGCGGGGGGAGGCGCTGAGCGCGGCCGGCCGCTGGGAGGATGCGGTCCAGTTCTACCTGGACGCGGCCAGCCGGGATCCCAAGAACGTGGAGGCCCGCCTGGGGCTTGCGCGGGCCATGCAGGAGGCGTCCAACGCCCTGGTCCGGCAAGGCCAAGAGCTGCAGAAGGCCGGACGCCTGGAGGAGGCCGGCGTGGCCTACCGCCGCGCCCTGGGGTACAACACGGAGAACCAGGCGGCCCAGGAAGGACTGGAGCGGATCTCCCGGCTGCGACAGGTGATGGACCACCTCGCCCGGGCGCGCGGCCGGATGGAGAAGGCCGAGTGGCTCGCCGCCCAGGCCGAGGTGGCCGCGGTGCTCCGCCTGGACCCCGACCATCCCCAGGCCAAGGAGCTCCAGAAAGAGATGGCACAGCGGTTAAAGGCCGAGGCACCCCCGCCCAAGGCGGAGGACGACGCGGAGAAGGCCGCGGCACAGCTCTTCTCCACGAAGCCGGTGACGCTCCGATTCCGCGACACGGACATCAAGGAGGTTCTGGAGATCTTCGCCCGCACCGCTGGGGTCAACATCTTCACCGACGAGTCGCTGCCGGCCAAGCGGGTGACCACCTACTTCAGGGACCTCCCCCTGCGGGAGGCATTCAACCTGATCATGACCTCCAACCGGCTGTTTGCCAAGCGCGTCGCGGACAACACGGTGATCGTGGTCCCCGACACTCCCGGCAAGCGCCAGCAGTACGACGAGCTGGTGGTTCAAACCTTCTACCTTACGGACGCCGACGCCAAGGTGGCCGTCAACCTGGTCCGCACCATCCTCAATACCCGCCAGGTCTTCGTCAATGAGAAGCTCAACGCCCTGGTCGTCCGGGAGACGCCGGAGAAGCTCGAGCTGGCCCGGAAGCTCTTGGCGGCCAACGATCGCAGCGTGGGCGAGGTGGAGATTGACCTGGAGGTCCTGGAGGTGGATCGCACCCGCCTCCAGAACCTGGGAATTGACATCTCGCCCCGGACCCTGTCGGTCAGCCTGGGAATTCCCGCCAACATGGCCATCACCAATCTGGCGGACCCCATCCGGAACCTGACCACGGTGAACATCACCAACCCCTCCCTGATCCTGAACCTGGCCAAGAACGACAGCAGCACCAAGACTTTGGCCAGCCCCACCATCCGCATCCTGGACCGGCAGAAGGCGCGGCTGCTCATCGGGGAGCGTCGCCCGTTCCAGATCTCCTCCCTGACCAGCGTGCCCGCCACGGCCGGGACCACGACCACGGCCACGACGCCGGGGGCGGCGCCCACCGGTGCCGTGACCACCACGGAGACGCGGGTGGAGTTCCGCGACGTGGGCCTCAAGCTCACCCTGACACCCACGGTCCACCTCAACGGCGAGGTGACCGTAGAGCTGAACTTCGAGATCAGCAGCGTCGGTGCGCCCATCGCCGGCGTGCCCGGGGGCCAGCTCCTCCCGCCCGTGAACACGCGGAACCTGGACACCTTCATCAAGGTCAGGAATGGGGAGACGCGATTGCTGGGCGGCCTGTTCCAGGCCAGCGACTCCGTGGCCAACAGCCGGGTCCCATTTCTGAGCGACGTGCCTTTCCTCGGGCGTCTCTTCGTCAGTGGCGACCAGAGCCGGGCCACGACCGACGTCCTGATCTCCCTCACGCCCCGGATCGTGAAGGTCCTGAATCGCCCCGATCCCGAGCTGGAGCGATTCCTCTCCGGCACGGCCGACACCTTCGGCCCCCCCGTGGCCCCGGGCGTGACCCCGCCCCCTCCCCCGCGACCGCCGGCGCCCCCGGCCGCGGCGCCGACCCCCAGGCCATGACACCGCTCGTGCGTCGGAGGATGGCCACAGACAGGCGGGGCCTGACCCTCATCGAGCTTCTGGTGTCCATCGCCGTCCTGGGCGTCCTGGCCGGGGTGGCCATGCCCTTAGTCCAGGTGACCGTGACGCGGACCAAGGAGCTGGAGCTCCGCCGCGCCCTGCGGAAGGTGCGGGAGGGGATTGACCAGTTCAAGGTGGAGTACGACAAGGCCCGGGCCAACGCGCGGGACGCCCGAGCCGACTTTAAGAAACGGGTCTCGGTGGATCGCACGGGTTACCCGCTGACCCTGGAGGAGCTGGTGGAGGGAAAAATCCTGCGCCGGATCCCTCGGGACCCCATGAACCTCGAGGGACGATGGGTCATCCGGTCGTACTCCGACAATCCGGACTCCAGCCTTTCCGACAGCAAGGACGTCTATGACATCCGGAGTGCCAGCCAGGCGGTTGCCCTGGATGGGACCATCTATGACACCTGGTAGGACAGCCGTCAGACTTCGGCGAGCTCAGTCGAGCCGCCGTCAGCCGTCAGCCGTCAGCACCCGGCGCTCGGCGCTCGGGGTTCGCGGCTCGATTCTCGGCTCGCGGCTCGCGGCTCGCGGCTCTCCAACCGGCTTCACGCTGATCGAGCTCTTGATCGTCATCAGCATCATCGGCATCCTGATCACCCTGGCGCAGCCCAGCTACCAGCGGGCCGTCACGGCCGCAAAGGAGGCCACCCTGAAGGAGGACCTGTTCATCCTCCGGGACACCATAGATCAGTTCTACGCCGACAACGGGACGTACCCGTTGGCCCTGAACGATCTGGCCGAGAAGCGCTACATCCGCCGCGTTCCCAAGGATCCGATCGCCGGGTCCGCCGACACGTGGACCCTGATTTATTTCACGGATGAGCAGGGCCAGCAGAACGGCATCTTCGATGTCCGGAGCAGCTCGGATGCGATCGCCCTGGACGGGACGCGGTACAGCGACTGGTAGAGCTCGTGCGTGGTGAATTCATGGACCCGACGGTTTCCACCATGCGTCATTGGCCATTCGTCATTGGTCATTGGTCATTGCCGGCTGCCTTCTGTCGGCTGCCTTCTGCCTTCCGGAAGGGACCGGCCCGCGGGGTGATCTACCCCGTCCTCCTCGTCAGCATCCTGGTCATCGGGGTGGCGACGGCCGGCGTGGCCGAATTATGGAGCACCCAGGTCAAACGGGAGAAGGAGGAGGAACTGCTGTTCCGCCTGGGGGAGTTCCGGCGGGCTATCGCGCGCTACCGGGCCGATCACAACCGGCTGCCCAAGGAACTGACGGACCTCTTGGAGGAACGGACACAACTTCAGACACGTCGGTACCTCCGGCGGATCTATGCTGACCCCATGACCGGCAAGGCCGACTGGCAGGCGGACCTGCTGGCGGATCGCACCGGGACCGTGGCCGGCATTCGGGATGTGCACAGCCGGGCCGAGGGGAAGCCCCTGAAGGTAGGTGCAGACAAGAAGAACAGTTACGGCGATTGGTGAGGAAAGGAGGCTATCCGTGCGAGAGAGGGAACGAGAGTTGCGCCGGCGCCGCAAGCGTCGGAAGGAACGAGTGAAGGTCCACCGCAAGGCCGCCAAGGCGGCCACCGCACGACCTGCAGGGGCCGAGCGCCCGAAGGCCAAGCGGCGGTCCGAGGCCCCGGCCGAGACGGCACCCGCCGCCCCGTCGGCAGTACCCCCGGGAGTGCCACCGCCATCGGCTCCGGCACCCTCGACACCGTCCGCCGAGGGCGAACCAAGCGCCAGCGCCTAGCCCTTCATCGCCGGGTGTCCGCCTCTGGCGGATTCGGTGGTTTTCGTTGAAGACTGAAACTGCTGAATCCGTCGGGGGCGGATGCTCGCGCATCCCCGAATGGCTCTGGCCGCCCCTGTGAGGCTCAGGCCAGACAGTTCAGTTCAACCGCCGGTACCAACGGCACCGCCGTTGGTGCGCCAAGTGCGCCAAGGAACTCGCGATATTCACACTCTGACGGGGGGGCCGATCGGCGGCTCGGAACAGTTTGGTCCGGTATCTGGCCCTGGACGGTTCAGGGCTGGCGTACCTTTGCGTTCTTGTCCCGCCCATGGCGGGATTTGCGGTGAAATATTTTGCCTCAGACGGAGCCGGGAGAGAGCAGCTCCGAGTATCTGGCCACCACCAGTGACTCGGCCCAAGTCCTGGCCTCCGCATCCTGCGGAAAGGAGCGCGCCATGAACTCTACCGCTTCGTCCCGGGTGCGGAAGAGCCGCCACACGTGATTCCCGCGGCTTCCCATCTTTATCAGGGTGAAGAAGGCGTCCTCGGGCGAGGTCGGCTCCGGCAGCGGCCGCCCTCCCGCATGCCTGGGCGTCCCGTACCACGTCACCGCGATCCCGTGCCCCGCCAGCACCCGCACGCGCAGGGAGTCTTCTGAAGGCAGGGAGGCCGGCTCCCGCGCTTCCTCCGGAAAATAGATGGGGATCCGGGAACCTTCCACGACCGCGCTCGGCGTGAGTGGGGCTCCCGCGCCGTCCAGCAGCCGTTTCGTGGCCTCGCTGATCCAGAACGTCCCCGGCTCGAAGACGTCCGGCCAGACCTCGGCGACGATCCCCTTCGGCAGCGCACGCTGGCGCTCCCGGACGGCCCGGCCATCCTCAATCCGATAGACCCGGCTCATCGATCAGACTCGGAATTTAACCGCAAAGCTCGCAAAGGTCGCAAAGGGGATCTATTCTGTAAGGCCCAGAACGACTCGGCGGATCCCATGCTGGAGACTCGTGACGTTGAAGTTGATCAGAAGGCCGAGCTGCAAGCCAGCAAGAGGCCTGGACCAGGCGCGCGGTGCACCTGCATCGCGGCACCGATGATCTCCTTGCTCAGGGCATTAATATCCATAGGTATTCTTTGCGTGCTTTGCGTCCTTTGCGGTTGACCTGCACTGTCCGGGACTATCCGGATTAGAACGGGACCCCGGTGAACAGCAGGAGGGCGCGTCCCAGGACCTCGCCCAGGAGCACCGTCAGGATCGCAATGTAGAAGAAGCCCGTCGCGGACTGGACGTTCGGGATCTTGAGCGTGTTCCGGATGATCAGCGCGACGACCAGCGTCGCCAGGGTGCCGACCAGGACGCGGCCGCCGAACAGGATGGGGTGGTCGGGGATCACCCGCAGGATCTGCCCTGCCTGCGCCGGGTCCCCGACCGCGACAGCCAGGAGGGCATAGGAGGCCGGGAAGAGCCCCTGGGCCAGCACCGCCACGAGGAACCAGTGGGCCATCCGCCAAACATGCCGTGTGGGAAGGCCCGGTTCGTTCAGATACCAGTGGCCCAGGAGCATCCCGGTGAACGTCAGCCCCAGGAGGGCACTGGACAGCCACGCGTTGACCAGGATCGCCAGGGCGGGGAGTGCCTGCGCCTCCCGACCAAGGGCGGTGGCGTCCAGCCCCAAGGCCGCCACACCGGCGAGACTCGCCGACCAGAGGAGTCGCCGGCTCCTGCTCGGCTTCTTGCTCCAGAGGGAGATCAGGAAGCTCAATACCAGGATCCCGTACGCGACCAGAGCCCCGGTCGCGGGGACGGAGAGGAGGTGGAAGAGCTGCCCCCAAGCCGCGCCGGCGGAAAGCCCTTGGAGCAGCAACCAGATCCGCGCCCAGAGGGCCAGCACCGCAAGCCCGAGGTAGATCCCGGCCGTGATCCGGTAAAAACCCCAGCCGATGCCTTGCATGGGCACGAGGAGCATGGCGGCCACGCCGCCGACGGAGACCTGCCCCAGCAACGTCAGAAACGCTCCGGCGATTCCCCGCACGCGACCCTCCGATCCGAAAGGGCTAACCGCCAAGGCGCCAAGAACGCAAAGGCCTGAGGGGCCTCTGACTTAAACTGATAGGATTCCTGCCAGCGTCCGGAGACTCTCCGCAATCCGCGGCCCGTACCAGCATAGGACCTTGCCGTCCACCAGGCGGAGGCGACCGGTGCGAACCGCCGGCACCTCGGGAAAGGCCTGGAAATCCGTGAGGTGCTTCTCCGCGAAGGGGTACGGCTCGTCCGGCAGGAGCACCACCTCCGGCCGCAGGGCCGCCATCTCCGGGAGCGTCACCGTCGGGTACCGCGTCGGGCGATCCCGGAAGATGTTCTCCCCGCCGCAGGTTCGCAGCATGTCATCCACGTAGGTGTCCCCGTTGATCGTCATGTAGGGCTTGCGCCAGATGGGGCAGAAGACCCGGACCCGCGCCCGCCCCGCCGTGGCGCGCTCTACCTCCGCCAGCGCCGCCTCGCACGTGGCGGCTATGGCCTCACCGCGGTCATCCCTGCCCGCGAGCACGCCGAGGTCCCGGATCAACCGGATCCCTTCGCGGACCGTGCGGGGATAGGTGACCAGCACCCTGAGCCCCGCGGTCGACATCACCTCCACGTCCTCTTTCCGATTCTCCTCGACGTTGGCGACGACCAGATCCGGCTTCAAATCGATGATGGCGTCCACCCGTGGGTTCTTCTGCCCTCCCACCTTGGGCTTACTTTTCACTCCGTCCGGCGGCTGGGTGCAGAACTTCGTGACGCCGACCACTCGATCACCAACCCCCAGGCTGAAGAAGATCTCCGTGATGCTGGGAATCAGGCTGATGATCCGCCGCGCGGGCTCCCCCAGCTCGAAGGGCCTGCCAAACGCGTCCGTGACTGCGATGCTCATTCCGATCCCGGCCAAATCCGCAAGGCCGAGTCTACCGTCGGATGCTCGCGGAGCCGGGAGTCCCCCTTTCGATTCGCGGCTCTCAGCTCGCGGCTCTCGGCTCTATCCCTTGATGCACCCGATCGGCTTGAGCTTCGCCACCATCTTGGAGATGCCGGCATTGTGGCAGACCGTCACCACGTCCTGGACGTTCTTGTATGCCTCCGGCATCTCTTCCTTCAAGGAATCGCGTCCGGTCGCCCGGACGTAGACTCCGTGGGTGTCCTCCAGCTCGCGCTCGATGGCGCGACCCTTGGCGGCCCGGATGGCCGCCGCTCGGCTCATGACTCTTCCGGCCCCGTGGCAGGTGCTGCCGAAGGTTTCCTGCATCGCCCCGTGGGTACCCACCAGGACGAAGGAGGCCCGCCCCATGTCGCCGGGCACCAGGACCGGCTGCCCGATGCTCCGGTAGCGCGCGGGCAGCTCGGGGTGCCCCGGCGGGAAGGCCCGCGTGGCTCCCTTGCGGTGGACGAGGAGGGACATCTTCTTCCCGTCCACCTCGTGCTCCTCAAGCTTGGCGATGTTGTGGGCGACGTCGTAAACGACCCACATCCCCAGGTCGCGTGGCGATTTGTGGAAGACCTGCTGGAAGACCTCCCGGGTCCAGTGGGTCAAGCATTGCCGGTTGGTCCAGGCATAGTTGGCGGCGGCCCGCATGGCGCCCAGGTAGGCGCTGGCCTCCTCCGAACGGATCGGGGTGCAGGCCAGCTGGCGGTCGGGGAGCTGGATGGCGTACTTCTTGAGGGCCCGCTCCATGGTGGCCAGGTAATCGGTGCAGACCTGATGCCCGAAGCCGCGCGAGCCGCTGTGGATCATGACGGTCACCTGGCCCGGGAAGAGCCCCAGGACGCTGGCGGCCTGCTCGTCGTAGATCGTCTCGACGATCTGGACCTCCAGGAAGTGATTGCCGGAGCCCAGCGTTCCGAGCTGTGCCCGCCCCCGCTCGTAGGCCTTCGGGCTTACCGCGTCGGGATCGGCGCCGGCGATGCACCCGGAGGCCTCGGCGGTGATCAGGTCCTCCGGCTCGCCCATGCCCTGCTCCACCGCCCATCGCGCCCCCTGCTCCAGAGGCTTGCGGGCGTTCTCGCGGGTGAGGCGAACCTTGCCCTGGGTCCCCACGCCGGCCGGGATCGTCGCGAACAACCCATTGACTAGCTCCTTCAGACGCGGCAGGACCTCCGTCCTGGTCAGCTCCGTCCGCAGGAGACGCACCCCGCAGTTGATGTCGTAGCCCACGCCGCCCGGCGTGACCACCCCCGTCTCCGGGTCGGTGGCCACCACCGCCCCGATGGGGAGGCCGTACCCCTGGTGGATGTCGGGCATGGCATAGGCGGCCTTCACGATGCCCGGGAGGGTGGTCGAGTTGGCGGCCTGCTCCAGGGACAGGTCGTGGCGGATCTGGTCCATGAGTTTTTCGTCGGCGAAGATGATCGCCGGCACCCGCATCCCCGGCTTGGCGTCGGGCGGGATCCGCCAGCGGTACTCGTCAACGCGCTCGATGGGGATTGCCATTCCGATCACCCCCTTGAACACCCGTTGCACGCAGCGGAGAGCCTGAGGCGCTCTCGTCCTCGACACCTTTCAGCCTATGCCAATGGGGAACCCTTGTCAAACCGGTCCGTGCGCCCGAAGTGGGATGCCGGCAGGGTCCGGGAGAGCGGGGATCCGGTCAGCCCGGTAGGATTTCGTAGCGGGTGTTGCGGCGGGCGGGGTGGAAGCCGGCGTCCTTGATGAGGCGCTCGATCTCGTGGAGCGGGAGCATGAAGACCGACCCCTGGGCCGTCACGACGTTCTCCTCGATCACGGTGCTGCCCATGTCGTTCACGCCGTACTGGAGGGCGATCTGGCCGATCTTGGGCCCCTGGGTCAACCACGAGGCCTGGATGTTCCTGATGTTGTCCAGCATCAACCGCGAGATGGCCACCGTCCGGAGGTAGTCGAAGCCGCTGGCCTGCTTGACGCTCGGCAGGTGCGTCCCCTGGGGCTGGAAGCTCCAGGGGATGAAGGCGCGAAAACCGCCCGCCTCATCCTGCAGGTCGCGCACCTTGACCAAATGCTCCACCCGCTGCTCCACCGTCTCCACCGACCCGTACATCATGGTCACCGTGGAGGGGATGCCGAGCTGGTGGGCGGTCCGCATGAGGTTGAGCCAGGCGGCCGCGGAGTCCTTCAGGGGCGCGATCTGATCCCGGACCTCGTCCACCAGCATCTCCGCCCCGGCCCCCGGGATGGAGTCCAGGCCGGCAGCCTTCAACCGCACCAGGCAGTCCCGGTCGCTCAGGTTGGAGATCTTGGCCAGGTAGATGATCTCGGCCGGGGACAGCCCGTGGATGTGCACCGGGAAACGGGCCTTGATGGCGCGGAACGTCTCCTCGAAGTAGTCGATCCTGAGCGCCGGGTTCAGGCCCCCCTGAATGAGGATCTCGATGCCGCCCAGATCCAGCAGCTCCTGGATCTTGCGGAAGATCTCCTCCCGTGGCAGGACGTAGCCCCCGTCGGCGCCGGGCAGCCGGTAGAAGCTGCAGAACTTGCACTGCACCCAGCAGACGTTGGTGTAGTTGATGTTCCGCCCGACGACGTAGGTGACCCGATCCTCCGGATGCAGGCGCCGGCGGACTAGGTTGGCCCACGCGGAGAGCTGCAGCGGATTCGCCTCGCGGAACAGACGGACCCCGTCCGCGAACGAGAGCCGCTCACCCGCGACGATCTTTTCTTCGATGGTGGCCAGACTGCCGTCCGTAAATCGCATTCTGATTGATCGTGAGGCGTTAGGGGTGAGGCGTGAGGCGAGGTCCCGGGTCTTCCCCTCACCCCTTACGCCTTACGCCTAACGGCTCTTCGATGACGTTGTACAGCGCGTCCCGTTCCACCGGCTCACGCCCGATCTCGGTGATGAGATCGAGGAGCTGCTCGTGGCTCAGGACCTGGCGATGCGAGGTCGTCCCCAGGGCGTGGGTGATCTCGTAGTGGGACACGGTGCCGTCGATGTCGTCGGCCCCGTACCAAAGCGCCATCTGGGCCACCGCGGGGGTGATCATGATCCAGAAGGCCTTGACGTGGGGGAAATTGTCCAGGAGCAGCCGGGCGATGGCGATCTCCCGCAGGTTGGCGTACCCGGTGGTCACGGGCAGGTGGGTGAGCTCCGTGTTGCTGGGATCGAAGGCCAGCGGCACGAAGCACATGAACCCCCCGGTCTCGTCCTGCAGCTCCCGGATGTGCAGCAGGTGTCGGACCTTCTCGTCCTGGGTCTCGATGTGGCCGTAGAGCAGCGTCGCGTTGGTGGGGATGCCGGCCGCGTGCACCGCGCGCGCCACGTCGAACCAGCCCTGGTTGTCCAGCTTGGCCCGGAACAGCTCCTCGTGGACCCGGTCGCTGAAGACCTCGGCTCCCCCTCCGGGGCAGGCGGCAAGGCCGGCCGCCTTCAGCTCCGGCAGGATCTCGGGCAGGGGGCGCTTGGCCACGCGGGCGATCTGGGCCAGCTCGATCATGGTGAAGGCCTTGATCTGCGCGTCGGGCCGCGTCGCCTTCACCGCCCGCAGGAGGTCGAGGTAGTACCGGTAGGGCAACTTGGGGTTGATCCCGGCCACCATGTGGATCTCCCGGATCGGCTCCCCGGCGTACTGCGCCACCCGGGCGGCTGCCTCTTCCGGCGTCAGGACATAGCCTTTGCCGTCGGTGCTGTTGGGCGCGGCGTAGAAGGAGCAGAACTTGCAGAACTTGTTGCAGATATTCGTGTAGTTGACGTGCAGGTTCCGGACGAAGTAGGTGCGGGCCCCGCTCCGCCGTTCCCGAACCAGATTCGCCAGGGACCCCACCGCGGTCAGGTCGGGCGTCCGGTAGAGGCGCATCCCGTCGTCGAAATCCAGCCGCTGCCCGGCCAGCAGCTTGGCGTGGACCCCGTCCAGCCCCGCGCGGCGGAGCTGGTCCAGCATCGTCCTCATCCCTTCCGCCTCTCCCGGCGGGCGCTGCGGGGCCGTTCGGCCTCCCCGGACTTCCCCTGCATCTCGTCAATGCGCTTCAGGACCGCGGCCGCCTGCGCCTCGTGGCGCCCCCGCAGGTCCTGGTGATCTTCGGCCGAAAGCTTGCCGGACTTGAAATCGAAGTCCAGTTCCTGGATGGCGGCGTAGAGCGTCTCCTTCTCCGCCAGCAGATCCTGCAGGGCCTCGGGGGCATCGGGATTCTTCGGCGCGAACTCCGAGGCGCGCCCGGTCAGCAGGAAAAACGGGGCGGCCACGAACGCGACCACCACCACCGCAATGCCCAGCGAGATCACCACCGCCATTGGTCCTCCGAAGACTCAGGCATTCAACCGCCAGGGCGCCAAGTCCGCCTCTGGCGGAAAAAAGCCGGAGCCCACCATTTGGAAAAAGAAACCGACACGCGGAAGTCCCCATGAATTCGGTTCCGCGCTCTGCCTTCCAGAGACACAACCATCATTCCCTTGCCGACCCGGGTACCCAGCGCTCGCGCTGGGTGATCATGGCGGTTGATGCCACTCCTCGGCTCCGGTTCAGGAGCCGACTGGCCCCTCCCGCTCCTGGAGGTCGCGACGGACCCGTTCGGCGTAGACAGGATCCACCGCGGGCTCCGCCTCCTCCCGCCGCAGGGTCCAGCGCCTGGCGACGAGGTAGACACCCCAGGCCCCAGCGAGGATAGCCACAAAGGGCAGCCCCCAGACCAGGAGGTTGAATCCCCGCTTGGGCGGGGACAGCAAAACGAACTCCCCGTACCGGCTCACGAAGTAGGCCTGGATCTCCTCGCGGCTCTTGCCCTGCTGCACGAGCTCCCGCACCAGGTTGCGCATCTCCTTGGCCAGATCCGAGGGGGAATCCGCCACGGAGAGGTTCTGGCACACCACGCAGCGGAGCCCCGACGCGATCTCGCGGACATGCTCCTCCAGCTCCGGATTCCAGGGTCCGGCGTCCGCCTTCGCCGAGCCGGATGCCGCCGGCGCCACCCCGGGAATCACCAGGCCGATCCACACCAGGGCCCAGGCCAGGGCAAGGATTGCGCGCCTGCCACCCCTGTAACCCGAAGCGCCCGTCGGCGATCCGGCCCATGCCGCCTGCTGCGACCGCATCTCAGTTCCCCTTCAGGATGGCCTGAACCTGCGCTTCCATCAGCGCAGGCGTGAGCGCCCCCACGTGCTTGTGGGTGATCCGGCCCTGGCGGTCGATGAAGAACGTCTCCGGGACGCCGTACACCCCGTAGTCAATGGAGATCTTGCTCCCCGGGTCGGGGCCATTGGGGAACGTGAAATCGAACCGGCGCATGAACTCCCGGGCGTTGGCCTCCTTGTCCTGGATGTCCACACCCACCACCATGAGGCCCTGGGCCTCGTACTTCCGCCACGTGGACTCCAGGAGGGGTGCCTCCTCGTAGCAAGCGGGGTAGCACCAGGAGGCCCAGAAGTTCAGGACGACCGGCTTTCCCTTGAGCGTCTCGAGAGACAGCTCGCCCGCGTCATAGACGGCCATGCGGAAGCCGGGGGCCGGCTGCCGCACCAGGGGGGACGGGATGGCCTTGGGATCGGTGCGGAAGCCATAGGCCAGCAGGATGATCAGGGGCACGCTGGCCAGGGGAATCAACGCCTTCTTCCAGGACATGAGGGGCTCCGCGCTCCCGCCTCAGCGCGGGACTCAGGCCACTTGCGCCTTGGCCCGGATGGCGAGCAGGGCCAGGCGCCGCTCCGGTAACACCACCACGATCACCCCCAGCAGGATCACGCCGCCCCCGATCCAGATCCACGAGATCATGGGGTTGATCAACACCTTGAAGGTGGCGGAGCTCCCGTCCCGCTCGAAGGCCGACAGGATGACGTACAGGTCCTCGTTCCAGTGGTAGCGGGCATCCACGCTGGCGAAGGGCGATTGCTGGTTTGGGTAGAAGCGCTGTCCGGGGGTCAGCTCGTGCAGCGGCTTGCCGTCCTTGAAGGCCATGAGGTTTGCCCAGACCAGGATATGGGTGGGCCGCTCCCCGGCCGCCAGCCCGTCGAAGCGCACCGCGTACGGCCCGACGCTCAGGGTCTCCCCCGGCTTCAGGGTCTGTTCCCGCTCCACCTTGTACACCGAGGAGACGGCGATGCCGATGATGGCCACCACCACGCCCAGGTGGACGATGAGGCCCCCGTAGCGCCGCCGGCTCTTCAAGAGCAGCGTGGCGAAGGCCGTGAGGAATCTCTCCCCCGTGGTCTTCGCCCGGGTCCGGGTCCCCACCGTGAACTCGAAGACGATGGTGCCGATGACAAAGAAACAGAACACGAAGGCCGCGAGGACCTCGGCCTGGCGCACGCCCAGGGCGGCCAGGATCGCCCCACCGGCCAGGGCCGCCAGGGACGGCTTCAGGAAGTTCCGCTTCAGGTTGTTCAGGGAGGCGCGTCCCCAGGCGATGAGGGGACCGATCCCCATGAGGAGGAGCAGGGCCATGCCCAGCGGGACGCTCACCCGGTTGAAATAGGGCGTGCCCACGCTCATCTTGGTCCCGCGGATCGCCTCGGCCAGGAGGGGAAAGATCGTCCCCAGGAACACCGTGAAACAGATCCCCACCAGGACCACGTTGTTCAGCAGGAACGCGCTCTCCCGCGAGACGATGGAGTCCAGCTCCCCGTGGCCCTTGAGCCGGTCCGCGCGGTAGGCCACCAGCCCGAAGGAGAAGAACAGCACCAGGGCCAGGAAGGCCAGGAACATGACCCCGACGGGCCCGTCGGCGAAGGCGTGCACCGAGCCCAGGATCCCGCTCCGGGTGAGGAATGTCCCGAAGATGACCAGGGAAAAGGTGAGGGTGATGAGGACCAGGTTCCAGACCTTCAGCATCCGCTTCCGTTCCTGGATCATGACCGAGTGGATGAAGGCCGTGCCCGTGAGCCAGGGCATGAAGGAGGCGTTCTCCACCGGGTCCCAGGCCCAGTAGCCCCCCCAGCCCAGCGTCCGGTACGACCACCAGCCGCCGTAGAAGATCCCGCCCGTCAGGAACAGCCAGGCCACCACGGTCCAGCGCCGGGTGATGGTGAGCCACTCCTCCGACACGCGCCCGGTGATGAGTGCGGCCATGGCGAAGGCGAACGGCACCGAGAAGCCCACGTACCCCAGGTACAAGAGCAGCGGGTGGATGAGCATGTCGGTCACTTCCAGGAGGGGGTTCAGGCCGCGGCCGTCGGGCGGGATCGGGAAGAGGGGGGCGAAGGGGTTGGCCCCGAAGGTCATGAGGAGCAGGAAGAACGCGGAGATCCCCTGCAGCACCGCCTGGACGTAGGGCATGAGGTGCCGGTGCCGGTCGCTATAGCGGGCCACCACCAGGGCCGCGAAGAGGGCCTGGAGCCATTCCCACAGGAGGATCGAGCCCTCCAGCGAGCCCCACAGGCCGGCGATCTTGTAGCGCGTGAGGCTCCCCCGGGTGCTGGTGTTGGCCACGTAGCGGATGCTAAAGTCGCTGGTGATCAGGGCGTATTCCAGGAGGAAGATGGCCAGTGTGACCAGGCAGAAGTGGGCCAGCACCGCGTTGCGCGCGCTGGCCAGCCAGTCCTCCCGCCCTGCGCGCGCGCCCATGACCGAGGCCGCGACCGCGTACAGGGTGACGCCCAGCGCGAAGAAGAGTACGAATCCACCCAGGGTGGAGATCATGGCTTGCCCTCTTTCAAAAAGGACCTGAACATCTCCTTCTTCGACTCCAGGGTTTCCGGCTGCGCCGGCGGCTTGTACTCCTCGGAGTGCTTGGCCATGATGTTGCTGGAGCGGAAGTAGCCCTCGGACGTCCAGGCCCCCTCCACCACGGCGCCCGCGCCCTCCTTGAAGAGATCCGGCGCCGTCCCCTTGTGGCGCACGAAGACCGTCCCCTGGCCATCCGTGAGCTGGAAGGTCAGCAGGAGGTTCTGCGGGTCCCACCGGATGGAGCCGTCCACCACCATCCCCCCCACGCGCAGCGACTTGCCCTGCACCGAGTCCTTCTTCTGCACCAGCTCGGTGGGCGTGTAAAAGTAGACCATCGACTCCTGGACGCCGGAATAGATCATCCCCGCCAGGGCGGCCACCACGATGCCTC
>Ga0156237_1127_pt2 | contig 24195 bp, 19 predicted proteins | sample RifCSPlowO2_12_FD_107884 | JGI IMG/M metagenome (GOLD analysis project Ga0156237, IMG submission 107884) | candidate division NC10 bacterium RIFCSPLOWO2_12_FULL_66_18
CCGATCTCGGGGCCGGTGGACAGCACCACCGCCCGCTCGATGGCATTCTTCAGCTCTCCGTGGAGCAGCCGGTTCTCCTCGCGCAGCGAATCCCGCTCCAGCGCCTTCGTGATCACCACCTCCAGGTAGGCGGGGTCCAGGGGCTTCGGGAGGAAATCATAGGCGCCGGCGCGCATCGCCTCGACGGCCCGCTCCACGCTCCCCGAGGCCGTGATGACGATCACCGTCGTCTCCAGTCCCTCGCGGCGGATGGCCTGGAGGACCTCCATCCCGTTCAGACGTGGGAGCTGGAGGTCGAGGAGCGTGAGCGGCGGTGCCTCCTGGCGGAGGAGTGCCAGGGCCTCCTGGCCGTCGGCGGCACACGTGACCTCCAGCTGCATGAGCTGGAGGCGGTCCGACAGGAGCTCCCGGATATCCGGGTCGTCGTCCACCACGAGGATCCGGCTGCGCGGTCGGGTCATGGTCGTCTCCCGGCCTCGCCCCGGAGTTCCGCAATGGGACGGGCATCGTCCGCAGGCAGGGTGAAGACAAAGCGGCTCCCCCGTCCCACCTCGCTCTCCACCCAGATCTGCCCGCCGTGAAGCTCGATGAGGCTCTTGGCGATGGGCAGGCCGAGCCCTGTCCCCTGGGCTTTTCCCTGCCCGTCGCGACGGACCTGATGGAACTTTTCGAAGATCGCCCTCAGTTCTTCGGGCGGGATGCCCTGGCCGGTGTCCTCCACCTCTATGACGACAGAAGGCAGAAGGCAGCCGGCAGAAGGCAGCTTTTCTCCAGAAGGCAGAAGGCAGCCGGCAGCCGGCAGCCGTGGCGGTTCGATGGTCTCGCTGTCTTCTGCTTTCTGCCTACTGCCTTCTGGTCTCTGCTCGCCGCCTTCTGCTTTCTGCTTACTGCCTTCTGGTCTCTGCTCGCCGCCTTCTGCTTTCTGCTTTGTGCTTTCTGCCTTCTGGTAGGCGCGCAGCGTGACGCGGCCGCCGCTGGCGGTGAACTTCACCGCGTTCTCTACCAGATTGATCAGGATCTGCTGAAGCTTGTCCCGGTCCGCGAATGCCAGGAGCGGGAATCCGACCGGCACCATCGACAGCTCCACGCCCTTCTGCGCGGCCATGGGCCGCAGGCTCTCCACGACCTCCTGCATGATCTCCGCGACGGGGACCGCCGTGCGGTGCAGCTCGATGCGCCCCGCCTCGATCCGCGACAGATCCAGGAGGTCCGTGATGAGGCGGACCAGGCGGTCCGTGTTGTTCTTGACCCGGGTGAGGTAGCGCTGGAGGATCGGGGTGATCTCGCCGGTCACGCCATCCAGGAGGTTGTCCACGGCCATCCGGATGGCCGTCAGGGGCGTCCGGAGCTCGTGCGAGACGCTGGACACGAACTCGGATTTCAGGCGGTCGAGCGCCTGGAGCTGGCGGTGCGACGCCTCCAGGGCGGTGTTCGCCTCGGACAGCTCCCGGGTGCGGTCGCCCACCTTGGCCTCCAGGCTCAGATTGAGCAGCTCGATCTCCCGATAGGCCAGCGCATTGGCCAGCGCCACGGCCGCCTGATCTGCCAGCCGCTCCAGGGTTTCGACCGTGCCCTCGCCGAAATCCCCGACCTGCCGCAGACCGACGCCCAGGACCCCGACGCAGTGCTGTTGCAAGCGAATGGGGACCAGGATCAGGGCCGCCAGTCCTTCCTCCGCCAGGACCCGTGCCTCGTCCGGATCCGTCTCCGGGGCGGGCAGGGGCGGCGCGAAGATCCGACCCTCCTGCAGGACCCAGCCGGCGCGTCCCAGCCCCGGTTGGATGATCCAGTTGTGGATCGCCGTCCCCGATGCGCCGGCGCAGGCGGCCACGCTGGCACGCGCGGCGTCGCGCTCGCGATAGGCCAGGAAGGCCAGGTCCACCTCGCAGAGTCGTCGCGCGTGCCGCACCAGGGTCGCCAGCACCGTCTGGAGGTTCAGGGTGGAGGAGAGCTCCCGATCCACGTCGAAGCGAACCTGCAAGGACTCCGCCATCCGGTTGAAGGCCTCGGCGAGTTGCCCCAGCTCGTCCTGCCGGTGAAGCGTGATGCGGTGGCTCAGGTCTCCCCGCGCCACCGCGCGGGCGCCGTGCGCCAGGGCCTGGATCGGGCGGGCCAGCCGGCGCGCCTGAAGGTGGGCCCAGACCAGGCCCGCGACCAGCGTGAGCACGCCCAGGCTGAGAATCGTGTTGCGCGTGCGCCGGATGAGGCGCAGCTCGTCGCCGATGGAGATCCCGATGCGCACCACGGCCCGCCGCTGATTCAGGATCAGGACGGGCGCGGCGAAGTCGTAGAGGATCTCCCCCCGCGGGGAGCGGGTCTCCTGGAAGAGGGGCCCGGGGGCCGCCAGGGCCTGCCGGGTCAGGGGATCCTGGTACTTCGCCCCGGTCTCGTTCACCCGCGTATGGATCAGGACCCGACCGTCGAGATCCAGGAGCATGGCGTAATGCACGTCCCCCTCCCGCCCCAGGCTGTTGACCAACTGGCGGAGGCCGAGGAAATCATCCGCCACCAGGGCCGGGACGCTGCTGAAGGCGAAGATCGTGACCAGGCGCAGGCCATTCTCGCGCGCCGTTCCCAGAATGGCGGACTCCTGGATCAGGAGGACGGCGGGGATCAGGAGGGCGAACAGGACGGCGACCAGCAGGATGATGTGGAGGGCGAAACGGGTCTGCAGGGGTAGCAGCCCGTATCGGTGCCGCAGCGCATGCAGACTTTCCACGGTGGTCCTGCCTCAGCGGATCTCCACGGTGGCGAGCTTGTCCTGAGGCAAGCCATAGAGGTTCAGGGTCAACCCGGCAACGCGCGCGTGGAGGGCCGCGAAATTGATTTGGTGAAACAGGAACACGGCCGGCACATCCCCCAGGATCAGCCGGGTCACCTCGCGGTACAGCCGGAGCCGGCGGGCCTCCTCCATGGGCTGGCGCGCCTGGGTCAGGAGGTCGTCCACTCTGGCATTGGCGAAGTGCCCGAAGTTGTCCGGGGACTTGGAGTGAAACAGGGGGAACAGGAACCGCTCGGGATCCGGCGTGCTGACGGACCATTGATAGAGATACAGGTCATGCTCCCCCTTCTTCCGCTCCTCGTGGAAGGTCTTCCAATCCGGGGTCCGCACGAGGTCCACGCCGATCCCCGCCTTCCGCAGGTCGGATTGCACGGCCTGCACCACCTCGGAAAACAGCTCCAGCGAGGCGTTGTAGAGCAGGCGCAGCGTCCGCCGCGAAACCACGCCCGCCTCTTGCAGGAGCGCGCGCGCCCGCCGCAGATCGTGGGCCGGCTGGGTGAGTTGCGAATCGTAGCCGAGGCTGGCCGCCGGCAGGGGGCCGCGAGCCGCCAGCATGGCGCCGCGTCCCAGGACAGTGGCCAGGCGCTCCCGGTCCACGGCCCGGGCGATGGCCTCGCGCACGCGGCGGTCCTGCAGGGCGGGTCGCTCCAGTTGCATCCCGAGGAACCGGACGTTCAGGCCGCCCACCTTGGCCAACCGGATGAGCGGGTTGGCGGCCAGCCGCTCGAACAGGTGCGGCGGCACCTCGGGGACGAGGTCGAATTCCCCGGCCTCCAGCCGGGCCATGGCCGCCTGGGTATCGGGGACGACGGGAAAGATGACCTGATCCAAGCGGGGTCGGCCATGCCAGGAATCCGGGGCGGGACTCAGGACGATCCGATCGCTCTCCCACCGCTCCAGCCGGAAGGGTCCCGTTCCCACCGGCGTGCGCGTCAGGTGCAGCCCGTGGCGGGTGAGGGCCGCAGGACTCACGATCTTCACGAGCGCGAATTGGTGCGGCCGGGGGTAGTGGAGGGCGATGGCGACGGTCAATGGGTCGAGGACCCGCACCTCCTTGACCAGGCCTGCCAGCACCCGTTCGTAGGCGTTGGGCGGCGTGGTGGAGTAGAAGGGGGAGCCGGGAAGGAACTGCCGCTCGTAGCTCACCTTCACCGCGTGGGCGTCCAGGGACGTTCCGTCGTGGAAACGGACGTGACGGCGCAGGGTGAAGGTATAGGTAAGGCCATCGGCGCTTTGCTCCCACCGCTCGGCCAGCGCCGGCTGCATCTGCGTCCCGTCGGCGGAGAGCTGGGTGAGGGCGTCGTACAGCAGCCACATGACCTGGTCGGCCTGGGCGCGGTTGCTCTTCGCCGGGTCCAGGGAATCCGGTTCGCTGATGAGCCGCTGAACGAAGACCCGCTCGGCTGCCCACCCGGGTCCGGCCGCCCCGGCCACGACCGCTCCGAGGCTGAGGATCAGCGCCAGGGCACATGGCCGCCGGCACAGCAGTCCCGGGCCGCGTGGCGTCAGGCGCCGCGTAAGAGCAATTGCCATTGCGCCCGTCTCCCCGTAGCAAGCGTGAGCGGCCAACTCGTCCCCCAACCCCTGACCCCCGGCCCCCGATCAGGCGGGCGGCCCGTCCAGGACGTGGAGGTACTCGATCAACCAGTTGCGGTCGGCGGTCCCCAGTCGGGTGAAGCGGCAGTTGTGCAGAAACTGGCTCCCCTGCGGGATCACGCTGACGACCTCCACATCGGCCGCCAGGAGGCCCCCTTCGAACCGGACCAGCACCTCCAGGGGGGTCCCCACCGGGAACTGCTCATCCAGGATCATCCCCAGGCCGCCAGGCGCTAGGGTGTTGGTGACACCTCTCCGGGCCGTCTTGCCCGGGGCGGGCTCGGGTTTCAGGGGACGGAAGATCACCGGGACCTCGAATTGGACGCGCCGGTACAATCGTGCACCGGATCCCGAAGGGCCGATCCGTATGGTGGCCTCCATGGAGGCGAGATCCGCCTTTCGGCGGAGCGTGAACCGGCGCTCCGCCTGGCCGAGGGGCGGGTGCGGGTCCCGGCCCTGCCGCCGCTCGACTTTCGAACGTCGCTCGGGGCCGGTGTAGGTCGGGAAGACCACCTCGTCCTTCGAGGCCGGCTTCTGGGGATCCGACATATACCTCCTCGGGGAGTTACAGCGAGCCCGCCAGGACGATCCGCCCCATCGCGTGTCACTGCGGATGAGCGCGCCGGGCACGGCGGCGCCCGCCCGCCCGCCCGCGATCTCGTCGGGACTCAACGCCACACCACCTTATCCAGAGGGCCCTCGGCCTGTCAATCCTGAAAACGTCCCCGACCAGTCCGGCGCCTCCTCAGGCCTCCGGTCGACCAGCTCTCTCGTCGCTCATGGCTCCGGGATGAGACTCTGACACCCGTTTCTGTCTCGGATCGGGGTTGACTTCACCTGGGAAATCACGTAGGCTGGTCAAGATCGTATCATACGGCGACTGGCCCGCAGCGCGAAGGGGATCCTCATGGCGGAGATGGTAACACGGAAGCTGCCCGGCAAGGAAGAACGGAAAGACCGAGACAAGGCGCTCGATCTGGCCATCTCCCAGATCGAGAAGCAGTATGGCAAGGGCGCCATCATGCGCATGGGAATGTCGGGTGCCCTGCTGCCGGTCTCGACCATCCCCACCGGCTCCCTGGAGCTGGATTACGCCCTGGGGGTCGGCGGCGTCCCCCGCGGCCGCGTCGTGGAGATCTTCGGCCCTGAATCCAGTGGTAAGACGACCCTGGCCCTCCACATCATCGCCGAGGCGCAGAAGCGGGGCGGCGCCGCCGCCTTCGTGGATGCGGAACACGCCCTGGACGCCAACTACGCCAAGCTGCTGGGGGTGAACATCGACGAGTTGTTGATCTCGCAGCCGGATACGGGGGAGCAGGGGCTGGAGATCACCGAGGCCCTGGTGCGCAGCGGCGCCGTTGATGTGGTGGCCATCGACTCCGTGGCGGCCCTGGTCCCGCGGGCGGAGATCGACGGGGAGATGGGGGATTCCCTGCCCGGTCTCCACGCCCGCCTCATGTCGCAGGCGCTGCGGAAGCTCACCGGCGCCATCAGCAAGTCCCTGACCTGCGTCATCTTCATCAACCAGCTCCGGGAGAAGATCGGCGTCATGTTCGGCAACCCCGAGACCACCACGGGCGGCCGGGCCTTGAAATTCTACGCCTCGATCCGCCTGGACATCCGCCGGATCTCCGCGATCAAGGACGGTGAAGAGGTCATCGGCAGCCGGGTCAAGGTGAAGGTGGTGAAGAACAAGGTCGCCCCGCCCTTCCGCGAGGCGGAGTTCGACCTCATCTACGGGGAGGGGATCTCCCGCCTGGGGAGCCTGGTGGACCTGGGCGCCACGCACAAGGTCGTGGAGAAGAGCGGGGCGTGGTACGCCTTCGGCGGCGAGCGGATCGGCCAGGGGCGCGAGAACGCCAAGCGATTCCTGCAGGAGAATCCCGCCGTGGCCGACGAGATCGAAGCCAAGCTGCGAGTGGCCCTGGGGGTGCCCGGGCCGGCCGAAGCGGAGGCATAGATGGAGCTGCCCGATCTCCTCAAGATCGCCGTGGAGCGGAAGGCCTCCGACCTCCACATCAAGGTGGGGAGCCCGCCGGTCCTCCGCATCGACGACAAGCTGGTCCCCCTGATGGAGATGCCGCGCCTGGGCCAGGACGCGGTCGTGACCATGGCGGCCAGCCTGATGAACGCCAAGCAGCGGGAGAAGTTCAAGGAGCGTTCTGAGATCGACCTGGCCTACAGCATGCCGGGGCTGGGGCGGTTCCGGGCCAACGTGTTCCAGCAGCGCGGAACGGTGGGGCTTGTCCTGCGAGTCATCCCCATCAAGATCCAGAACATCAGCGAGTTGAACCTGCCCCCCGTCCTGGAGAAGGTCGCCATGGAGCCACGCGGCCTGATCCTGGTCACGGGGACGACGGGCTCGGGCAAGTCCTCGACCCTGGCATCCATGATCGACTACATCAACTCCAGCCGCTCGGGACACATCCTCACCATCGAAGACCCCATCGAATTCCTGCACCGGGACAAGAAGTGCCTGGTCAATCAGCGGGAGATCGGGGTGGACACCCCCTCCTTCAGCGAGGCGTTGCGGAGCGCGTTGCGCCAGGATCCCGACATCATCCTGGTGGGCGAGATGCGGGACTACGAGACCATCTCCACCGCGATCCTGGCGGCCGAGACGGGCCACCTGGTGATGAGCACGCTGCACACCCTGGACGCCACCGAGACGATCAACCGGATCATCTCCGTCTTTCCCCCCTACCAGCAGAAGCAGACCCGACTCCAGCTCGCCGCGGTCCTGAAGGGGATCATCGCCCAGCGGCTAATCCCGCGGGCCGACGGCAAGGGCCGCGTCCCCGCGGTCGAGGTCTGCATCGCCACCGCCACCGTGCGGGAGTGCGTGGTGGACCCGGACAAGACCCGGAAGCTGAATGACGCGATCGCCGCCGGCGTCAGCCAGTACGGGATGCAGACCTTCGACCAGTCGCTGATGTCGCTGTACACGCGCGGCCTGATCAGCTACGAGGAGGCGCTGCACTGGTGCAGCAACGCCGACGACTTCGCCCTGCGGGTGCGCGGGGTCGAGTCCACCGCGGACGCCACGTGGCAGGGGATGCAGGAGGCGCCCAAGACCGTCCCGGGGATGACACGGTTCTAACCCAAATGCGGAGTGCGGAATGCAGAATGGGGTGGGCCGGCGGGCTGTCCCGGCGTCCAGAAGCTCCGAGGCTGAGGTGAACGGGAGCCGGTGAGACGCGGGCGGGGCGGCAGCGAGGGCGCGGCGACGGACCGCCTGGATCCCTGGCAGGTCGCCGTCAAGTTGCTGGCCATGCGCGCCATGAGCACCGAGGAACTCCGGCAGCGCCTGGCCCGGCGTGGCTACGCGGGAGATCAAATCGCCTCGGTGATCGCCAAGCTGACGGCCGCCCGGTATCTCGACGATGCCGAGTACGCCAGGACGTGGGCCCGTTCGCGGGCCCACCGTCGTTCGCTGGGGCCGGCGCGCCTGGCGCGGGAATTGCGGGCCAGGGGTATCGCGGAACCCGAAATCTCGGCCGTCCTGGACGAGGTGTTTGGCGAGCGGGACGTCCGGAGCGTGGCGGAGGCCGCGACGATCCGCAAGCTTCGGGATCTTCAGGGGCTCACGCCGCTCGTCGCGCGCCGGCGCTTGGCCGCTTTTCTCACGCGGCGGGGGTTCCCCGCCGAAATCATCCTGACGCTGTGCCGGAAACACTTCCCCCACCGAGAAGATCTCGATGACCAATGAACTGTCGCAGGTGGGGCGGATGAACTGATGGCCATGAAGCCCAAAGCGGGCAACGAGCTCCGCAACGCCTTCGTGAAGTACTTCGCCCAGCGGGGTCATACCCATGTGGTCAGCTCCCCGCTGGTGCCCAAGGCCGATCCCACCCTGCTGTTCACCAATGCCGGCATGGTCCAGTTCAAGGACGTCTTCACCGGCAAGGAGAAGCGCTCCTACAGCCGGGCGGTCACCGTGCAGAAGTGCGTGCGGGCGGGCGGCAAGCACAACGATCTGGAGAACGTCGGCCGCACCGCCCGCCACCACACCTTCTTCGAGATGCTGGGAAATTTCTCCTTCGGCGACTATTTCAAGGAGAAGGCCATCGACTTCGGCTGGGAGTTCCTGACCGGGACCCTGGGGCTGCCAGCCGACAGGCTCTGGGTCACGATCCACGAGGGAGATGCCGCCATGCGACTCGGGCCCGACGAGGATGCCCGGACGCTCTGGCGGCGGTACGTCCCCGAGGAGCGGATCGTGGCCTGTTCCACCAAAGACAACTTCTGGGCCATGGGGGATACCGGCCCCTGTGGGCCGTGTTCGGAGATCGTGTATGACCAGGGGCCGGGGATGGGCTGCGGCAAGCCGACCTGCGCCGTGGGGTGCAACTGCGACCGGTACCTGGAACTCTGGAACCTGGTCTTCATGCAGTTCGAGCGGAGCGCCGACGGGAAGCTGACGCCCCTGCCCAGGCCGAGCATCGACACCGGGGCCGGGCTGGAGCGGATCGCCGCCATCCTCCAGGGGGTCCCGAGCAATTTCGACACGGACCTCTTGCGGTCCATCATCGCCGCGGTGGAGGATCTGACTGGGAAGCGCTACGGCGCCGACCGGGAGGCGGATGTGTCCATGCGGGTCATCTCCGACCATGCGCGGGCCACGGCCTTCCTGGTGACCGACGGGGTCCTGCCCAGCAACGAGGGGCGCGGCTACGTCCTCCGGCGGATCTTGCGTCGCGGCCTGCGCCACGGGCGCCTGCTCGGCCTGGAGGAGCCGTTCATGGCCACGGTGACCGGGCGGGTCGTGGACCGTATGCAGGGGGCCTACCCGGAGTTGGCGGATTCCCGCGACCATGTGGCGCGCGTGACCCAGAACGAGGAGGAGCGGTTCGGGCACACCCTGCGGATTGGGCTGAAGCTGGTCGAATCCCTCGTCGGGGATGTCAAGGCGAGGGGCGCCACCGTGATCCCCGGGGCGGAAATCTTCCGTCTGTACGATACCTATGGGTTCCCCGTGGACCTGCTGCGGGACATCGCGGCCGAGCAGGGCCTCCAGTTGGACGAGGCCGGCTTCGAGCGCGAGATGGCCGATCAGCGGGCCAGGGCGCGCGAGTCGTGGGTCGGTTCGGGAGAGGTAGAAATCCCGGCAAGCCTATCGGAGCTTGTGGGCGCAACGGGGCCCGTCGAGCCGCTCTGGCATCAGACCTTCCAGGCCGAGGCAGTCGTTCAGGCGCTCCTGAGGACGGACGGCCAGCAGATCGTGCCTGCGCTGGAGGAGGGGGAGACGGGCGACGTGCTGCTCAACCGGACGCCCTTTTACCCCGAGGCCGGCGGCCAGGTGGGGGACGTCGGAACGCTCGCGGGAAACGGGACTGCGGCGGAGGTGCTGGATACTCGACGGCCGGTTCCGAGCCTGGTCTTGCACCGGGTCCGGGTGAAGCGCGGCCGGCTGACCACCGGCCAGACGGTGCATGCCATGGTGGATGCGGCGCGGCGGAAGGTGACCGCCAAGAACCACACGGCCACGCACCTCCTGCAGGCCGCTCTCCGGCAGGTCCTGGGAGATCACGTGAAGCAGGCTGGCTCGCTGGTGGCGCCCGATCGTCTGCGCTTCGACTTCAGCCACTGGAGCCCGCTCAGCGACCGCGAGGTGGACCGGATCGAAGAGATGGTCAACGAGCAGGTGTGGGAAAACCGGGCCCTGCAGCTCGAGATCATGGATCTGGACAGGGCACTCTCCCTGGGCGCCATGGCCCTCTTCGGCGAAAAATACGGCGAGCGCGTCCGGGTGGTGACGGTTCCCGCCTTCAGCATCGAGCTCTGCGGCGGGACGCACGTGGGGGCCACGGGCGAAATCGGACTGTTCAAAATCACGAGCCAGGGGGGCGTGGCCTCGGGTGTCCGCCGGATCGAGGCCTTCACTGGGCCCGGTGCCCTTCGCCACGTGAAGCAGGAGGAGCAGGTCCTGGCCGAGGCGGCGGAGCGAATCAAGGCGCGGCCCCTGGAGCTGCCGGAGAAGGTGGAGAAGCTCACTGGGGCCGCCCGCGAATTGGAGCGGGAGGTTCAGCGCCTGCAGGGCCGGTTGGCGGCCGGCACGCTGGACACGCTGCTCCAGCGGGTCCAAGAGGTGGACGGGATCCGCGTGGTGGGATCGCTCGTGGATCTGCGAGACTCGAAGGGAATGCGCGAGTTGGGCGACCGTCTCCGGGACCGGTTGGGGAGCGGCGTGGTGGTCCTGGCGACCCAGGTGGGGGAGCGGGTCACCTGGGTCACGATGGTGACCAAGGACCTCGTGCCCAGGCTTCACGCCGGTCACCTGGCACGGGACCTGGCCAAGCTCACGGGCGGTGGAGGGGGCGGTCGGCCCGACGTGGCGGAAGCAGGGGGCAAGGATCCCTCCCGGATTCCGGATGCACTCTCCAGGTTGCCTGAACTCGTTCGCGCCCAATTGCATACGCAGGGCTAGATGGCAGGCGCGATCCCGCCAGTGAAAGATCTGTCGAGGAGTCAATCCCCGGAAAGGCTCAGGTTTTCCTTGAACGGGGCCGCGTTCAGGTGCTACAAATGAGCAATTTCTCATCGGGCCAGAGCTTTCGGTTGCCGATCGAGCGGGATGGACTGGTCTTCATCCTGCCGACCCTCGGGGTGAGCGGCCTGCTCTTCGGGCTGCACTTTCCCGGGACCGGGACCGGTATTCTGCTGCTCGCGGCCTTTCTGGTCTATTTCTTCCGCGACCCCGAGCGGGCGATCCCCCAGGGGGAACGACTGATTCTTGCTCCGGCGGACGGGCGGATCGTCGCCATCAAGCCCTTCCCGGATTGGAAGGGGCCATTCGGCGAGCCGCTCACGCGGGTGAGCATCTTCCTCTCGGTCCTGGATGTTCACGTGAACCGCGCGCCGCTGACGAGCATGGTGAATGCGGTGACCCATTCCCCGGGCCGGTTCGTGGCGGCCTGGGGTGAGGCGGCCTCGGCGGAGAACGAGCAGACCCTGATCCATTTCGCATCCCCGGACGGGGATGTGTGGGTGAAGCAGATCGCGGGACTCCTGGCGCGTCGGATCGTGTGCCGGGTGAAGCCCGGCCAGAAGGTTGCCGCGGGTGACCGGATCGGGCTGATCCGGTTCGGATCGCGCGTGGACTGCATCCTCCCGGCCACGGCCGAGTTGAAAGTGCGGCGCGGCCAGGCGGTCAAGGGGGGCAGCACGATCCTCGGGGTGATTCCATGAAGGGCGGCCGGGCGGGGATGCGGCGACGGATGCGGCGGGGCGTCTACCTGCTCCCCAGCATCCTGACCCTGGGGAATCTCTTCGGCGGCTTCTATGCGCTGATGGCGGTGTACAACGACGAGTACATGAAGGCCGCCGTCGCCATCCTGCTGGCATTGGTCTTGGACTACCTGGACGGCGGGGTGGCCCGGATGACGGGCGCCACCAGCGACATCGGCATCGAGTTGGACTCGCTGGCGGATCTCGTCTCCTTCGGGGTGGCTCCGGCTCTGCTGGCCTACGTCTTTGCGCTGAAGCCCTTCGGCTGGATCGGCAGCCTGGCGGCATTCGCATTCGCCGCCTGCGGGGCCTTTCGGCTGGCCCGTTTCAACGTCCAGACGCGGAGCCTGGACAAGCGCTATTTCGTCGGCCTGCCCATTCCGGCCGCGGCCGCGGTGGTGGTCACGTTCGTGCTGTTCATGAAGGAGTCCTCGGCAGTCGTCGTGTTCGGACGGGAGTTAGTGCCGCCCCAAGCGACGGCCGCCGGCGTCTTGCTGGGGATGTACGGGCTGGGGTTCCTCATGGTGAGCAAGATCCGCTACCGGAGCCTGAAGGGGCTGGAAATGCGGAAGCGGCGGCCCTTCACGATCATGACGACACTGCTCCTGGTGCTCCTGGTCGTGGCGTCGCACCCCAGCCTGTTCCTGTTTCTGTTCTTTTTCTTGTATGCGGCGTCCGGCATCGTGCGTGTGGTGCCGACCTGGCAGAAACGACATCCCGCAGAAGCCACCGAGCAGCCCGCGCCCACCAAGCAGTAGGGCGCGCACGGGTGGCTGGAGGAACGTCTCATGGGCGAACGCATTCTGATCTTCGATACCACGCTCCGCGACGGGGAGCAATCGCCGGGCTACAGCATGAACACCAAGGAAAAGCTCGAGATGGCGAAACAGCTCGCCCGGCTGGGCGTGGACGTCATGGAGGCCGGATTTCCCATCGCCTCCGAGGACGACTTCGAGGCCGTCAAGGCCATCGCCCAGCAGATCAAGGGCGGTCCCATCATTGCCGGCCTGTGCCGGGCGAAGGATATCGACATCGACCGGGCCTGGGAGGCGCTGAAACATGCCGAGCGGCCGCGCATCCACACCTTCATCGCCACCTCCGAGATCCACATCAAGTACAAGCTGAAGTCCACCCAGGAGGAGGTGCTGGAGGCCACCGTGGCGGCCGTGAAGCGGGCCAAGCGCTGCACCGAGGATGTGGAGTTCTCGGCCGAGGACGCGCACCGGACCGACCAGGACTTCCTGTGCCGGGTGGTGGAGGCGGCCATCAAGGCGGGGGCCACGACCATCAATATCCCGGACACGGTGGGCTACGGCGTTCCCTGGGAGTTCGGGGAGCGGGTCCGCAATCTCATGGGCCGGGTGCCCAACATTGACCGGGTCGTGGTGAGCGCCCACTGCCACGACGATCTGGGGCTGGCAGTCGCCAATTCTCTCGAGGCGATCCGTGCCGGGGCGCGCCAAGTGGAGTGCACCATCAACGGCATCGGCGAGCGGGCCGGAAATGCATCGCTGGAAGAGATCGTGATGGGTCTCCGGACCCGCAAGGACCTCCTGGGCTATGAGACCGGGATCAAGACGGAGGAGATCTACCGCACCTCCAAGCTGCTCCAGTCCATCACCGGGGTCAGCGTGCAGCCCAACAAGGCCATCGTAGGCGCCAACGCCTTCGCCCACGAGGCGGGCATCCACCAGCACGGCGTCCTCCAGAAGCCGCTGACCTACGAGATCATGACGCCGGAATCGGTGGGCGTCCCCAAGAGCCGGCTGGTGCTGGGCAAGCACTCGGGCCGCCACGCCTTCAAGAAGCGGCTGGAGGAACTCGGGATTGGGCTGGCCGACGACGACCTGAACAAGGCCTTCGTCCGGTTCAAGGCTCTCTGCGACCGGAAGAAGGAAGTCTTCGACGAGGACCTGCTGGCCCTGGTGGAGGCAGAGGTCATGGCTCCGGCCGAGACCTACACGCTGGAGCACCTCCAGTTCACCAGCGGGACCAACATCGTGCCCACGGCCACGGTCCGCCTCAAGATGCACGACGAGGTCTACCAGGAATCGGGCTGGGGAGACGGGCCGGTGGACGCGGCGTACAAGGCCATTGACCTGATCACCAAGATCCACGGGACGCTGATGGAGTACAACCTGCGCGCGGTGACCGGGGGAAAGGACGCCATGGGCGAGGTGACGGTGGCCGTGGAGATGAACGGCCAGCGGGTCGTGGGCCGGGGGAGCTCCACCGACGTCATCGAGGCCAGCGTGCGCGCCTACCTGCATGCCATCAACAAGGTGGTGGCCACCGGCGGAAGGAAGACGGTCGCTGAACTGGAACGGGAACGAAGAGCGGTCTAGGGAAAGGCGAGATCATGCGGCAGGATGGCTATGTGGTTGCCGTGGCGGGGGCCACGGGTGCGGTCGGGGAGGTCATGCTCCGGGTCCTGGAGGAGCGGAAGTTCCCGGTGCGCCGGATCAAGCCCCTGGCGTCGGAGCGGTCGGTCGGCAAGATCCTGAAGTTTCAGGGAGAGGAGATCAAGGTCGAGCAGCTCTCCGCCAGCGCCTTCGAGGGGGTGGACATTGCCCTCTTCTCGGCCGGCGCCAGCCGCAGCAAGGAATTCGCCCCGGCCGCCTGGAAATCCGGGGCCGTCGTGGTGGACAACAGCTCGGCCTTCCGGATGGAGCCGGACGTCCCCCTGGTGGTCCCCGAAATCAACCCGCACGCCATCGCGCAGTACACCACCCGGGGGATCATCGCCAACCCCAACTGCACCACCATCGTGACCCTGATGGCGCTGGCGCCCTTGCACCGGTACAGCCGGATCAAGCGGGTGGTGGCCTCCAGCTACCAGGCGGTCTCCGGCGCCGGCGCCAAGGCCCTGGAGGAGCTGAAACGGCAGGTGCGCGCCTGGGCCGCCGGCGAGCCGCTCCCGGTCGAGGTCTTCCCGTATCAGATCGCGTTCAACGTGTTGCCGCACATCGACGCGTTCCAGGAGAACGGCTATACGAATGAGGAGATGAAGCTGGTCAACGAGACTCGCAAGATCCTGGAGGATGATCGGATCCTGGTCTCGCCGACCACGGTCCGGGTGCCGGTCTTCACCGCGCACTCGGTCTCCGTCCACGTGGAGACGGAGCAGAAGATCCCGGTCGCCACGGCGCGGGAGGTGTTCGCCGCGTTCCCGGGCCTGCGGGTCCTGGACGATCCGGCGAACAAGCAGTATCCGATGCCGTTGTTCGTGGCCGGCCAGGACGACTGCTTCGTGGGACGCATTCGCGAGGATCTGGCCGTGCCGAACGGCCTGAACTTTTGGGTGGTCGGCGACCAGCTCCGCAAGGGTGCCGCGCTGAACGCGGTCCAGATCGCCGAGGTTCTGATCGAGCGGTATCTGTAGGCAACCCGTCACAGCAGGAACAGGAAGAGGCCTTCGCATCTGTTGCGAAGGCCTCTTCCTGTTTGATCGCCCGCCGCGATGCCAGCAGACGCGATGCAGCGGTCCAGCACGAAAGCCGGCACTGACGCTCTATTCACAATAACCGCGATATCCGCGCTACGTCCCGCCTTATAGACCTGTTTGATCAAGCGGGCCCATTGCTGCTTGAGGGTCCGACCAGACACAGACGGTGGGACCTCGACCGGCGCCTGAACCCCTTCGCCGCCGGACTGCGTCTCCGCTTTCTGCCGCTGGTGGGGTGCCGCGGCGAGCACCTCGTCGGCCACCCGGGCCCCGAACTGGGGGACCGAGACGGGAGGCCCCTCTGGGTAACATCTCGTGGCAATGAAAGAATGTTGACAAACTTTCTTACGAATGATAGGAAGTAAAGCAGAACGTCATAACGTAAAGGACAAGGCAGATGAGAGGAACAGTAAAACTCAGCGCGAAGCATCAAATTGTAATCCCGCGAGACATTCGAAGGCAGCTCGGCCTCGCGGCCGGCGACGGGCTGCTGGTCGAGGTCCAGGGAAACGCCATCCTTCTTGTGCCGCGGCCCAGGAGCTACGCTAGGCGCTTGCGGGGATTGCACAAGGAGGTCTGGCGGGACGTGGACACCGCTGCCTATGTCAGAGAGGAGCGGAAAGGGTGGCGCTGAGACGTGCCCTCGGCCAGTTCCTCAAGCGCCATCGCATCGTGGCAGCGGACACGATGGTCTTCATCTACCACTTGCAGGAACACCCGCGCTACATCCCGGCGACCCAGGTCATCCTGGATGCCTGGGAGGCAGGATCCCATCAGGGCGTCACCTCGATCCTCACGCTTGCCGAGGTTCTCGTGAGACCCCTTCGGGACGGCAACGAGAAGGCAGTGGAGGACTACAGGCGACTCCTCACTACGTTTCCCAACCTCCGGCTGATTGAGGTGGGCCGCGGCGTCGTCGAACTTGCCGCCAGGCTGCGGGCGACCCACGGGCTGCCCATGCCGGACATGATCCAGGCGGCGACTGCACTCACCGCGGGGGCCACCGGGTTCATCAGCAACGACGCAGGATTCAAACGGGTAAAGGATCTGGATATTCTTCTCCTGGACGAGGTCGCCCCTGCCCGCCGTTGACGTTGCACGCTTGCGCCTTTCACGTTGACCCAATCGGGAACCAGATGGCCTGACGCAATATCCGCCACGATCCTTCCGGATGCCCGAAGTGTCTTTGGTGCGGTGCCAAGGGGCGCGCGCTGACGGCTATGCCCGTTGGGCCATCCGATGGTTGAGCTGTTGAGCTGAGGGCTGAACATGGCTGAGGCTAAGCTGAGCGCTGATTGAAGGTGGGTACATCTGGTCGGCGAGGGTGGGCATGCACCATCGCGCGATTCGAGTGCAGGTACCGAATGGGTGCTCAGGTGCTGGATCGGCAGCCACGCGGAATACGACAACTTGGTGGGCTAGGCCGGCCCCGCGCGGTTAGGCGAAAACTTGCGTCTAGCTCTTGCGAGCAAGAATCCGGCTCCGTTCGTAGCGTGGGTAGGGCCAGGTACCTAACGGGCTGTTACTTCTAGGCTCTTTCCAGGTAGGGGGAGCCAGGCGGTGCGCCGGTTCAAGCTGATCCTGGAATACGAGGGGACGGCCTATCATGGCTGGCAGGTCCAGCCGGGCCTGCCGACGATCCAGGGCGTCCTGCAGGCCGCGCTGACCCGGATCGCGGGCGTTCCCGTGCAGGTGACCGGGGCGGGACGCACCGACGCCGGCGTGCATGCCCTGGGACAGGTGGCCAGTGTCTCAGCCGCCCTGCGCCTGGATTCGCTCACCCTGCGCAAAGCCTTGAATGCCAGCCTGCCCCGGGACATCGTGGTGTGCCACGCCGAGGAAGTCCCCACGGACTTCGACGCTCGCCGCTCGGCCCGATCCAAGACGTACCGCTACACGCTCCTCCGCCGGGACTACCCCTCGGCCTGGCTGGCCCGGCATACCCTGTTCGTGCCCTCTCCCCTGGACCACGAGGCCATGGCACGGGCGGCCCGCATCCTGGTCGGCACGCACGACTTCTCCGCGTTTCGCGCGGCGAGCTGCACGGCCCGGACGCCGGTGCGCACCGTCCTGGATGCCTCCTGGCGGATCGCGGGCGATCTGTGGCACTTCGAGATCACCGCGAACGCCTTTCTCCAGCACATGGTGCGGATCGTAGTTGGGACCCTCCTCGAGGTGGGGCGGGGGAGGCAGGACCCGGCCGAGGTGGAGGCGGCGCTGGCCTCCCGCGACCGCCGGCGGGCCGGGAAGACGCTGCCCCCGCACGGGTTGTGCCTGGTGGAGGTGCAGTACTGAGCCTTTCCCGGCAGGCCGGCCTCATGGGTGGCAGGAGATTTGACTTGTCAGACGCCCCCGGTTCGGTAGAATGAGGCGGCCTGGTGGCCGCGGCGCAAGCGCACCAAGGGAGGCGACCCATGCCATCCATCCTGGTCGTGGATGACGAGCCCGAGAACCTGGAATTGCTGGAGGGCATCCTGGCGCCCGCCGGTCACACGATCCGCAAGGCCAGCGATGGGCGCCAGGCGCTCCAGGCGGTGGAGGAGGATCTGCCGGAGGTCATCCTCCTGGATCTCATCATGCCGGGGGTGAGCGGGTTCGAGGTCTGCGAAATGCTGCGCGCGGAGGAGCGAACGGCCCACATCCCGATCATCGTCATCACGGCCCTGGACCAGTTCGGCATCAAGGAACGGGTCCTGACCTTGGGCGCCGACGATTACCTGACGAAGCCGATCCAGCCCTCTGAGGTATTGGCCCGGGTGGAGGCGATGCTGCGGGTGCGCCACTTGCGACAGGATCTGGACCGGACGCTGGCCTATCTGCACGAGCTGGAGGTGGCCCGCCACAGTCATCGGCGCCGGACGCTGCAAGGGACAAGCGCTTTTCCCCCGGACCCTTCCCGCGAGGGCGGAGATCGCGCCGCCCCCGTGATCCTGCTGGTGGATGATGAAGCGCTCACGCGCCAGTTTTATGGCGACCTCTTGGTGGAGCGCGGGTTCCGGGTGGTGGCGGTGGCCAGCGGGACGGAGGCGCTGGCGGCGCCAACCCAGCATGCGGTAGAGGCCGTGGTGCTGGATATCATGATGCCAGGGCTCTCCGGCCTGGAGACCCTGGAGCAATTCCGGAAACGCGCGCCCGACCTCCCCGTCATCATCCTCACCGCCCACCCCAGCTCCCAGAACGCCATCACGGCCCTCAAGCTCGGCGCCTTCGACTTCATCTTGAAGGGGCTCCAGCACGAGCTGGTGGTCCTGGCGGTCCGCCGGGCGATCCGCCACTTCGCCGAGCTCCGCGAGAAGCGGCAGGCCATCGCGGCTCTGGAAGACCGCATCCGCGAGCTGGAGGGCCGCCTCGCCATCTGACACCCGCCCCAATGCGTTCGGGGGTTCGAGGGTTCGATGGTTCGGGCGTTCGAGAACAGCCGAACACCCGAACGCTCGAACGACCGAACGCTCTTGATCCTGCAGGCGACGGGCACCCTTGCCAAGGCCGAGGACTCATGCTACATACAACCGATCGGTGACCGGAGGGTCTGCATGGCTCGTGGCTACGACTTCAACCGCATCGAGGCGAAGTGGCAGAAGGTCTGGGAGGCGCACGGTGCCTTCGCCGTCACGGAAGACCCGGCGCGGCCGAAGTACTACTGCCTGGAGATGTACCCGTACCCCTCGGGCAAGATTCACATGGGGCACGTGCGCAACTACTCCATCGGCGACGTGGTGGCGCGCTACCTGACCATGCGCGGCTTCAACGTGTTGCATCCCATGGGCTGGGATGCCTTCGGCTTCCCGGCCGAGAACGCGGCCTTCGAGCACGGGGTCCACCCCGCCAAGTGGACCACCGACAACATCGCCTACATGAGGTCGCAGCTCCGCCGCATGGGGTTCTCGTACGACTGGTCCCGCGAGGTCGCCTGCTGCGATCCCGCCTACTACCGCTGGAACCAGTGGTTCTTCCTGAAGCTCCTGGAGCGGGGCCTGGCCTACCGGGGCCGCGCCCCCGTGAACTGGTGCGAGGTGTGCCAGTCGGTGCTCAGCAACGAACAGGCCGAGGGAGGCGTCTGCTGGCGCCACACCGACACGCCGGTGGTCCAAAAGGACCTGGAGCAATGGTTCCTGAAGATCACGGCCTACGTGGAGGAGCTGCTAGGGGACCTGGAGAGCCTGACGGGCTGGCCCGAGCGGGTCCGGGTGATGCAGCGGAACTGGATCGGGAAAAGCGTGGGGGCCGAGGTGGATTTCCCCCTGGCGGACGGCGGGAGCCTCCGCATCTTCACCACGCGGCCCGACACGCTGTTCGGCGCCACCTTCATGGTGCTGGCGCCCGAGCACCCCCTGGCCCTGTCGCTGTCGGCCGGCACGCCCCAGGAGTCCACGGTACGGGACGTCGCGGCGCGCATGCGGCGCGCGGACAAGACCGTGCGGACTGACGCCACGGCGGAGAAGGAGGGGGCCTTCACGGGCGCCTACGCCGTCAATCCCCTCACCCGGGAGCGCATCCCCATCTGGGTGGCCAACTTCGTCCTCATGGAGTACGGGACCGGGGCCATCATGGCGGTGCCGGCCCACGACCAGCGGGACTTCGATTTCGCGCGCCTCTACCGCCTGCCGATTCGGGTGGTGATCCAGCCTCCGGGAGAGGCGCCGGGAGAGGGCGAGCGGCTCGAGGCCGCCTACGAGGGAGAGGGCAGCATGGTCAACTCCGGTGCCTTCAGCGGCATGCCGAGCGAGGAGGGCAAGCTGGCCGTCTGCCAGTTCCTGGAGGAGCAGGGGAACGGCAAGCGGGCGGTGAACTACCGGATCCGCGACTGGCTGATCTCCCGCCAGCGGTACTGGGGGACGCCCATCCCGGTCGTGTACTGCGACGCCTGCGGCAGCGTGCCCGTGCCGGAACAGGACCTCCCCGTGATTTTGCCCCAGGACGTGGCCATCACCATGAGCGGGGGCTCCCCCCTGGCGCGGGTCGAGGACTTTGTGCGGACCACGTGTCCCGCGTGCCGGCGCCCGGCGCGGCGCGAGACCGACACCATGGACACCTTCGTGGACTCCTCCTGGTATTTCCTCCGCTTCACCAGCCCCCACGAGACGACACGCCCCCTGGACCCAGCCAAGGTGCAGTACTGGATGCCGGTGGACCAGTACATCGGAGGCATCGAGCACGCCGTGCTGCACCTGCTGTACGCGCGCTTCTTCACCAAGGTGTGCCGCGACCTGGGCCTGACCAGCGTGAGCGAGCCCTTCACCAACCTGCTGACGCAGGGCATGGTCTGCAAGGAGAGCTACCGCTGCCCCGAGCACGGCTACCGCCTGCCCGCCGAGGTGGACACGCAGGGACGCTGTACCGAGTGCCAGCGGCCGGTGGAGATCGGGCGGACCGAGAAGATGTCCAAGTCCAAACGGAACGTGGTGGACCCCGATGACCTCCTGGAGCGCTACGGGGCCGACACCATCCGGCTCTTCTCGCTGTTCGCCGCGCCCCCGGAGAAGGATCTGGAGTGGTCGGACGAGGGCGTCCAGGGTTCGTTCCGATTCCTCACCCGCGTCTGGCGGCTGGTGGAGGATCGCGCCGCCTGGATCCGCGCCGCCCGGGATCTGTCCTGGGACGGCGGGGTCCACACCGAGGCGGTCCGTGCCCTTCGGCGAATGACCCACCAGACGATCGCCAGGGTCACCCGCGACCTGGAGGACGCGTTCCACTTCAACACGGCCCTCGCAGCCCTCATGGAGCTCCTGAACGCCCTGGGCAAGTTCCAGGAGGAACTCGGTGCCGCCCCGCCGAAGGCGGCCGACCTCGCGCCGCTCCGGTGCGAGGTGATCCTGGCGTTCGCCGAGGGCGTCAGCGCCCTGGTCACGATGCTGGCCCCCTTCGCGCCGCACCTGGCAGAGGAAGGTTGGGAGCTGCTGGGCCACCGCGAGAGCATTTTCCGCCGGCCCTGGCCCGTCGCGGATGCGGCCCTGGCCCAGGCCGATACGGTCGAGGTGGTCGTGCAGGTGAATGGCAAGGTCCGCAGCCGGCAGCAGGTTCCCCGGGGAACCGGGGAGGATCGCCTCCGGGCGTTGGCGCTCGCCGACCCGCGCATCCAGCCGTGGACCGGGGGCAAGGCCGTCCGCAAGGTGGTCGTCATCCCGGACAAACTCGTCAACATCGTCGTCGCCGCCTGACCCCCACGGCATGCGGATTCGTCGGTCACCCCAGCGCGGCCGGACATCCCGGCCATTCGTGCGCCTGCTCATGCTGGCCCTCGGGTGCGGTTTCTTGCTCGCCGGGTGCGGCTATCATCCGGGGGGGGTCGGCAACCTGCCGCGCGAACTCCAGCGCCTCCACCTGGCGGCCCTGACCAACGATACCTTCCGGCCCGGCCTCCAGGGTCTTGTCGGCGCGGCCATCCTGCGGCGGCTGCAGCAGGATGGCCGGGTGCGCCTGGCCCCACCGGAGGCCGCCGACGCCGTCCTGGGCGGGAGCCTGACGGCCTATCAGAACGATCCCATCGCCTTCGAACGGGCCGACATCGGCCGCCGGTTCCGCGTCCGAGTCACCCTGGCCCTGCGGCTGGCCGAACGGGGCGGGGACAAGGTACTCCTGAAGGAGGAGATCGTCGGAGAGGCCTTTTACACCGCCGGGGCCGGCGTGGTGGCCACCCGGGCGGCGGAGGAGGATGCCACGGCGCGCGCCGCGCAGGACCTGGCGGCTCGGATCGTGGCGCGGCTCATGGACGGTCTTTAGTCATTGTGAAGGGCGGCGGAGGGGACGGGCCGGCTAGGATGTCGCAGGCTTGGTCAGGCGATTGAGTTGGCGCATCAGGCGGGACTTGTGCCGCGCGGCGGCGTTCTTGTGGAGGATCCTCTTGCTCACGGCGCGGTCGATGACGGGCGTGGCCGCGGCCATCGCCTGCGATGCGGCCTGGCCCTGATTCTCGGTGATGGCGGATCGGACCCGCTTCAGGTTGGACCGGAGCTTGCTCTTGGCAGCCCGATTGGCCGCGCTCCGGCGCGCCGTCCGCCGCAGGTCCTTGATGGAGGATTTGATGATCGGCATGATCCCGGCTCCTTTGCGTAATGAACTGGCGGGAACACCTCCGGAGGCACCTGCGGTGCCCCGGAGGGCGCTCTTCTTGTAGAGGAGTGGGACGGGGATGTCAAGGGGTTTCTCCCGGAACACGTGAAACGTGAAACGTAAAACGTGAAGGCCCAGACCGGCAGCTCCCCATCACGTTTCACGTCTTACGTCTCACGGACAGGCCTCATGCCATTCGACCCGAGCCCTTCATGACCACCGAAGCCGGACACGTGCGGCAGATCGCCTCGGCCGCCGGTGTGGTCAGCGTGGCCACGCTCTTCAGCCGGCTCCTGGGTTTCGTCCGGGACATGGCCATCGCCTGGCTCTTCGGGGCGGGCATGCTGGCCGACGCCTTCTTCGTGGCCTTCCGGATTCCCAGCACCCTCCGCGAACTCCTGGGGGAGGGGGCCCTTTCCGCAGCCTTCATTCCCACCTTCACCCGGACCGCGACCCGGGAGGGCCGGGACGCCGCGTGGGACCTCGCCTCGGCCGTGATGGGCACCCTGGTCGTGGTCCTGGCGGGTGTGACGCTCCTGGGGGTCCTGCTGGCACCGGCGATCGTCCGGCTCCTGGCGCCCGGCTTCGCGGAGGTCCCCGGCAAACTCGAGCTCACCATCCAGCTCCTCCGGGTGATGTTCCCGTATATCTTCCTGGTTGGCCTGGCCGCCCTCTTCATGGCGATCTTGAACTCGCTGGGCCACTTCCTGGCGCCGGCCCTCTCCCCGACGATGTTGAATATCGCCATGATCGCCGCCGCCCTGCTGGTCACCCCCGGCGCCCGCAATCCCGTTCTCCCCCTGGGCATCGCGGTCCTGGTGGGGGGCGCCGGCCAGTTGCTGATCCAGGTGCCGGCCGCGATGGCCCGCGGGTGGCGACCGAGGCTCCGGGTCGCTTTCAGGGACCCACGCGTCTGGCAGATCGCCCGCCTGATGGCGCCCGGGGTGGCGGGGCTGGCCATCACGCAGATCAACGTCTTCGTGGGGACGCTCTTGGCGTCGTTCCTGGCCCAGGGCAGCGTGGCGGCCCTGACGTACGCGTTCCGCCTGGTGCAGTTTCCCATCGGCGTGATCGGGGTCGCCATCGCCACGGGGGCGCTGCCGGTCATGGCCGCCTCCATAGCCAAGGACGCGGTCGGGGACATGAAGGGAGCCCTGCAGGGCAGCCTGCGCCTGGCCTTCTTCCTGACCCTGCCGGCCATCGTGGGGTTGATCGTGTTCCGGGTGCCCATCCTGCACGTCCTCTTCGAGCGGGGCGCCTTCACCCGGCCGGTCACGCTGCTCACCGCCGAGATCCTGGTGGGCTACGCGCTGGGGCTCACCTTTTACATCGGCAACCGGATCCTGGCTCCGGCCTTCTTCGCGATGCACGACACCCGGACCCCGGTCACGACAGGAATGCTGGCGGTGGCGGTGAACATCGTCGCCAGCGTCCTGCTCATGGGACGGTTCGGGGCCACGGGCCTCGCCCTGGCGACGGCCCTGGCGTCCGCCAGCAACTTCCTTTTCCTGTTCATGCGCCTGCGGGGCCGCATCGGCCTCTTGGGAGGCCGCCGGCTGCTCCTGGCGGCGGCCAGGGTGGCCGTGGCGTGCCTGCCCATGGCGGTGTGGGGGATTCTTTCGCAGGGGTGGTGGGACGTCCTGGCCGTCCCCCGGGTGCTCCCGAAGGCCGCCCTCCTCCTCGGCGAAATGGCCGTGGCGGCGGCGCTCTTCGCTGGCACGGCTGCGGCCTTGCGCTGCGAGGAAGTGGGCTGGGCCCTGGCGGCGATCCGGGGACGGGGGAAACGGACGGTAGGCAGCGCGCCGAACTTTTAGTGGCCGTCTGAATGCCCGCGGGCTCTCCTGCTTGCCCTTCACACCCACATTGTGGCACGGTCCCCACGCGATGCACCTCATTACCAACATCAGAAGATAACGTTCACCCGCCCTCCCGAGTCACAGCCAGGGCCTGCATGAACGTTTCAGCCCCGTAGGCGTCCAGCCTGACCGTCTTCCTGCCGATCAGGTGGTCCAGGGAACCCCGCACTTCCTCGAAGAAGGCCTAACCCGGCTTGTCTTCGTGCGGGATCTCGGGGCCGTCAATGCCGAGGAGGCGG
>Ga0156237_1175_pt1 | contig 23654 bp, 30 predicted proteins | sample RifCSPlowO2_12_FD_107884 | JGI IMG/M metagenome (GOLD analysis project Ga0156237, IMG submission 107884) | candidate division NC10 bacterium RIFCSPLOWO2_12_FULL_66_18
CCCCCCCTTTGCCAAAGGGGGGCGGAGGGGGGATTTCGATAAAGGGGGGATAACAGGAGAAAGACTTCTAAGTTAGCGCATATGCCCCGCTGGGGAGAGAGAGGTGAGCGAGATGAAAAGGCGTGCTGGTCTCATTGCAGTGCTTTTCCTGGGCGTGGGGCTCCTAGCCGGATGTCCGAAGCAGCCGGAGATTGGTCAGGCCGGCCCCGCGGTCGTCGGGCCGCAAGCCGGTGTGCCCGCGTCCCCACCCGGCGCCGCTCCCGTCCCACCCGCAGGAGATATCCCGGTGACCCGACCGGTACCACCGGCGGAAGTGCCGGTCTCCCCGGTGCCACCTGCGGCTCCCGTGGCCCCGGCCGCACCGGCGGCAGTGCCCCTGAAGGACATCTTCTTCGACTTCGACGAGTCCATCATTCGGGACGACCAGAAAGCGACCCTGAACGAGAACACCGCCTGGCTCAGGGCCAATTCAACCGTGAAGATTACCATCGAGGGGCATGCGGACGAGCGGGGGACCAGCGAGTACAACCTTGCCTTGGGCGAACGGCGGGCCAAGGCAACCAAGGATTACCTTGTCGCCGCTGGCATTCACCCGACACGGATCGTCACGATCAGCTATGGCGAGGAGCGTCCCTTCGTTTTCGGCCATGACGAGAGCGCCTGGAGGTGGAACCGCCGGGCGCACTTCGTGATCACGTCCCGATGACGACCTTCGCCACCCCTATGGAGACGGGAACGCAGAACCGAAGGCTGGCGGCTGAGCCGGGCGGCGTCTGCCTGGGGGATGGGCGGGTCCGCTTTCGCGTTTGGGCCCCCCACTGTCGCCGGGTCGCGGTCGAGATCGTCCACCCGGAGCGCGCGAGCCGGGAGCTACGACCGACCCCCGGCGGCTACTTCGTCGGCACGACACGGGGCGAGGCCGGTGTCCGGTACTTCTACATGCTTGACGGGGAGCGGCGGCGGCCCGATCCCTCCTCGCGGGCACTCCCCGAAGGCGTGCACGGACCCTCGGAAGTGCTGGACACCGGCGCCTTCGCCTGGACCGATACAGGGTGGCGTGGCATGCCCCTTCGGGACATGGTCATCTACGAGATTCACGTGGGAACATTCACCCCGGAGGGGACCTTCGAGGCGGTGATCCCTCGCCTGGAGCGGCTGAAGGAGCTGGGGGTGACCGCCATCGAGCTGATGCCGGTGGCGAGCTTCCCGGGATCCCGCAACTGGGGCTACGACGGGGTGGGACTCTTCGCACCCCAGCGGACCTACGGCGGGCCGCTCGGCTTGCAACGGCTGGTGGATGCCTGCCACGCCCGCGGCCTGGCGGTGGTGCTGGATGTGGTCTACAACCACCTGGGTCCGGAGGGAAACTACCTGGCGGAGTTCGGCCCCTACTTTACCCGCCGGTACAAGACCCCCTGGGGACAGGCCATCAATTACGACGGGGAGAATGCGAGGGGCGTTCGGGACTTCATCATCGCCAATGCCCTGTACTGGCTGCGGGAATACCACATCGACGGACTGCGGCTGGACGCCATTCACGGCATCTTCGATGCGAGTTCGGTGCACATCCTGCAGGAGCTGAACGATGCCGTGCAGCGGCTGGCCCGTCGTCTCGGCCGCATCGTCCCGGTGGTAGCCGAGAGTGACCTCAACGACCGCCGGGTCATTGATCCGGTGCGGAAGGGCGGCCACGGGGTGGCGGGACAGTGGAACGATGATTTCCACCACTGCGTCCACACGCTCCTCACCGGAGAGCGAAACGGATACTACGCGGATTTCGGATCCCTGAAGCAACTGGCCAAGGCCTACACCGACGGCTTCGTCTACGATGGACAGTACTCCTCGTTCCGGGGGCGCGCCCACGGAACCCCCACCAGGGATGTCCCGCCTGACCGGTTCGTCGTCTGCGCCCAGAACCACGACCAGGTGGGCAACCGCTCCCGGGGAGAGCGCCTGGTCTCGCTGGTGGACTTCGATGGGCTCAAACTGGCCGCCACGGCCGTTTTGCTGTCCCCATACGTTCCTCTCCTTTTCATGGGGGAGGAGTACGGAGAGCGTGCGCCGTTTCTCTTCTTCACTGACTTCGGTGATCCCACTCTGCGGGAGGCGGTCAGCCGGGGGCGGCGAGAAGAGTTCGCCGCCTTCGGATGGACGGGAGAGGTGCCCGACCCCCAGGATCCCGCGAGCTTCACCCGCTCGAAACTGAATTGGAACCTGCACACCGAGTACCCACATCGCTGGCTCCTGGAGTACTACCGTACCCTGCTCACCCTGCGACGGCAGTACCCGGTCTTGGGCGTGGCCCGGAAGCGGCGGGTCCAGGCACGGAACCTGGATGACCACACGCTAGCCGTCTTCCGGAGGAGCCAGGATGGAACGGCTGCATTCGGTGTGCTCCACTTTGCGGCCGAGGGCCGCGTGGTCCGCCTCCGGGTTCCCCCAGGTCCCTGGCGCCGCCTGGTGGATACTTCCGAGGCGCGGTTCGGCGGCCTCGGGGCGACGAGTCCGGCCCTGCTGCCGGCGCTCCGCGGCGGGTGGGCCGAGATAGGGCTAGCCGACCATGGGGCCGTGGTCTACCTTCGTGAGGCCACTGCGGCCGCGACTGTGAAACAGTCAACGCCGGAGATCCTCACCAGCGAATCAGCAGCACGGAGCGCCGCGTGACCACGTCCAGCCAGCAAAATGAGGAGGTGCGCAAAATGATGAACCGTTTCATCCCGATGGGAGTGGTCGTCCTGAGTGTGGGACTCTTGGCCGGATGTCCCAAGGCGCCGGAGGTCGGCCAGACACCCCCTGCGGCCATCGCCGCACAGGCTCCCACGCCCGCGACCCCGCCCAGCGCGCGTCCGACCCCACCCCCGGGGGATATCCAGGTCACTCGCCCGGCGCCTCCGGTGGAGGTTCCCGTCAGCCCTGCCCCGCCCACGGGGCCGGCCCTCCCCACACGGCCCAGCGGGCCCGTCATGCCGGCTACCGCGCCCCTGAAGGACATCTTCTTCGGCTTCGACAGCGCCACCCTCCGGGACGATCAGAAAGCGGCCCTGAACGTCAACGTAACCTGGCTGAAGGCCAATCCGGTGGCGAAGATCACCATCGAGGGGCATGCCGACGAGCGCGGGACCAACGAATATAACCTTGGCCTGGGCGACCGGCGAGCCAAGGCGACCAGGGACTACCTGGTGACCGCTGGCATAGACGCCACGCGGATCGTCACCATCAGCTACGGCGAGGAGCGCCCGTTCGTCCTCGGCCACGACGAGAGCGCCTGGCAATGGAACCGCAGGGTGCACTTCGCGATCCCATCCCGATAAGAAGCTCTGGGGGATTTCGACGACGGAAGGGAGGGTAACGTCATGCGTAGGAAGCTGTGGATGGGACTGATAGCGGCGGGAGCACTGTTCTCATTGTCGGCCTGTTCGGCGAGCACACAGGCCGCCCTGGAAGAGACGCGCAAGAACGGGGCCCACTTCGCCACCTGGTACCACATGGGATACTCCTTGTGGCGCGCGACGCCCAAGGAGACCACCAAGCAGGACATTGCGGCGGCGCAGAAAGAGAAGTGGTGGGGCGAGGTCATCCTCGTGGAGCCGATTCAATAGTCGGCCGGCTTTCTGACCCGAACGCCATTCCGGGGAAGACCCGCTCCGGATTTGTCGCTGGATCCGTCGGGTCATCCGGGGTGCGGATGTCCCGCCGCGACGACACGATCCATTCGCTCACGGAGGTGTGCCATGAAATGGAGGGTTTTCTGGTTGATGGTCTTCGGGTGGGCCCTGTTCCTGGCCGGGCTGCCGCCTGCACCGGCATCGGCCGGCGAGGCGGAGAAGAAGGCGGACGCCCCCGCGGAGACCAAGGCGGCGCCGGAAAAGCCGGCCGCGGCCGAGGAGCCGGCAGGGCTGGTGGGCACCGTCATTGCCGTCGTGCCGGCGAGCCGGACGCTGGTGGTGGATGTCCCCCTGGGGAAAGAGGTGCTCCGGGTCGGCGCTGAGGTGACGGACAAGACCAAGCTCACGGCCGCCGGGAAAGCCGTGTCCCTTGATCGGCTGAAGCCCGGGGATCGGGTTCGCATCGAGTTCCGCCGGGTCGCCACCGGGGATGAAGCGATCTCGGTGGAAGTGCTGCGCAGCGCAAAGAGCTAATCAACTGAAGCTTTCTTGCCTTCCATGCCCCGGCGCGAAGGGGGAACCAGGAGGGTATTGGATGGAAGCGCCAGGCACGTCGTTGATGAATTTGAACGCCGTGACCGAACATGAACTCACCCAGCTCCCCCGGATCGGTGCGGACAAGGCCCGAAGGATCGTGGGCTACCGGGCCATCCGGAAGGGGTTCCGCGACTGGGCCGACTTCGCCCGAATCCCCGGGATGACCGAGGATGACGTGGAGGCGATCCGTTCCCGGGCCTGGATCGGGCCACCGATCGAGGACGTCCGATCCGGGACGACCCGTCGACGACCGGCGCGCGGTCCCGCCACGGTGCGACGGCCCAGACGGATGATCTCGTGAATTGAGATCCGGGGGACGGACTGTGTGACCAGGGTCCCGATCTCCCGACGCCCGCGCAAGGAGGATCGAGGCGGCAGGAGCCCTCGTCCACGTGGGGATCCTTCTGGGATCCGGGGCGAAGGAGGACCGCTTGGCGATGGCGAGGCTGAACAAGGGGAGGCCATGGCAGGAGAGCGGCGTGGAAGGGGCCTGGCGGCCCTGGCGCTGGTGATATCGCTGGTGGCGCTGGGAATCTCGATCCTGGCCTATCGGGAGGTCGGGGGGAACGTGGCATGGAAAGACCATCTCCAGGCGCTGCAGAGCACCCTGGAGGCGGCCCAGAAGGAGACAGCCGACGCGCTCGCGCGGATCGAGCGTGCCGTGCGGGGGCCCGAGGGGTCGGGGAACGTGCCCGCCGACTCGAAGCGGTGAGGGGCCCGGCATGGACCGAGCGGGGCAGAGGCACGAGAAACATGATTGTTTGAGAGGTGGTGGCCGGTGGCGTGGCGGGCACCGCGGGGATTCTGGGCCTATCTGGTTCTCCAGGTTCCGGATATCCTGCTGGCGGGCTTGATCCTCCTCCTGATTCACTGGTGGATGGCCCTGTCGCTCGGGTGGATCCTGGGCCTGTTCGCCCTGTGGGTGGTGAAGGATTTCGCCATGTACTTCTTGCTGCGAAGCGTCTTCACGCCCCCGCGGACCGGGCCCGAGACCCTCGTGGGGGCCCGAGCGGTCTCCAGGGAACTCTTGGCCCCGACGGGCCATGTCCTGCTGTTCGGCGAAACCTGGCGGGCGGAGAGCCTGCAGCCGCACAAAGTCATCGCGCCCGGAACGCCCGTCATCGTGCGGGCCATTCGCGGCCTCACCCTGCTCGTCGAGGGAGAACACGCCAACCAGCCGAAGGATGCCCAACGGGACCTGCCATGAGAGTCGAATGGGGCAGCCTGGTGTGGCTCCTCGTGGGACTGCTGATGGCACCGGGGGCGCCGGCGGCGGCCGGGAGCCAGACCCTCACCCTCACGATGCGCCTGGCCGAGGGGGAGTGGCGGGTGATCCGGCAGGAGGTCCTGCCTCCCTTCGAGCAGGCCTGCGGGTGTCGGGTGCGGGCCATTGACGTGCCGCCCGAGGCACTGGCCCAGCGCCTGAAGGCGATGCGGGCGGCCGGACGGGCGGAGGTTGATCTGTTCGCGCAAGATAACATGCGGCTGCAGGAGCTGGTGGAGGCCGGCCTGGTGCAGCCGCTCGACGAGGTGGAGGTCCGGATGGACCCGGCCGTGTTGCCCACGTTGGCGGCCGCGGGGGTGATGGGCGGGCGGCGCTATTTCCTCCCGTTCCGGCCCAATGTTCAGATCGTCTATTACAACGCGAAGAAGTTCGACGCCCACGGCCTCGCCCCGCCCCGGACCTGGGAGGAGCTGCTGCGCGTCGCGAAGGTGTTCAAGGACACGGAGGGGGTCGGGCGGGTCCTGTTCCAGGCGGTGGGGGGGGCGCCCACCACGACCCAACTGTACGAGTGGATCGTCTCCGCCGGGGGCGACCCCTTCGACTTCGCCCATCCCGGCACGGTGGCGACGTTCCGGTTCCTGCAGAAGCTGGCGCCGTATCTCTCCCCGGATTCCCGCCGGGCCAAGTGGGATACCACCAACGACGCCCTGGCCCAGGAGTCGGCCTACCTGGCCCAGAACTGGCCGTTCGGCATCCCCCTGCTGATCCGGGACTACGGCAAGCGCGAAATCCGGACCTACAGCGGCTGGGCGGGCCCGGTCCGCGAGGCCCACGTCATCGGCGGCGACGTCCTGGGGATTCCCGTCGGCGCGCCCCACCGGGACCTGGCCCTGCTTCTCACCCGTCACCTGCAGTCCCGAGGGGTCCAGGAGATCCTGGCGTCCCGCCTGGGCTGGCCCACGATCCGAGCCGACGCGACGGCCGCGGTCGAACCCTGGCTCCGACCGCACGTCGCCGCCGTGCAGGAGGCGATGCGGCACGGCGTCTTCCGGGCGAACGTTCCCTACTGGGCGGAGTACGAGCGGATCGCATCCGAGGCCGTGGAGCGGATCCTCTGGCGGAACGAGGCGGCCGACGCGGTCCTCCCGCCCTTGGCGGAGCGGCTGGCCGCGCTCCGGAGAGACCGCCGGTGAGGCCGCGGGAACTCGTCGGCCTCCTGCCCCTCGCCCTGTACCTGGCGGGCTTCACGGTGGTGCCGGTGGCCTCCACGCTGGCGCTCAGCGTCTCGGCGCCCGGGGGCGGGATCACCCTGGACCATTTCCGGCGGATCGCGGGCCATTACCAGTTCGGCGAGGCGGTGGTGAACACTGTGGCCGTCGCCGGGATCGGTCTCGCGTTGGAGCTGCTCCTGGGGCTTGCCGCCGCGCTGGCCCTGATCGGCCGGCCGGCGGGGCGAAAGATCTTCCAGGTCCTCCTGCTGGTGCCGCTGGGGGTCCCCACCATCGTGGCCGCGGCGGTGATGCGGACCGTCTTCGGGACGGTCGGCTACCTGAACGAGATCCTGCTCCGCCTGGGGGCGATCCGAACGCCGGTGGACTGGGTGGGGACCCGGGGACTGGCCCTGTTCACGGTGGCCGTCGCCGACGCGTGGAAGGTGACGCCGCTCGTCATGCTGATCCTGCTGGCCGGGCTCCAGGCCATCCCCGGCGAGCTGTACGAGGCGGCCCGGACCGACGGGGCCTCACGCTGGCAGCAGTTCGCCGCCATCACGCTGCCGCTGCTCAAGCCGGCACTGACCATGGCCCTGATCGTGCGCGGCGTGGATGCCTTCCGGATCTTCGCCCTGCCCCTGGCGCTGACCGGCCGGGGCCTCCCGGTCCTGTCCACCTACGCCTACGTGGAGTACCTGGAGTACGGCAACCCCCACACATCGGCGGCCAGCAGCGCGATCTTGCTGATTATGATCCTGCTGGCCGTCGGAACGTACCTCAAGCTGGCCGGGCCTGAGGAGGTTCTCCGGTGAGAGCGCCGACCTCCTCCATGCTCGCCCTGCTCGCCTTCTGGGCAGTGGGGCCCCTGTACCTCATGCTGAAGGTCTCGGTGAGCCCGCCGGGAGAGGTCATGACGGCCCGCCCGACCCTCCTCCCGCACGGCCTCACCCTGGAGCATTGGCGGAGGCTGCTGGAAGCGGGCCAGGTCCTGCCCCCGCTGGGGAAGAGCCTGCTGACGGCCGGCCTGGTGGCGGCGGCAGCGCTGCTCCTGGCCGCCCCGGCCGCCTACAACCTGGCCCGTCTGCCGTCGCGCTGGCGGTACGGCATCCTGCTCGGCCTGTTCCTGGTCCGGATGCTGCCGGAGGTGAGCATCGCCCTCCCGGTGGCGGTCGTCTTCCTGCGCTGGGGGCTGATGGACAGCGTCACCGGCCTGGTCCTGGCCCATCTCACCCTGGTCCTGCCGGTGGTCGCCTGGGTGCTGACGACGACGTTTCTGGCGATCCCCCGCGAGGTGGAAGAGGCGGCCGCCCTGGACGGCTGCTCCGCGTGGCAGACGCTCTGGCGCGTGACGCTTCGCCTGGCCGTGCCGGGCCTGGCCGTCGCCGGCTTGTTGGCCTGGCTTTTCTCCTGGGAGGAATTCCTCCTGGCCACCTATCTGACCCTGGGGGCCAAGACCATGCCGCTCCAGGTCTACTACTACCTGTACCAGGGGAACTGGTTCCTGACGGCGGCTGCCGCCACGCTCATGACGGCGCCGGTGCTGCTCCTGACCGGGTTGCTCCAGCGCCACTTGCGCGCCACCTCGCTCGCCGGGGCGGTGCGCTGATCCTCCGCCGATGACGCGACTCGGTCCTCGACTCTTCCTGCTGCTGACCGTGGCCATCGTGGGGATCACCGTGGCCTACGATATCCTTCGCCTTCAGCGAGAGCGACAGGCCGTCATCGCGCAGCTCGAACGCGAGGCTACCCTGGTGGCCCGGGCAGTCGAGGGCCCCCTCCAGTTCTGGTTGCGGACGGGAAACCGGGCTGAGCTGGAGCGTCTGTTGGGCGACATCCGGGACGCCAAGGGGGCCACCTGTGTCGGGATCTACGATCCCGGTGGGACGCTGAATCTGGCCTCCGCGGCGGAACCGGAGGACGCCGCGACCCCCGCCGGCTGCCCCGAGACCCTCGAGGCCATGACCGTTGCCGAAGACATCTTGAGCCGCTGGAGCCCCCTCGGCACCTTTCACATCCTGGCTCCCCTCACCCGCGAGGGGTCCCGGGTCGCCACCCTGAAGCTGGTCTTGCCCTCCACCCTGATCACGGACCCCATCCGGCGTCAGCGGGACGTGGTCCTGGTGGAGCGCGGGCTGGTCCTGGCCGCCATTGGGCTCACCCTGTGGCTGGCCATCTCGCTGGGCGTGAGCCGGCCCATCCGCCGCCTCATGGGCGGGGTTGAGGAGATCGCCCGGGGAAACCTGGAGGCCAGGATTGACGTGAAGGGCCGGACCGAGATCGGGGACCTGGCGCTGGCATTCAACCGGATGGCCGAGAGCCTGCGGGAGGCCCAGCGCCAGAGCCAGGCGGAAGAGGACCGGCGGCTCGCCTTGGAACGCCAGCTCCGCCACGCGGACAAGCTGGCGGTGATCGGCAAGCTGGCCAGCGAGCTGGCCCACGAGGTGGGCACCCCGTTGAACGTGATCTCGGGACGGGCGCGCCTGCTGCGGCGCGAGTTCGCCGACGGCGACCCCCGGACGGAGAACCTGGACGTCATCCGGAACCAGGTGGACCGGATCAGCCGGGTCATCCGGCGGTTTCTCGAACTCGCCCGGTCGCCCAAGATGGAGAAGGAGCGGGTGGATCTTCCCGCCATCGTCCGGGAGGTGGCGGCCTTCGTCGCCCCCGAGCTGCGCAAGCGGCAGGCCCGCCTCCTCCTCTCGTTGCCGGCCGCCCTGCCCCCCGTCACGGCCGATCCCGACGGGCTGTCCCAGGTCCTGCTGAACCTGATCATGAACGCCATGACGGCGGTGGCGGCCGGCGGCCGGATCGAGGTGACCATGGCTCCGGTCGAGCGGTCCGCCCCCGCCGGGGAGGGTTCACCGGTGCCGGGCATCGAGATCCGCGTGAGCGACACTGGCCACGGCATCCACCCCGCCATCCTCCCCCAGGTCTTTGAGCCGTTCTTTACGACCAAACCGGGGGAGGGGACCGGCCTCGGGCTGAGCATCTGCCGGGACATCATCAGGGATCACGGGGGCGAGATCACGGCCGACAGCCGCCCCGGCGAGGGCACCACGGTCCGCATCTGGCTGCCGGCCACGGCCCACGAGGCACCGCATGAGCCCGCCACGCATCCTGATCGTTGACGACGACGCCGACATGGTGAGCCTGGTCCGCGAGGAGCTGGGACACCACGGCTTCGAGGTCCTCCCGGCCCGCTCCGGGACGGAGGGCCTCCAGGTCCTGCGCGATCAACCCGTGGACGTGGTCGTCACGGACCTGCGCATGCAGGACAACGACGGGATGGAGATCCTGCGGGCGACCTCGGATATCCAGCCGGAGGCCAAGGTCATCATGATCACGGCCTTCGGGAGCATCGCCTCGGCCATCGGGGCGATGCGAGCGGGGGCCTTCGATTACCTGTCGAAGCCCTTCGAGATCGAGGAACTGGCCCTGGCGGTGCAGAAGGCCATGGAGGACACGCGGCTCCGGCGGGAGAACGTGCTCCTCCGGGGCGAGGTCGAGCGGCGCTACCAGTTCGGCAACCTGATCGGCGCCAGCCGGGTCATGGGGGTGGTCTTCGACCTGATCAGGCGGGTCGCCGGGAGCGACATCAACGTCCTCATCACCGGGGAGAGCGGGACCGGCAAGGAGTTGGTCGCCAAGGCCATCCACTACAACAGTGAGAGGCGGCGGGCGCGATTCGTCCCCATCAACTGCGCCGGGATCCCCGAGACCCTGCTGGAGAGCGAACTGTTCGGATACGTGCGGGGGGCCTTCACGGGGGCGACCACCTCCCGCAAGGGCCTGATCGAGGAGGCCCACGGGGGCACCCTCTTCCTCGATGAGATCGCCGAGATGCCCATGCTGCTCCAGGCGAAGCTCCTACGGGTGCTCGAGGACAAGGAGGTCCGGCCCCTGGGCAGCAACCGCGGCGCGGTGATCGACTTCCGGGTCATCGCGGCCAGCAACCGGGATCCGCGCGCCCAGGTGACGGCCGGCGCCTTCCGGGAGGACCTGTTCTTCCGCCTGAACGTGGCCAGCTTCCATCTCCCGCCCCTGCGCAAACGGGGCGAGGACCTCCGCCTCCTGGTCCGGCACTTCATCGGGAAGCACGCGACGGCCCAGGGCCGGCCCGTCACCGGCATCAGCCGCGAGGCGCTGGCCCTGCTGGAGGCCTACCCCTGGCCGGGAAACGTGCGGGAACTGGAGAACGCCATCGAGCGGGCCGTCGCCTTCGCCGAGTCCGAAACGATCCAGCCAAACGACCTGCCGGGCTTCCTGCACGAAGGACGGGGGAACATCGTGGACGTCGGGGTGGCTCGCGCCATGACGCTGAAAGACCTCCAGGAGCAGTACATCGCCCGGATCCTGGAAGAGACGGGAGGAGACCGCGACAAGGCGGCCCGCATCCTGGGCGTCCACCCCCGGACGTTGCGCCGGCGGGACCAGCGGATGGAAAGGGCAAGGCAAAGCGGGGGAACGCAGACCCCCTTCCCGGGAGATCCCACCGTGACTGCCCGTCCAGGGGACGGACAGTCTGTCCCCAGCCCGACTTCCTCCAACCCCTGAAGAAACCGGTCGCCAACGAAATCCCGGCCTGGACCGCGGACAGCGGGTCCATAGTCCCGGGGGTCCCTGCCTCCGGCCTGCCCCCCTCGAATGCCAGGAACTCCGCGGCGTCCCGGGGATTCCAGCTCTCGCGGGCGAGACGTTCGCGGTGGCATGGCCCTTGCCCCTCCCCGGCGGTGAGGCGTGAGCGCACCCACACGAACGGGGGTACGGCAGTGGAACCGGCCGACATGCTCTCGGGCGAGGAATCGGTTGGGACACGGAGGGGCGGATGGGGACGGCAACCCGAACGATTGCACGCGTCGAGGGATCCGCGGTGAAGGATGGGGAGGGCGCGGGTCGAATCCTGATCGTGGAGGATGACCCGGAGATGCGCCGCCTCCTGGCGGAGTTCCTCCGGGGTGAGGGGTTCCTGGTGGACCAGGCCGCAGACGGGGCCGAGGCCCTGCGGCGTGTCCGCCAGGGGTCGTTCGGGAGCGTGGTCCTGGACAAGAACCTGCCCGATGGAAGCGGCCTCGAGATCCTGCGCCGCCTCCGGGTTCTGATCCCCGACACCCCGGTCATCCTGATCACGGCCTTTGGCGATGCGCGGACCCACGAAGAGGCCTTCACCGGGGGCGCCTATGACCTCCTGCTGAAGCCCTTCAACCTGGACGATCTCCTCGACGTCCTGCGGAAGGCCGAGGACTACGCCAAAAAGGGTCGGCCGGGTGCGTGAACGACTTCCCCGGCCGGCGGCGGACGCCGGCCGGGATGCAGGCATGAGGAGAAAGGGGTAGGAGATGACTAGAGGGGCCCTGTGGGGAGTGATCCTGGCCGGCGGGGAGGGGAGGCGACTGCGGCCCTTCCTTCGGGACGTCCACGGGACCGACCGGCCCAAGCAGTTCTGCGCCATCATCGGAACCCGCAGCATGCTTCGCCACACCGTGGATCGGGCCCGGTGGCTGATCCCGGAGGAGCGCACGATCACCGTCGTCACAGCCGGCTACCGCCCGTTCGTGGCGGGGGACCTGGTGGCCGAGCCTCCCCGCATCCTGCTGGAGCAGCCCTGCAACCGGGACACCGCGCCCGGCATCCTGCTGCCGCTCCTGGTCATCCTTCAGCGCGATCCGGAGGCCCGGGTGGTCCTGTTTCCGTCGGATCACTTCATCCTGGAGGAAGGCCGCTTCATGACCCACGTGGCCGAGGCGGCCGCCGCAATCGGCCGCGTCCCCGATCGCGTGGCGCTGCTGGGAATCGTGCCGGACCGCTCGGCCCCTGGATACGGCTGGATCGAGGCGGGCGTTCCCCTGGGCAGCTCGCCCCTCTTGGAGGTGCGCCGCTTCTGGGAAAAGCCGGACCGGGGGACGGCCCGGCGGCTTTTCACCCGGGGATGCCTGCTCAATACCTTCGTCCTGGTGGCGTCCGCGCGCCTGCTCTGGGACGTTACCCGGCGGCGCCTGCCGGACCTGGCCGGCCAGTTCGAGCGGATGGTCGAGGCCTGGGATGGCCCCGATCGGGAGGCGGTCCTTGAGGCGGAGTACGCGGCCATGCGGCCGGCGAACTTCTCCCGCGAGGTCCTGGAACACGAGGCGGGACGCCTTGCCGTCTTGCCGGTCCGGGGCGTCCTCTGGAGCGATTGGGGGGAGCCGGCCCGGGTCGTCGAGACGGTCCGGCGGATCGGCGCCACCCCCTGGTGGGTGTTGGCCGCGGACCGCGGCGAAGGCCACCGGGATGCGTGGGGATATGCGTAAGAGACCCGCCGGACGGAGGCGATGCGCTCGCCGATGCGCGGTCGCGGCGGGGATCGTTCTGGCGGTCGCGGCGATCGCCGTCGCCTCTCCGCTGTCGAGTGGCGGTGAATCCGGCCTGTGGACCTTCAGCGAGGATCCGGTGGGCGAGCCGCCGCGCGGCTGGGAGGCGCTGAGTGGGAGGTGGGCGGTCCAACTCGACGAGGACGGGCGGAATCGCGTCCTGGTCCAGACGGGACCGCCCCTGCCCGGATTCGACCTGCCGGCCATCCTGGCCCCGACGCCGCTGGTCCGCGACCTGCGCGCCGCGGTGAAGGTCAAGCCGGCCGGGACCGGCGCCTTCGAGACGATGGGGCTGATCCTGCGCTGGCGAGATCCCGGGACGATGACCATCGTCCGCGTGGAAGGCACCCCCGGCCGGATCTGGCTGGACCGGGTGCAGGACGGCCAGCGCAGCCTGCGGGCGGGCAATATCACCCCGGTCCACGGCAACCGGTGGAATATCCTTCGCGTGACCGCGCAGGGGGACTGGCTGAACCTGTTCCTCAACGGGCAATTCCTCGGAGGCGTACGCGAGGATGATCCCGTCCCGGGCCGGGTGGGCCTGATGGCAGGACCGGGGGCGCGGGTGCTCCTCGACGATTTCTTGATGGAGCCACCCGCCACCGGAGCGGCTCCGGGCTGATGCCCTTCACGGGTCCGGAAGGGAGGGCGGCCATGCAGCTCCTGCTCCTGACGACGTTCCATGCGCTGGTGTTTGGCGAAATCCTCGTCGGACAACTCGGGTAATGCAATGCCACTGCACGGAAGGCATGAGGATGGAAGCAGCACAGCAGCCGGAACGCCAGGTCCGGGGGAGCATCCTGCTGATCCCGTCGGAGCTGTTCATGGCCGCGGAGCAGGAGGCGGAGCGTCAGGGCCTGAGTCTGGAGGCCTATATCCTGAGCCTCCTGGAATGCCAGATCAGGCAGGCCAGGGAGGAGGGGACTGGCCGGCGTGGATGAAGCGATCCCTGCTTGAGGTGACGGGTGTGTGGGGATTGCTGGCAGGTTGGAATCACTCAGCCGGCAACCGTCCGTCGGTCCCCGGATGGGCGTTACGCCTGCGAGGAGGCGATGATGTGGCACTTCCTGTCCGTGATCTCTACGACCCTGCGCGCGCGGAGTCCCCGGTGCCCGCATTGCGGCGCGCGGCAGGTGGCGGCAAAGCGGGACGCCCTGGGCCAGGTCGTCTGCCATCGGTGCAAGCGGACCTTCACCCCTCAGGCACCCCCGCGCGACGTGGGCTCGCGGTGAGTCCCCTGGATGGAGGAACAACCGGCTAGGCCCGCTTCGTCGCGGGCCGTGGAGACCGATCATGGATCGCCGAGGGAACCGGATACCGTCCAAATGGTCGCTGGCAACGCGGATCCTGGCGGAGCGCCGCGCAATCCTGGCGCGCCTGGCCGTGTTGGATCGAAGGCGTGCCGCCCGGACCCGGGAGTGGCCCGTCGGCGACAACACGCCCACGCCGGAGGTCATGGAGGCGGTGCAGGAATCCCTGGCCAAGGAGATCGAGCTGGCCTCTCGCGAGGCCCTGGTGGCGCGCCTCAAGAGCCTGACGCGGGCCGAAGAGAAGATCCGCCGGGGGACCTACGGCCGGTGCGACATGTGCGGGCAGCCGATCCCGCCGGCCCGGCTTCGCGCGGTCCCCGAGGCTGTCCTGTGTGTCGCGTGCGCGAACCGAGTCCCGGCACAACCGAGCATCGCCGGAACGCAGCGGCGGTCCCGAGCGTGAGGGCATGCCGCGGGCACGCACCCCGGCGGCCTGGGGGGACGATCTCCGTGGTGGGCTACTTCGGCGAGGGGGACTACGTCAAGATTCCTCGGCGGGAGTGGGGCGTGGGGATGAGCGACAAGATCATCCGTTCACGCGTGGAGGTGCGCCATGAAAAAGGGATTCCATTGGCTGGCGATCTCTTGGGTGGCCCTGGTCCTGCTGGCCGGTCCGCTCTCTCCGCTCCACGCGGATGAGGCCGAGAAGAGCGAGCCGGCGCCGGCCGCGGGACCGATGCGGTTCGTGGGAACCGTCATCGCCGTCGTTCCGGCGAGCCGGACGGTGGTGGTGGATGTGCCCTGGGACAGGGACTTCCTCCGAATCGGAGCGGAGGTGACGGCCACGACGACGATCACGGCCGAGGGTCAGACCGTTTCCCTGGATCGCCTGCAATCCGGTGACCGGGTCCGCCTCAGCGTCCGCCGAGTGGCCACCGGGAACGAGGCGATCTCCGTGGAGGTGCTACAGGGACCGTAGGGTTGAGCGGCGAGCGGATCGCGATGAGACCGATTTCGCCGGTGAAGGCAGGAGGAGGAAGATGACCTGGCTCATCATCATCTGGCTGATCGTCCTCAGTATCACACTGTTCGTAGTATATGGCAGGGCCGAGGAAGGGCGGGCGCTCCATTGGCGACTGGAGGAGCTGCGCCGCGAGCTCGAGATGGTGAAACGGGATCTTGCGGAGGCACGCAAGAAGATCGAGCGGGGAAGCCTGGCCGCCTGATCGTGGGGCGCACCCTCGAAAAAAGATACGACCTGCGGAAGGCTGCCCTGAAGTTGAGTGTACAATGACCGTCGTGGCCGCGTACGCCTGGGGAGAGCGGGCGGCAAGGAGAAGGCATCATGCGGGAAGAGCGGGGGGCCATGGCCCGCCTGGATGACATCATCAGCGCGCGCCTCCGCCAGGCCTTCGCCCGGGAGAACTTCAAGGACATCATCCGGGAGAAGCGGGCGGCCATCATGGAAGAGGTGACCGCCGCCACCCAGGAGCTGGCGAAGCCCTTCGGCATCCAGGTGGTGGACGTGCGGATCAAGCGGGCCGACCTGCCCCCCGAGGTTCAGGCCAGCGTCTTCGCCCGGATGCAGGCCGAGCGGCAGCGGATCGCCTTGCGCTACCGGGCCGAGGGCGAGGAGAAGGCCCGGGGGATCCGGGCGGGCGCCGACCGGGAGCGGGAGGTCATCCTGGCCCGGGCCTATTCCACCAGCCAGCGCCAGCGGGGCGAAGGGGACGCCCAGGCCACGGCGGTCACGGGCCGGGCCTTCGGCCAGGACGCCGGGTTCTACGCCTTCCTGCGGCGCCTGGAGACCTACGAGCGCATCTTCGCCGACGGGACCACGACGATCCTCATGCGACCCGACTCGGACCTGCTCCGCTACCTGGAGAGCCCGCGGCCGCGGCGGTGACGGGCCCGGGGCCGCTGGCCTCAAGCAGAGGCCGCCGTGACGAGGCAGATCAGACGCCCGAGGCGTCTTGGGAGGAAGACATGACTACACCGGATCCTGGCGTGAGGCAGGCCGTGAATTGGATCGCCGAGCGGATGCGCGAAAACGCGGACGCCAACCGGCTGGCCCTGATCGATGAGGCCAGCCAGCGATTCGGGCTCTCGCCGCTACAGACCGACTTCCTCTACCGCCAATTCCTTTCCCCCGCCCCTCCCCCCGCCCCACCCGGAGGGGTGCCGGAGGCGTAGGATCACACGGGACGCCTTCCTGCCCGCGGCGGTGGCACGCACCTGGTTCCGCAGGAGGGAGGAGTACACCACATGCCTGCGGCCATCGACCGGATCCTGGATCGGGGCAAGTGCCGCATCACCACCAAGCCCATCCAGCAGTGGCGGATCGGGCGGGAGATGAACCGGCGGATCAAGAAGACCTTCGACGCCCGGGGGATCGAGATCCCCTTCCCCCACCAGACCCTCTACTGGGGCGCCGCCAAGGACGGGACCGCCCCGCCCCTGCGGCTCGCCGCGGGGGCCGCCGGCGTGGCTCTCCCGTCCGCGGGGGGCAGCGGGGCTGAGAGGTGAGTGGCCGGTGGGCTGGAGAGCGCCGCGAGGGTTCTGGGCCTCTCTGCTCCTCCAGGTCCCGGAGACCCTGTTGGCGCCGGAGCGCCCATCATCGTCCGCAGTTCACACGGCCTGACCCTGCTCGTCGAGACCGAGGAGTCTCTCACCAGCCACGAGGGCAAGTGGGGCACACCATGAGGGTCGAATGGGGCAGCCTGGTGTGGCTCGATTACGACGCCTTCCTGGACTCGGGGAAGCAGTTCGATTCGTCCGAGGTGAATGGGTCCCTCCGACTTCGCGTCGGGGAGTGGCAGGCATTGCCCGGTCTGGGGGAGAAGCTCCTCGGCCTGCAGGAGGGGGACGAGCGCCTGATCCGCCTCGCGCCCTCGGAGGCGTTCGGGGAATGGGACCTGGAGGCGGTCCTCACGATGCGGGAATCCCGGCTGGCGGGTGAGGTGCCACTGGAAGACGGAATGCTGCTTCAGGTCGAGACCGGCTCCGGCCTGAGCGCGGTCTGCCGGGTCTACCGGATCACCGAGGATCGGGTCGCGCTGGACTTCAATCACCCGCTGGCCGGAGAACCCCTCACCCTCTTCATCCGGGTGCGCAAGGTCGTCCCGCCCAGCCGGAGCAGGCTGGCCGTGGTATACTGAACCCCGAGAGGAGGAAATCGTCATGGGGTCCCGCACATCCGGGTGGGCACGGATGGCAGCGCTGCTCGTCGTGGCGCTGCTGCTGGGATGGGCGGGAGGGGGAAACGTCCGCGGAGCCACGGCTCCCGCGGGCGCCGTGGTGTACGTGGCGCCCATACGCGGGATGATCGACCTCGGCCTCGTCCCCTACGTCCAGCGGGTCCTGGACGAGGCGGCGGGTGCCGGCGCCAAGGCCGTCATCCTGCAGATTGACACCTTCGGCGGCCGGGTGGACGCCGCCGTCCAGATCCGGGACAGCCTCCTGCGATCTCCCCTGCGGACGGTCGCCTTCGTGGACAAGCGGGCCATCTCGGCGGGGGCGCTGATCAGCCTGGCGGCCATGACGATCGCCATGGCCGACGGGGGGACGATCGGCGCGGCGACCCCGGTCATGGCCGGTGCTCCCGGGGCCCTGGCGCAGCCGGTGGCCGAGAAGACCGTCTCGTACATGCGGAAGGAATTCCGGGCCACGGCGGAAAGCCGGGGCCGCCCGCCCCTCCTGGCCGAGGCCATGGTGGATGCGGATGTCGAGATCCCGGAGGTGATCGCGAAGGGGAAGCTCTTGACCCTGACGACAGAGGAGGCGCTGAAGCACAAGGTGGCCGAGCTTCGCGCCGCGGACCTCACAGCGCTCCTGGCCGCGCTGGACCTGACGGGCGCCGAGATCCGGCGGGTCGAGGGGACATGGGCCGAGAACCTGGTCCGGTTCCTGACCCACCCCGTCGTCAGCAGCCTGCTCATGACCGTGGGGCTCCTGGGGATCCTGATCGAGATCCGGACTCCGGGTTTCGGCGTTCCCGGCGCCGTAGGAATCGCCAGTCTCGGCCTGTTTTTCTGGGGCCATTACCTGGTGCGGCTCGCAGGCTGGGAGGTTCTGCTCCTGCTGGCCGTCGGCCTCGCGCTCCTGGGCGTAGAGCTATTCGTCATCCCGGGCTTCGGAATCACCGGCTTCCTGGGGATCGGGGCGGTCATGGGCGGGCTCACCCTGACGCTGGTGGGAAGGGGGGCCACCTATGAGGGGATCATGTGGGCGGCCTTCCGGGTAGTCGGCTCCATCCTTGCGGCCCTGGTGGTGGGTCTCGTGGCGTTCCGCTTCCTCCCCCGCCTGGCGGTGGGTCGCCGCCTGGTCCTGGAGACGGCCATGCCAGCGCGGGAGGGATTCGCCTCCCCACCGGAGACGGATCAGGGCTGGCTTGGCAAGCGGGGCGTGGCCGCCACGACGCTCCGGCCGGCCGGGATCGCCAGGATCGAGGGGGCCAGGGTAGACGTGGTAACGGATGGGGAATACGTGGAAGTGGGTGAACCCGTGGAAGTGATCCGGGTGGATGGGAACCGCATCGTGGTCCGGCGGGCCCCCGGTGCGACCGAAAGGAGCGAGTCATGAGCGTCGAATTCGGTCTCCTGACGATGGTCGGCACGATCCTGCTGGTCGTCGTCATCCTGAGCTTCATCCTGTACTTCATCCCGGTCCAGCTCTGGATTGCGGCCTGGTCCTCCGGCGCGCCGGTGGGCATCTTCACCCTGATCGCCATGCGGCTGCGGCGGGTTCCGCCCGGCATCGTGATTACCTCGCGGATCAGCGCGGTCAAGGCCGGGCTGGACATCGTCCTCAACGACCTGGAGGCGCACTACCTGGCCGGCGGCAACGTCCAGAAGACGGTGAACGCCTTGATCTCCGCCGACAAGGCCGGGATTCTCATGACGTTCAAGCGGGCGGCGGCCATCGATCTGGCGGGCCGGGACGTCCTGGAGGCGGTCAAGATGTCGGTGATTCCCAAGGTGATCCAGACGCCTCGGGTGGCCGCGGTGGCCAAGGACGGGATCCAGCTCATCGCCATCTGCCGGGTCACCGTCCGCACGAACATTGACCGGCTGGTGGGCGGGGCCGGGGAGGAAACGATCATTGCGCGGGTCGGCGAGGGGGTGGTGAGCACTATCGGCTCGGCCGAGACCCACAAACACGTCTTGGAGAACCCGGACCACATCTCCAAGAACGTCCTGAAGAAGGGCCTGGACGCCGGATCGGCGTATGAGATTCTCTCCATCGATATCGCCGACGTGGACGTCGGGGAGAACATCGGGGCCAAGCTGCAGATCGAGCAGGCCAACGCCGACAAGCTGATGGCCCAGGCTCGAGCCGAGGCGCGGCGGGCCATGGCGGTGGCCCAGGAGCAGGAGATGACGGCGCGTGTGGAAGAGATGCGGGCCCGCGTCGTCGAGGCGGAGGCGGAGGTGCCCCGCGCCATGGCCGAGGCCTTCCGCAGCGGCAACCTGGGGATCATGGACTACTACCGCATGAAGAACGTTCAGGCCGACACCGAGATGCGCACCAGCCTCGCCAAGGACGAGGAGAAGCCGGCCTGACAGGCCGGCGCGGGGACAGAGCACATGACGTGGTTGCGAGGCTTCGCCAAGCGATTTGCTGAGGATGCGCGATCCCGATTCTTTCTCGGACTGGCGCTGGCGATCTTGCTGCTGATCTTCAGCGCGGTCCGCTGGGGTTAGGGACGGGGATCCGCGCTGGCAGCCGGTGGAGGCGACAGTGGAAGATGCCCTGAAAGTTCTCGTCCCGTTCCTGTTGATCCTGATGCTGCTGGCGGGTCTGCAGGTCATTGAATACCTGCGGCGACGAGCTCGGCGACGGAAGGGCGATCAGGGGCGGCCAGGAGTTGCGATCGAACGACTGCCGGAGCGGTTCCGTTTTCCCCCCGGGCCGGCGTCGCCGCCATCGCCGGGAACGGCCACGCCCGCACCTCCGCCGAGGCCCCCGGTCTCGGCCTCCGCGCCGCCAGCGGAGCCGACGTCTCCCGCCGCGGCGTCCGCCAGCCGGGAAGGAGTCAGACGTGCGCCGCCGGCGCCCGCAACGGCCCCCATGCCGTCCGGCCCGAGCGCTCGGGTTCGCATCCGCCGCCTGCTCCGCGACCCCGGCGGCCGACGGGCCGCCATCCTGGCCCACGAGATCCTGCGGCCGCCCCCAGGTCTCGAGAGGCGGATCGCCGAGCGGAACGTCCCGGAGCGCATATGAAGGATGTCTCCACCTTGGCCACGGCTTCGAGGCGAACGGCATCCCGGTGGCCCCCGTCGTCCCGGGACATATCCTCGAACAGAGCTTCGTGGTGACCATGATCAGGCCCGGGTAGGACCCCACCCCCTGCTTCACCCGGCCGTTCTGCCAAGTTCCAAGGGCGAGGCCGCCGCGCTCTCGACAACCGAACAACGCTTAGAGGACGCAGGCATGAACGACGAGGCTCCAGGCGCTCACTGGCACGCACTGGACCCGGATGAGGCGCTGAAACGCCTGGACAGTTCGACGGAAGGCTTGACCGGCGAGGAGGCGACCAGACGTCTTCAAGAGACCGGCCTCAACAGCCTGCTGGGATTCTTCCAGGAATGGCGGGCCGAGGGGGGCCTGGCGGCCCTGCGGGAAATGGCGGCCCCGCACGCCCGGGTCCTGCGGGACGGGCGGCCGGCCGAGATCGAAGCCGCCCACGTGGCGCCCGGGGACGCGCTGCTGCTGGAGACCGGCGACCGGGTGGCCGCCGACGCCCGCCTGCTCTCCGGCGACGATCTGCACGTGGACGAGTCGGCCCTGACGGGGGAATCCCAGCCCGTCGCCAAGCAGCCGGAACGGGTGGACGAGGGAACGCCGATGGCCGATCGGCAGAACATGGTGTGGATGTCCACCAGCGTGACCGGCGGCCGCGGCCGGGCCGTCGTGGTCGCGACGGGCATGCGGACGGAGATGGGCCGGATCGCCGGCCAGGTCCGATCCACCCAGCGGGAGGAGACCCCGCTCCAAAAGCGGATGCACAAGCTGGGCCTGGTCCTGGGAGTCGGCGGGATCACGCTGGCCGCCCTGGTGTTCGGCCTGGGCCTGCTGCGCGGCTACGCGGTATTCGAGATGCTGATGTTCGCCGTCGCGGCGGCCGTCTCGGCCATCCCGGAAGGGCTGCCGGCCGTCATCAGCGTGACGCTGGCCCTGGGCGTGCGGCGCATGGCCGACCGGCATGCGATCGTCCGGCGGATGACGGCCGTGGAGACCCTCGGGTCCACGACCGTCATCTGTTCCGACAAGACCGGCACGATCACCAAAAACCAGATGACCGTCCGCAGGCTCTGGGCGGGCGGACAGACCCGTGAGGTCTCAGGCGAAGGCTATCAGCCGGATGGGGAACTGCGCAGCCCCGAGGGGGAAGCCGTCGAGAAACCGCCCGAGCCCCTGAGACGGCTGCTCATGATCGGCGTGCTCTGCAACAACGCCGACCTGAAGGAGAAGGACGGGCAGTGGCGCGTCGAGGGCAATCCCAGCGAAGGGGCCCTGCTCGTGGCGGCGCGCAAGGCGGGCATGCACACCGACCCGATGCGCCGGGAGGTGCCGCGCCTGTCCGAGGTGCCCTTCTCCAGCAGCACCAAGTACATGGCCACCTTCCACCCGCGGGGGGATGGCACCGAGCGGGTCGCCTACGTGAAGGGAGCCCCCGAGCGGATCCTGGAGTTCTGCTCCCATGTGCTGCACGACGGCCGGCGCGTCAAGCTCGACGGGCAGCACCGCCGAGAGATCATCGCGGTCAACGAGCAGTTCGCCTCCCAGGGGTTGCGGGTGATGGCCGGCGCCTATCGGGATATGCCGGAGGGCAAGGACCGGCTGGAACGGGGCGACGTGGAAGAGGGCCTGACCCTGGCCGGCCTGTGGGGGATGCTCGACCCGCCGCGCGAGGAAAGCACCCGGGCGGTGAGCGACGCCAAGCGGGCGGGCATCCGTCCCGTCATGATCACAGGCGATCACGCCGTCACCGCGCTGGCCATCGCCCGCCAGGTGGGAATCGCCCGGGTCGGAAGAGCGCTCTCCGGGCGGGACATCGAGGAGATGGAGAAGCCCGCGCTGGCCAGGGCGGCGCTGGAGTCCGGCGTCTTCGCCCGCGTGACACCGGCGCACAAGCTCAAGATCACGGAGGCCCTCAAGGAGCAGGGGCATGTCGTGGCCATGACCGGCGACGGGGTGAATGACGCCCCGGCGCTGAAGGGCGCGGACATCGGCGTGGCCATGGGCCGGGCCGGCACCGAGGTGGCCAAGGAAGCTGCCGACATGATCCTGACCGACGATAACTTCGCCACCATCGTGCACGCGGTGGAGGAAGGCCGCGTCATCTACGGCAACCTGCGCCGGGTCGTGTTCTTCCTGCTGTCCACCAACCTGGGCGAGATCCTCACCCTGGTCGCCGCCCTGGTCATCGGCATAGACCTGCCCCTGACGGCCGTCATGATCCTCTGGGTCAACCTGGTGACCGACGGCGCCTGTACCGTGCCGCTGGGGGTCGAGCCGGGGCACGCCGATGTCCTCCGGCAGCCGCCGCGGGACCCCCGGGAGTTCATCATCAACCGGCCGCTGCTCTTCCGGATGGCGATCCTCACGCCGATCATGGCCGCCGGGACGCTCGGCCTGTTCTGGTACGAGCTGCGGGTCAACGGCCTCGACTACGCCCGGACCGTGGGCTTTACCACCATGGCGGCCTTCCAGTGGTTCCAGGCCTTCAACGCGCGATCGCAGGAGCGGTCCGTCTTCTCCATCGGCCTCTTCACCAACCGGTGGGTGCTGGGGGGCGTGGGCGCGGCGGTCCTGCTGCAGATCGGGGCGGTCCACACGCCCGTCGGGCAGCTCCTGTTCGGGACCGTCGGACTGGCCTGGATCGACTGGCTCTGGATCCTGCTGGTGTCGAGCACGATCTGGCTCGCCGACGAGCTGCGGAAGCTGCTTCACGCGTCCGGCCGAGGGCCCAGGCTGGGGTGATTGACATGGGGCTGCTTGCCCGGACGGGAGCGGCCAGCAACAGAGCGACAGCGACCATGACTGGACACGAATTTGACGCGGCCATCTTCGACATGGACGGCGTGATCACGCAGACGGCGACGCTCCACGCCCGCGCCTGGAAGCAGACCTTCGACGAGTATTTCGCGCGGCGCAGCGAACGGGCGGGCGACTCGCCGGCCCCCTTCAACCTCGACGCCGACTATCGCCTGTACGTGGACGGCAAGCCGCGCCGCGAGGGGGTGCGGAGCTTCCTCGCCGCGCGCGGGATCGAGCTGCCCGAGGGCGACCCGGCCGACGGCCCGGAGGCGGAGACCGTCCACGGCCTGGGCGGGCGCAAGGACGCCCTGTTCATGGGATTCGTGCGCCGCGACGGGGTCGAGGTCTTCGCGTCCACGATCGCGCTGATCCATGCC
>Ga0156237_1180_pt1 | contig 23019 bp, 18 predicted proteins | sample RifCSPlowO2_12_FD_107884 | JGI IMG/M metagenome (GOLD analysis project Ga0156237, IMG submission 107884) | candidate division NC10 bacterium RIFCSPLOWO2_12_FULL_66_18
GCCCACCTGAACAATATTGAACCCGGCACACACATTGCCTCTCTCTGAAGGCAGCAACGGTTCATCAGATGGCATCTAGTTCAGAGAGGAGGTTCCGACAATGAAGAAGGTTCTGGGTGTGGCGTTGGTGGCGGTGCTGGTTCTGGGTGTCTCCGGCGCGGCGCTGGCCCGCTGGGGCGGCCCGGGGATGGGCATGGGGATGGGCTTCGGTCCGCAGCGCGCAATGATGGGGCCGGGCGCAGGCATGGGCCCTGGCGCGGCGCCGTGCTGGAACCAGGGGGCCACGGGCGTGACAGCGACCGCGATTGACGAGGCCAAGGCCAGGGAGATCGCGACGGCGTACGTGACCAAGAACCTCCCCGGCTACACGGTGGAGAAGCTCGTGAAGTTCGAGCGGCCGCGGGGGGCCATGTACCAGGTCGAGGTGCGGGGACCGAAGGACGAAGTTCGCTACCTGCACATCAATCCGTTCGGTGCGGTGATGCCCTTCGGGGCAGGTCGCGCCCTCTAGGGCCGGGTGGAACGAGGGGGCCGGTCCATCACCGGCCCCCTCGTTTTTTCTTCCGTGGAGGCCCGGCGTTTCACCCTTCCTTATCACCCGCAAGACGTGCGCCATTCCCATTTCCCCGTGTGGTGGCCTTCCTGGAGATGTGGTAGGCTACGCCCGGAGTGCAGGAGTTCCATTCTTCCTCGGGGATCTGTATGCCGAGTTCGGAGCACCGACCCGCCCGATTCACCCTCGCCTGGCCGGCCCTCCTGGCCACCGTCCTCTTGCTGATTATCCTCCTCGGCGCCTACACCCTGATCGAGTCGCGCCGCCTCCAGCGGGAGCTCGGCCGCGAGCTGGAGGATCGGGCGGTGGCCCTGATCGATATCCTGGAGGCCAGCAGCAAGAACGCCATCGCCAGCAATGCTCTCCTGGAAGAGGCAGTGGCCCAGCGACTGCTCGACAACGCGCGGTTCATCGACTTCTTCGTCGCGCGGAGCCCCCGGGCACAGGAGCTGATCCGGCGGGTCGTGACCGAGAACCGGCTGGCGAAGGCGGAGCTGCTCGACCCCGAGGGGCACCCGATCCCCCCGTCTCGCCTGGAAGCGTCGCTCGGACCGGGGCACCGTGGCCCAGGCGCCCCCGAGATGCCGGCGCAGCCGCCGGGTTTCCCCTTCCCGGGACAGCAGCCGAGGACGATGATGGGATGGATGATGAGCCCGCGGGCGGGATCGGAGCCGCACGCGCCGGAAGATCGGCGGACGCCCGGGGTGCCGTTCATGTGGGGGCACCGGTGGGGTGCCGAGCGCGGCGATCCGGCCTCGCTGTTCCCCTCGCTTCCCACGCATGCCAGGATCCGACGGTTCTGGGAGGGGAGCGCCTTCGGCGTCGCGATTCCCGCGCAGAGCTTCACCGGCATCATCGCGATCCACGCCGATGCCGAGTACCTGCTGAACTTCCGAAAGGAGATCGGCGTCCAGCGCCTCATCGAGGATCTGGGGCGGCAATCCGGCGTGGCGGCGGTGGCCCTCCTGGATCGGGACCTCTCGGTGCTGGCCAGCAGCGACGCTGCGGCGGTGAGCCGGCGGGAAGACGACCCATTCCTGCGCGAGGCTTGGCAGGCGAGGACGCTGAAGGGCCGGCGAAGAACCCTGCCCGATGGCCGCGATGTGTACGAGGTGGTGAAGCCTTTCGCCCTGGACGCGAAGCAGGTGGGCCTGGTGCGTCTTGACCTCGGCACGGAGGGTCTCAGCGGTGTGTCCCGCCAGGCCCAGCGCGGGATCCTCTTCTACAGCCTCGGCCTGCTATTCGTCGGGATCGGGGGAGCCGTGGCGATCTTCTGGATCCAGGCCAGGCATCTGGCGGAGCGCCGGGCACTGGAGGCGGCCATGGCCCGGGAGCAGCGGCTGTCCGCCGTGGGCAACCTGGCGGCGGGCGTGGCGCACGAGATCCGCAACCCGCTCAATGCCATCTCCATCGGCCTGCAGCGGCTCCGCAAGGAGTTTGCCCCCTCGGAGTTCGAATCCCGCGACGAGTATCTCCGCTTCACCGAAATCATGCGGGCCGAGGTCGGGCGCCTCAACACGATCGTGGACCGATTTCTCGCCCTGGCGCGGCCTTCGCGTTTCACCTTGACCGAGGAGCCGCTGGCGACCGTCCTCGAGGAGCTGCTCGCGCTCCTATCCTCGCAGGCCACCGCACAAAAGATCCAGGTGGTGACGGATCTGGCTCTCGGTGAGGCGAAGGTCCGCATGGACCGGCAGCAGCTCACCCACGCCTTCATGAACGTGTTCCTCAACGCGATCCAGGCCATGCCGGACGGCGGGACCCTCACCGCCCGTGCCTACCAGGACTCAGGAGGCAGAAGGCAGAAAGCAGAAGGCAGCGAAACGAGGGGGCGTTCGGTGCTGCCTACTGCCGACCGCCTGCTGCCTTCTGTGGTCATTGAGGTGGAGGACACCGGGCCGGGCATCCCGCCGGAGCACCTGGACCGGATCTTCGAGCCCTACTTCACCACCAAAGAGGGCGGAACGGGCCTGGGGTTGGCCCTGGCACACAAAATCATCCAGGACCATGACGGCAGCATCCGCGTCGAGGGCGGCGTGGGGGAGGGGGCGACCTTCGTGGTCACGCTGCCCGTCGTCGAGAAGGCCTGAAGCGCCACTCCGCCCCTGGCAGACAAGAGCGCCACGAAAAGCTGGGGGTTGGGCCCTCGGACTCCCGCGTGCAATTGGTCATTCATGAGCCCAAAAATTTCACCGCCAAGACCGCAAAGATCGCAAAGAGTCGCCAATCCCGCCCAGGCGGGATCAGAGGAGCTGCCGGATCGAAATCTTCCGAACCGCATCTCCGAGTCTTCCCGCGTCAGTGCTTTGAATATGGGGAGTTTCTTTGCGGACTTTGCGTGCTTGGCGGTTAAACTGCACTGTTCGGGATGAGTTGCGCGTACCGTACCGGGGGACTCCTGGATGACCGATTGACAGGCGGGGCGCGACCTGCGTCCGTGGAAATTCTCGATTCGACGGCTGCGGTTCAATCCAAAATCGGCAATCACACATCTGCAATCCTTGGCCTATGGATGCTCTCCGGATCCTGGTGGTGGATGACGAGGCCGCGCAGCGCGAGCTGATCGGCGGCTTCCTGCGGAAGCAGGGACACGAGGTCCTCCTGGCCGGCAGCGGGGCCGAAGGCCTGGCCCGCGTCCGGGAGACGCGGGTGGACCTGGTCCTCAGCGACTTCAAGATGGCGGGCATGTCGGGGATCGAGCTGCTGCGCGGGGTGAAGGCGGTGAGCCCCGAGATCCCGTTCATCCTGGTGACCGCCTACGGGACGGTCGAGACGGCCGTCCAGGCCATGAAGGAGGGGGCCGCCGACTATCTCACCAAGCCGCTGGACCTGGAGGAGCTCCTGCTCCGGATCGGCCGCGTGAGCGAGCAGGTCCGCCTGCAGAGCGCGGTGCGCGAGCTCCAGGCCCACCTGGTGGAGCGGCACCGCCTGGAAGGGATCATCGGCGAGAGCGGCCGAATGCAGGAGGTCCTGGCGCTGGTGAAGCGGGTGGCCCCGTCGGATGCGACCGTCCTCATCCGGGGCGAGAGCGGCACCGGCAAGGAGCTGATCGCGCGGGCGCTCCACTTCAACTCGCCGCGAGCCGCCGGGCCGCTGGTGACCCTGAACTGCGCCGCCCTCCCCGAGCACCTATTGGAGAGCGAGCTCTTCGGCCACGAGAAGGGGGCCTTCACCGGCGCCGTGGCCCAGCGCAAGGGCCGGTTCGAGCAGGCGGACGGCGGCTCCATCTTCCTCGACGAGATCGGGGACCTCTCACCCGCGCTCCAGGTGAAGCTGCTCCGGGTCCTGCAGGAGCGGCAGTTCGAACGGCTGGGCGGGAATCGGACCCTGGCGGTGAACGTGCGGATCCTGGCGGCGACGCATCGCGACCTGGAACAGGCCATGCGGGACGGGGCGTTCCGCGAGGACCTGTACTACCGCCTGAACGTGGTGACCATTCAGATCCCGCCCCTGCGGGAACGGCGGGAGGACATCCCGCCGCTGCTGGATCATTTTCTCCGGAAATTCGCGGAGAAGAACCGGCGCGCAGTGACCGGCCTGACGGCCGCGGCGCGGGACGCGCTCTTGCGCTACGACTACCCGGGCAACGTGCGCGAGCTGGAGAACCTCGTGGAGCGGGCAGTCCTGCTCGCCCGCGGCCCGGTGATCGACCTTCCGGATCTGCCGGTGACGCTGCGACCCGGCGAGCGCGGCCCGACCGGGCCCGAACCGAGCCGCCTGCCGGACCTTTTGGCCGGCATCGAGCGCGAGGCCATCCGGGCGGCGCTGGAGCGCCACGGCGGTGTGCAGACGCAGGCCGCGGCCGAGCTGGGCATCGGCGAGCGGGTCTTGCGCTACAAGATGAGAAAGCACGGCCTGGAGGGCCGGCCCGATTGATCCCGAAAGCCTCACCACCACTTGGTGGTGAATGGCAATGTCTGGGTTGAAGCGAGGCGTCAGCGAGGCGCCGTGGCGAGATCGTGAAGTAGCGCGGCGGCGCGTTGCTGATCGGAGGGGGTGAGAGGCTCGTCGCCAAAGCGGACGCGCTCGTAGAGGGCGGTCAGCTCCCTGACGGGCTCGTGAAGCTGGGGGCGGCTGGCGAGCGTGGCCGCGAACTCCCGGGCGGTAACCGTGGGAGGCTTCCGGCATCCGCGCCTGGCCAGGAGGCGGATCATCCGCTCGTAGAAAGCCACAGATGCCCGCCGGGCTCGCGGCCGGAGAAACCACGCGCTGCCGATGCCGCTCAGAGGGATCCGTCGGAAGAGGACCAGGCTCGCCGCCAGGAGGGCGAGGAGGATGCCGAGAGCGTACCCGTGCTGCCGCCAGAGGCGGCGCAGCGTGCGCCAGAGCTGGAAGGACCAAGCGTCCCAGGCCTGGCTCATGCTCCGCCGGAAGGCCAGGGACTGGCGGCGCAGGTTCATGGCCAGGAGGGCCTGGTCGCCCACGTTGTAATCAATCACGTACCGGTTCCACCGCATCCGCAGGGCGTCGAAGTACTTCCCGAGCCGGCCGCTCGCGCCGAAGACCTGCGCCTCGAACGCCGCCCGCGGCGAGGGATCGAACGTCACCCATCCCGCTCCCGGGAAATAGACCTCCACCCAGGAGTGGGCATCGCGCTGGCGGACGGCGAAGTACTGGCCCACCTCGTTCCACTCTCCCCGCTGGAAGCCGTTCACCACCCGCGCCGGAATCCCCGCCGCCCGCAGCAGGATCGCCATGCTGGCGGCGAAGTACTCGCAGTTTCCCGTCTTCCGGGAAAACAGGAACTCGTCGAGCGGGTCGAGGCCGGATTCCCGTCGCAGGTCCAGGCTGTACCGCAGGTTCTCGGTGAGGTGCGCCTCCACGCGACGGACCACCTCGTAGGGGGTCGCGGCGCCTGCGGCCAGCCCCTGCGCCAGCCCCCGGAGGCGCGGCGAGAGTTCCGGCACTTGCAGGTACACCTCCCGGATCTCCTGCGGGTAGTCGCCTGGGGTCACCGGTCGGCGAAGCTGTTCCTCGCGGAAGCGCTCAGGCTGGGACATCGCCAGGTAGCGCAGCCGCGAGGTCGGCGGGGCCGCGAGATTCAGGCCGTCGCCGGCATCCACCGCCAGGCCGCCGAAGCGGCCCTGGATCGTCACGACCCGCGGGAGGCCGAAGATCACCTCGGTGCCGATGGCCTCCAGGAAGATCTCGTAGGCCAGGAACGGGGTCCCCCATCGATGGGGCGCGACGGGGAAGTACCCGTCCCGGGTCTGGCGGACGGGGGTTCGCGTGAGATCGTGGAGCGACCAAGTCTGGCCGTCGAAGGTGTCGAAGGCCACACCGCGCCAGCGAAGGTCCGGGAGGCGATCGGGGCTCACCGGGCCCTCGGGAAAGCTGACGCGCATCACGATGGTGGGATCGCTCTGGATCGTGCCGTAGGCGCCCAGGTCCACCCGGTCGGTGAAGCCGGTGGTCAGCGTCCCGAACTGGGCCTTCAACGGAAGGTAGGTCCGGCCGACCCGGGGAATGGCGAAGAAGATGGCCAGGGTGAGGACGAGGGAAGCCACGGCCACGCCCACGCTCTCGATCAGAAACCCGGGCGCGAGGAGGCCCGGTCGGGCCAAGAGCTCCCGGCTCTGCTCGGGGAGGGCGAGATCCGCCTCCCGCTTCAGGTGAAAGAGGATGAGCCCCCAGACCCCCAGAATCATGTACAGGCAGAAGACCAGCAGGAACCCGAAGCTGACCGTGAGGGTGGACGCGGCGAGGAGCTGCAGGAACGTCAGGATGAAGATGTCCAGGAGGTCGCGGTGGCTCCGCGCGTTGTACAGCTTGTAGAGCAGCAGAAACAGCAGCAGGTGGATCACGCCGGCCATGAAGGACTCGGCGAGGAACAGCAGATCCAAGACCCCGTAGGCGAGAAAGACGCCGGTCAGGACGTCCCAGAGCTGGCGATAGTGCGGGATGCGCGCGCGGATCTCGTCGGCCCACCAGCTCCCCGCGATGGCCAGGAGAATGGCCGCGAGCGCCGGCCAGCTCAGGATGCCGGTCAGGTAGAGGGCGCCAAAGGCGTCCAGGACCAGCAGGTAGAGGATCAGTTTGAAGAAGAGGGGAAACGGCACGGCTACGCCTTCTGCCCGGAGGCCCCTCGTCGGGCATCCAGCCGAATGTGGACGACCCGTAGAGCCCCCACCGGAATCGCCAGGGGCCGTGGTGCCGCCGGCGCCTCGTACAGCGCCAACCGTTCCAGGATCCGGTCCAGGTGTGATTCGCCCTGCCCGAACCCGGTCATGCCATCCGCGGTCACCAGCTCGACCAGGCACCCCAGGCGGATGGCGTGGGCGGCGACCGAGGCGGCATAGCTGAGGTTCGCCTCGAGCGCGGTGGAGGGTGTCTCCGGCGCCGGCTCCTCCACCACGAGACGGATGCGGGGGCAATCCTCGTCCTCCAGTTCCTTGACCATGAGGTCACCGGCCTTCGCCGAGGTCTTCCAGTGGAGCAGTCGGGGATCATCCCCCGGACGGTACGGGCGCAGGTTGCGGAGGCCGGCCCCCTGACCCCGCCGATCCCGCTCCCTCCAGCCGGGCTCCAGGGCGGCCGGGATCTCGTCGGGTGCCAGGGCGCGGATCGCAGGGTAGACCAGCACCGGGTCGGGCAAGAGGGGGCGGCTCACCTTGGCGAAGAGCCCGAAGGGGAACCGCGTGAGCATCCGCAAGCCGGGCAGGTACTGCCGGCCGCGGCGGGGAAAGGTGAGGGGGTATTGCCAGGTCTCACGCCCCTGCGGCGCGACCTTGAGCAGGAAGTGGCTCGCGGTGCGATCCCCGGCCGGATCCGACTCGCTGAGGTGCACAGCGTAGGAGGGCAGGCGACGCTTCCGGTTCACCAGCGAGACCCTGAAGGTGGCCGGGACGCCGGCGAAGAGGCGCCGGGGCAGTTCCCGCTGCAGCCGGAGGTGTCGCATGGTCTGCTCGGACAGGATGCCCGAGATGGCCATGAAGGAGAGCATCATGGCCAGGATCAGGTAGAGCAGGTTGTTCCCCGTGTTGGTCGCGGCCAGGCCCACGGCGAAGGAGGCGCCCATGAACCACCATCCCTCGCGCGTGGGGCGGATGGTGCGGGGGAGCCAGTAGTCCCTGCGGGGGGGCAGGGGGGCAGAGGTGCTGGGGAGCAGGGGCGCAGAGGGACGAGAGGGCTGCGCATCGTGGAGGCGGCGAGGGCTTAATCCCCGAAACATCTTCCTTCACAACCCCCCAGTCCCCGGCCCCCAACCCCCGACCACCGCCTCACCGCGGTATCGGGATCTCCTGGAGGATCTCCCGTATCAGGGTGTCGGGATCGTCCGACCGGTCCCCGGCGGGGTCCCAGCGGGCGCGCAGGATCACGCGATGGGCGAAGGCAGAAACGGCGAGCTGCTTGATGTCGTCGGGAATGCAGTATTGCCGCTTCTCGGTCAGGGCCAGGGCCTGCGCGGCCCGCACCAGGGCCAGCGATCCGCGGGGGCTCACGCCAAGAGCCAGCGCGCCGTGGGTGCGCGTGGCGTGCACGATAGCCATCACGTAGCCCAGCAGGCTCTCCTCGACCTTGACCTCTTCGACCTGCGCCTGGAGGGCCAGTACCGCCTCCCCGCTCAGGACCGGGTGCAGGCGATCGAGGATGGCCGCGCCCGCGCCGCGCAGGATGCGCCGCTCGTCGGTCTCGTCGGGGTAGCCGATCCGGATGCGGAGGAGGAAGCGATCCATCTGGGACTCGGGCAGGGGATGGGTGCCCTGGTACTCCAGGGGATTCTGGGTGGCCAGCACCATGAACGGCCGGGGCAGGGGATAGGTGTGGTGGTCCAGGGAGACCTGGGTCTCGTTCATCGCCTCCAGGAGGCTCGACTGGGTCTTGGGCGTGGTCCGGTTGATCTCGTCGGCCAGGATGATGTGAGCGAAGATCGGACCCGGCTTGAACTCGAACTCCGATTTCCGCGGGTCGAAGACCGACACGCCCAGGATGTCGGAAGGCAGGAGGTCGCTGGTGAACTGGATGCGCTGGAAGGTCAGCCCCAGTGACTTGGCCAGCGCCTGGGCCAGGGTGGTTTTCCCCACGCCGGGGACATCCTCGATCAAGAGGTGCCCGCGGGCGAGGAGCGCCACGATGGCCAGGCGAACGACCTCGGGCTTGCCCACCAGGGCCTGCTCGATGCTGGCCTGAAGCTTCTGGATCGCGTCGGTGAAGTGCGTCCCCACGTTGTCCGGCCTCTTGGAGGGTGACTGGTTCGCAATCTTCCGTGTCAACCAGAGGGCGAGCCTGCTTTCGGCTCGGGAGCACGCGGTCGGTCCGTTCGGCAGGCGCGACCTCCGCCAGACGAGGGGATGCTAACGTCCGGTTTCCGGGTTGGCAAGCGATTTCGCGGAACTCGGGCTGGAGATTGCGGAGCCTCTCAGGGGCGTTGACCAGCCGGACTCCCTGGCGCACTGCCGGTTGAGGGCCGGTGAGCGGGGGATGCTACACGGCGGTGGGATAGCCGCCGAACTCCAGGGCGGCGTCGAACATGGCCACGATGTTTTCCGGCGGCACGTTGGCCTGGATGTTGTGCACCGAGCCGAAGACGAACCCCCCGCCCGGCGCCAGGTCATGAACGCGCCGCTTGACCTCCTCGACGACGTCCCGTGGCGTGCCGGTCTGGAGGACCACGGGATCGCACCCGCCGCCCCAGAAGGTCAGGTCCCGGCCGAACTCCCGCTTGAGCCGGGCGGAGTCCATCTCGGCCGCATTGACCTGCACCGGGTTGAGCACCTGGATCCCGCACTCTATCAGGTCGGGGATCGCCCAGTAGATGGAGCCGCAGGAATGGAGGTAGACGCGCGCCCGGGTCTTTTGCTTGATGGCGTCCACGAGCCGGCGCAGCCGCGGCTTGTAGATGCGCCGGAAGGTGTTGGGGGACATCAGCGGGCCGCTTTGGCCACCCAGGTCCTCGCCGATCTGCACGAGGTCGAGGTAGGCACCCACCACTCCCAGCACCATGTCCCAGTAGGCCATCTGCCATTCCAGGAGGCGCTCGGTGAACGCCTCCACCAGCGGCTGGTTGGCCGCCAGGTTCACGTAGGCCTGTTCGAACCCGAACAGATACCACGACAACTCCCACAGGCCGGGCGTCGCGCTGCACATCATGAGGACCTTCTCGCCGGCTTCGTGCGCCGCCTTGACCTCTCCCTGCAGGCCCGCGATGCGCGCGGGGTCCGTGGGATTCGGCCAGCGGTATCTCCCCAGGTCCTCCTCCGTTTCGACGTCAGCGAGCGGGACGGCGCAGACGTCGTAGTAGTAGCCGTCGGGGGGCATGCTGTACGTCGTCCCCCACTCGTCCACGTAGCTGTTGGTCGCGGGGTCGATGGCGAAGACGTAATCGCTGGGGGGCCGGGGGAAGAACAGGGCGCTGACCCGCTCGAAGCGCTGGAGTAATTGGCGGTCGGGCTCCACGAGATAGGTGTGGTAGCTGCGGAGAGGCGGCTCCGGCCCGGTGAGGCCGAGATGCTGCATGAGGGCCCGGTGGGCGTAGCGATGGAGGGTCGTGTGGCGCCCCCCGAAGTCGAGGGGAACCCGATCGGGCTCCTTGTGATCGAGGGCAGCCAGCGCCCTCTGTCGGCAATTCATCGTCGTCCTCCGGCGGTGGAGAGGCAATCGCTCTTGGCCGGGGCGGCCTGAGGGGTAGCGGGGCCTGCAGAATCTCCCAGGGCCGCGCCCGACGGCGTAGCATCGTTCTGCGCCTGGCCTCGCGTCAAGGAACGATCCCATGGGTCGTGCGGACACCCATACAAAAGCGGTCAGGAATACGCTCGGGCTTGATTCCGGGTGGGGTGCGTGATAAGCGCCAGAAGGACGTCTTCCAGAAGTACAACGTGAAGGTCCCGACAACGTTGGACGAGCTGGAGGCGGCAGCCAAGGCGCTCCACCTTTCCGCTTGATTTCTCACCGGGCCGGAGATGGAGGTATTCATCCAGCAAGAGATCGAGATGATCGGCGGCCTCTTGAAGGCGATCGGCCTCCTGAAATGAGCCGATAGGCTCTGCCGTTCCATCCCAGAGGTTCGGAGAATATCGCGGTGCCCCCGGGGGCACCGACTTCTGCCGCGAATTCCTGAGTCGCCGTATTGCTGCAAACCGGGTGTGTGCTGATCAGGAGGATCTCCATGGCCGAACTCTTCACGCCCCTCGTAGTGCGTGGCGCCACGCTCCGGAACCGCATTGCCATGTCGCCCATGTGCATGTACTCGGCTGGCGAAGACGGCTCCGCGACGGATTTCCACCTGGCCCACCTCGCCGCGCGCGCCACAGGCGGCGTCGGGCTGATCGTCACCGAAGCCACCGCGGTCGAGGCTCGCGGGCGGATCAGCACGAACGATCTCGGCCTGTGGGACGATCGCCAGGTCGAGCCGCTGGCCCGCGTCGTGCGCTTGTGCAAGGCCCAGGGGGCCGTGATGTGCACCCAACTGGCGCACGCGGGCCGCAAGGCCTGGACCTCGACCAAGGGCGCCGGCCCCTTCCCGTCCGTCGCCCCGAGCGCCATCCCCTTTGACGCGGAGTGGGCCCTCCCACACGAGCTGACTCTTGCCGAGCTGGATGGAATCGTCTCCGCCTATCGCGCCGCCGCGGAGCGCGCAGTGCGCGCGGGCTTCGACGCGATCGAGGCGCACGCGGCCCACGGGTACTTCCTGCACCAGTTCCTGTCGCCGGTTTCGAATCACCGGACCGACGCGTACGGCGGCCCGCTGGAGAATCGGGCCCGGATGCTCCTCCGGGTCGTGGACACGGTGCGCGCGGCGGTGCCCGAGTCCATGCCGCTGCTCGTGCGCCTGTCGTCCACGGATTGGATCGAGGGCGGCTTGACGATTGACGACCAGGTGCAGGTGGCCCGCTGGCTCAAGGCGCACGGCGTGGACCTGGTGGACTGTTCCTCGGGCGGCATCACGTCGGTCCTGCCGCCGGTCGGCCCCGGCTACCAGGTGCCTTTCGCGGAGAAGATCCGGCGCGAGGCAGGCATCGCCACGATGTGCGTGGGGCTGATCACGACGCCGGAGATGGCCGAAGAGATCGTGCGCAACGGCCGCGCCGACCTGGTCGCGTTGGGACGCGAGCTGTTGCGATCACCCTACTGGCCGCTCCACGCGGCGCGCGCCCTGGGGCACGACATCGCCTGGCCCCGGCAATACCTCCGGGCCAAGCCGGCGATGTGATGGGATGTTGGATTTGCATCGCGCGGGCCGCGGCCTCGGGATCGAGGGGCACGAGGCGCCCTCGGTGGTCACGGGCAATGCCACGCCGGTCTCTCATGGTTTGCGATGCCGCGGTTCTACCGATAGACTGAATTCAGTCCGACAGGAGGGCACCGGCATGGCTCGCTCTACGCTGACGCTCAGTCTGTCTGCGGATGTCGTTACGATGGCCAAGATCCTTGCTGCCCAAAGGAAGGTCTCGCGGAGCGGCCTGTTTACCGCCTGCATCGAAGACTTGGCCAGCCAGGACGAGGCCTACCAGGCCGCGAGTCGCCGCGCGATGGCGTATCTGGACCGTGGCTTCCCCTTGGGCGCAACCCCCACCGTCCGGGAGGACTTGCATGCCTGACCCGGTCTTCGTCGATTCCAACATTCTCGTGTATGCCCACGACCGCGGGGACGATCCTGAGCGAGGACTTCCTGCATGGACCGGAGATCGAGGGCATTTCCATTCGCAATCCGTTGCTGTAACGCAGGATGGCGAACCTGCCGCGACTGATCGGCCGCGTACTACAAGCCCGGGGCTTGACAAGAATGGTTAGACTATAATAGTCTCTGAGTCGGACTATAATATTCACTCATTCGGTGGGCTATGGACGCGAGGCCGATTTCGATACTCGAGCGGGGTCTGGCCGCGGTCGGGGATCTCCTGGCGGCGGAGGGCGTGGAGGTCGGGATCATTGTGGCGGGCGGTACGGCCCTCAACCTCCTCGGGATCGTGCAGCGCACGACGGATGACGTGGACGTGCTCGCCATTCTGCGGGACCGAGCCGGCTCCGATGGCGTCACGCTCGCCCCGCCGGACCCGCTCCCGGAGCCGTTGCAGCGGGCGATTGCGCGGGTGGCTCGCGACTTCCAGCTCCCCGAAGACTGGATGAACACCGTCGTAGGGCTCCAGTGGCAAACCGGGCTGCCCCTGGGGCTGGAACGCCGGCTCCGCTGGCGGCGGTACGGAGGCCTTCGGGTTGGGCTGGTGGCCCGGTACGACCTCATCTTCCTGAAGCTCTACGCGGCCGCGGACAGCGGTGGCCCGTCCAGCGTCCATTTCCAGGATCTGCTGGCCCTCCGCCCGACAGAGCGCGAGCTGCAGGCCGCGGCGGCCTGGGTGCGAGAGCAAGATCCGACTCCGGAGTTCTCGACCATCGTCGAGCAGGTGATGACACATGCCCGAGAAAGAGTTGGCTAAGGCACTTCATCAGCTTCGAGAAGCCGCCCTGGGAACACTCTGGCGGCAGTGGGGAGCCCTCGGGGCCGCGATCGCAGGCGAAGGGCCGACGCGAAGTATCGTCGACCCAGAGGGGCTCGTGCTCGTTTCCCTCAGTCTGGCAGAGGAAGAACGCCGGCTCTGGGACGTGCTGTACTGGTGGGTCAAGGTTGGGGCACCCCTCCTCAGTGTACAGCGCATCAAGAACCTGGCCGTGAGGTTCCCGGAGTCCACGCGCGGGCGGCTCGGAGTGTTCGCCCATCTGGCGCATCGCGAGGGCCGGGACTTCCGGTGGCGGTCCCTCGAAAGCTCTTCACCAGGGAAGACCATCCGCTCCGGGAAGAGCCTGGGCAGAGACCCGCAGCTGCATCACCCGGCGGCGCTCATGCTGCGCCTGCGGGTTGGCTTGGGGGTGGGAGTGAAGGCCGACCTCGTAGCTTTCCTCCTAGCTACGGGAGGCGTTTGGGTTACCGTCAAGGGCATCGCTGAGGGGCTGAGCTACACCCCGCGGGCGATCCATCGGGCTGTGGATGATCTGGTGGCTGCCCGGTTCATTCAGGCGACGACGGGAACTCCTGCAGCGTACCGGGCAGATTCGATGGCGTGGGCCCCGCTGCTGGAATCATCCGGGAAACCTCCGGCGTGGCGATACTGGCCCCCGGTATTCGCCCTCGTGGCTGACCTCGCAGCGTGGGCGGGGGGAGAGGGCGCTCTCCCGAAGACGACCGCCTACGTCTTGAGTTCGCGCGCCCGCGACCTCGTGGAGCGGCACCGGATTGCCTTTGCGCGGAATCAGATCAAGATCCCGAGCCCGGAGGACTACCCTGGTGAGAAATACCTTCAACCCTTTGAGGAAACGCTGCGCAGGCTGGCGCTGTGGCTGGCGGAAAGTGCATGACCGGGCTACCATCCCACCGGTAAGGTCCGTCGAAGGGAATCCCGTGCGCGATTGAACCTGGAAGGATGGTGTGAACAGGAGGCCGGTCGAAAGTAAATATCCGCGATAACCGCGCTACGTCCCGCATTACGCACGAGGCTTCTGTCGCAGGAAGCGACACGCGACCGCTGAAGGGCTGGAGGAAAGGGACTGGGAGGCGGCGAGCTTGCCTCTAGCCGAGGGATCGAATTCGGCCTGTCCCGCTGCACCGCGATGGATTCTGGGGGGTGTGGTATCGCGAGGGCCAGGAGACACTTGTGCCGGCGGCGTAGTTGATCGTGCGCGTCGCCACCGGAGCGTCCGGAGATCTCTAGCTAGGTACAGATGATCGTATCGGAGACTCCCCATCATCCCTTTACAGCTCCGGCAGTCATACCCCTCACCAAGTACTTCTGTACAAGCAACGTAAAAGCAATCACCGGGAGGAGGATGATAGCGCCCCCGCTTCCAACGTTACCCCACCGCACCCCTTCTTCTGTTATGAATCCCGACACGGCCACAGGGAGCGTCGTGGCTTTCGTCGTGGTGAAGAATAGCGCGAAGATGAAGTCGTTCCATGACAGAATAAACGTGAACACGGCGGTGGCAAAAAGACCTGGTGCCGCAAGGGGGACCACGATTCTCCATAGCACCCTAACATGCGAGCAGCCGTCCACCAGTGCACTATGTCGCACGTCTTCGGGAATCTCGTCGAAAAAGCCTTTTAACATCCAGATCACAAACGGCGCATTGAACATCGCATATATCAGCACTAAGGCTAGGTGGGTATCCAGGAGTCCCAGGCTCCGGACGATGGAATAGAGAGGAACGACCAATGCGATCGGTGGAAGCATTCGCAGTCCAATGGTTGCAATCAAAAATGTTTCCCTGCCTCGAAACTTCAGCGCCGAGAACGCATATGAGGCCGGAACGCCCACGCCAAGAGCCAGACCAGTTGAGCCTAGGGCAATGATAATGCTATTGAGCAAATACCGAGCAAACGGCTGCTGCTCGAAAACGCTCCGGTAGTTTACGAGGGTGGGACGAAAAATCCACACCGGGGGGATGGCGAAAGTCTGGAGAGGCGTCTTCAGAGACGTGAGAACCGTCCATACGATAGGAAATGCGAAAGCAACGACCACCATGAGAAGGAGGATGTGAAGAAAACAGTCCGTTGCAATGTGAGATCTTCTGGGTCGCGCCACGAGTTACCTCTCTTCCGCAAGAATTCGAATATACACGAATGAAAGAGCGACACAAAGAACTAGCATGACCCAAGAGACCGCCGCAGAATAGCCAAGGTCGAAGTACCGAAACGCGATTCTCTGGACGTAGATACTCAGACTCAACGTGGCATCCGCTGGCCCACCGTCAGTGAGCACGTAAACCGTGTCAAATATTCGGAAGGCAAAGAGGGTGCGAATAACAAGAACGATGAGCATCGCCCTTTTTAGAAGTGGGATAGTCAGATACCAGAAAGATTGGGCTGCGGAAGCACCATCAATATCAGCCGCCTCGTACAAATCCTCAGGCAGCACCTGGAGTGTCGCGAGAAAAATGAGAACCGCAAATGAGGAATTCTGCCAGACATCCGTCAGGATAACTGACACCAAGGCAACCTTTGGCGAAGCAAGCCATTGGACGGGGGGAATAGCAATGAGACCCAGGAGATAGTTGATCAACCCGAATCGACTGTCCCAAAGGAAGCGCCACATAAGCCCGACAACCACAGGCGTCATCATCATCGGAAGCAACAAGGTTGTTCTAACCAGTCGTTTTCCGAGGGTCACACGGTCAAGGAGAAGAGCCACACCAAGGCCAATACAGAATTCTAGCGTAACGGACACGAGCGTGAAGATAAGTGTAATCTCTAAGCTTCGCCAAAAGAGAGGATCCTCGAAGAAGACGCTGACATAATTCCTGACGCCAATAAACTTCGGGCCGAGATGACGGGTGAGGATGAAGGAGGTAAAACCCAGGTAGAAGCTATAAAGGAGTGGCAGAAGGAGAAAAATGACGATAAGGGCAAACGCAGGGAAAAGAAAGGTATAGGGAAGGATTTTCTGCTTCCACATCGCGCTAGTCATGGAGCGGGGGCACCAGAGGGTCAGCTACCCGCCCCCAGGGGCTCGGAGTCAAAATATTCGGCTTCTCAGCATCATTCGTGGCCAGAGAGGAATACCTATCCAGACAGGCTAAGCATGGCGAGGGCGAGCCTCATAGAATAGGCCACTCGGTGGGGACCGCGGTAACCCGACTTCAAAAGTGAGAGGCCGCACCATATAGCGCGATAAACCGGTCAGGAAAACGTCACGGTTTTCACGACCGCAACACGAACTGAGGTCCGTCAAAGCATCTATTTCAGAAGCGGTTCAATTCGATCGCAGGCCGACTGCAATGCTGCTCGCGCATTTTTTTGTCCGGCTAGTACGTAGCCAACCTCTGACGTCCAAATATCCTCAATCTGCTTGTATCCCGGAACACCAGGTCGCGTCCGACTCGTCGCCGAAGCTTCCAATACGACGGAGGCCGCCGGGAACACTTTTTGGTATGCGGGACTCTTGAAAACACTGACGCGTGTGGGTCCGTTGGCGTGTTCGACAGCCATCTTCAGCTGCATTTCCTTGTCAGCCAAGAACCTTATGAATTTCCAAGCGATGTCCTTATTCTTGCTGTACTTGCTGATTCCCAGACCCCAACCACTAATCCAACCAATGCCGGCCTTGAGGTTGGAGCCTTTCTTGTAGGGGACTGGGGCCCAGCCCATCTTCCCAGCAACCTTGGAAATCTTGGGATTATCAAACACCAATGCTCTGGGGGAATAGGTAATGATCATGGCCCCGAGACCTTGGGACATGGCCGTTTGGGCCTTGTCCAAGTCGTAGGCTAAAGACTCAGGTGGGGTCAGCCCCTCCTTATAGAAGGTAGAGAAGTATTCCAGGGCCTCCACCGACTCGGGCTTGGTGAGCGCACAGTGACGAAAATCTTGGTCGAGGACGTCCCCGCCGTAACTCCAAAGAACGGGGAGGAATGCCTCGGAAACCCAGAGGCTGTGGGTCTGCATGATTGTGCCATACACCTCGACTTTTCCGTCGCGGCGAATTGTCAGCTTACGCGCGGCGGCAAGGAAGTCGTCGAGGGTCTTAGGAACAGGCACGCGGTACTTTTCGAACAGATCCTTTCGATAGTGAATGATGCGGGTCCCAATTCGGACCGGGAGCGTGAATAGGGTGCCGGACCCGAACTGATAGCCCGAGGGACGACTGGTATACATTGACGGAAATCTACTCATTTCCAACATCACTGGAACGAAATCGCTGAGATCCACAGGATCTTTCGACAAGTAGTCATTCAGGGGGATGATATGCCTGTGAAAGTCAACCATCCACTCCGGACCGTCGACAGATATGACGTCAAAGCGGTCGGATCCTCCCGTCAGCTCAAGAAGCTGTTTTTCATAGAGTGGACCGTAGCCGTAGCTCAGGACTTGAACATCGACACCGGTATCCTTACGGAATTGCTCGATCCCACTTGCGACTGCAGGTTCATAACCCCCGGACAGAACCGCGATTGTGATCTTCCCTTTCTCTCCCGCCAACGCCACTCCGTTGATCGGCACGAGTAGCCAGAAAAGCATCAGAATACCCACTGTCCAAACGATCGTGACAAGCCGCGACTTCATGATCTCCTCCTTCTCTCTTCTCTACTGTTCCCCCTCGATGAGTCAATTCCAGCCCGGATCGTGACGGGGGGCGACTTCCGAGATGAGACTATACGGCGTGGTGCAGCATCGTGTCTTCCCCCTCTCGCATCACGTCTTTGAGGCCTCTCTACAGGGACATCCAGGCCTTGTATCTCTTGTCACAACGGAACCGCCGAGTCAAAACCCTCCACCAGAAATAGCCAGCCCTATTCGCCGGCGGCGTCAAGGTAGCATGGTTCCAAGCCATCGTCGGTATTGCTCATGAGGAGACCGCGCTGCCAACGGCACTCGACAGGCGCTCCGCCTTGTCGCGGTCAAGCACGACTTTATTCCGTTCCAGCGTCGCTCTCAACTCATTGACCGGAACGTCGCGTGGCAAAGTGTTCTTCAGTGCAGCCATGCCAGCCGCTGTCCCTGCAGCCTCCCCGGTAACCATACACACGGCCATCCCACGGGTTGATCCAGCCGCTTCATGCGTGGTAGAGATACATCGTCCCGCAGCCAATAGGTTATCGACCCTTTCCGGCACGAGACAGCGGTATGGGATGCCGTAAGACCGGATGATGTGAATTAGGGTCATGCTCTTGCCAGACACCTCTCTTCCAAGCACTTTAATCTTCTTGGCCGGGTCGTGAATATCAAGCGGATATGCCCCTCGACCTATGGCATCCGGGAAATCTCGCCCTTCGACCACATCTTCCATGGTGAGGGTGTAGGATCCTTTGATTCGACGAGTTTCTCTGACTCCCACTTGAAACGGAACTGACATTAAGCGAGCGTTCCGGAAACCAGGTGCATTCTTGCGAAGCCATTGCACCATAGACAAGACTTGCCTCTGACACTCGATCTCCGCTTTCGACAGATCATCAACATTAGTCGCGTCGAGACCCTGGGCACGGGTTACATTGATCGTCACCTCATCGCGGCCACGCAATGTGGAAATATGGAACATGTTCTTTCCGGGCCAATCGGGCCAGTGGCGATCTAGCAAACACCCAAAGGTCTCGAGTTGGGAACCGGGAGTCTTTTCATAGTAATCCAGAGGGTATGTGTCCACGGCCTTTCCCTTGGAAAAGGCTGTGGTAAAGGGGATGCGTAACTCTTCGGGATGATCCCGAAGGTAATCAAATATCTCCTTAAGATTGACGTTACTCATGCGAAAAATCAGCGTAATCGGCTGCATGCGACCGTCCTCCGGGCGTCCCTTTTCGAATGCAGCTCCCGCACGCGCCGCGACATCAGCGTCCCCTGTCGCGTCGATCACAATCTTCGCCGGTTGAAGCTGGAGGCCGGATTTGTTCGCCAGGATTACCCCACGGATATGGTTTCCTTCGGCTGCTGCGTCCACGGTGAATGAGTGAAGGATAGGTTGAACCCCGGCCTCGATTAGCATGTTCATTAACACGAATTTTAGAAGCTCGGGATCATTCGCTGTTGTCGATGCTCCTGTTGGATTGGGGACGTGTTCAATGCTGGCGCCCATCTCGTTCATCCGATCGAAAAGTTCTTGCAGCAGGCCGCCGGCCGCCCGGTATCCTTCCCCGTCAAACACACCGGGGAAGACCATTCCGGTCGAAGCAACGCCACCGACAAAGCCATATTGTTCCACAAGTACCGTGTGCGCGCCCGTGCGTCCTGCAGCCACCGCCGCTATGGCTCCTGAGGTACCACCGCCAACAACTGCCACATCGGCCTGCGTTCTGACTTGCATGACGAACCCCCCTACACCTGCAAGATTACCACATCAGGTGATAAGAATTTGCTTTGGGTCGCGGGCCGCACGAGCTGTCCCTGGCCCGCGGCGCTCCGCCGAAGGTGCCAAGCGGACGGGAGCATGACTCCGGGGGCCGGGGGATGTCAAGCGAAAACCCGCGGCGAAAACCCGCGGCGCGGCCGGCCCCGGTACCAGGGGCGGAGACCGGTCAGTGAGAAAGGATGGGGCCGGGGGGCCTGGAGGCACTACCCTTCTGAAAGGAGCTGAAGCGGCGGCCCTGGAACAGCACTGTCCGGCTATGCTGCGATGGATTCAGGGGGCCGTCAAAAGGACCGTAGGTTCGAAAGCGCATCAGGATATCCCTTCAGATCAGGTCGTTCCTGAGAAATGGCCAACCGATTCGTACGAGCGCCCAGGCATATCCCACTACATTCCTGCCTCGCCAGCGCGCCGCAAACCCCTCCAGAGAGCCTTTCCGGCCCAGGTTGTTCTCACTCTTTCCATGCCCTGACCTCTTGCATTGCATGCCGGAACGCCCCGGGCTAGTACAAAACTTGCGTGCCTGGGCAGGCGGGAACTATCGACCTTCCTAACTCCCATTGTCAAGTTGTCTTAGACCTATCCCGGAGGCCCGGCGCGGTCACCGCGCGCGGTAGCCGACCAGGCCCGCCTCCAGGGAGCGTCGGTCCGCCCGGGAGAGGCTCCGCTCCATGGGCGGCGCGAGGAGGTGCGCGTGAGGGACGCCCACCAGGTGTTCCGGTATCCACCAGAGATCTTCGTCGGAGGTCATCCACCCCGGGTGTGACCGGTCGAAGCGGGCGAGGTTGACGGGGCGGGAGTAGGCGCGCAGCGTCCGGTCGCCGCGCAGGTTGATGTAGTCCTCGAAGTAGCTCATCACCAGTTCGCGCAGGGTGCGGTAGACGGGCGCGCGGAAGCGCAGCCCCGAGAAGTTGGATTTGGCGATGGCCCCCCAGTGCCCGTTGAGGCGGTACACGGCGATCACGTGGTCCGTGTCCTGCACCGCCTCCAAGTCCAGCAGGAGCGGCGGGAAGCCCAGCACGCGCAGCGCGGCCGCCGTGAAGATGGCGCCCTCGAGGCAGTGGGCGGTTCGCTCCCGCAGCACCCGCCGGGGGGACCACGCTGTGGACGCAAGGTGATAGGGCATCGCGTCCAGCGCGCGCTGGATGCCCACAGGCGAGCGCAGCGCGCGCAAGCTGCGGAGCTCCTGGCGGGTGAAGCCGAAATCCCTCACGGGTCCGTCACGGCCTCGGCGCCGCGTGAGTGTCTGCGCTGACGAAGGGAATTTTGGCGGGGGTCTTCGGTGACTAGCGAAGATGCTCTCCGGTCTGAAAGAGTGGAGACGAGGTGAAGACGAGGCGACAACCTATCGGCGAGGCCGCTGTCGCCGTGCTTGTCTTGCAACCTCGCGCTCAACGGTCTCAAAGGGGACGCCGCCGGGTTCTGTCATCCCGCGCTCGATGAGCGACTTCAGCCGCGGATTGTGGGCAAGCAGAAAGGCTTCCAGGTCGGTATGTTCCCCACGTGAGGCCAAAGCGGAATACGGCCTTCCCTTCTTCGTAGTAGCCATCGTAATGAGAGACGCCGTTGCCTACGTTAACTTGCTCCATTGGCGGCTCTTGCTGCCGCGATCGTCCTTGTGGAGTGCGGATGGCGGCCAAAAGCACACAGGCCCTTTGGGACACACTCCAAGAGGGTCTGTACATCAGCAAGGCCGGAGTCAAAAGCGATCCGAGACCACGCATGCGGGCTGGCCTTCCCGACCCATCCTCTGCTGAGAGGGTCAGTGCGGGTCAGACAGTATCACCGGGGTGGGTGGCGTCAAGGGGATTTCACGGGGAGCGAGGGGTTGGGGGATCGGGGATGGGGGCAGGGAATGTGAAATGGCAAATGCGGAGTGCGGGATACGGAATGAATGGACCGGGAGAGAGCCAGGGAAACAGAGACGCGGCGACCGGCAAGACCGGTGAGGAGAGCCCCGCGGCACGGGGAGCATCCGGTGACGTATGGTGGAGGGCAACTATCCGGCCAGGCGGGCTGGTCGATCCAGATGTAGCTCCCTGCGGATACCCTCGGCCAACCACTGCCGGATCAGGGTCTGGTAGGGGACCGACTTCATCGTGGCTATCTTGCGAAGCGCCTGGATCTGGGCCGGATCAAGCTTGATCGAGATGTTTTGAAGGCGCCGCGTCCTTTGTCCCCGCAGGATCTGTTCTCGCAGCTCCTCGTCGAGGGCAAACGCGACAGGTCGCTCCACAACTTCGCCCAGCACACCACGACGATCGTAGTACTCCGCCGGACTCTCCTGTACCTTGCCGCCTCGCGTCCTCATCCCTCAATCCTTTCGGTGCTGCTGGTAGTATCGTCGCTCTGCGGCATCCATGTCCCATCCCGTGATCACCCGGACCTTGCCGCCACCTTTCTTCCCGAAGATCAGGACGAGGAGACGACCCGACTGGGCTGGGCCAAATACCGCGTAGTGCCCCCGCTTTGTCTTGCGGAACAGCGGCGCAACGGCGAACACCCCCTCAGCTTCTTCCGCCTCTATCCCATGGCCGAGCGCAAGATGCAGCACATTGCCATCATCCCACTCGAATCCTGAGATGCGCACTCCCGGCCTCCAGTGGGTAATACATTATGTTACCCTTGGTTGTCCTGTCAAGAGCTCACACGGGGGACTGGGCGGTCCGTGCTGCTGCGGAAGGGGTCTGGGAATAGCCGTGAAAACCGAGCTGTGTCCGCGTTCCATTGCCGTATTGAGAAGCCCCGCAGGTCCGCGAGCGAGCTTCCAAAGCGATGGCGCTCCCGGGATTCTCATGGACATGCTGAAACAGGCTTTGGTAGCATGTCCCGCGCTGACTCGGATTCTCCGTGCATGCGCCAGAGGTCCTGATCCAGATTCTCTCCTCACCAATAAAGAGAGGCGACTCGGAGGGGGTCTCCGGCTTCCGATCGCCGAGGAGACTGCCGTGCCCTTCCAATTCTTCGGAACGTCCGGGGCCGTCCCATCGCCCGGCCGGGACAACACGGCCCTGGCCTTTTCCTCGAAGGACGAGGTCGTGCTGGTGGACTGCTCGGGGAGTCCGTACCAGAAGATCCTGAAGGCGGGGCTGGACCCCATGCGGGTCTCCTCGCTGATCGTCACGCACCGCCACGTGGATCACGTGTACGGCATCCCCTCGCTGGCGCACAACATGGGGCTGGCCGGGCGGCGGACGACGCTCCACGTGTACGCCCTGGCCGAGACCATGCAGATCCTCCGTGGGTTTTTGAACCTGTTCCCGCTGGAGGAGAAGATGCCATACCGGATCGAGCTGCACGATGTCCCGGCAAAGGAGGGACACGAGGTCCTCCGGGCCAGAGGACTCAGAATCCTGTCCACGCCGGTCAAGCACGGCGCGCCGAACATCGGCCTTCGGGTGGAGTTCGACTTGCCAGGCGAGCGGGGTGTGGTCGTTTACAGCAGCGACACCAGCCCCTGTCCGTCCCTGATCGCCCTGGCCCGGGGCGCCGACGTTCTGATCCACGAGGCGACGTTTCTCCACTCGGACGCGACGCGGGCGGCCGCGGACGGCCACACGACGGGCTATCAGGCAGGGGAAGTCGCGAGGCAGGCCGGGGTGAAGCGCCTATTCCTGTGCCACTTCAGCGCTGACCTGCACGGGCGCGAGGACGAGCTGCGCCAGGAGGCGATGCGCTCTTTCGGGGGGCCGGTGGAGATTC
>Ga0156237_1035_pt4 | contig 23006 bp, 20 predicted proteins | sample RifCSPlowO2_12_FD_107884 | JGI IMG/M metagenome (GOLD analysis project Ga0156237, IMG submission 107884) | candidate division NC10 bacterium RIFCSPLOWO2_12_FULL_66_18
AATCCGACCTCTTCTTCCAGGAACATGTGGTGCAGGAACTCCTTCACCAGTGCCACCCCCTTGTCCCGGACGATTGGGGCGGCGGCTGCAGCGATGGGCCGCCGGGCGAGGGCCTTGAACTCGTCCAGCCGCGCCTCCAGGTCGCGGTGCTCCCGCGTGAGTTCGGCGACCACGCCGGCCGCATCCGGTCCGGTCTCGGCCAGGGGACGAAACACCCATCGCTCCTCCGAGCCCAGGTACTCGCGCAGCTCGACGTCCAGGTAAGTCGCCACGTTCCTGGCCACGATGGAGCAGTTCGGCGTCTTCATCAAGAGCGCCCTGTCCAGAGACACCAGGGCCCTCCGGATGATGTTGTGGTCCCTGCGGAAGATGTCGGTTGCTCGCATGTCCCCCTCCGATCACTGGGGGTTGGGGGTCAGGGGTTGGGGGTCAGGGAGGATCGACCCTTCCCTCCCCGGCCCCAGGCCCCCGCTTAGGGATACACGCCGCGCAGTAGGGTCGCCTCGGCGACCCGTCCCACGGCCAGGATGTAGGCCGCGGTCCGCATGTCCACCCGCTCCTTCGCGGCGATCTCGCGCACCTCCTGGAAGCTCCGCGTCATGATATCGCGGAGCCGCCGGTTGACGTCGTCCTCGCTCCAGTGGAGCATCTCCAGGTTCTGCACCCACTCGAAGTAGGACACGGTCACGCCGCCGGCATTCGCCAGGATGTCCGGGATCACGTACACATTATTGGCGAAGAGGATCGGATCCGCCTCCGGCGTGGTGGGCCCGTTGGCCGCCTCGGCCATGATCCGCGTCTTGATCCGCGGCGCGTTCTCCTTCGTGATGACTCCCTCGAGCGCCGCGGGGACCAGGATGTCGCATGGTAGCTCCAGGAGTTCCTGGTTACTGATTCGATCCGCCTCGGAGAACGTGGCCACGGTCCCCGTTTTCCCCTTGTGCTCGAGGACCCGGGTCGGGTCAATCCCCTTCGGGTTGAATGCGCCGCCCCGCGAGTCGCTCACGGCGATGATGCGCACGCCCAGTTCGTGTAGGAGCATGGCCGCGATGGAGCCGGCGTTGCCGAACCCCTGGATCACGGCGGTGGCCCGGGGGAGGTCCAGGCCCAGTTCACGGGCGGCCTCCTGGATGGTGAAGACGCACCCGCGGGCCGTGGCCTCCTTTCGCCCCAGCGACCCCCCGAGGGCGATCGGCTTCCCCGTCACCACGCCCGGGACGGAGTAGCCCTTGTGCATGCTGTAGGTGTCCATGATCCAGGCCATCGTCTGGGCATTGGTGTACACATCGGGTGCCGGGATATCCGACTCCGGCCCCAGAAAGACGGAGATCTCCGTGGTGTAGCGGCGTGTGAGCCCTTCGAGCTCCCGGAGCGACATCTTCTTCGGATCGCAGCGCACGCCGCCCTTGGCCCCGCCGAAGGGCACATTGACCACGGCGCATTTCCAGGTCATGAGCGCCGCCAGCGCCCGCACCTCCTCCAGCGTGACATCGGGGTGGTAGCGGATGCCGCCCTTGGCCGGGCCCCGGGTGACGTTGTGCTGAACCCGGTAGCCGACGAAGACCTGGATGGTCCCGTCGTCCATCTTCACCGGGAAGTGCACGGTCAGTTCCCGCTTGGGCCACTTGAGCTTCTCGCGGATACCCGAATCCAGGTGCAGATGCTCCGCCGCGATGTGGAAGAGTCGCAGGGCCGCATCCTGGAACTCCTCTCCTTTGGTCTTGGCCAGCATCTCCATGGGCCACCCTCCGCTGTGGGAACGTTTCAGCCCTTGGCCATGAGCCAATTAGTCCGGATTTATCCGGGTCAAGCCACCAGCCCCAGCTTGCCCTCGTAGATGAACGCGCGCGCGTTCTCCGCCACGACCTCCGGGTCCACCTGGAGCCGGGCCACGCCACTCTGCATGGCGGCGGTGGCCACCGCCTTGGCCACGGCCACCGGAACGCGGAAGTCCAGCATGTGGGGAATGATGTAGTCGGGGCGCAGCTCCTTGTCGGTGATCAGCGACGCGATGGCCTCCGCCGCGGCCGTCTTCATGGCCTGATTGATGTCCCGGGCCCGCACATCCAGGGCCCCGCGGAAGATGCCCGGGAACCCCAGCGAGTTATTCACCTGGTTCTCGAAATCGGATCGGCCCGTGGCCACGATGGCCGCGCCCCCGGCCCGGGCTTCGTCCGGCAGGATTTCGGGGACCGGATTGGCCATGGCGAACACGATGGCATTGGGCGCCATGCTCCGGACCATGTCCGGGGTCAGCAGCTTGGGACCGGACAGGCCGATGAACACGTCCAGGCCCCGGATCGCCTCGGCCAGGGTGCCCTTCACCCTGTCCCTGTTGGTGAGGCGGGCGATCTCCTCCTTGGCCCAGTTCATCCCCTCCGACCGACCCTCGTAGATGGCTCCCTTCGTGTCGCAGAGGATGACGTCGGCCGCCCCCAGCCCCAGCAGCATCCTGGCCACGGCAATGCCCGCGGCCCCCGTTCCGTTGATAAGAACGCGGGTGGTCTCGAGGCTGCGCCCCGTGAGCTTGAGGGCATTGATGAGGCCGGCCGTCACCACCACGGCCGTCCCGTGCTGGTCGTCGTGGAAGATCGGGATGTCGGTCTCCCGCTTCAGCCGGTCCTCCACGTAGAAGCAGCGGGGGGCCGAGATATCCTCCAGGTTGATCCCGCCGAAGACCGGCGCGATGGCCTTGGTCACCTCCACGATCTCGTCCTGGTCCTGGGTCGCGATGCAGATCGGAAAGGCCTCCACGCCGCCGAAGGTCTTGAACAGGACCGCCTTGCCCTCCATCACCGGCATGGCCGCCCGGGCGCCGATGTTGCCCAGGCCCAGGACCGCGCTGCCGTCACTGACCACGGCCACCAGGTTCCCCTTGGCCGTGAGCTCATACACCTTGCCGGGATCCTCCAGGATGGCCTTGGCGGGGATGGCAGCGCCCGGCGGCAGGTAGAGCAGGTTCAGGATGTGCGCGTCACGGATCGGCACCTTGCTCACGACCTGGAGCTTGCCGCGGAAGCGGCGGTGCAGCTCCAGCGCCTCCTCTTTCAGGGTGAGGGTCTTGCCCGGCGCCCGCGGTTCCACCGGCGCCCTCCCCTCGTAGATGATGCGCAACGTCCGGTCCACGATCTCCCCCGGATCCATCTGCTTGCGGGCCTCGCCGGTGGCCATGGCGACCCTGGCCACGGCGGCGGCAATGCTGGGGGCGACGTGAAAGTCGAAGATCGCGGGGATGATCCGCTCCGGGCTGCGATCCGCCTCCGGCACCACGGCGGCCAGCGCCTTCGCCGCCTCCAGAAGGATGGCCGGGGTGACGTTGCGTGCCTGCACGTCCAGGAGGCCGCGCAGCACGCCGGGGAACACCAGGGCGATGTCCATTTGATTGGGGAAGTCCGACCGCCCGGTGGCGACGATCTTGGCGCCGGCCCGCCTGGCCTCGGCCGGTGAAATCTCGGGCGTCGGGACCGCCAGGGCGAAGACGATGGCGTCCTGCGCCATGCTGGACACCATCTCGGGGCTGACGACGTTTGCCGCCGAGAGGCCGACGAAGACATCGGCCCCCTGCAGGACGTCGGCCAGCGATCCGGCGGCGTTCTGGGGGTTGGTCTGCCGGGCGATCTCCGATTTCACCCAGTCCATGTGGGAGGCCCGGTACTTGTGTAGCGCCCCGGCGCTATCGCAGACGATGAGCTGTCGCGCCCCGGCCGCGAGCAGCAGGCGCGCCACGCCCAGGCCGGCCGAGCCCGCGCCGCCGATGACGATCCGCGCGTCTTCCAGGCGCTTGCCCACCAGCGGGAGGGCGTTGCTGAGCCCGGCCAGCACCATCACGGCTGCCCCGTGGGCGTGGTTGTGGAAGACCGGGACGTTCACCGCCCGCTGCAGGTGATCCTCCAGCGAGAAGCACCGGGGCGAGACGATGTCCTCCAGGCAGAAGGCCCCGAAGGTGGGCGCCAGCATCGTCACGGCCTGGATCATCTCGTACAGGCCCTCGGTCTTCAGGCACATGGGCAGGGCATCAATGCCGGCGAAGGTCTTGAAGATGACCGACTTGCCTTCCATCACTGGCAAAGCCGCCTCGGGCCCCACCTGTCCCAGGCCGAAGATCGCCGAGCCGTCCGTGATCAGGCCGACGGTGTTGCCCCGGCACGTGTATTCGAAGGAGTTCTTGGGGTCGCGGAAGATCTCCATGCAGGGCTCCGCGACCCCGGGGGTGTAGATCAGGCTCAGCGTGGCCCGGTCCTTGATCGGGACCTTGCTCTCCACTCCGATGAGGCCATGATGTCGGCGGCGATACTCCAGGGCATCGGTTTCCAGGGCCATGGTCCGCTCCATCCCGAGGGCCGATCCCCACTTCTCGGCCCTCCGGGCGTTCGGGTGTTACGGCTGCAGCCGCCGCCAGGGGATCTCACTGCAGCCCGCCACGCATCACACAAAACAGGACTCGAACACTCTTGAGGCGATCACTGCCACTCCCTCTGCCTTGTCCCGGCAATTCCGATACCAAGGTGTTCACCACGCTGCCGGCTTGGACGGCGGCCCCGGGAGAAGACTCATCCCCGCGAAAAAGCCAAGAGGAGGTGCATCGCTCCACTCTGCTCTTGGTCGCCGACACGCGGAGTGAATGCCACGCGATCGGATTCCTCTGAGGCAACGTAGCCAGCACCTGAGCCACAAAGTCTCGCCCTCATGCCAGCCCTCCCAATCGCGACGGGCCGGCCGCGTTCATCGCGGCAACCGGACTAATGCCACCACGATTCCTCTTTTTCCCCGCACGGGACACCTCTTCGAAATTCCGGGCGAGAAGGATTGCTCCCCTTGAAACCGGAAGTGAGGCAGCCTATATTCTGAAGTGAATGGCCCTGGGGCGAGGCCCTCTTCGCGCGATGGCGAACGGCGTTGAAGCGAGCAGAGGGGTGCACAGGCGAAAGGGGCCTCGCCCTTCTCGCGCCCTCCCCGGAAGGGGCTGGCAGACGCTGGGTGGCGTGAACGCCAGGGGGTGATGCACAACCCGACGACCCGCGAGCCCCTTCCGTTATACCCTGACGACCCCGGCGACTTTCCGGTCCCGGGGTCGTTCCACTTTCAACCCAAATTTTTCACCGCCAATCCCGCCACGGGCGGGACAAGAACGCAAGGGTACGTCAGGCCATCGGGGAGTTTCTTGGCCGACTTGGCGCCTTGGCGGTTGGTATTTTTGGATCGGGGCTAGGCGACGGCCTTGTCTGCCGGGCGGGATCGGGCGCGGAACACCTCGCAGAGGTGGTGCTCCGTCGTGGTACAGAGGTGCAGGTAGTGTGGGACGGGGGGGACCATCAGCCGGCCGTCCAGACGGGCGCGGCAGAACCCCTCGACGGGCCAGAGCCAGTCCGCCATTGCCGGTTTCAAGAACGGACACCGGTCCATGACAGGACTGCTGTCTTCCCGGGTCGGGGACCGAGTCTCAAGCGCCACGCGAGCCTCCGGCCGGATTCCGATCAGATCCCCCCGCTGACACTGAGGATATCAAGGAGCGTGCCATCTTCCTGCGGGAATACCCGGGAGCAGCTCACCCTGACTGTTAGTCGGTGCTTGCCTTTCCGGGGGGTGCCTGCCAGACGCTCTTCCCTCTGCCATCGGTCCGATCTGGCGTCCGCTTCGCCGCCCGCCTCCCCGATGATCTCATGCGTCCGAACGTACCCTCACCGAACCAGCCATCCTGCACCTCTACAAAGACAGGAGCCGGGTCGCCTCTTTCCGGGTGAGGGTTGCCTCGTCCACCCCTCGGCCCACGATATCCTCCCAGGTGGCGACCGTCCCCCGGAGGGGTAATTGCCCGCGTGCCGCACGGCGAACCATCAGCATCCGCCGGTACACATTCCTCGCCAGGGAATCCGAGGCATGCTCGATGATCCGCTTGAGCAGCTCCTGCGGCATCGCCCTCCCCCTGCGGCCTGCTGGTGGGCGGAACCGGGCTCCGAAAACACGAACGCCCCAGTGCAGTCCGACTCGGACGTCACTGAGGCGTCAGATCCTGCTGCCGGGCCGGTCGCCTCGGCCTCCCCCGACATCCGCTGGCCATGACCTTCAGACCCTTCTCTCGGCCAGATCCCCAGGCAACAAGTAATGTAGACCCCGCCCCCTGGCGTGTCAATGTCCCGACAGCGGTCTACGCTTGGATCACCCCGAGCCAGAAGGACCCTTCCTGCCTTCTGCCTTCTGCCTTCTGCCTTCTGCCTTCTGCCTTCTGCCTTCTGCCTTCTGCCTTCCGGAACCTCAAGCGGCGTGGGCCACGGCTTCCACCCTCACCGGCCGGATGGACAGGACGGGACAGGGTGCCATCCGGACCACCTTCTCGGTCACGCTGCCCACCAGCGCGTGGCTCAACCCGGTGCGGCCGTGGGTGGCCATCACGATCAGGTCCACCCCCTTCAGTCGTGCGGCGCGGACGATCTCCAGGAAGGGCACGCCGGGCAAGACCAGGACCTCGGTCTCCAGGACCTTCCGCACCTCGGGGGGCACGTGGTTGGCGTACTGCTCGCGAGTCTCCTGGTCCAGGTCTTCGTATACCTTGTCCACGGGGTGGGGCGGGACGTGCGCCTTGGAAATGCTCTCCAGCGTCTCATTGGACACGACGTGGAGCAGGACCAGCTTCGCGCCGAATTGCCGGGCCAGCTCCGCGGCATGGCGAAGGGCCCCGTCCGAATGCTCGGAGAAATCCGTGGGGGCCAGAATCTGCGTGAGGCGCAACATGGTCTCCCCTCCTTTCCCCATCGAGGGTGGGTCCTATGATTCGTCGTCCTTCTGGATCAGCGTGGCCTGGAACTGCGCCACCAGGGCGGCGGGCGCCCTGGGGCCCAGGCGCACCAATAGAAGATTTCCCCGGTCGTACCGGATGTTCGGCTCGTCGGTGATGGAGGGCTCGAACCCGTGGGCCCCGAAGAGCCGGAGCATCATGTGGCGGTACCCCGCCATGCCCAGGATGCTCCCCTCCAGGTCCCAACACCAGGTCAGGGCCTCTGCGTAGACGATCGTGGCATCGAAGTCGGGCGAGGAGAACGCCCGACGCATGAGTTGGCTGGCCAGTCCCAGGCCGCGCAGGCCGCGGGCGACCTCGATCCCGCCCAGCTCGAGGATCTGCCCAGGGGGCAGAGACGCCCAGCGGCTGTCTGCCTCCGGGGGATGGAAAGTGAGGTAGGCGACCAGACGGCCCCCGCAGTGCGCCACCAGCACGCGGCTCCGCGGAAGCGCCGCCACCTTCACGAGGGCGGCGAGCTGGCGGGCTGCGGCCTGCGGGGCGTAGCGACTGAAGGCCCCGATCCCCGGATCGGGCAGCAATTCCCGAAGGAACTCCGGCGGACAATGATCCCGGAATTCCACAGGGCCCTGGGGTGATGGCCTCGCCTGCGAAGGCTGGTCGGACTGGTTCATGTTGGGATGCTGAATCAACCCCTGCATGTGCTGTCCCGCTCGTGCGCCCGTTCTTCCCCGACCGCGGCGGAAGCGCGGCAGCGCGTGCGCCCACACACCCTGCCGCGAGCCTGCCTCCCAAGCTCAGCAAGGGGCATACCAAGCTCCACTAGGGCGTTTCAAATCAGAGAATCTCGATAGCTCTTCCCCGCAATCTTCGCAACCTCAAGAATTGCCAGCGTGGACGAAGAGTCTTGCCGGGATCTTCGCGCCGGAGGAGGCACGCGTGCCTGGGAGCAACTCTCTTAGGATGGGGCGCTCTGTCACACGGCGTGGCTGGTCTGGCAGATCGGGCGGGATGCGGACTTCCTCCGGTCGTCGGGTGTGCCGTCATTGGTCATTGGGATTGATGCCATACCGCCGGATCTTGCGGTACAGGGTCCGCCGGTCGATCCCCAAAATGGCGGCCGTCCGGATCTGGTGCCACTTCGTGCGCTGCAGGACCGCCGCGATGTAGTCCCGCTCCAGGTCTTCCAGAGTCGCTTCCTGGACCAGGGCCCGCCCCACCGGGCCGGCCCCGCCCGCAAGGTGCGGGGGCAAATCCGCGGGCAGGATGGCCGGCCCGCGCCCCAGCGTCACGGCGCGCTCGATAACATTTTCCAGCTCACGGACGTTGCCGGGCCAGGGATAGCTCATGAGGATCCCCATGGCCTCCTTCGAGATCTCGCGGATGGCGGGGTTGGATTCCTGGGTGAACTTCTGCATGAAGTGATTCGCCAGGAGCGGGATGTCCTCCTGGCGGTCCTTGAGGTCGGGCAGCGTGATGGGGACCACGTTCAGGCGGTAGTAGAGGTCCTCGCGGAAGGTCCCCTCCTCCACGGCCCGCTTCAGGTCCCGGTTGGTGGCGGCGATGACCCGGACGTCGATCTTGATGGTCCGGGTGCCCCCCACCCGCTCGACCTCCCGCTCCTGGAGGGCCCGGAGGATCTTGGCCTGGAGGTCGAGCCGCATGGAGCCCACCTCGTCCAGGAACAGGCTCCCCCCCGTGGCCAGCTCGAACTTCCCCACCTTGGTGGCGATGGCCCCGGTGAAGGCCCCCTTCTCGTGACCGAAGAGCTCCGACTCCAGGAGTTCCGCGGGGATGGCGGCGCAGTTGACTGCGACGAAGGGGCGCTGGCCCCGGTTGCTCTGCTGGTGGATGGCGCGGGCCAGGAGCTCCTTCCCGGTCCCGCTCTCGCCGCTGAGGATCACCGTGGCGTTGTTGTCGGCGATCCGCGCGATCAGGGTGTAGATCTCCTGCATCCGGACGTTGCGCCCGACCAGGTCCTCGAAGCGGTGATCCCGCGCCACCTCGGATCGGAGGTACATCACCTCCTTCACCAGTTCCTGCTTCTCGACCACGCGCTTGATGAGGGCCAGGATCTCGTGAATGTCAAACGGCTTGGTGATGTAGTCGAAGGCGCCCAGCTTGATCGCCTCGACCGCGGTCTTGAGGGACTTCACCGCCGTCACCACGATGACGTCGGCCTGCTCGTTGAGCTCCTTGATCCTGCGCAGCACCTCGATCCCGTCCATCCCCGGCATGCGGATGTCCAGGAGCACCAGGTTGATATCCCGGGTGCTGAGGATGCGCAGCGCCTCGGGACCCTGGGTTGCGAAGACAAGGTCGTAGTCCTTCGCCAGCACGGCTTCGAAGGATTCCCGGACGCCGACATCGTCGTCCACGACCAGGATGCTTCCCCGGACCGGAGAGGCCTCGATGCTTGCCATGCCGCGCTCCTGCCAGGAACCCGCCGTTACACGAGCCCCGGCGTGATGTGCCGCCTGCCCACGACAGGATGGGGCTCGCTCGATCGGCTTCGATACACGCGCTAAGTAGCCCAAACGGCAGAGGTTGTCAAGGACAAAGCCCCTCCGTGGCGCGTCTTGACAGGGGCAAGGAAGTGTGCGAGCGTTTCTTTCAGCATGAGCCTTCAGCAGTCAGCTTTCGGCTTCGGAATGAAGGGTGCCGGGTTCCGAGCCCATAATCCAGCCCCGGCGCTCCGGAGCATCCCGGGGCGGATAGCCGATAGCTGACCGCTGGGAGCCCATCCTCAGGCTCACCTATGGACCTCCAGGAAAAGATCCGCGGCCTCCCTGACGCCCCCGGCGTGTATCTCTTCAAGGACGCGCGCGGCGACCTGCTGTACATCGGCAAGGCCCTCTCCCTCCGCAAGCGGGTCCAGTCCTACTTCACCGACCGGGACTTCGGCTACGACGCCGAGCGCCTCGGCGCCATGGTGGGGCAGATCGCCGACGTGGAATTCCTCCTCACCGCCAACGAGCTGGAGGCGCTCATCCTCGAGAGCAACCTCATCAAGCAGCGCGGCCCCCGGTACAACATCGTCCTGCGGGACGACAAGCACTACCCGTTCATCCGGCTGGACCTGAAGGATCCGTTCCCAGCCCTCCAGGTGAGCCGGCGGATCAAGAACGACGGCGCCCTCTATTTTGGCCCCTACGTTCCGGCCGGGACCATGTGGGACCTCCTGGCGCTGCTCAACCGGACCTTTCCTCTGCGGACCTGCCGCAATATCGCGGGGCGCACCCTGTGCCTGGAATATCACCTGGGCCGGTGCCTGGGGCCGTGCGAGGGACTCGTGACCCAGTCGGAATACGCGGAGATCGTGCAGAAGGTCCGATTGGTCCTGGAGGGGAAGGACCAGGAGGTCATCCAGCAACTCGAGCGGCAGATGCACGAAGCGGCCGAGCGGCTGCAGTACGAGCGCGCCGCCAAGCTCCGCAACCAGATCGCTTCCCTCCGGCACGCGACGGAGAACCAGCGGGTCATCTCCGCCCGGGGCGAGGACCAGGACGTCTTCGGGCTGGTCCAGGAGGGGAACGAGCTGCACATCCAGCTCCTGGTGGTCCGGGGCGGCCGGCTGATCGGGCAGGACAGCTTCGCCTTCGAGGCGGGGACCCAGCCGACCTCGGGCCACCGGCCCGTCGGCTGGGTGCCCCCGGGGGGCGCTGCCGGCGTGCTGGGATCGCTGCTGGCCCAGTACTATCTGGGAGCGCGCCACATCCCCAAGACGATCCTGACGTCCCACCTGCCGGCGGAGGCGGATCTGCTGGCGAGCATGCTGTCGGCGCGGGCTCGCCACCCGGTGGAAATCCGCGTCCCCGAACGCGGCCCCAAGGCGCACCTGGTGGAGATGGCGGTGGGTAACGCCCGAGCGTTACTGGCGCAGAGCCTCACATCGTCCGCGGCGCGCCAGCGGGCCATGCTGGAGGTGCAGCACGCCCTCGGCCTGCCCCGCCTCCCGCGGCGGATCGAGTGCACCGACATCTCCAACATCTCTGGGGTCCTGGCGGTGGGCTCCCTGATCACGTTCGTGGACGGGCAGCCACGCCGGCAGGAGTACAAGCGCTTCCGGATTCGGACGGTACTGGGCGCCGACGACTACGCCATGGTGCGGGAGGTCCTGGGGCGGCGATTCGGCAAGAAGGACTGGCCGTTGCCCGACCTGTTACTGATCGACGGGGGACGCGGCCAGCTCAACGCGGGGATCCTGGCCGCGAAAGAGGCGGGGCTCACCGACCTGCCCCTGGCGAGCCTGGCCAAGGAGGAGGAGCTGGTCTTCCGGCCGGATGCCCCGGAGCCGATTCGCCTTCCGGACGGCTCGCGGGGAAAGCATCTCTTGCAGCAGGTGCGGGACGAGACGCACCGCTTCGCCCTGATGTACCATCGCAGCCTCCGCGGGAAGAGCGGCCTGCGCTCCGTCCTGGATGAGGTCCCGGGGATTGGGGCGCGGCGAAAGCGCCTGCTCCTCCAGCGGTTCGGGAGCCTGAAGCGCCTGCGCGCAGCCTCGGTCGAGGAGCTGCGAACGGTGGGGGGCCTGCCACAGCCTGTGGCCGAGGCCGCCCATCATCTCCTGAGCTCCGTTGCCCGGGAGTAGAGCGACCGCAACCGCAGATACACGCAGATTAACACAGATGTCCCAGGAGAAAGGATTCCGGAGGAATCTGTGTGCATCTGTGTTCATCTGTGGTTCCATTTTTGAGGTTCTTGACCCATAAACTCAGGAGGAGAGATGAAGCGAGAGGTGATCAAGACAGACAAAGCCCCCAAGGCGATTGGCCCCTACGAGCAGGCACTGAAGCTCGACGGGTGGGTATTCACCTCCGGCCAGATTCCGCTGGACCCCCAGACCGGCGCCATGGTGGAGGGAGGCATCGGCGCCCAGACCCGCCAGGTGCTGGAGAATCTTCGGGTGGTCCTGGAGGCGGCGGGCACCTCCATGAGCCGGGTGGTGAAGACTACCGTGTATATGACCAACCTGGGCGACTTCCAGAAGATGAACGAGATATACGGCGAGTATTTCCCCCAGGACAAGCCGGTGCGCTCCACCGTCGGCGTGGCGTCGCTGCCCCGCGGGGCGTCGGTGGAGATCGACGTGATCGCCCAGGCCTGATCCCGCGAAGCGCGGGGTTACTTGATGGCGACGGCCTTGACCTGCTTGAAGTCGGTCCACCCCTGGATCACCTTGATCACCCCGTCCTGGACCAGGGTCGTCATCCCCTGCTGGCGGGCGACCTTCAAGAGCTCTTCAGCCGTCGCGCGCTTCTGGATCATCCGCTTGATGTCGTCGGTCCCGATCAGGAGCTCGTGCAGGCCCGTCCGCCCCTTGTAGCCGGTGTTCTTGCAAGTCTCACAGCCCTTTCCCCGGTACAGCACGAAGCTGTCGTCGTACTTGTACCCCAGCTTGACGAAGGCCTCCGCTCCGAAGCTCAAGGCCAGCTCGTCGAAAGCCTCCTTGGGCGGGTGATACTTCTCCTTGCACTCCTTGCAGATGGTCTTGCACAGCCGCTGGGCCAGGACGCCCAGCAAGGCGTCCGCGAAGTTGAAGGGATCCATGCCCATTTCCAGGAGGCGGGTGACCGTCTCCACGGCGCTATTGGTGTGCAAGGTGCTGAAGACCAGGTGCCCGGTCAGGGAGGCCTCGACCCCGGTCTCGGCCGTCTCCTTGTCGCGCATCTCGCCCACCATGATCACGTCGGGGTCGGCGCGCAGGAAGGCCCGCATGGCGGCGGCGAAGGTCAGGCCGATCTTCGGCTGCATCTGGACCTGCCGCAACCCGTACTGGGTGATCTCGACCGGGTCCTCGGCGGTCCAGATCTTCCGCTCGGGGGTATTGATGTAGCCCAGGATGGCGTGCAGCGTGGTGGTCTTGCCCGATCCGGTGGGCCCCACGCACAGGATGATTCCGTAGGGTTTGGCGGCGATGTTCTTGACCTCCCGCAGGTTCCGCTCGGACATGTTCAGCTTCTCGAGGGGCAGGGGCTCGCTGGCCGCCAGGATGCGCATCACTATGTCCTCGTTGAAGCCGGCGGTGGGAACGGTGGCGACGCGCAGCTCGATCTCCTTGTTGCCCACCAGGAACTTGATCTTGCCGTCCTGGGGCTTGCGCCGCTCCGCGATGTCCAGCCGGGACATGATCTTGTACCGGGAGACCAGGGCCCGCCGGTAGGTCGGCGGGATCTTCTGGTACTCGAAGCAGCTCCCGTCCACCCGGAACCGGATCATCGTCTCTCGCTTCTCCCCGTAGGGCTCGACGTGGATGTCCGAGGCCCCCTGCTTGTAGGCGTCCGTGATGATCTGGTTGGCCAGCCGGACGATCGCGCTATCGTTTTCGTCCATGGCCGCGGTGCTGACGTCATCCTGCTTCTCCAGCTCGGCCTCGCTCACCAGCTCCCCCATGATCTCGGCAAGGGAGCCCTTGGCCGCCAGGGGATCCGCCTCGCCGCTGGCGGCGTACAGGAACTGGAGGATGTCCCGCCGCAATCCGACGGCGAACTGGACGTTCCGGCCGGGGAAGATGCGCTTGATGTCCTGGATCCGGTCAAGGTTGTTGGGGTCGTCGATGAGGATCTGGATCCCGTCCTTGTCGCGCTTCAGCGGGATCCAGAAGTTCTTCTTGAGGTAGTCCATGTTCAGGGTCTTGAGCAGCTCGGGTTCGATGGCCGTGCGGTCGTCGTACTCGATGAAGGGGCACTTGTAGAACTGGCTCAGGGACTTCCCGATCTCCGCCTTGGGGACCTTGTATTTGTCCAGCAGGATGGACTCGACGTCCGTCTGCCCCTTGCGGGCCTCGGCGATGGCGACATCCAGTTCGGCCTGGGTGATGCGGGAGTTGGCCACCAGGGAGTCGAACTTGGTGGGAGTCTTCCGGGCCAGCTTGAACTGGGTATAGAAGGCGATTCCCAGCGTCTTGGTGATCTCGACGACCGACTCCTCGTCCTTCTTGGTGAAGCGCCCGCCGCTCTTCTTGTTGACGAGCTGGATGACGCCCACCAGGTATTTGTTTTCCGCCACGATGGGGTAGGTCAGGATCTGCTTCGTCCGGAAACCGCTCTTCTTGTCCCAGGAGCTGTCGAAGATCAGGGCGGGGCTGATGGCGTTGAGCTCGACCCGGTTGTAGGCGTCGCCGATGTTGATGGGCCGGCGGTACTTGGCCACGAAGCCGGCGATGCTCTGTTCGCTGATGGGGACGCGGATCTCCTTGACTTCGTCGATGTCCAGGAACTTGGAGTAGATCTCCTTCCGCTCGGCATCCACGGCGTAGAGCGTGAGCCGCTCCGCGTCGAAGAGGCCGAGGATCTCGTCCTTCAGGTCCACCAGGATGTGATCCAGATCCTTGGCCGAGTGGATCTGGTTGATGATCTGCTGCAGATGCTCGGCATAGGCGAGCCTCTGCTGGAGTTCCTGAAAGGCCTCGGGTTGGACCGTCGTCTGCATGGTCGGCCTCCGTACCGCTCCACCCCGCGCGGGAAGGGCGGGGGACAATCGCCTCCGGTCTTCTGGTATTCGCGGGTCCGGGGCCTGCCAGGGAGCGCCAGCCGGAACCGATATGCCTGGGGGAGACAGGCGAGGTCAAGGGTAGTCCGGATCGGGCGGCGAAGGCAAGCCGAAAGAGGCCCCGGCCCGGCGGGATGGGAAGGGAGTCGTCGGATGGCCCATCCCCCATGGTGGGGCAGCCCGCCCGGGGTCTTCGGCGGGGACGGCTTCGGGAAAATCTGATCGCAGAGGGAACCATCTGCCCTCATCGGTTGTTCTTGACGGGTGAGGGCTGACAGAGTAGGGTGCACCGTTTCACAATCGTTGACCATACGAAGAGGAGGGTGATCCCGTGAAGAAGCTGGTGCTCGTTCTCGTGGTGGCGGCCATGGTCCTGGCTGTGGGCATGCCGGCATACGCCTTCAAGTGCCCGAGTCTTATCAAGCAGGCCAACGACCAGATCGCCAAGATGGACCAGAACAGCAACAAGGCGAAGAAGGCCAAGGCGCTGGTCGAGGAGGCGGACAAGCTGCACAAGGCCGGAAATCACGGCGACTCGGTCAAGAAGGCCGAAGAGGCTCTGGCCGCACTGCAGTAGCCGCTTCCCGGATCGAAAGCGACCGTGACGGGCCACCCGGGTTTTCCCGCGTGGCCCGTTGTCTTTCTGGTCCCTCGCCAGGGATTCCCGGGTGGCGGACCGGGGAGAGGCGGCGCCCTCCATCCGAGGCGGAAGGGTGGCGGGGCCGAAAATTCTTGCTGGACCACGCGGGTGGGCTATGGTATGAAAATATCCTCTCGCGATCCGCCACGGTTCGCCGGCGGGTGACAAGCGGGCGCTTAGCTCAGCCGGTTAGAGCGCCGTCTTCACACGGCGGAGGTCGCTGGTTCGATCCCAGCAGCGCCCACCACGAACATCCAGGGGGTTGGCCGTCACGGGCCACCCCCTTTTCTTTCGCCAAACGGCAACGGCGACGGTCACGGGCCGGAACGGACCTTCCGGGCAACCAGAGAGTCTGCCGATGCTGAGACATCCGGGCGGGAGACGGCGCAGGGTCGAGCGATGAGGCTGGTAGCGCTCTGGGAGGGGCTGCGCCGGGGCTACCGGCGCGTGAATGCGTCCCTGGAGCAGTTCTACCATCACGGCCCCGCGGCCCACGGGATCCAGGGGGTCCCGCCGCGAATTCCTGGACGGTCCGCCGGACGGTGTGCAACTTCTTACCTGGGATTCCTGGAGTTCCGGCGGGAATGTCGCCACCTCCGCGCCGCCCGCCAGGCCCTCGCGGCTCGGGATGGCGTGAGGCTCATCCAGCAGAGGTGAGGGCGATCGCTCTGGCCGGGACGTGGACTTCACACATAGTGGATGGGGGAGAATCCAGATGATCGGATCGCGAGGAATCAGCTGCGATGGGGCGACGAGTTGCGGTTCATGGTGGCGGGGGCGGGGCGCCTCCCTGTTGCTCGTGAGCGGACTCCTCCTGGTGCTCCTGTGCCGCTCCGTCTCCGCCGCGCAGCCCCGGACCAGGTCGGCAGGGGCCTCGCCGCCCGAGACGCTCGCCTGGATCACGATCAATGCCGCCACGGGGGATGTCCTGGGGAGCCAGGAGCCGGATCGCCCCGGCGCCCCGGCCTCCATGACGAAGATGATGCTGGCCCTCCTGGTGATGGAGGCCGTCCGGGATGGCCAACTGAAGCTCGCGGATCCTGTCCTGACCTCGCCGCTGGCAAGCAAGATGGGCGGCTCCCAGGTGTTCTTGAAGTCGGGAGAGGCCTTTCCGGTTGAGGACATGATGGCGGCGTTGCTCATCGGCTCCGCCAACGACGCGGCGGCGGCCCTGGCCGAGCGGCTGGCCGGCAGCGTCCCGGGGGCGGTGGGCCGGATGAATGAGCGGGCGGCCGCCCTCGGGCTCACCGCGACCCGCTTTGCGTCGGTCCACGGCCTGCCGCCCGGGCCCGGCCAGGAAGGGGACGTGACCACGCCGAGGGACATGGCCCGCCTGTCGCAGGAGCTGGTGAAGTTCCCGGACATCCTCCGGTGGACGTCCACCTCCGAGGCCCCCTTCCGCCAGGGGACGTTCATCCTGCGCAATAGCAATCACCTGATCGGCCGGTTCTCCGGGGCGGACGGGCTGAAGACGGGCCACTTCCGGGAGGCGGGGTACAGTGTCGCCGCCACGGCCATGCGGGGGAGCCTCCGCCTCATCACCGTCGTGATGGCGGCGCCCACCAACAAGGCGCGATTCGCCGAGGCGGCGCGCCTCCTGGAGGAGGGGTTCGCCCGGTACGTGGAGGTCACCGTGGCGAAGGCCGGCGTCCCCCTGGCGGCGGAGGTCCATCTCCCCAGGGCGAACGGGCCCCTCCGTCCCGTCCCAAGGAGCGACCTGCGCGTCTTCGTGAGGCGGGAGGAGCGGGACGCCATCCGGACCGCCGTGGACGTCCAGGCCGGCCTGCGGGCGCCCCTAGGCAAGGGCCAGCCGGTGGGCAGCCTGATCGTCCGCGTCGGAGAGCGCGAGATCGGCCGCGCGCCTGTGGTCGCCCCGGCGGATGTTCCTCGGGCTTTCTTCTGGTGGCTCACCCCCTGGCGGTAGGGAGAGGGCAGACAGACAGGGCACGCTGTCCGGGCCCGGGCAGGAACCCGGCCCCGATTCTCGAGCGGGCTGCCGAGCGGGCTGCCGTCTTGTCCTGACGGGTTCCGGTGAGTATAATGATGCGGCCATCACGCAGATGTTCCACCCGGGTGCGATGGCGCGAGCCGGGGGTCCGGACGGATGCTGACCTCCATTCTGTATCGCCTGTACGAGCGGCGGCTGCTGGCCGAACTCCGCGGTGCGCCGCTCCCCCGTCACATCGGCCTGATCCTGGATGGGGATCGCCGCTTCGCGCGGCGTCGGGGGCTGCGGGACGTCCTGCAGGGGCACGAGCGGGGAGCGGCCAAGCTGGAAGAAGCGCTGGACTGGTTCGAGGAGCTGGGGATCCGGATGGTCACCATCTGGTTCCTGTCCACGGAAAACCTGACGCGCCCCCAGGAGGAGCTGGAGAGGCTCCTCTCCCTGATCGAGCGGAAGATGCGCGAGGCCGCCGTGGACCCGAAGATCCACCGGCGTCAGGTCCGGATCCGCGCCATCGGGCAACTGGATCTCCTGCCGCCCTCCCTCCGGGACGCCATCCGGATCGCCGAAGAGGCGACGGCGATCTATGAGAACTTCTCGCTCAACGTGGCGGTGGGGTACGGCGGCCGCCAGGAGGTGGCGGACGCCGTTCGGGGCCTCCTGCGCGACTGGGGGCGCCAGGGGCTGACACTCGGGGAGATCGCCGACCGCCTCACCGCCGACGTCATCGGCAAATATCTCTACACCTACGACCTGCCCGATCCCGACCTGATCATCCGCACCAGCGGCGAGGTGCGCCTGAGCGGCTTCCTGCTCTGGCAGAGCGCCTACAGCGAGTACTACTTCTGCGACGCCTACTGGCCGGCCTTCCGCAAGATTGATCTGCTCCGCGCCATCCGAAGCTACCAGCAGCGCCAGCGCCGCTTCGGCCGCTGATGAGCGCCGGCGCCGCGAAGCCGGCGGTCGTGGACCTCGCCGAGGTGTTCCGCCGCGAGACGGGTCACGTGGTGCAGTTCACGTTCGCCACCGTCGGAACCCTTCAGCAGAAGATCGCGGCCGGGGAGACGGCCGACGTCTTCCTCATGACCGACGCGGCGATTGACGACCTGGCGCAGAAGCGGATCGCGGCGACGGGAACGCGCACCGACCTCGCCCGGGTCGGCATCGGCGTGACCGTGCGCGAGGGCGCCGCCGTGCCGGACATCTCCACCCCCGAGGCGTTCGTCGCCTTCCTCACCAGCCCGCCTGCCAGATCGAAGTTCATCGCCGTCGGCTTGGATTACAAGGAGTGACGGAGCGAGAATAGTGCCTTCCATCCACCAAGTATGGTATAGGAAGGGCACGCTACCTGGCCATCGGTGACGCATCCTCGGCCCGACGGGATGAGGAGAGGGTGCCGTTCACCGCGCAAGCCGGCGCTGCTGCCCAGTCAGGTTTCACGGTGCTGAGCGCCCGCCATCCGGTGGGCCGGGCAGCGGGGATTGATCGTCAACCGGTAGCGCCTCAATGGTCCACCCCGTATGGGGCAGAGATCGAGGAATCTACGCTACCTCTTAAGAATATCGGGTGGTTGCATCAATAATGGTGTCCGGTACCTTTTTCATTGGAGGATCGATATGACTAGGCTTGAAGAATTGGAACTGGCGATCGAATCTCTTCCGGAAAACGAGTACAGCCAATTTCGGCGGTGGTTCCTGGAGCGTGACTGGGAGAAGTGGGACCGAGAGATTGAGGCTGACTCCACGTCCGGCAAGCTTGACTTCCTAGTCAAGGAGGCCCAAGACGCCAAGGCCAAGCGAACCCTGAAGGACCTCTGATGCATCGGACTACGGAACAGTTCTGGCAGAGATACCACCAACTGCCACAAGAGGTCCGAGACCGAGCTGACAAGTGCTTTGGGTTGTTGCAGTCCGACCCCCGACACCCGTCACTGCAGTTCAAGAAGGTCGGTGCGTTTTGGTCAGCCAGGGTTGATCTGGCTCACCGAGCCTTGGCTATCGACGATGGAGACGATTTCATCTGGGTATGGATCGGCTCGCACGATGAGTATGAGCGGATTGTCAAGGGGCGCTAACCACGGGGTCAACCGGCCCGGACACACTGGTGGTAGACGGTTGGCACAGTTGATTTGTGGTTGGGCAATCGGCCCGACCGGTTACCCCGAGCGTGAGGCGCCGACGCGCGCGGCCGTCGCTGCGGTCCAGGTGCCTGACCCTGGGTGTAATACGTAATACGGGACAGTGCCACTTTCGTCACCTTGTGCTAGGGCCGCCCTGACCACCTCTCGCCAACCGCATCTCGCTGGCCCCAGGGCCATGCGGAGGCGTGGCGGGCGGGATTCCGCTTGACCCCGGCGGGCGCCCGGGAGTACGTTTCCGGCAGTAACTCACCACCGAATCCGCGCAGAATCGGTGTCCCGCTGGGGCGCCCATCCCACCACGGTCCCCCGGGTCACCGTGGCTCCTTTGTTCCATCATTAGCTATCACTACTGTCCGGTTAAAGATCGAATAGATTCAACTGGTTACAGAGCGCGTGAGTCTCAGTTTGAACATCCGTGGCTGTAAGTACTTGATAAATCTCTTCCCTCTCGAAAAGGGTGACGCTCAGAATTTGCAGGATTTCGCCGAGGCTCCGGTCGAGCTTGAGTTCCTTTTTCAGGATGGCCACGAGCACGTAGATGCTGATGGCGATCCAGATCTGGGTCTTCACCGCGTTCGCGGAGGTCCCGTAGAACGCCTTGATCCGCAGGTACTGCTTGATCCACTTGAAGAACAGTTCCACCTGCCAGCGGCACTTGTAGAGTTGGGCAATGGTCAAGGCGGGCAGCGTGAAGTTGTTCGTGAGAAACACGAACCGCTTGCCGGTCTCGGCATCGACGTAGCTGATGCGCCGCAGGGGAGCTGGGTACTCCTGCGAGGTCTTGGGCCCCGTCAGCACGATGGTCTGATCGCTGCGCAGCCCGGTCGTCTTGTCGACAGGCCGCGACCCGCGTCGGGCGTACGCGAGATTGCGCTTGGCGCGCACCACGAAGAACGCCCCACTCTGGGCTATGGCGTACAGGCGGCCGAAGTCGATATACCCGCGATCCATCACGTAGAAGGCCCCGGGCTCCACCAGCAGCTCGTCGAGGGCGGTCACGTCGTGCGTTTTCCCCTCGGTAATGTGGATGAACGAGGGAATGCTGCCCCGCAGGTCCAGCAGCGTATGGAGTTTCACCGCGGCCTTGCGCTGGCGGAAGCGGGCCCAGGGGAACAGCGTGAGACACAGGTCGATCGTCGTCGCATCGAAGACGTAGGCGGTGTGCGCTAGGTCGACGCCGAAGTCGTCCCCAGCATAGAGGTGCCGGGCGCGCGCAATGAGGACTTGCGCGAAGTCGGCGTAGATCCGCCAGTCGCGTCGCTCGTTCGCATCCGCCAGGGTGCTCCGGGAGATCTTGGCCCGGATGCCCGCATGGTAGAGCTTCGGTTGGAGGGCGCGCAGACACGTTTCGATGTCCCGCAGGCTCTCCCGGTAGGTGAGCTGGGCGAAGGCCATGCAGAGGAACTGGTCGAGGCAGGAGAAGCGGCGGACGCGGTACTGCCCTCGGTAGCGGTGCACGCACTGGTAGAGTTTGCGGATCGGCAGGAAGTCCAGCACCTGCGCGAAGACGATTCGCCCCGTATGCATTGGCCACCCCTTTCCGCGCTGCGGCGGCAGAAGAAGGGCCAAAGCCTACGGCTGAGTTGAAATCGAAACCAGTCATTTCTGCTCGTAACTTATTGGAATCGCAGCTGTTGGAGTAAAATCCCATACTCTTAACCGGACAGTAGTGATTAGCTATAGCCATTTTCCTTGGGGGCGAAGTCGCGCCCAATCGGTCGTTCGGTTCCTCGCCGGAGGGAACTGCTGAGGTTTCAGTGTACGGCGTGAGATCGATCCCGCGTGGCTTCCTGGCGATCCGGCCCGACTCGGTGTACCGGGCTACCGAATGTGGCTGAGCATCTCGCGCAGAGGGGCTCGGGCCGCTCGCAAGGTGACGCCGAAGAAACGGCCGGGTCCCCCATTACCCATTGGAGATCCTTGAAATGCTGATCCGACATCTTTCTCGTTCTGTCCTCGCTAGCTTGCTTCTGATTGCTTCGGGTTGTGCGTCCCTTGAGAACACGATTCGGGACTTGGGCTATAAACCTGTCGCGCTCCCCTCTACAGCGTACCGCCCAGGAAAAGTCGTTATGATCGAAAACGAGGACCCCTTCCAAGCGATTACGGTCTGTGAGTTCGGGAGCTATATCGGCTCAGCGTCCGGTGCAAAGGCTGAAGCCGCCTCTGTACAGGTTACTCAAAAGCTTTCCGGCACCTTTTCTCTCGGTGCTGACTACCTAAACCAGATCAATGCTAAGATTGGAAGCCAATACGTAAGAGAAGTCAGCGTGACGCTTAATAATGTCACCGTAGAGGAGATCTCGGACGACAGGGTTTTCGAAGGCCATAAGTTGCAGCAACCGGGGTGCACACAGGCACTTGAGAACATTAGGGATCGCTCTCGTCTTGGCTTTCTCCAAAACGCGCTGAAGGCGGACGCTGTGTACAAGGTGACCTTCGATACCAAGATTGGCATCAATGCGGAGGCGCAACACAGAGCGCTCCGAGACCTCGCTTTGAAGATTGGCGCTTCTCCGGAGTCGGTGTCAAAGGACGAAATTCGGGGGGCCAATCTTTATTGGGGTGTCAAACCCCCACGCATTGACTTGGTTCGCGTAGTCAAGCAAGAATCGCCCACTCCTCCTCCACTTTCCGTACAGCAGCCGAGCGATGAAAAGAAGTCCCCAATCCAGACCATTCCTGATGTAAGCCAAGCAAAAAGGGAACTATTAATTGATTCCCTCAATCAGCTCGTGCGTAAGTCCGAATTGGTTGACGTGAGCACGAGTGTTCCAGGGTATTTTGAGTTCACTGCTCCCCCTTCGTCAGGTCCCTATTCCTTCTCTTGCGCTGATACCGAGAGTTATTTTGGCGTAAACTATTTTGCCTCTGTGCGCATTGCGGGGTTGAGTGGTGCCGACGTGTTGGAGCTGAAAGGTCTGGGGGTGTGGTTTGCCATCGATGCTTCTGTGGGTTGGTACTATATGTATGAGTCTGAGGAGAACTGGACGACATGGCGACCATTGACAGTCGCGAGAGGGCGTGACATTAACACATTGGCGATCTATCAAATAGGAAGAGAGGTGAGCGGATTTCTAAACGGCAATTACGTAGCAACTCTCAGAAAACTCAAGAAACCAGGGCTAGGCCCTGTTGGCGTGTGTTTTAAGGCCAATCCGAAAACTGGTGGACGTATTCATTTTCAGAAACTCTCGATATGGGAGCTGCGTGATTAGGGCACAGGTGTTGCCTACGTTAACTTGGGCCGCGAACGGGCCCGGCGAGGCCCCTCGCCGTCCCGGCTGCGGCTGATCCGCCGCCCCGTTAGGCCGGGAGAAGACCCAGCGGTAGCCACATGCCAGAAATCTGTCGGTTTCTCGGGATCGTCATAGCGATGCACTACAGCGACCACTCGCCGTCGCATTTTCACGCGAGGTACGGCGGATATAAAGTGCTGATCGCGATCGAGACCGGGGAAGTGCTGGCCGGTCATGTGCCCCCTCGCGTCCTCGGTCTGGTGCAAGAGTGGCGGGAACTACACAAGAGCGAGCTAGCGGAAGACTGGAGACTGGCGCAGAACCGGAAACCTCTTAACCGGATCGATCCATTGGAGTAGCCATGATGGTGCCGAAAATCGTTGAAGCACGGTATACGGGTGGTTACAGGGTGTGGCTTCGGTTTGCGGACGGGGTGGAGGGCGAGATAGACCTCGAGAAGGAGTTGTGGGGCGAAGTGTTCGAGCCCCTCAGAGACCGCGCCACGTTCGGCAACTTCCGGCTCGATGAGGAGCTCGACACATTGGTCTGGCCCAATGGGGCCGATCTCGCCCCCGAGTTCCTTTACCAGCAGCTCCGCCCTAACTACGCACTCAAGCCGACGCCGAAGGTTGGCGCGGCTTAGCGCAAGCGTTAGGCGACCTTCAGGCCGCGACGGGATGGTTTCAGGACGAGCTTCACGCGGACGCCGAATCGCGAGAGCATATCGATGAGCACGTCGGTGCTGAACAGGTCAATCCTTCCGCGGAGAAGATCACTCACGCGCGGCTGGGTCACGCGGAGAATCTTTGCCGTTTCAG
>Ga0156237_1200_pt1 | contig 22195 bp, 26 predicted proteins | sample RifCSPlowO2_12_FD_107884 | JGI IMG/M metagenome (GOLD analysis project Ga0156237, IMG submission 107884) | candidate division NC10 bacterium RIFCSPLOWO2_12_FULL_66_18
GCTGCCCGCCTATATCTCCGGATCCTTCGAGACCTGGCCCCGCGGCCAGTCGCTGCCAAGAATCCACCGGATCGGCGTACGATTCGGCCCGGTGGCGACCCCGGAGGCGTTGCGTTCTGGAGAAGGTCCACGGGGAGCAGACGATTTCGAAACGATCGTCATGCGCCTGCGCGAGCGCGTCATTGCCCTCGGTGGGAAAACCTGAGAATCTTTTTATCCGCAGATTTCGCAGATTGCGCAGATTTTCAAGGGCGGGAACCACGGCGATCAGGCTTCGAGGCTGACGGCTGATGGCCGCAAGCAAGCTCCTCCCCAGCGTGATCGACACGCCCGCGTCCTGCTCTTCCTCTGCTCCGAGGCCTCCCGCGAGATCTCCGGCGCCGCCGTCCCGATCTACGGCCGCGCCTGACGCTCCTGGGGCCAGGCTTGCGTACGGATCTCCGCCTCGATCGGCATCTTCCTGCCGCCGATCGGCGTGGGCCTGTTCATCGCCTGCGCCATCGCCCGCCTGAACATCGTCGAGTCGACCAGGTACATGGCGCCCTACCTCGTCATCCTCGCCCTGGGCCTCCTGGTGGTCACCTACGTGCCCTGGTTCACCCTGGTCCTGCCGCGCGCCTTCCTGAGGTAATGGAGCACGTCAAAGCCGTGATCGAGGGGGCTGCCATCCATTGGAAGGGATGGCAGCCGCATCGTCAAGAGGGGAGGAGACGTTCCATTGAAGTATTGATAAACCCAGACACGCAGCTGCGGGAGCTTGCCTACAATTCATGCAGGGATTACCGGAAGGAGCGCAGAAGGCGACGGGCGCGGCGGTACTGGGGACGGCCCTCGGCCCGCCGGTACCAACTGGAGGACCGAATCAGGCTGCCCAGCGGAGGCGTACCTCCAGGACAAGACCCAGGGCAGCGGCGTAGCGGGAAAGCACGCTGAGGGAAGGCTGGCGCCAGGCGGCATCAAGAGGCTTTTCCAGGCGGGCGATGACGGGTTGTGTGACCCCCATGCGCTCGGCAATCGTCTTCTGCGAAATGCGGCGCTTCCGTCGGTGGTCGGCCAGTTCGAGAACCGTGCGGATCGCAAGAATCCGCTCGTCATAGGCGGCCCGCTCCTCCGGAGACATCCTTCGCCGGAGGCGTGCCAGATGTGCCAGCACGTCTCCTCCGATACGATCCGCCTTCTTTCTCACTTGAGAACCTCCTTCATCCGACGTCGCGGGACACCGATCTCGCGAGCGGGCGCTCTCTGCGACTGCTTCCTGGGCCGGCGTATTTTCTAAGCGATGGGGCTGAGGAAATGAAAGGCTGGGATTCTCCGCGGGCCGGTCCAACGTGGCGATGAACCTGAGAAGGCCGAGCTCTGCCCCACCCAGCGCTGATCACCCATGCGCTAGACGGCCAAAGCCCTTCTCGGCTGGACGATAGCCTGGGCAATATCCCTCGGGGTGGCGCCCATGGCGATCAGCGAGCGAACGAGAAGATCCACCGACACGGAGGGATCTCCCGCTTCCATTTTGGCGATACGTGATTGACTCGACTTGAGACGCTTGGCGAGCTCCACCTGAGAAAGACCCCGGCGCGTCCGCCAGGTTCTCAGGCTGCGACTGAGCGCGAGCCTGAGTTCGACAAGGGCAGCCTCCTCCGCCGAAAGGCCGAGGAAATCCTGAGTTGAGCCAATGGTCCAGCCGCTGGCCTTCAGCTTGGCGCGCTTGACGTTATCCATAAGGCTGCCTCCCTCCTTCAACTGACCGCATCATACTGCCGCAGCCGACGCTTGCAGTTCTCGATCACGTCCTGGGGTGTGTGTGGTGTCTTTTTGCTGAAGACGTCGAGAATCAGAATCGCATCCGGGTCAATTCGGTAAATGATCCTCCAGGTCGCAGCCACATCGTTGATCCGCAGCTCGTGACAGCGGGTCCCAATGGATGGCATCGGCCGCGAATGCGGGAGCCAGAGCTTCACCCCGAGCTGGAGCTGGCGGAGGAGGACACCCGCCTCGATCCGCGCCTCCTCGGAGAATGGCGGAGACTTTACTTCCCCACGGAGCCAGACGAGTGGCTTGCCCTCTTGCTTCATTATATCAACTATATGTCAGAACTGACATGGGGTCAAGGAAAGAATCTCAACCCAGCGGTCTCGAAGTTCTTGGCGCCCTTGGCGGCTTGGCGGTTTGATCTTTGGAATCACCGCAGGGAGCCGAGGAGGCGGTGGGCGCGGCGGACCCAGGGACGGCCCTCGGAACGCTGGTACCAGGGAGCGGTGCGGTAGGAGGAGATGGCTTCCCGGAGGGCTGTTCGCGCGTCGTCCCGCTGGTCGAGGTGGTCCAGGGCCTGGCCGAGCTTGAACCAACCTTCCACGCTGGAGCTGTGGATCCCCGTCGCCTGGCGATAGCGCTCTGCCGCTCGCTCCCACTCGCCGCGACCCGCCCGGAAATCTCCCAGCCGCAGGTAGGGCTCCCCGTAGCCGAACTTCGGATTCAGGGCCAGGGCCCGCTCCACCAATTCTCGGCCCTTCTCCCCATCGCCGTCGTGCAACAGGCATAAGCCGAGGGCGTAATTCGCCTCAGGCAGATCGTCGGCCCTGGGCATGGCCTGTGTGAGCTCGGCGCGCGCCTCGCGGAAGCGGCCCTGGCGCACCAGGATGGCCCCGAGATCCGTGCGGGCCTTCACGTCGTGGGGGTTGACGGCCAGGGCACGGCGCAGGCGTCCTGCCTCGCCCCAGGCGCGCATCCACCGGCCCATCTTCCAGGCGTAGCGTGAGCCGGCCCACCAGCCCGGCAATGAGAGGGCGATCAGCACCAGCACCGCCAGAAGCGGGTTGCCGGTGATCCAGGTGAGCAGGGCGAAGAGGAAGAAGCGACCCATACTCGACGTTCAATGTTCAAGGTTCGAGGTACAACGTTGAACATCGCACCGTGAACCGAGCAACCCCCTGAAACAAAACAGGGGGCGAAGGTGTCGCCCCCCGAAGGAGAGCTGCGGCGATCATCCCATTTACACGAGCTGCTTCAACTGTTCCTTGGACTGCTCCAGCACCGCGGCGTGCAAGCTGTTGCCGTGGGCATCCATGGTGACCACCGCGGGAAAGTTCTTCACGCGGAAGGCCCAGATGGCCTCGGGGCTGCCGAACTCTTCCAGGGAGACGCCCAAGACGTCGGTCACGCACTCCGCCAGGACCTGGGCGGCTCCGCCGATGGCGTGCAGGTAGACGCAGCCGACCTTCTTGCAGGCCTCGAGCGTCCTGGGCCCCATCCCGCCCTTGCCGATCACAGCTCGGATGGTGAATTTCTCGATGATGTGGCCCTGGTACGGCTCCTCGCGCGCCGAGGTCGTGGGGCCGGCGGCCTTCACCACCCACTTGCCCTTCTCTTTGATCACCACGGGGCCGCAGTGGTAGATGATCTGGTTCTGCAGGTCCACGGGGGGCTTGCCCCCCTCGTGGAGGAACTTGTGGACCGCGTCACGGCCGGTGTAGACCAGGCCGGACAGATGGACCATGTCTCCCATCTTCAACGCGCGGATCTTGTCCTCGGCATACGGCTCGATGAGCTGGATCATGATCGCCCTCGTTTGGATTTTCGACCGTGGATTGCGGATGGCCGATTGACCGGATCAATCGAAAATCCTCAATCACCAATCGTCAATTCCCCTAGTAGAGCCACTCCACGATCTTGCCGCTATCGTTCAGGATGAAACCCTGTCGCCGGTAGGCCCAGCACATGTAGGAAATGGACACGAAGTAACTGGCGGGCAGCCGGTTGAGCGCGCCGATCTTGCACCCCAAAAGCGTCGTCGCCCCGCCGAATCCCATGGGGCCGATGCCCAGCTTGTTGGCGCTGATCACGATGTCCTTCTCCAGCGCCGACAGCGACGGCTCGGGGTTCACGTCGTCCATCATGCGGAGGAGCTGCTCCTTGGAATGGAGGTAGCCCGTGGCCCGGTCGCCGCCGATGCAGACGCCCAGGATGCCCGGACCGCACCCCTTGCCCTGAGCCTGGATCACGGCATCCAGGATAGCCTTCCGGACGCCGTCCAGATCGCGGTTGGCGTTCAGGCGGACGTCCGGGAGTGAATACTGGGCCCCCACGTTCTCGCATCCGCCCCCCTTCAGGATCAGGCGGACATCCGCCCGGGTGCCCCGGTGCTGGTGGAAGTGGATGGCGGGGCTCCCGGGACCCAAGTTGTTCCCGGTGTTCTTCCCGGTGAGAGAATCCACGGAATTCTGGCGCAGGTATCCCCTGGCCGTCGCCTCGGCCACGGCCTCTCTGGCGACCTTCTCGAAGGCGAGCTGGTCGAACCCCTTGGGGGCCTTGACGAAGAACAGGATGCTCCCGGTATCCTGGCAGAGCGGCGCGGACTTCAGCTTGGCCATGTCAATGTTGCTCGTGATGATGTTCATGGCGTACTGAGCATTGCTGCCTTCCTGTTCCTGCGTGGCCGCGCTGGTGATGACGGTCACCACGTCGTCGGGCAGTTCGGCCGAGGTGCGCCGGACCAGCTCCAAGAGGTTCGCTTTCAGGTTTCGCATGGGAAGACTCCCTTCTCACGGAGGGCCCCCGATTATTGATGATGACGCCGGATTCTAGTCGTGCCTCCGGAACGGTGTCAACCGCACCTTGTCAGTCCAGAGGCTATTGTGCTAGAGTCCCGACGATTTGAGCCCGTTCCCATCACAGATCCTGAAGGAACGGGTTCGTCCGGCGCTCCCAGCCGATCGTGGTCTTGGGCCCGTGCCCGGGCCACACCTCGGTGTCGTCGTCGAGGGTGAACAGCCGCTCTTTGATGGACTGCAGGATCTGATGAAAGTCGCCGCCGGGCAGGTCGGTGCGGCCGATGCTTCCATTGAACAGGGTGTCGCCGGCAAAGAGGACATCCTTGGCGCTGCCGGGGACGTGGAGGCTGAGGCTGCCGGGGGTATGCCCCGGGGTGTGGATGACCTGGGCGCCGATCTTGCCGACCTGAACGCCGTCGGCGTCCCGGATGAACTGGTCCACGGCGGTCATGCGGATCGGCTTGACGCCGTACATGGCGAAGAGTTCGGCCTGGCGCGGGGCGGATTCATAGATGGGGAGGTCAGCCTTGTGGAGCCAGATCTCGGCCCCCGTCGCCTCTTTGAGTTCGCGGCAGTTGCCCACGTGATCGAAGTGGGCATGCGTGTTGATGATATACTTGGCCGTCAGGTTGTGCCGCTTCAGGATGGCCAGGATGCGCTCCACCTCGTCGCCGGGATCAATGACGATGGCCTCCCGGGTCTCCTCGTCGCCCAGGATGGAGCAGTTGCACTGCAAGGCACCGACAACCAGCACTTCGTGAATCATGCACCCTCCTAAGAATTTCGAATTTCGGACACCCAGCGGGTACCCGAATTGCGAAGTTTCAAACCCGGATTTCGGATAATTCAGCCTAACACATCAATCCGCAGAAAGGAACACGCACGTCCGTGGCTATCCTGAAGGTCGCGATCCTCGGCAACCCCGTCCTGCGAGCCGCGACCGAGCCCGTGAAGAATATCCAGGCCCCCGAGATCCAGCGCCTCATTGACGACATGATCGAGACGATGCGCGAGTACCGGGGCATCGGGCTGGCGGCACCCCAGGTCCACCGGTCCCTCCAGATCACCGTGATCGAGGAAGAGGCGGACGCCCGCTCCTCCAAGAGCGTGTCGCGGCCCCTCACCGTGCTCATCAATCCACGCATCACGCCGGTGACCGACCAGATGGTGGAGGACTGGGAAGGCTGCCTGAGCATCCCGGACCTGCGTGGGAAGGTGCCCCGCTACAAAGAGATCGAGGTCCAGGCGCATGACCGGCGAGGCAGGCCGCTGCATCTCACGGCCGGCGATTTCTTCGCCCGAGTGATCCAGCACGAGCATGATCACCTGACGGGGACCCTGTTCCTGGACCGGATGAAGAGCCTGGAGACGCTGACCTACATGGACGAATATGCCCGCTACTGGGCCCGACAGGAGGACGAGGAATGATCCGCGGCCGCGAGCCCGCCTATCGATTCTGTCCCGGCTGCGGAGGGACGCTGGAGCAGCGGACTCTCCGGTCCACCGAGCCGCCGCGCCTGGTCTGCCAGGCGTGCGGATCCATCTTCTTCCTCGACCCCAAGGTGGCGACCGGCGTCATCTTCTCCGTGAACGGGGGCGTCCTCTTGGTCCAGCGCGCCATCCAGCCCAGCTACGGCAAGTGGGTCTTCCCCGGGGGCTACGTGGACCGGGGGGAGCCCCTGGAGTCCGCCGCGATCCGGGAGGTCAAGGAGGAATGCGGGCTGGACGTCCGCCTGACCCGCCTCCTCGGCGTGTACTCCACCCCAGGCAATCCCGTGATCCTGATCGTGTACGTGGGCGAGGTCACGGGCGGTACTATCCAGGTTGACGAGGAAGGATTGGACGCCCGCGTCTTTCCCCCCCCCGAGATCCCTTGGGATCAGCTCGCCTTTCCAAGCACCTCCGAGGTCATTCGAGACTTCCTGGCGCTCACGTCCCGCGGTTGAGGACTGCCACAGGATGGGCCGACCGTTCAGGGACGTCCTCACCTCCGCTCTCGCCGCTCTCTTCGTGGGGGGCTGCGCCTCGACGGAAGAGGTGCGCCCGCCGGAAGGTCAGGCCGTCTTCCAGGCGGGAGCCGTGCCGGTGGCCCCATCCGCTGCGCAGATCGTCCCCGGCCCGGAGATCCGGCACCCGGCACTGCTCGTCCCCGCCCTTGATCCCACCTGGAACGCTGCCTGGACGGGAGGAGATCGGACGAAACCGGGGGGTCAGTCGGGCGGCCTGGCCGGCTTCGTCACCGGGCTGGCGATCGTCCAGTCAGTGCCCGTCTTCCTCTTGGTCTGGCCGGCCGCCGTGGGAATCGTGGCAGGCACGACGGCGGTGGGTGCGCTGGGCGGGCAGGTGGACAGCGGCACCTTCGCCGCGATGGATGCCCGGGATCGGCAGGCGCTCCTCGAGGCTGCCACCACGCTCCGGCCCGATCGGCTGCTGCGCGAGTCAGCCGCGAGGGTGCTAGCGACTCGCATGGGCCGCCCACCGCTCTCGCTTTCCTGGTACCCCACGTGGGGGCCGGACACGCCGGGGACGGATGTGCTGGCGGGTGCGCGCGGGCAGGGGGCCGACGGGGTGCTGGACCTTGCGGTGGAGGCGTTCGGCCTGGCGGTGGGGGACGAGGCGGAGACGGTCGGGGTCTTCGTCCGGCTCCGGGCGCGTCTGGTCGAGGCTGCCGGAGGCGGCCTTCGCTACGAGCGCATCCTGGAACACGGACCGGGTCGGCCGCTGGCCGGGTTGCCGAGGCCGGCCGTCCACACGGTGGACCTCATGGCATTCGACCAGGCGCGGCTGTTCCGGCATGAGGTGCAGGAGGTGATCGTGCGGTTGGCCGGGCTCCTGGCGGAGGATCCCGCCCTCCCGCTCGGGCGGCCCTGATCAGGGTGCGGAGTGGCTCTCGCGCAGGTGGACGATGGTGGCGCCCCAGCCACCGCGATCCGGTGGGGCATCGCCGAAGTCGAGGGCGAGCGGGTGCTGTGCCAGGAGCGAGCGGACGATGGCCCGCTGGGTGCCCGTGCCGCGACCGTGGATCAGGCGCACTTCGCGCATGCCGCGCCGGACGCACTCCTCCAGGTAGTCATTGACGATCGCCGGGATATCCTGGGGGGCGAAGGCATGGAGGTCCAGCGCGTCCTCGATGGGAATGACGACTGGATTCTCCTCGCGATTGGGTTTGGTCGGCATCGATGACTTCCCGGCAAAAAATCACGTATGGCGTATGGCTTATGGTTCAGTCAGGACCATACGCCATAGGCTATAAGCCATACGCAGCCTTTACCTCAACACAGTTGCGGATGGCTGTCGCGTCTTCACGAATCGAGTGGTGGCCGGCGATCCCGCATCGGGCCCACGGCCTCGAAGGCGTGGCCGATGCGCAGCACGGTGGCCTCGTCGAAGTGTCGCCCCACGATCTGGAGGCCGACGGGGAGACCGCCCGCGGTGAGGCCGCATGGCACGGACAGGGCGGGATGCCCCGTCACGTTGATCGGCCGGGTGCAGCGGATGAGCCACCAGCGCGCGTCCTCCGTGACCCCGTCCACGGTCACCTCCTGCGCGTCCAGGCGCGGGGCGGGGATGGGCGTCGTGGGGAGCAGGAGGGCGTCCACCCGCCGCAACGCCGCATCCACCTCGGCGCGGATGATCTGGCGGGCCCGCTGCGCCTTGAGGTAGTGGCTGGCCAGGACGAACTGTCCGGTCATGAGCCGGGCGCGGACGTCCGCGCCATACTCGGCGGCGCGGGTCTTGAGGTAGGGCTCGTGATAGGCCATGGCTTCCGACGCGATGATGGCGAAGGAGGCAGGGCCGGCATGCGGGATGTTCGGCAGCGGGATGTGCTCGACGGAGGCGCCCAGGCCTTCCAGCGACCGCGCCGCCGCCAGGACGGCGGCCCGCACCTCGGGATCCAGGCGCTCGAAGAAGTGATCCTTGGGCAGGCCCAAGCGGAGGCCACGAATCTCGCCCTGCATGGCACGACGATAGTCGGGGACCGGCACGTCGGTGGTGGAGGGGTCGGCAGGATCGCGCCCGGCCAGCACCTGAAGCAGGAGGGCCGCGTCGGTCACCGTGCGGGTCATGGGGCCCACGTGGTCCAGCGACCACGCCAGCGGGATGACCCCGGCGCGGCTCACCCGGCCGTAGGTGGGCTTCAACCCGACGAGGCCGCAGAGGGCCGCCGGGATCCGGACGGAGCCCCCGGTGTCCGTCCCCAGCGCCCCGGCGGCGAGGCCGGCCGCCACCGCCACGGCGGAACCGCTGCTGCTGCCGCCGGGCACGCGCTGGCGGTCCCACGGATTCCTGGACGTGCCGTAGTGCGGGTTCACCCCCGTGGGGCCGTAGGCGAACTCATGCATGTTGAGCTTGCCCAGCAGGATGGCACCCGCCTCGGCCAGGCGCGTCGTGACGGTCGCGTCCGTGTCGGGCACCCAGTCTGCCAGGATGCGGGAGCCGCAGGTCGTGCGGATGCCGCGCGTCAGCACCAGATCCTTCAGCGCGATGGGAATCCCGTGCAGCGGCCCGCGGTAGTTTCCGCGGGCGATCTCCCGCTCCGCCGCGGTCGCGGCGGCCAGCGCCTCCCCCGGCAGGACCGTGATGTACGCCAGGAGATCCCCGTCGGATCGCTGAATGCGGTCGAGGTAGGCGCGCGTGAGCTCCACGGGCGACAGGGCGCGGCGGCGGAGCTGCTCGCCGGCCTCGGCGATGCTGAGTCGGGTCAGCTCGTCAGGCGCCATGGGGATCCTCCGACGGGGGCAGCAGCACGGTGGCCGGCTCCACGGCGAGAAGGTCCAGGTCGTCCAGGCGGGCCAGCCCGTCGAGCTGGGCCCCGAGCTGAGACGCCGCGGTCGCCAGGTCGCCCGGGTCCACCGGGATCCGCGAGAGTTCCTGGCTGATCGCCTGCAACACATGGGTCGAGATGGGGGCCATGATCTCCTCCCGGAATGCGATGACGAAGCCGGGCCACTCTAGCAAGGCACCGGCCGGGCTGTCCAGCCGAAAGGCCGGGTTGCGCGTCTCGCTGGCTCCCGCGATCGGGGTCGCGTGATGGCGGTACGAAAAGTTGGGGCCCGGCGCACGGCGTCGTGGCAGGTCCTCTGCCTGGCCCTCGGGTTGCTCCTGTTTGCGGGCCTGATCTACGGCGTCGGGGTCACGGCGGTCCTCGCGGCGCTGAAGCGCCTGGGCTGGCTGACGCCGCTGATCGTGATCCCCTACCTCGCCTCGTACCTCGTGGACAGCCTGGGGTGGTGGTGGATCCTGCGGCGCGACTTCGATGGGTCGGCGGGAAATCCCGGGCCGGCGCCGCGCCTGCCGCAGCTCTTCGCGATTCGCGCCGCCGGCGAGGCGGTCAACGCCATCACGCCCACTGCCTACCTGGGAGGCGAACCGCTCAAGGCCTGGCTTCTGCAACGACACGGCATCTCCCTCGTCCCCTGTCTCGCCTCGGTCCTGGTGTCCAAGACGGCGCTCATGCTCACCCAGGGCGCCTTCGTCTTCCTGGGCCTCTTGGTCGCGCTCCACCACTGGCGATCGGCCATCCCGTTGCCCGTGGCGGCCGTGATCGGCCTGCTTCTCGGCATCCTGATCTTCGGGGTCCTGATCGGTGTGCAGCGCCGTGGCCTCTTCGGCCTCCTGCTGGGCCTGTCGCGGCACTGGAGCGGCCGGGAGGCGCTGCTGGCCTCGTGGGAGGCGGACATCCGCGCGCTGGACGAGCGCCTGCGGGAGTTCTACGGCCCCCGGATCCGTGACTTCCTGATCTGCTGCGGCTTCCATTTCCTCGGGTGGGTGCTGGGCTGCTGGGAGGTGTACGTGGTCCTGTGGCTGTTGGGAAGACCGGTGGACTTTCCGAGCGCCTTCGCCATCGAGGCGCTGTCGGGCGTGGCGAAGCTGGCCGCCGTCATCGTGCCCGGCAGCCTCGGGGTCCAGGAAGGCGGCCAGGTGCTGATCTTCGTGGCCTTCGGGCTGGGGGCGCCGCTGGCCGTGACCTTCGGTCTGCTCCGACGGGGGCGGGAACTGCTCTGGATCGGCTTTGGCCTCGGCGTGCTGGTCCATCGTCGGGCGCTGGGATGGCTGAAACGGAGAGCCGAGAGCCTGGAGCCGAGAGCCGAGACGAGGGTGGAACGGTAGAGTCGAGCGCCGAGGGCCGAGTGCTCTTACCTGTCCCTGTCGCTGTCCCTGTCGGTTCTTTGACTGACGGCTGGCGGGCTGAGGGCTGGAGAGAAAGAAAAAGGCCTCGAAGGTTTCACGGCATGCTGGCCGCCCCGGTGGACAAGGCCGGAGTCTTCGAGGCCCGGCGATTGCTGGGATTCCGTAGACGAAACCCCGGGCGTTCGCCTCTGCGGGGAGACGCTTACGTTACAATCACCTCACCTGTCCAGTGTAATATGCCCACTGGATCACCTCCTTTCTGGTGTAGGCGCAACGTACATTCAACGTTCCTGGGACGCAAGAAAAAAATGCAGGCCGGGCGGAAAAAATCTCGCGGCAGACGACAGGAGGCAACCCATGGGTGGCTGGTCGGAGCGCGTGCAACGAAGGAAGCGGCTGAACGGACAGATCGGGAAGAGCCGGATGCGCGTCTTCCCCGGCTTTCAGGAATTGGGGAAGCAGGTCTTCGCCGACGGAGCCATCAGCCGGAAGCACAAGGAGCTCATGGCGCTGGCGGTGGCCGTCTCGCAGAATTGTTTCGAATGAATTGACCATCGTGTCGAGGAGGTCCTCGACCTGGGCGCGACCGACGCTGAGCTGGCGGAGACGCTGGACGTGGGCTTGCTGATGGGCGGCACGCTGGCGGCCAAATCGGTGCGCCACGCCTTCGAGGTGCTGGCGGAGATCCGGGAAGCGAAGGGCATGCCACGTAAGAGGTAAGGTGGGAGGCGTGAGGGGCAAGGACACACCCTTCCCATGACGTAAAGACAAAGGAGGATCCTATGTCCAGATTGGTGAAGCACGATAAGAACGCGCCGTACAAGATCGAGGAGGGGCAGGTGAAGTTCCCCGTCTGGATCTGCGGCTGCGGCTTGTCGAAGAACAAGCCGTACTGCGACGGCTCGCACAAGAAGACCCGGGATGAGGCGGCGGATGCGGTGTACGTGTACGACGACCAAGGTCGGGTGCAGGTCCCGACGGAGTACTAGGCAGACAAGACGGGCGTTCGGGTGTTCGAGCGTTCGGGGGTTCGGTCGGTCCGGAACCACCGAACAACCGAACCGTCGAACGGTCGTACGTCCTTGCGCTTCGCCGGCGCCGGATATCTCCCGCGGGCCTACACTTCCTCCAGGGGCGGCTTCACCACGGCGGGATGAGCTGGGTTGAGAGTTGGCCGGCTGGCCAGCGCAATTCCACCCATCACGAGGGCTGCGGAGACCAGGAGGCGGAACGTGATGACCTCGTCCAGGATCAGCCAGCTCAGGAACACCCCGAAGAGCGGCGTCGTCAGGAAGTAGGCGGCCAGGCCGCTGGGCTTGTAGATCTTCAGCAGGAGCAGGCTCACGATAAAGTTGAATCCGGCGACGACGATCCCCTGGAAGCCCAGGGAGAGGGCCAGGCGGGAGGTCCAGCGATAGGGGTCCGCGGCCTCGAACAGGGCGCTCCACACGAGGTAGCAGGGCACGCCGAAGGCCACCTGCGCCAGGAGGAGCTTCACCGGGTCAATGCGCTGCACGGCGCGATTGAGATACACCGTCCGCACGCCCAGCAGAAAGGCGCTGCCCGAGGTAACGAAATCGCCCAGCAGGTAGGCGGACTGCAAGCTGAACTCGCGGGAGAAGAGGAGCACCACGCCGGCATAGGCGATCATCACCCCCACGGCGCGGCCCCCGGACAGGCGGTCCCCCGGGACGAAGAAGTGGGCCAGGAGGACGGTGTAGATCGGGTAGGCGTTGAGGAGAACCGAGACGTGTCCCGCCGAGGTGAATTTCACGCCCAGATTCAGGAGGGCGATCTGGACGGTGAAGATCACCCCCAGGATCAGGAGCGGCCGGGCCTCGTGGCGATAGATGCGCAGGGGCGTGCGGGTGAGCCGGGCCCACGCCAACACGGTCAGGCCGCCCAGGACGAACCGCATCCACGCCTGCCGGATGGGAGGCGCGTCTGCCAGCCCGATCTTGATGGCAATGGGATTGCCCGCCCACAGGAAGGCCAGGAAGGTGACCAGCGCGGCGGCCTGGAAATCGATGTTCCTGGGCTCAGCAGTCATCCCGGTCTCCACAACGGATGCGGGGATCGGTCGGGCGCACAAGACGAGAGGGGGGAGGGAGGTGTCGCAGGGCGACCGGGGCCGCGGGCGTGGCGGGAACGGCAGGCTCTCCGGATCGAGCGCGGCCGCCGGAACGCCGGGGGCTCAACCGCCTTCGGGAGTCCGGGAGTGCTTTCCGGGCTCGGGCGGGATATTCAGGACATCGCGCGGGAAGTGCTCCACGAGATAGTCCACGATGTCCTTGACGGACAGGATGCCGACGGTGCGCCGGTCGGCATCCACCAGGGGGACGTGCCGGAAGCCGCCGACGCTCATGAGTTGCATGGCAAAGGCGATGGGATCGTCCAGGGTGAGCGTCTCGGGATCCCGGGTCATGACCCCGTCCACCCGGACCTTGGCCGGGTCGTAGCCCGTTCCCACGAGTTTGGTGAGGATGTCCCGCTCGGTGAAGATCCCGACCAGCTTTCCCCGATCCTCGACCATGATGCACCCGATGCGGTGCTCCTTCATCACCCGGACCGCCTCGCCGATGGTCGTCCCGAGCGGGATCGCCACATGGCCCGCACGGCGATGGAGAATCTTGATCGGCTCCTTGAAGACGCGCGTGTCCAGGATCTTGTGCGGTGTCGGTTCGTCCTCGTAGCGCAGATCCTCGTCGTAGATGGTCTCTTCCGCTGCCATGACCCACCCTCCCCGCGGTGCACCCCACCCCAGCCCTGCGGCCTCCGGCGCTCCGGGATGCCTTCTGCGCTCCCGGGCGTCGCCAGGCGGTGGATCGGTGGACCGATCTCCGTCCGTTCTGCGCAGCGCTCCGGGGCCGAGATGCACGCTCATCATAGGCCCCTGGCCGAAGGGGCGTCAATGAAAAGTTTCGGCCCCGGCGGCTTTCCGGGGCATCGTTTCTGGGGTAGAATGCGGTAGAATAGATCCACCGGGATCAGCGTCCTACCTGCACCCCGGGGAGATCATCGCGAGGGGAGGATCTGACGTGTGCTGGTGCTGTGCATCGGGTGCGGGCGGCTCCGACAACCGCGAGGTTGACGCCGCGATCGAGGCGGCGGCGCGGGAGCACCCGGGGCGCTGGCGGGTATCGCGGCGGTCCCTCCTGCGGGCGGGCCTGGGCCTGCTGGCGTGGCCGGCCGCCCAGGTCCTGCAGGCGTGCGCGACGGTCCCGGTCACGGGCCGGTCCCAGCTCCGCCTGATCTCCGAGGCGGATGAGGCCCAGATCGGCGTGCAGGCCTTCCAGCAGTTGCGCCAACAGGAGATGAAACGGGGGCGCCTCTTGACGGAGCGGGACGATCCGGCCGCCCACGCCTGGATCAAGCGCGTGACGGAGCGGGTGATCTGGGCCTCGGGCCTGGGCACCAAGTATCGCTGGGACTACATGGTGATCAACGCCCCCAAGACGGTGAATGCGGCCGCCATCGCCGGCGGGCGCATCCTCGTGTACACCGGGATCCTGCCGGTGGCGCGGGATGACACGGGCCTGGCGGCGATCATCGGGCACGAGGTCGGGCACGTGATGGCCCACCACACGGCCGAACGCATCTCCCAGTACGAGGCACTCAACATCGCCGGCGCCATCGTCGGTGCGGCAGGCGTGAGCAATACGTGGATGGCGCTCCTGGGGCTCGGGACAGAGGTGGGGATCCTGCTGCCCTACAGCCGGGCGAACGAGAGCGAAGCCGATCACATCGGCCTCCTGCTCATGGCCAAGGCCGGATACGATCCCCGGGAGTCCGTGGCGCTGTGGCAGCGGATGCGCCAGACGAGCGGAGAGTCCGGCCGGGGACCCGAGTTCCTCTCGACCCATCCGGATCCGGAGACGCGGATCGCCGACCTGCAGGCCTGGATGCCGCAAGCCTGGCAGTATTTCCAGAACAACAGCCTGCCGTTGCCGAACGTGCAGTAATCCCAAACAGTGCAGTTCAACCGCCAAGAGGCCAGGTCCGCCATATCCAGGTGGGCCGGCCCCGGGGCCCCGGCCGTACGAAGTGCCCGAGGCCCGCTCACGGCTGTTCCCGAAGCTCCGCCAGGACGCCGGGACACGGGGATCGCCCCGCCAGGCGCTCCGCCGCGACTACCTCGCGCAGGGTTTGCATCCCGAAGGTAATCCGGGAGCGCGGGGCAAAGCGGAGCCACACCCGTTCTCCCGCCCGCAGTGCCGGAACGACGTTCATCTGGAGCGGAAACAAGGCCCCCTCGACCTCGGCGACGCGCAGGCCACGGAAGATGCGCGTGAGCCGCCCCCATTGCATCTCCACGCGCCGGTTGGTGATATCCTGCCCCACGATTCTGGCCCGGCGAGTGCACCAGGCGGCCAGGGCGGCCAGTGCCAGGAATCCGACGGCGCCGGCCCCGAGAGCAACGGGAGCCAGGGGCCGCCGGCTGGAGACCCACAGCGTCAAGGCGGCCACGGTCACGGTGAGCAGGCCGGCGATGGTGAGACCCAGGAGGAAGAGCCGCCGGGTGGAGCAGAGCGAGCGAAGCTCCCCCGGCGTCAGCAGCCACTCCGCGCCGCTGGCAGATTCGCTCGCAGCAGGATCGTCGGTCATGGGGACAACGTTCAAGGGCGTTCGGGGGTTTCCGCCAACGGCGGATTCGTCCGTTCGATCGTTCGTGGCCAGGCAAAGACCGGATGCGCCAATACTGTCCGGATCGCTCACGCGATGGCGCCAGCCGATAGAAAATCTACCACCCGGTGAGGGCCGGGTCAAGGCGCCCGCGCTGCGCGGGGCTTGCGCAGGAGGAAGAGGAAGTACAGGCCACCGAAGCCCAGTGGAATCTCCCGAACCAGTTCCAGAGACGTCGTTCCCAGGATCGCGTAGAAGTTCCGGTCCACGGCCGTGACATACCCGCCGAGGATCGCGTTGGCCATCCGGAGGGGCAGGGGAGGACGCTTGGGCTGGTTCCAGAACTTGTCGAGGACCACCAAGAGCCCGTTCGGCTTCGTCACCCGCTCAGCCTCCCGGAGAGTGCGCGCCGGGTCCGGCACGACGGCCAGGATGAGGTGAAGGACCGTCTTGTCGAAGGCGCCGTCCGGGAAGCGGAGATCCATGGCGTCCATCTCCATCAGGCGAATGCGGCGGTTCCCGACCTTGGCCGCCGCCCGGCGGAGCATGGCAGGGGTGAGGTCCACCGCCGTGACCTCCACGTCCGCCGGGAGGAATTCGAAGTCGGCGCCCGTCCCGCAGCCGACGATGAGGATGGACTCCCCGGCCCGGGGGTCCAACAGGGCGAGCGAGTGGCGACGGCTCCCGCGGAGAAACCACACCACGGAATCATAGAAGGTCGCCCAGAGAGTGTAGGCGCGGCGCAGCCCGGAGTTGGTCGCCATGGTCACGTGGGATCCTTCCAGGTATTCTCCCTTGACTTCACCAGGGCCCCGCATAGAATCGGGCGCGCGTTTCGATCCCCCACACCCATCCAGGAGGGACACATGGCCTCAGATTCGCTGGCCGGACTGCTGCAGGGACGAACGGTCTTCGACCTGGGCATGGAATTGTACCATGGGATGCCGCACCACCCGATGCATTCTCCCTTCATGTACCAGATGCTGCGGACCCACGGGGATCTGGTGTACGGGGAGGGCGTGACAGCGGCCGTGGACCTCTTCGGGATGAGTTGCCACACCGGGACCCACCTGGATGGATTGGGCCACTTCGCCAAGAACCTGTGCCTGCACGGGGGCGTCCCGGTGGACCAGGGACAGAGCAAGACGGAAGGGCTCCGGGTGCACGGCATCCAGGAGGTCGCACCGATCCTCCGCCGGGGAATCCTCCTGGACGTGGCGGGGACCCAGGGAGTCGAGGCGCTCGATCCGAAGCAGGTCATCAGCCCGGCAGAGATGGAGGCGGCGGCCCGGGCCGCCAAGGTCCAAGTTCGTTCCGGAGACGTGGTCCTGGTCCGGACCGGGTGGATCCGGCTCTGGCCTGAGCAGCGGAAATATTACAGCGTCCAGTCGGGACAGCCCGGGCTCAACCTCGAGGCGGCCAGGTGGGCCACGGACCAGGGCGCCTTCTGCCTGGGGAGCGACAACTTCGCCGTCGAGGTCGTGCCCTCACCGGGAAACACGATGCCGGTGCACGTTCACTGTCTGGTGGAGAAGGGCGTGCACCTGCTGGAGGTGGCCAACCTGGAGGAGCTCGCGCGGACCAGGACCTTCGAGTTCCTGCTGGTCATGGTCCCGCTGAAGATCCGGGGAGGGACCGCCAGTCCGGTGCGGCCGCTGGCGCTCGTCTAAGAACGTTCGGCAGTTCGAGTGTTCGGCAGTTCGGCTGTTCCGAGAACGCCCGAACGGTCGAACCGCCGAACAGCCGAACGCTTTTCGAAAGAGCTACGTTTCGAGCTCCACATTCCAGTACAGGTAATCCCGCCAGGAATCCGGGGCGTTCCGCAGGCTGACCGTGATGGCCACGCCCGGCAGGCGATCTGGCCTGACCGGCCGGCTGATCAGCCGCATTCCGACCGCCTCCGGCGTGTTCCCCCCCTTCCGCACATTGCAGGGAACGCAGCAGGTCACGATGTTCTCCCAGGTGGTCTGCCCGCCCAGGGACCGCGGGAGGATGTGGTCGAGGTTGAGCTCCTGGCTGCTGACCCGGACTCTGCAGTACTGGCATCGGAAGTTGTCGCGCAGGTAGATGTTCTGCCGCGAGAACTTCACGGCGTGCCGCCGGGGCCGGATGAGACGGAGCAGGCGCACCACGGAGGGCAGGCGGATCACGAAGCTGACGCTCCGGATCTCCCGATCCGTCTCTTCCACCACCTCGACCTTGCCCAGCGTGAGCAGGCAGATGGCCCGCTGCCACGTGATGACCCGCAGCGGCTCGTAGGTGGCGTTGAGCAAGAGCACCTGCGTCATGTCACATCCAGGCGGTCGGGCGGCAGCCCTCCGCAGACGTCATGCCGGAGCCCGGACCGGGTCCGGGAGAGCAATCCCGGCGCGCTCCAGGTACTCCACGTATTGCTCCGACGGTCCGTTCCGCGGCAGGAGGCCGTCCAGGACCGCCTGCTCCAGGCGAGCCTTCAACTTGCCCACCGGCGGGCCGGCCTCGATCCCGAAGTGCGCCATGATCGCCCGCCCGATGCCCTTGGGCAGAAGCGGGCCCTGGCCGTCTTTCCGGGCCAGTTCGGCTGCGCGGGCCTCCAGTTCGGCCAGCCGCGCCAGGGCGGCGTCGCGCACGCCCGGCCGGTGCGACGTGACGTCCGCCCGGCTCAGGTCCAGGAGATCCCCCAGCATCTCCCCGGCATCCCGGACGAGTCGGCGGATGGCCGCGTCGGTCCACGTGTCCTCGTAGAGTGCCGGCCGCTGGTGCATCAGCACCAGGGACCGGACCCTCTGCCACAGGGCCTTGTTGAACCGGAACCGGCGGGCCACGTCGTCCAGCAGGTCCGCTCCAGCGGACTCGTGCCCGTGGAAGTGCACGTCGCCCTCGGCGTCCACCGATCGGGTCGCGACCTTGCCGGCGTCGTGAAGCAGGGCGGCCCATCGGACGGCGAGCCGGGGCGGCGTTCGGCCCACGACGGCCAGCGTGTGCGGCCAAAGCGCCTTGTGGTGGTACTTGCCCTGGTCGGCCCGGAACTCCACCATGGCCTGCGCCTCGGGAAGCAGGTGCTTCAAGAGCCCGGTGTCCGCCAGGAACCCGAGGGCCGACTCCACCCACACTCCCTGCAGGAGCCGGTTCATCTCCAGGAGCCAGCGTTCGCGGCTGACCGTCAGGATCTGGCCCGCCAGTTCCCGCACGGCCTCGAGCACCTCGGGCTCCGGCCGCATCTCCAAGGTGGCGATGAAGCGCGCGGCGCGCAGCGTCCGGAGCGGATCCTCCCGGAAGATCGTCCAGGGATCCCCCACCGTCCGGAGGATCCCCTCCTGGAGATCCCGCGCGCCCCCGTGGGGGTCCACGAGGCGGCGGTCCGCCGTCATGGCCACGGCGTTGATCGAGAAGTCCCGCCGGGCCAGGTCCGTCTCCAGACTCGTGCCGAAGGTCACCCGAGGCTTTCGGCTGCCGTTGGCGTAGACCTCGCCCCGGTACGTCGTCACCTGGACTTCCCGCCTGACCCCCTCGCCATCCAGGATGGTTCCGACCGTGCCGAACCGGCTGCCCACCGTGAAGACCGGGAGCCCCGCCCCTCGCAGGATGCGAACGCTCTCCTCCGGCAGGGCGCTGGTGGCAAAGTCCAGGTCGGGCAGCTCCTCCAGCGTCATACCGCGCAGGTGGTCGCGCACGGCGCCACCCACCAGGTACAACTCGTGGCCCGCCCGCTGGAACAGACCGAAGAGGCGGAACATCAGGGATTCACCTTTTCCCGCAGAGGGGCCGGGATCCGATCCGGGGACTCCATCTCCCCTGGGTGCGCCGGCAACCCCCAACCGGATCATTCCGCGGCCAAACAAAAAGCCCCAAGACCGGGTGGCCTCAGGGCATCCAATCGTGCAGAATACGGAACCCGGAAAGCCTGAAGGCGCTCCCCTCGCACCCGAGCGACAGGGACCCGAACTTGACCGTGCGGCAGCGGGCAGGCACCCCGCCCACCGGGGAACCTCCCTCGCCCGCCATCCATCACGACGAGAACCGTACCACGGTGCGCCGCACCCGGCAAGGCGAAAAACGCGTGAAGGCGCGCTGCGCGGAGGTGCGCGCCCTGCCGCGAGCTGCCGGCCACGTCCCGGGTCCGGGCGTGGGGGCGACTCACGTCAACGGGGTGGCCGCCCCCTGTTGAACTATGCGGTCAATGTACGCCGAGATGAGGTCGGCGGAGCCCTTCTCGACCCCGACGAATTCCATCCCCGTCCGGTACACGATCTGCCGCTCCCCCCCGGGCACGGTGACCCGATGGCTGGCAAAGGCACGGATCGCCCTGGCCAGCACCTGCACCTGGTGGCCCTCGATCGGGAAGGCGAGGCGATAGATCTCGCCCGGTCGCACGGGCTCGGTGTGCTCGACCAGGGCGCCCGAGAGGCTGATGTCGACCAGGGTGACCTCCCGGAGCTGGAGCTGTGCCGGGAACCGGTCCCGCATCCGGACCCGCCCCGCCCGGCGGCGGTTGCTCCCGGCATCGCGCTTCGGCTGCGGGAGCTTGGCCACCCGCACCTTGGTCAAGGCGCGGGTGATGCTGAGGGCCAGCTCGTCGAGGTCCACCGGCTTCCGGACGAAGTCGTCCGCCCCCTCGCGCAGCGCGGTGACCGCGTGGTCCATGACCGAGGAGGCCGTCACCATGATGACCGGGAGATCGGGGCGCCGGTCCTTGATCCCGCGCAGGACCTCCAGGCCATCCATCCCGGGCATGACGATATCCAGGAGGACGAGGTCCACCGGTTCCTTGTCGACCAGCGACAGGGCGGTGGCGCCGTCCTGGGCCAGCAGGGGGCGCATGCTCATGCGCTGGCGGACGAAATCTCCCAGGATGGTCAGGAAGAACCGTTCGTCGTCAACGACCAGAGCCGTTTCCATGTCCGGTTCCTTCGGCGGCCCCATGCTCCCTCCTCAGGCGCCGCCATCGGCTGATCGGCAGCCCGGTTGGACGATTGAAATCCTCTAGCACAGTTCGCGACGTTTGAAAATAGTCTTGTCTGCCGCCGTCTGGAAAGCCCTCGCGCCGGCCCGGCAGCGGCGCAGAAGATCGATATCCGCCTCGCATGGGCACGGGGGGAGCGCCTCCGACCCTTCGTCCCCGGCCGGAGGCTGGCCACTACCGGGTTGCCGCTGGCGAGGATGCAGGGCACAAGCTAGCAGGCGGTTCCAGAGCCGTCAAGGGAAGGATGAGCCCCCGGCTTTGCGGCAACCAGGAAGCAGGGCGGGGGACTAGCCTGGCAAGCGCCAGGTCTCGCCGATGGTGTGGAGAGCGATCCGGCGGGCGGATCCGTTCACGGCCGTGGAAAGCCGTTCGTACGGTTCGAAGGGCCGCTCGTGGGACATGCGGAAGGTGCGCCAGTGCATGGGGATCAGGTAACGGGCCCGCATCTCGTGGAAGAGGTCCCAGGCCTGCTCCGGGTTGGCGTGGTTGGCGATGTAGGGGTTGTAGCCCCCGATGGGGAGTATCGCCACCTCCAGCGCGCGGCCGTGCATTGCGGCGGGAAGCCGTTCGGTGTAGGCGGTATCGCCGCCGAAGAGGATGCTCCGCTTGTGCTTGGTGAGAAGGAAGCCGTTGTACCCCCGGTCCCGGTCCCAGGGATACCGCCGGCCCCAGTGCTTCGCCGGGACGGCCTCGATGCGGACGCCACCCACCTCCGCGGTCTGCCCCCAGTCCAGCTCCTGCGTCCGGGTGAATCCGAGGCCGTCCATGAACTCGGTGGTGTCCCGTGCCAGGATGATGGGGACCTTTCGGGGGAGGCGTCGGAGGGACGGGATGTCGTAGTGGTCCATGTGGGCATGGGAGAGCAGGATGAGGTCCAGGGGCGGCAGATCCTGGATCGTCAATGCCGGTGGCACAAACCGCCGGAGGCCGACCGTTGAGAGCCCCAGGAGGCTGAAGCCGATCTTGTCGCTGAAGACGGGGTCGGTCAGGATCGTCGTGCCTTCCAGCTTGATGAGGAAGGTAGAGTGGCCGATCCAGGCGATGGTGATCCCGCCCTCGGACCACGCGCGGGAATCTGGCCGGACCGGCGACACGAAGCGTTCCGTGTCCTTGGCCTCTTCGTCGCCTGCATCCGGCTCGCGCGTGATGCTCTCCCACCAGATGCGGAGGGAGCGGAGGGTTCGCGCGACCTTGCCCGGCTCCTGCGCCCAGGCCGTCCGCGACAGGCCCGCCAGCATCGCCGCCATGACGGCCAGGGACAGCAGGCGCCGCCGGGTCTGGTCGGGACGGGCTGAGGGGGGTTGAAGACGGAAAAGATCACGCATGGGAAAGCGCTCGACTCTCGTCGGTCAGCCACGGGACACACCGGGATGATTTCATGTCGCGGGTCTCCTCGAAGGCTACCGTGCATCCAGCCCTCGACGCGGATCGCTGTGCGATTAGAAAGCGGACGGCTGAGGGCGGACGGCTGACGGCGTCTTCAGTTCGAAAAGTATGCCGGACGAAAGAGCACGGCGCAACCGCAAAGAAGTCAGACGGGCCTAGGCCTCCAGGGCGACCGCGGCGGCGCCCAGGATTCCGACGTCCCGGCCCAGGGCGGCGGGAAGGATGGGGACCGATTCCACCGCCACCAGCTTGACGCGACGGCGGACCTCGCGCCGCAACGGCTCGAAGAGCGGGTCCCCCGCCCTCGCCACGCCACCCCCGATCACGACCCGCTCGGGGGCCAGGATAGTGATGACGGCCGCGACGCCCAGTCCGAGATAGCCGACCGTCTCGTTCCACACCTCTGCGGCGACCGCATCCCCCTCCTGTACGAGACGGACCACGTCGGTCGCGGTGAAGTCCCGGATCTCGCGCAGCCGGCTCGGCCGGCCCGTCCCCAGGGCCTCGCGTGCCCGGCGCGCGATGGACGGGCCCGAGGCCAGCGCCTCCAGGCACCCCCGGTTCC
>Ga0156237_1051_pt1 | contig 21519 bp, 17 predicted proteins | sample RifCSPlowO2_12_FD_107884 | JGI IMG/M metagenome (GOLD analysis project Ga0156237, IMG submission 107884) | candidate division NC10 bacterium RIFCSPLOWO2_12_FULL_66_18
ACGGTTGCGTCCAGATCCTCGGGCGTGTGGGCCGCGGAGATGAAGGCAGCCTCGAATTGCGACGGCGCCAGGCTGACCCCACGCGTGAGCAAGGCGCGGAAGAAGGCGCCGTAGCTCCGCGTGTCGGCCGTCTTGGCCGTGGTGTAGTCGGTGACGGGCGTCGCCGTGAAGAACGTGGTCAGCATGGACCCGACCCGGTTGGTCCGCACGGGAATCCGGACCGCGGCCGCCGCCTGCACCAGGCCGTCCGCCAGCCGCGCTCCTCTGGCGTCCAGGTCGGCATAGAAGCCGGGCGCCTGGAGGAGCGTCAGGGTCTCGATGCCGGCCGTCATGGCCAGCGGGTTCCCCGACAGCGTCCCCGCCTGATAGATGGGCCCCAGGGGCGCGACCTGGTCCAGGATGTCGGCGCGCCCGCCGTACACCCCGACCGGGAGGCCCCCGCCGACGATTTTTCCCAGGCAGGTGAGGTCCGGCCGCACCCCGGTGGTTTCCTGCGCCCCGCCCCAGGCGATGCGGAAGCCGGTGATGACCTCGTCGAAGATGAGCAGGGCCCCGTGGCGGGCCGTGACCTCGCGGAGACCCGCCAGGAATCCGGGCCGCGGCGGGATGACCCCCATGTTGCCCGCCACCGGCTCCACGATGACGGCCGCGATTTCCTTCCCTCGTTCCGCAAACACCGCCGCGACCGCGTCCGGGTCGTTGTACGGCAGCGTCAGGGTGTGCCGGGCAAGATCCGCGGGGACCCCCAGGCTGTCCGGGACGCCGAAGGTCAACGCGCCGGACCCGGCCTTGACCAGGAGGCTATCGGCGTGGCCGTGGTAGCAGCCCTCGAACTTCACGATCGCGTCACGCCGCGTGAATCCCCGCGCCACCCGCAGGGCGCTCATGCAGGCCTCGGTCCCGGAACTCACGAAGCGCATCCGCTCCATGCCGGGGAAGGCCGCCTGGATCAGCCGGGCCAGGTGCGTCTCCAGCTCCGTGGGCGCGCCGTAGCTCGTCCCGGCCTCGGCCGCCTTCTGGATGGCGGCCACCACCCGCGGGTGCGCGTGGCCGAGGATCATGGGCCCCCAGGATCCGACGTAGTCGATGTAGCTCTTCCCGTCCACGTCGGTGATTCGGCTGCCGCTGGCGTGGGCCACGAAGAAGGGCTCGCCTCCCACGGCACGGAAGGCGCGCACCGGGCTGTTGACCCCCCCAGGGAAATAGCGTCTGGCGTCTTGGAACAACTGTCTGGAGCGATCGCCCATGAAAAAATCCCCTCCCGGAGGCAGGCTGGCCGGTGGGAAACCCGGTCATTACACGTGAGCGGTCCCGGCCCTGTCAAGGCCGGCCACACAATGTTTCGAAGGACCGAACAACACGGAAGGAGCGTCCCGTCCCCGGGTGACGGGGGCGATGACCCTCCTCAGGGATCACGTTGGCCGGGCGAGGCCGCTGCCGGCCTCACGGTTCTTGCTGCCGCAGGATACGAGCGGCGTCGCGAGCGAAGTATGTGATGATGAGGTCCGCTCCCGCACGTTTGATCGCGGTCAGCATCTCCAGCATGACACGCTCTTCATCCAGCCAGCCGAGGCGCGCCGCCGCCTTCACCATGGCGAATTCGCCGCTCACGTTGTAGGCGGCCACGGGCACGCCGAACTCCGCCTTCACCCGCCAGAGGATATCCAGGTAGGGGAGGGCCGGCTTGACCATGATCATGTCCGCCCCCTCCTCCAGGTCCAGCCCCACCTCGCGGAGCGCCTCGTCGGCGTTGGACGGGTCCATCTGGTAGGCGCGCCGATCCCCGAACTGGGGAGCCGACTCGGCCGCCTCACGGAACGGACCGTAGAAAGCGCTGGCGTACTTGGCGGCATAGGACAGGATCGGCGTCTCCTCGTAGCCCGACTCGTCCAGCGCCTCGCGGATAGCCCCCACCCGGCCGTCCATCATGTCCGAGGGTGCCACCATGTCGGCCCCCGCCTCGGCGTGGGACACGGCCGTCTTGGCCAAGAGTTCCAGCGTCGGGTCGTTCTTGACCCGGCCCCGCTCCACCACCCCGCAGTGACCGTGGCTGGTGTATTCGCAGAGGCACACGTCGGTGATGACCACCAGGTCCGAGACCGAATCCTTGATGGCCCGCACCGCCTGCTGCACGATGCCGTCCCTGGCGTAGGCCTCGGAGCCCACGGCATCCTTGGTGGCCGGCAGCCCGAAGAGGATGATCCCCGGGATGCCCAGGGCCGCCGTCTCCTTCGCCTCTTTCACCAGCTCGTCCACCGAGAGGTGGTAATTGCCCGGCATGGAACCGATCTCGCGACGCACGTCCCGCCCGTGCACCACGAAGAACGGCATGATGAAATCATCCACCCTCAGGTGCGTCTCGCGCACCATCCGGCGGAACGTCTCCGTCTCCCGCAGTCGCCGCGGTCGGAAGATCGGGAAATACATGGAACCCCCCTCCCCGGCGTCACTCACCGAGTGACGCAAATGCGTTCGGCGGTTCGGGGCACCCATTGCATTTCGCCCGCGTGGCGGGCGGCAATGGGTCCCGGTCGTTCGATGGTTCCAGGAACAACCGAACTGCCGAACGACCGAACTGCCGAACGTTTTTTAGAAGGCGGGCGGGATCCGCCCGCGGTGCGGCACCGTCTCCACCCGGGCCTCGTGAGAGACGACCTGCGTGAGCAGCTCCTCCACATTCACCAGTTCCCGGGGGGCCCGGGGGTTGGGCTGGTAGGTGCAGAACGGCTCCTCCTCCAGGTAGTTTCCCGTGGCGCCCAGGGCGCGCGCCCGGCACCCGCCGCAGAGGACCCGGTACTCACAGATGCCGCAGCGTCCCTGGAGCAGGTTGGGATCCCGGATGCTCCGGAACAGGGGCGAGTCCCGGTAGACCTCCACCAGGGAGGCCTGCCGGACATTCCCGGCCAGGAGGGGCAGATACCCGCAGCCGCCCACCTCCCCGATGTGCGAGACGAAGCAGAAGCCGAATCCGGCCATGCAGCCCCGGCTGAACCCGTGTGCCGGGTGCGAATGCTGCGGTGCCCCGGCGCCGGCCTCACGCGCCTGGCGCTTGCGCTCCTGGACCTGGACGCGCTTGTAGTGCGGCGCGCAGGTCATCTTCACCTGGATGGGCGCGGTCAGCGAGGCGTCATAGACGTAGTGCAGGGCCTCCTCGTACTCCTCCGGCGTGACCTCCATCTGGACCGTGCCCCGCCCCGTGGGCACCAGCATGAACACGTCCCAGGCCACTGCCCCCAGCTCCACCGCCAGGCGCAGCATGCTGGTCAGGTCGTGGCGGTTGTGTCGGGTGACCGTGGTGTTGATCTGGAAGGGCAATCCCCCTTCGCGGGCGTAGGCCAGGGATTGGGTGGCCTTTGCGAAGGCCCCCGGTACCTGCCGGAACGCGTCGTGGAGTTCCGCCGTGCTCCCGTCCAGGCTCACGGAGATGCGCTGGACCCCCACCTCCTTCAATCGCGCCACGCTCTGAGGCGTCACGTTGGTTCCGCTGGGCGACATCACCACGCGCAGGCCGGCCCGGGACGCCCGCGCCGCCACGTCGAAGATATCCTCTCGCTTGAGCGGATCGCCGCCCGTGAGGATCAGGATCACCGGCCCCTGGAAGGCGGCGATGTCGTCCACCAGGCGATAGGCCTCCTCGGTGGAGAGTTGCCGGGGGTCGGGTGTGGGCTGGGCCACGGCGCGACAGTGGACACAGGCGAGGTCGCACGCCCGGGTGGTCTCCCAGGCGACCAGACGTGGGGCGCGGGCGGCATCATATCGCATGCGAGGCATCCTTTCCTTCCCGGCGGAAATGCTCGGGTATTCTAAAGACGCCAGACGGGCGCGGTCAACTGCTATCTGCGGATTGTTCGGCTTGGGGGAGCCGCCCTCGACGAGAGGATCGCGGACAGCCGACGGTCTCCCCCATTCGAGGAGGGGAGATCCCCGCCTCCCGGTGTGTTGGCCTACCGGCTTTCCAATCTTCCAGCGTCCTGGCGTGCGGCAGTCGGTGTGGGGATCTTGAGGTCGAAGGTCAGGCGGACATCGTTCTCCACCTGCTGGCCCGGACCGCGAGTCCGGTTGGTGTACCGGAGCCCTATTTCCCAGCAGCAACTGCTGTAGCGAAAGCCGGCCGTGTTCTCCAGGAAGGTCTCGGTCTGCGCGTCATACCGGGTCAGGAAATCCAGCAGGAGGGTCTTGGTCACGTGCATCTCGATCTTGGCCACCAGGCCGTGTGCCAACTGGTCCCGGACGTAGGTCGAGCCGATCTCCAGGGTCAAGAGGTCCGGCAAGCGAAACTCTACCCCGGTATTGATGGCGTCTGTCTGCCGGTCCTCGGTATTGAAGGCGAGCGTCCCCCGCAACGCCACCGCGGGCAGGGGGCTCAGGCCGGCGTTGAAGACGAGGTTGGACAGGTCCAGCTCCCGCGCCTGGGAGAACCCGGTGCCCAGCGACTGGACGGCCGTGACCGCTTGGTCCACGCGCTCGGGTGTGAGGCTCGAGAGATATACGTCCGAGAATTCCCGGGTCCTCGGCTGCAGGTTCCAGCTCTGGGCGACCTCCAGGGTCGCCACCTCGTGGCTTCGGATCTCCCCGCCCGCCTCGCGCCAGCGCGCGATCAAGCGGTTCGTGAGCTGATAGGTCACTCGGTTCTGGGCGCTGATGAAGTCGGTGGCGTCGAACTGCGGGAGCGCCTGCTGATCCGTCCAGGGGATGTATTGGTAGTTCAGGGACGGCTCCACGACGTGCGTGAGCCGGAGGAGGCCCAGGCCAGGCCCGTCGAACCGCCGGGCGAAGCGCGAGGTGAGCCGCTCCCCCAGCTCCCCCAGGGTCCGGTTGCCGCTCTCGCCGGGCCGCTCGTTCTCCGTGTAGGCCGTCTCGCGGAAGGCCGCCAGGCTGGTCGCGGTGAGCCAGGGTGTCAGCGCCACGGGCAGTCGCAGGCCCGGGTGGAAGTCGAAGCGTCCCGCATTCTCGCCCTGGTTGCGCTCGAGGTAGACCATGGAGGTCTCCCCCTCCGCCACCAGCGGCGTCTCCAGCAACTGGCCAGGAAGCCACTGGAAGCGCACCTCGGGCAGGCGCGAGGTCCGAGTCTCCGCCACGTCGGACAGGTCCCGGGTCACGTCCACCAGTCCCAGGAGCATGTACTGGGGCGTCGCCTGGGTGACGAACCCCTTGGAGGGCAGCGTCCGCTGGGTCCGGTCGGCCACCGACGAATCCACGAAGTCCCTCGTCAGGGCGCGATCGCTCTGCACCCGGACATCCGCCTTGAAGGTCCAGGTGGGCGCCAGGAGTTGGCTGTGCAGCCACTTGAACTCCGCCCGGTTCTCCTGGGGCGCCGTGGAGAGGTTGTCGTGCAGGTACCGGCCGGTCAGCTCCCCGCGGGAGTCCTCCGCCAGGATGTACCGGTACTCCCCCAGGAAGTCGAACCCGCGCTTGGCGCGATAGGTCAATGTGACCGTGGCATCCTGGGAGGGCGAGATGGCCCAGAAGAACGGCTCCTTCACCACGAAGCCGTCGCGGTTGCCGTAGCCGAAGCGCGGGACGAGGAACCCTGTCCGCCGCGGCCCGATGGGAAGGGCGGCGATCGGCGCGAACAGCACGGGAATCCCCCGCACCCAGAACGAGGTGTTGCGAGAGACCACCCAGTCGTCCTGATAGACGGTGGCCTCCTCGGCCCGGAATTCCCAGTCGGGGGCCTGGGGCTCGGGCTGGCACAGGCGGCATGTGGTGAAGCGTCCCTGCCGGAGGTGGTACTGCTTCTCCCCCTCGCGCCGGATCTCCACACCGCTGAACGTGACGCCGGGCGCCAGGAACGCCCGGCCGTTTCTGACGACACCCAGGTTGGTGCGGTAGTTGTACTCGATCCGATCCCCCTCCAGCCGGTTCAGGCCTTCCATGAGGATGACGTGTCCCGTCGCCACCAGCGTCTGGTCGTCCAGGTCCATCGCCACCTCGTCGGCAAACAGCGAGCGGTCCTCCAGCACGATGCGGACCCCGCCCCTGGCCACCACTTTCCGCTCCGCCTCCTGGTACTCGACGCTGTCCGCCTCCACCTCCACGGCGTCCCGCAGGCGCTGGAGCCGGTCCAGATCCTGCTGAAGGTCATTGGCGGCGTGGCCGAGAGGAGCAACGAGGAGGCCGGAGACGAATATGATCGCGGCAGCGGGGCGGTATCGCATGCGGGCTCCGCGCGGGAGACGGCTTGGACCCGAGGGGGACGAGGACGAGGCCTTATATCAGAGGCGGAGGTCCGAGGCAAGGGAGAAGTCAGGCGGGAACTGCCGGCGGGTCAGCGGGCTTCGATCCGCACGCGCTGCCGGGCGGCGTACTCCGGGATGATGGGTGGCGTGAAGGATCCGATGGGGACGAAGTGGACGGCGGGCCCGGCGCCCGCGTCGGCCGCCAGGGCCGCGCCGGAGATCACGGGCCAGGGGATTCCCAACCCGATCGGCCTGATCCTGCATCTCTCCCCGACCTGGGCGGCCACTCCCGCACCACCGCCCTCACCCGCGCCATCCTCGCCTCGCTATGCTGAGCCTGCTGCACCATCTTGATCCGGGAGGATAAACAATATGACAAGTAATGCAACGTCCACCTCTCCACGCGAGTGGTCCTATGAACCGCCCTTTGACGACCTTCCCGTCCCCGATCTTCTGATCGTGTAGCGGGGGCCTTGGGGCCTCGTCTGTCACGCCCGGCGTCCCAGCCCCCGGGGGTTGCACGATTCCCCTTGACCGGCCAGTCCGCCGCTGGTAGCGTCCACCTCAACCTCGGATTCCGCCTGGGTTCTGTCCCGGGCTCGGCCGTCTCAGCCATCACGAGCCCCCTGTCGTTCGCTGCTGCCGGCCGCGCCCCGTTTCCAACTTCCTATCGGGTGAGTCAGCTGGCGTCCGAGAAGGGGTGTTACGTCAAGCTGAGAGACCGGGCTGACCGGCCCCCCATGACCCCCTTTATGCTGCCTACGATCTCCTCGGATTGAAGTGAGCGATGTGCGTCGGATCGTGAATGAGGCGGGCTTACGGTGTCGCTCTTAGTGTGCGAAGCGGGACAACCGGGAGTTAAGAATGGGAAGACGCAGCGAGGTTGTTTTCGTATCGCTTACTGTTGTGCTGGTCAGCTCGTGCAGCAATGTTTCGAAGATTACAACAGAAGCAAAGACTGCGACAGCCTCGGTAGACTGTTGGACGGCGTCAATAGCAATGGCTTTGGGTGAGATCAAAGACCCTCGGGCAGTTGGGCCTTTGACTACGGCGCTGAAGAATAGAAAGCCATGGATTCGGGGGTGGGCAGCGAGCGCTTTAGGCAAGATCGACGACCCGCGGGTCGTCGACTCGCTGATTGATGCGCTGAAGGATGAGGAGCGGAATGTCCGGCAAGACGCGGCGCGGGCCTTGGGCAGGATCAAAGACCCCCGTGCAGTGGAGCCGTTGATTGGCGCGATGCAGGATAAAGACGAGTGGGTCCGAGGGTACGCGGCAGAGGCTCTTGGCCAAATCAAGGATCGCCATGCGGTTGATGCTCTCATTGCGGCACTAAACAGTGGAGGCCGCCCCGTCAAACAGTCAGCAGCGGAGGCTCTGGGCGCGGTTAAGGATCCTCGTGCTGTTGAGCCCTTGGTCGCGGCACTCCGGGATGACGACGGGTTTGTGCGAGGCAATGCAGCAGAGGCTTTAGGCATGATTAATGATCCGCGTGCGGTGGACCCCCTGATAGCCGTAGTGGAAGGTGATGCATCGTGGACGGTCCAGACCAGGGCAGCAGCAGCCTTAGGCCGGATCAAAGATCTTCGCGCTCTTTCGGCCTTGGCAGCCGCGGTGAACGGTCGGTACCCTCGTTACGAGGGCGTCAGCAACTACGCAGCATCGGCGCTACGCCAGTTCGATGATCCCCGTGCCGTTGAGCCATTTCTTGCGAGCTTGAAGGAATGGCGGAGTTGGAGGAGCGCAGAGATCTTGGGCAAGATCGGTAACCCGATCGCTGTTGAAGCCTTAATAGATGCGGTGAAATATAGACACGATTTCATTCTTCGACGCGCAGCAGCAATAGCACTCGGGGAAATTAAAGATTCTCGTGCCGTCGAGGCACTCGGTGCGGCGCTATACGATAATGATGAGCTCGTCCGGAGAAACGCAGCAACCGCGCTGGGTATGCTCAAAGACCGTCGTGCGGTGCAGCCTCTGGTAGCTGTATTGCGCCATGATCGGCAGGAGAGAGTTCGCAGCGCAGCAGCAAAGGCTCTGGGCGCGCTTAATGATTCTCGTGCGGTGGAGCCGCTAATAGATGCATTGACAGATGAAGACGGGACTGTCCGAAGCCAGTCTGCAACCGTGCTAGGTGATATTAAGGACCCTCGGGCGGTCGATCCTCTGATCAATAGACTGAAGGACAAGACGGAGGGCTGGGGTCGCATGTATGCGGCACGCGCCCTAGGCAAAATCAAAGACCCGCGTGCGGTCGAATCCTTGTTCGATGCGCTAAAAGATAAGAGCGATTCCCTTGTCCAAGAAGCGGCGGCGGAAGCGCTAGGCAAGATGACAAGTAGCCGAGCTGTTGAGCTCTTGACTGGCGCACTGGACGACGATGACCGGCAAGTCCGAGAGAATGCAGCCAAAGCCTTAGGCGAGATTAAGGACGGTAGTGCCGTCGTGGCTTTGTCGCGGGCATTGATCGATAAAGATAGGAGCGTCCGGGTTGCGGCCGTCGTGGCGTTAGGGAAGATCAGGGATCCCCGTGCAGTGGAGCCGTTGATTGGCGCGCTGATGGATGAAAAGATTGAGATCCAAGTGGATGCGATACGGGCCCTGGGCGAGATTAAGGATACCCGTGCGACGAGGCCATTGATTGACGCGGTGAGGAAGAGCACAGACGATTATATCCGAACGCAGGCGGCACTAGCTCTAGGAGAGATCAAGGATCCGCATGCGGTGGAGATTTTGATTGGCACGCTGAAGGATCAAGAGGGTCGTCTGTGTGAGTGATGTGGCTTTGTCAGCCGACAGTGTTGCGCTGGGTGGGACGATATGAGACTTGATTCCCGATCGAAAACTGAAATGACGGAGGAAGTGCTCGGGCAGTCTGCCAATGCCCGAATCTGAATGTCCATGCCATAAAAGGGCGTTGAATGTAAGTAATGGGGGACGTTCTTGACCAAGTAAACTTACCCATGCTCGGCTTCCGGAGGCGACCTGCGAGGCCCCCACCGTGGAGCGACCCGGATGGGGCCCCGCCGGCCAGCCCGTGCCCGCACCGGCCCGGCGGGTTGGACGGGTGGCCGGGGCCAGCCACCAGCGTCCTTCACCCTCGGCGAGTACGTCCCGCGCTCCGGGGGAGCGCCCTGCGCGTCCGGCGGTCGGTCCTCGCCCAGGGAGTGCTCCCCGCCGAGGTGGCTCCGGTGCCGGGCATAGACGCACCCGCCATCGACAAGAGCCTGCGATCAGCCGCAAGGGATTAGGTTTAGTTAGTCAAGAACCTTTTTGTCCGTCACCTCTGCGAGCGGAGCTGTCACCAGAGAATCAGGCTTCCCAGTGAGCGCTGTCGTTACTGCGCTCAGGAACCTCGGACACACGTCGTTCAGTACCTCAACCATCGGCGCGGTGAATGCGGTGGTGATCGATCTGCAAACCGGGAAACAGTATGGCGGAACGGACTCCCGGCGCGGGGGGGCAGTCATCGGACTCCCGAGGCCGCAAGGGAAGTAATCGGCTGGCTGCGGGGCGGCCTCCGGGCCGCCCCGCAGCAAGGAGACCGCCGCACGCAGCGGATGGCGGTCCCATTCGCGGGGAGGCAATCGCTCAGAGGTAGCAGAGGAAGCAGGGTAGGAGTATTACTTCATCTTCCCACGAGGAGGTGGCGCATGAGAAAGGCACTGGCGATTGTCGTGACGTGCCTGGTTGCGGTCGGGCTTGCCTCGGCGGCGATGGCGGGCGAGATGAAGTACGTCCTGGCGACAGGCGGGACCGCCGGAACGTACTATCCCTACGGCGGGGCCATGTCCAAGATCTGGAACTCCAAGATTCCCGGCATGAACGTGACCGCCCAGGCAACCGGGGCCTCGGTCGAGAACGTCCGCCTCATGAACAAGGACGAGGTAGAGCTGGCGCTGGTACAGAGCGACACCATTGACTTTGCCTACAACGCCAAGGAGGCGTTCAAGGAGAAGCTGACGAAGATGGCGGTGGTGGCCGTCCTGTACCCGGAATTGATCCACATCGTCGTTCGCGGCGAGCTCGACGTCAAGTCGTTCTCCGGCCTCCGGGGGAAGAAGATCGGCGTGGGCGCTCCGGGCAGCGGAACGGAGGCCAATTTCCGCCAGCTCCTGGATGTCCACAAGATGACCAAGGACGATGTCAGCACCCAATTCTTGTCCTTCGCGGAGAGCGCGGATCAGTTCAAGGACCGGCGCATCGACGCGTTCATGGTCACGGGCGGAGTGCCCACCTCGGCGATTATGGACGTGGCCACCCAGCGGGACATCAAGATCCTCCCCATTGACGACACGATGATCTCCATCATGACGAACAAGTACCCGTTCCTTGCCGCGGCCGTGATTCCTGCCAACTCCTACAAGGGCGTGACCGCTGACGTGAAAACGGTGGCGGTCAACGCGGTGCTGATCGCCCATCCGAAGCTGAGCGAGACTGTGGTCTACAACATGACCAAGGCGTTGTTCGAGAACCAGGCCGAGTTGGCGGCCGCCCACGCGAAGGGCAAGGTGTTGAGCCTCCAGGGCGCGGCCACGGGCGTCTCCATTCCGTTCCACCCGGGCGCCACGAAGTACTACAAGGAAAAGGGCGTCCTGAAGTAGGCAAGGCGCTTGCCGCAGCCGGGCAGCCCAGGAGGCTGCCCGGCTGTTTCTTTGTAGGAAGCCATGCGGAAACAATCGACGGTTTTCCTGGTGATCCTGATGGGCGCGGCCCTTGCCGCGCTCGTTTTTTGGCCACGATATCTTGTCCTCGACCTCGCACGAACGGATTCCCGCGGGGCGGTGCTCTGTGCGGAGATGCATGCCGGCGAAGAAGTCGTCCTGGCCTTCGTCCATTCGGTCAACCGGCGGCCGGTCTACGATACGATTCGCGTTGCCAGTGATCACCTGGTTGTCGTAAAGTCCGTGTTCGATACCTTCGGTGCCGGCATGCCGGAGGCTTCGACGGGAGAAGGTACGCTACGGGTCGCCGAGGACGGCTGGCTGGAGTGGACGATCAACCGGCCCATGCCCGAGGTGGTGGTCCGGATCGGGTGGGTGGCCAACCACACCCTCCGGCTGAAGGGTCGACAGGTGGCTCTGGCCGATCTGGCCCCCCCGGGAACCGCTGTTGCACTGCGCCCCAAGGCCTATTCGTGGTTTGATCTCTGGAAAGGCAGGTGCATCCGGTGAGCGACAAGAAGCAACCCAGGGAACGGCCCCAAGCCATGCGCATGTCCGAGATCAAATCGGACGTGACCGAGGAGGAACTGACGAAACTCCTCGCGAAGGTCGACAAGGAGTCCACCTTTCGCAAGCTCTCCGGATACCAGTATCGCATCGTGTACTGGGTGGCGGTCGCCTTCTCCTGTTTCCAGTTGTACACCGCCATGTTTGGGGCATATCCGGCGCAGATCCAGCGCTCCGTCCACCTGTCGTTTGCCTTCGTGCTGGTGTTCCTCCTGTACCCCTTCCGAACCAAGACCGCCGTCAACCGATTACGGGTGCGGGACTACCTCTTTGCGGCCTTCGCGGCGTGCATCGGCATGTATCTCACCGTCAATTATATGCGCTTGATGGAGACGGCCGGCGATTACACGCGGGCCGACATGGTCGTCGGCATCTGCGGGACCCTCCTGACGCTCGAGGCCGCGCGACGCGTCGTCGGCACCCCCATCGTCGTGATCGCCAGCAGCTTCCTGGCCTACGCCTATTTTGGGGCGTATCTCCCAGGCTTCCTCTCGCACCGAGGTTATTCCATCGAGCGGATCGTCTCGCATATGTACTTCACCACCGAGGGGATCCTCGGCATCCCGCTGGGCGTCTCCTCCACCTTCATCTTCCTGTTCATCCTCTTCGGCGCGTTCCTGGAAAAGACGGGGATCGGCAAGCTGTTCATTGATATCGCCGATGCCATCGCCGGCTGGGCTGCCGGGGGTCCGGCCAAGGTGGCGGTCATCACGTCCGCCCTGGAAGGCACCATCTCGGGAAGCTCGGTGGCCAACACCGTGGGTTCCGGCAGCTTCACCATCCCCATGATGAAGAAACTCGGCTACCGCCCCGAGTTCGCCGGCGCCGTCGAGGCGGCGGCCTCCACCGGCGGCCAGATCATGCCGCCCGTCATGGGGGCCGCGGCCTTCCTCATGGCCGAGTTCATCGGCATACCCTACATCGAGATCGCCAAGGCGGCCGCCATCCCGGCCTGCCTGTACTTCCTTGGTATCTTCATCGAGGTGCACTTCGAGGCCAAGCGCTGCGGTCTCAAGGGCAAAACTTGGGAACAGATCCCCCGCTTCGTGACGGTGCTGAAGGAGCGAGGCCACCTCTTCGTCCCCCTCATCGCCATCATCTACATCCTGGTGGAAGGCTTTACCCCGTCGTATGCCGCCCTCATCGGCCTCGGCCTCTCGGTCGTTGCCGGCATGCTCAAGAAGGCAACGCGGATGAGCATTCCGGCGATCTTCAACGCTCTGGAGGCCGGGGCACGAGCGGCCCTGGGAGTGGCTATCGCCTGCGCCACGGCCGGGATCATCGTCGGCGTCGTGACCCTGACCGGCCTTGGGCTGAAGATGGCCAACGGCCTCGTCGACATAGCCGGCGGCAACCTCCTCCTCACGATGTTTTTCACGATGATCACCTCCCTCATCCTGGGGATGGGAGTCCCAACCACGGCCAACTACGTCATCACCGCGACCATGGCCGCGCCGGCGCTCGTCTTGCTCGGCGTCGAGAAGCTCGCCGCGCACCTCTTCGTCTTCTACTTCGGCATCATCGCCGACATCACGCCGCCAGTAGCGTTAGCCGCCTACGCAGGGGCGGGCATCGCCAAGTCCAATCCCTTCTGGACGGGCATCACCGCCTCGAAGCTAGCCATCGGGGCTTTCATTGTGCCGTACATCTTCGTCCTGAACCCGGCCATGGTCCTGATTGGGACGACGCCGTACCTCCTGAGCGTGAATCTCGTGACCGCATGCGGTGGCATGTTCGGCATCGGGGCGGCCATGATCGGCTTCTGCGTGGCCCCAATGAACTGGTTTGAGCGCATCTGGTTCGCCATCGCCGGTCTGATGCTGATCGACCCCAGAACCGTCACGGACATCATCGGCATCATGATGCTGGCCGCGGGGTTGGTCATCCAGTATCGGAAGAAGAAGGTCTGGGTCGCGGCAGGATCACCCACCGCCACAGCCTAGTAGAGGGTTCGCTAACTGAAAGACTGGGCGGGAACAGCAACAGGCCAGAGGGCATAAACCCTCTGGCCTGTTTTGCTTTGGGACGGCCTCGCCGGATTCAGGCGTCCAGCGCGACGGCGGAGGCGCCCAGGATGCCGACGTCCCGCCCCAGGGCCGCGGGCAGGCTGGGGACCGATTCCACCGTGACCAGCCTTAATGGGTAATGGGGGTACGTTCTTGACCAAGTAAACTTACTCCTGCTCGGGTTCTGGCGGCGGCCGGCGCGACCCCCACCGGGGAGCGACCCGGATGGGGGGGCCCCGGCCAGGCCGTGCCCGCCGCGCCGGCCCGGCGGGTTGGCCGGGTGGCCGGTGCCAGCCCCCAGCATCCTTCACCCTCATCGAGAACGTCCCTCGCGCCGGGGGAGCGCCCTGCGCCTCCGGCGGTCGGTCCTCGCCCGGGGAGTGCTCCCCGCCGAGGTGGCTCCGGTGCCGGGCATAGGCGCACCTGCGATCGACGAGAGCCTGCGACCAGCCGCCAGGGATTAGGTTTAGTTAGTCAAGAACGTCCCCATCTCACAGTGTTCTGAAGCGACAAGCGCCCCGACTCCCACCTGAGAGCGGGGCGCTTCCATTCAGGCCGGACCGGTCAATTGCGGTCTTTGCCGCTCTGAAGTCTTCTGTGTGGGTTCTCGATGAGGCTTTTCTTGACTCTGGTGATGCGACGTGGTATCCGCCTGGGTGCACTCGAGGAATCTCCTGGTTGAGCCGGAACCAAGGTCCCCGCAGGGCAGCACTTGAGAAGCGGAGATAGAGCATGGCCACAAACGTGGGAAGAGACCTGCACCTGGATTCCAGGCTGCTCGCTGCCCTAGAAGCAGCTTGTGGTCGTCTCAGAGCACGGTTTCCGGTGGACCGAATTGTCCTGTACGGTTCTGCTGCCTGGGGTACTCCTGACGATGAGTCTGACGTGGACATCCTGGTTGTGCTCAAGGATCGCCCCACCCACGACACAGAAGACGAAATCTCACGCGTCATTCTCGACATCAACCTGGAGTATGACACCAACCTGAGCGAGCTCATCGTTGATCGCCAAGCCTGGGACCATGGGCTCGTTTCCGTCATGCCGATCCACGAGGACGTTGAACAGCGCGGCATCCGTCTATGACCGCCGAATACCCAAAGGCGGAGGTCGTCCGGTATTGGTGGACCAAGGCCGAGGAGAGCCTGCGTGCCGCCAGACGCGAGTTAGGAGCCGGAGATTGTGCGCTGGCTGCGCCGTGAACCGCGCCTACTACGCCTTGTTCTATGCCGTAAGCGCCCTGCTCTTCGAAGAGGGACACACATTCAGGAAGCATAGTGGAGTTCGGGCGGCCTTCAACCGCGAGATCGTTAAGGGCGGGCGGGTATCCAGGAAAAACGGGGAACTGTACAACCGCCTGTTCCGTGATCGCCAGAAGGGCGACTACGTGTCCTTTGCAGAGTTCAATCCGGAGTACGTGGAGAGGTTGCTTCAAGGCTGTGAAGCGTTCCTTGCGGATGTCCGCCCCATGCTCAACTCTTTGGGAGCGAGAACGCAGACGAAGGATTAGGGTGGTGAAAGGAGACAAGGGAAGCAACGTCCCCGTCTTACACAGGACGGCGACGGGCGTGACGTGGAGGAGCCGCGCGACTTCCCCGGTGCTGAGGGGCCTCTCATCGGACACAGGCTGGCCTCCTTTGTATTCTTAGCGAACCGCACGTACCTTTCACGCCGGGAAATTGTCCATGACGAAAACTCTGGCAGCCCCGGCCGTTTCTTGATAGCCTCCCCACGCTGGCAGTATCCCGTGAGGCGGCCCCCTGAATACCACAGAGCGCACTGCATAAACGAGGAGGACGTATGGCCATCGACGTTACGAAGACCCTGCGGAAGGCTCTTGCCGAGCTTCAGACCGAGCGGGAAAAGATTTCGCAGCAGATCGCGGCGATCCAGAAGGTGCTGGCCGCAGGCGGGTCGCGGCGGCGGCCTGCTGCTAGGCGCCAGGTCGCGAGCCGTGGCAAGCGGGCGCGAAACTCGATGAGCGCTGCCGCCCGGAAGGCCGTGAGCAAACGGATGAAGGTCTACTGGGCGAAGCGGAAGGCAGAAGCTGCCAAAGAAAAGGGCTCAGCCGGGAAGTAGCTCGATCTGGCCTTGCCGGAGTCAGGCCGGTCTCGTGAAATGGAATGTGTCCCGGCGCCATAAGAGGGGGCGTAGGTGCAGAAACACCTTAACGGTCTCCCGTGTGATAGGGGGCTTCTCCTGGATTTTGGGACCCGAAAAGATTCCTGAATGCGCTTTAGAACCTACGTCCCCTCTTCCGAACGGCTTCGAGTCCCAAAGAATCTTGGCCAAGAGCATCGCGCAGGTCGCTTCGATCTGCTCGCCGGACAGAGGTTCCCCGCCGCGCTTGACGTGCTCGGCCACAAGTGGAGCCACGAACTCTCTTTCTACGTCCTCGAACATAGACCGCACGCTGGGATCATTACCCCGACGCTTTGCCCGCAGGTCCCGCGCCTGTGCTTGAATTGGGTTTGTCTTCGATTGCAGCCATCCTATAACCCGCTTTTGGTTCTCACAGTAAGCATTGAAGGTAGGATGGCCAAGATTCAAGATCATCGCACCTCAGACGGCAACACCCGCTCTGTTATAGCCCTCAGCCGTGGAGAGCATAGTTCGCTCCGGCTCGAACTCGAATATGTAGCCAGCCCTCACAGCCTCATTCACGAGAAGGCGAATCTGTTCCACTTTCACCCGCGCTGGATCACCCGTAGTTTTACTCATTGGCTCCTCGCGTGGGGGCTCGGGATGGGCTACCTGCACCGATTCCCGCTCGGCTGCCAAGAATGTCAAGTTGCTGAGCCCCGCCTCGGCTGTCCCTTGCTTGCCGCTCGGGGAGGAGCGGGGGAGAAATGGGGAGCGGGAGAACCGGAGAATCGGAGAACCGGGGACGAGGAGACACGGGGAGACGGGGACACGGGGAGACGGAGAAACGGAGAAGGGGGGGCTCAGTGGCTTTTCGCCTTGGGTTTTCTCGGGGATGATGCTACCCTGCGTGGGCAGAGGCCGGGCGGCCAGAGGGGAAGAGTCGCTGGGAACATGAGGGACTGCACCGCACGAAGGGCTGCCCAGGATTGTGGGGGAGAGTGAAATGGCAGGCAGCGCAGTTCGGGTCCGATCAAGGCGCCGGGTGCGACGAACGGGGCAGCGGCTCCAGCTCACGGCGGTGGTGGAGCGGGACCGATTCGGCTACGTGGCGACCTGTCCGCAGCTCCAGGGCTGCTATACCCAAGGGCAGAGCTACGAAGAGGTGGTGCGCAACATCCGGGACGCGATCCGGCTCCACTTGGAGGACCGTCTGGCGAGCGGGGAGCCGCTGCCGGAACCCGGAGAGGTGACCCTCGCGATCCTGGACGTCGCCGTATGAGTCCGCGCCTGCCTCGGGTGACCGCCGGGCAGGTCCTGCGGGTCCTTCGGCGACTCGGCTTTGAGGAAGTCCGCTCGAGCGGAAGTCATCGAATCCTCCGGAACCCCGCGGGCAAGCGCGTTACCGTTCCGTTTCACGCCAGGCAGATCCTGCATCCCAAGATTCTCCAGAGCATCCTGCGGGATGCCGACCTTTCTCCCGACACCCTTCGTGATTTCCTGAAATAGACCCCGGTTCGTGTAATCCGGGACGTGTAATCCGGTAGAGTAGAGCACTCCGAGGGTAGGCCGAGCCTATCTGTTCCCGCCCCTTTCGTCTGGCGGTGCCTCACGAGCTCGACCATGCGCGAACCCTAGCGCCCCCTCATAACGTTCTTGACCAAGTAAACTTACTCATGCTCGGCTTCTGGCGGCGGCCTGCGCGACCTCCACCGTGGAGGGACCTGGATGGCGGCCCGCCGGCCAGGACGTGCCCGCTCCGGCCCGGCGGGTTGGACGGGTGGCCGGTGCCAGCCACCAGCGTCCTTCACCCTCGTCGAGAACGTCCCTCGCTCCGGGGGAGCGCACTGCGCGTCCGGCGGTCGGTCCTCGCCCGGGGCGTGCTCCCCGCCGAGGTGGCTCCGGTGCCGGGCATAGGCGCACCCGCCATCGACAAAAGCCTACGCCCGGGGGCGACGGAGCAGGTGTGGTTAGTCAAGAACGTCCCCATCTCCGCGGTCTATCCCTTAAGCGCACCGCTTGTGAGCCCCTCGATGAACCGCTTCTGGAGCAACGAGAAAACCAGCAGGATGGGAGCGACGGCGAGTATCGTGAATGCCATGAAGTGCCCCCATGAGATTCCGCGATCGTCTTGCAGAACCCGGACCAGCCCTACCTGGACGGTTCGCATATTTTCCTCGCTGGTCAGCGTCATCCCGATCAGGAAGTCATTCCAGACGAAGATGAAGATCACGACTGAGATGGCCGCCAAGCCCGGTTGGATCAGCGGCAGGATGACGCGGTACATCGCTCCGGGCACTGTGCAACCGTCCAGTAGGGCAGCCTCCTCCAGGTCTCGGGGGACCATCTCGACAAAGCCCTTAATGAACCATATGGTCTGCGGGATCAGCCATGCGCTGTACACCAGGATCATGAAGGGGTAACTGTTCAATAGTTTCGTCCGGATCGCCAGGAGATAGATAGGGATCACGATCGAAATCCCGGGGATCATACTAGTCGCCAGAATCGCGAGCAGGATCGCCTGCTTGCCGCGGAACTGGAACCGTGCGGCCGCGTATGCTCCCGGCGTCGCGGCCAGCAGGCTCAGCAGGATCGTCCCAGCGGACAATATCAGGCTATTCAAGAAGAAGCGCGGAGTGCCGCCGCGGTGCTGGAGAGCTAGATAGTGGTCGAAGGTGACCGGGTTCGGAAGCCACCGGGGCGGGTAAGTGGCGATGGTCGCATCAGTCTTGATCGAGGTGAGGAGACCCCAGACGAGCGGAGCTAGCGCCAGCACGCACCCCACGGAGAGGATGATGTAGGTGAGGGTATTGATGAACACAGGGGACACTCTCGAGGAGGCCATCGGTTAATCTCGCGTTAGTACAGTTCTGCTTGGCGGAGCACTCGGATATAGGAGAGACTGAAGACAATATTGAGAAGGAAGACGACCATCCCCACCGCCGCAGCGGCTGCCACCCGGAAGTTGAAGAACCCGTCAAGGAATACTCGCATTGTCAGCGTTTCTGTGGTCCCAAGCGGCCCCCCACCGGTCATCACGTATATGAGGGTGACCATGTTGAAAAACTGTAGCGTGAGCATAATGGCCGTGCTCATCACGGTGCTCCGGATGTAGGGCAAAGTCACGCGCCGGAAACTCGCCGATGCGGAGCAGCCGTCAATCCGAGCCGCCTCATAAAGCTCCAGTGGCACTGTCTGGAGGGCCGCGAGGAATAGGACCATGGGAAACGGATACGTCATCCACGTGTTCACCAGAACCAGGATCGTGAGAGCCCAGTCCGGGTTGGATACGAACACAACCTGGCTAACTCCCAATTGACCTAGCAAATACTTGACCGGCCCATATGAGGGATTAAAAATCCACATCCACAGACTTGCTGTCACCGCCTGCGACAGCGTCCAGGGAATGATGAGGATCGTCCGGAATGCCGCCCGAAATCGGATTGGCCGATTCAAAAGGAGAGCAAAGAGCATCCCAATGGGCAGCGTCAGGACCAGGGAACCGATCGCGTACTTCAGGGAGATGAGGAGCGCTCGAAGGAACTCGGAGTCGCGGATCAGGCGCGTGTACTGCTCAAGACCAACGAAGGCCTGCTTCTGGAGAAAGCGGGTCTCGTGCAGGCTGATGTCGACCGCGTAGTAGATGGGATAAAACGAGATGGTGAAGACGATTGCCAGAGACGGCATCAGAAGCAGGATGGGAACTACGCGATGACTGGACATGGGGCGATGAAGGCGGGGCCGGGTCAGCACTCGACCGACCCCGCCGTGCCTGGAGCTACTTCTTACCTTCCAGTGACTTGTTATACCTCTCCACCACGTCATCCCATGCCTTTCCAGAGGCGACCCCCTTCAGCACGACGGCCTGAGCTCCCTGGGCGAGGATCTGCCCGAACTCTAACCAACCTGTTGGGTAGCGGCCGGATCGACCGTTCTTGATGATATATTCCGACCATTCGCGCATGACCTTCGCCTCAGACGTCTGGAACCAAGGATCCTTGTAGGCGGACTTCCGGCTTGGCGTTTCCCCTGCCCGCGCGGTGATGACCTGAGTCTCTGGCGAGGCCATGAATTCCATAAATTTCCATGCCGCCTCAGGATGCTTCGCGTACTTCCCCATCACCAGGTTCCAGCCGATTACATTAACCGGGGCCTGCTTGCCCTTCTCGAAACTAGGTGGTGGTGCCCAGTGGAGATTCTCCCCTGCCCCTTCCGCACGGATGGTTTGGTACCGATGTGTTCCGAGGCCAGCCATGGCGATTGTGCCCGTCTTGAGTCCCTCATGAATCTCGTTGTACGTGAACTGCACCACAGCCTGGCCGCTTGCCTTGCACTTGCCCGCTAGGTCCGCAATCACCTGGAAGAACTTGCGTCCAGCGGCATTATTGACGTTCGCCCGGCCTTTCTCGTCGAATAACTGCCCGCCGGCCGTTATGATCATGTTCTCCGCCCATTCGAGCAGATAGTAGGCAGCGGAAGCTTGCGAAACGCCAAAGGCGTAGCCCATAACCTGCGGCGAGTTGATCTTCCCAGCTGCCTGGCACATTTCATCCCAGGTCGTCGGGACCTTCACCCCCGCTTTTTCCAGAAGGTCTTTCCGATACAGGAGAGTGAAGAAGCGATGCTCGGCGGGCAGCGCGAACTTCTTTCCGGCAAACACGGTACTGTTCCAGGGCAACAGCCAATCGCTTTTATCCATCTTCTCAGCAAATCTGTCCAGAGGCTGGATGGATTCGGCACTAATGTGCAATGGTAAGGCGTAGCTGTAGACCCGCGCGACATCCGGTGTGCTGCCCGCCGCGGAACCCTGAATCAGCTTGGATTCGACCTCGGCGAACCGGAGGACCTCGACCTTGACACTAATGTCGGGATACTTGGCCTGGAATCGCTTCAGGTTCTCGGCAAGAGCGTTGCCGCGCGGCGATCCATCGCCAGGCTTAAAGAAGTCCCAGTACACAATCTCGGTCTCGGCCCGGACGGTGGCGGGTACTACGAGGGACAGGATAGCCAAGCCACACAGCACCGTTCGAATCAGCCACATGATTGTTCCTCCTCTCTTCCTATTATTCCCCAATCACATGCTCTCATAGGGTCAGTGGCGAATCGTCCCGCCCACCTGAGTCAGGCTTTACCCACTTTGATGGGACCGGCCAACCACTACAACGCATCGTCCATCATAACGGCCCACCGTACCCGTACCCCCGTCTGCCGGATATACCCATCATTAGACTCAAGCAAAATCTACCTACGCACCGGCGCACCATGCCCGTTTTCCTGGAGTGCTCTGCTTAGGAGTGGGCCATGTGCTGAACCTCGAGGCCAGGCAACGGACGACCGAAGTCGACCCCCTGCTTCAGCAGCGCCGCCTGAAGGAGCCGGATGTCGAGATCTGACGGCGGAACCCCCTGTTTGCTCGCGAGGGCTGCAGCAGTTCCTGCCGCCTGCCCCGTCATAACACATGGAGGGATGTTCCGCGTAATCCGGTCCGCCTCGTGAGTAGCTGAAATACAACGACCCGCCACCAGCAAGTTCTTCACGTTCTTGACGACCAAGGACCGGAACGGGATCTCGTGACAGATCCGTGGCCAAGGCTCGCCCCGGTTGGCGTCGTCCTCCTCCGCACCCTCGCGGGCGTCAGGGCTGTGCATCTCCATGCGGGGAAGATACGCACAGCTGTAGACGACGACGTCGTCGAAGTAGCGGCCGGTCAGGACGTCGTCATTGTTCAGGACATACTCCCCGATGATATGGCGCGTCTCCCGCACGCCGAGCATAGCGGCGGAGTTCATGAGGAAAGCGTTCTCGAACCCCGGTACGTCCCGTTTCAGGAACCGGATGAGCTGGTCCATTTGCTTACGTGCCTCGATCACTCCGCGGGTCAAGTCCCAGGCGTTGGTCCCGTCAATTCCGTACACCCGGACCGTGTTGATCATTACCAGTCTCTTGTCGAAGTCGCCGCTCTCCACCCGGAGGTAGTGGCACTCAGGATCCAACTCGCCCTTCTCTCGCGCCGCCTTGACCAGG
>Ga0156237_1236_pt1 | contig 21175 bp, 20 predicted proteins | sample RifCSPlowO2_12_FD_107884 | JGI IMG/M metagenome (GOLD analysis project Ga0156237, IMG submission 107884) | candidate division NC10 bacterium RIFCSPLOWO2_12_FULL_66_18
TGGTGGCGAAGACCAGCGCCTCTGCCATGGCCGTGTAGATGCTGGAGGCGACAAGGTTGGTGGCAAGCTTCATCACCGATCCATACCCCATCGGACCCACATGGAGGATTCTCCGCCCCATGGTTTCGAGGAGGGACTTAGCGGCAGCAAAATCCCCCGGGGCTCCGCCGGCCATGATGAGCAGGTTCCCTTGCTCCGCCGCCCCGACGCCTCCGGTGACGGGGGCTTCGAGGTAACGAAGGCCGAGGGAGGTCGCCCGCGCCGCCATCGTCCGGCTGGTTCCCGGATCTACCGTGCTCATGTCGATGAGCAGGGTCCCCGGCCGGCATCCGGCGAAGGCCCCATCGGGCCCTTCCAGGACGGCCGCGAGGGCGGGCGGGTCGGACACGATGGTGATCACCGCGTCGGCCCCGGTGGCCGCCTCGCGGGGGGAGGCCACCACGGCGGCCCCCAGGGGACGAAGGGCGTCGGCCTTGGCGGCGGTCCGGTTATACGCCTGGAGGGCATACCCGCCCTTCAGGACGTTCCGGGCCATCCGCCCGCCCATGATGCCGAGACCGATGAAGGCGACCACCGTCTGCGCCATGTTCCACCCTCCGATAATTCTGAGTACCCCACCGCTAGGACACCAGCGTGCTGGGGGCCGGGGGCTGGGGGCCGGGGGACAAGCAGTACCTTCCCCGATCCCCGACACCTGACCCCCGGCCCCCGACCCCAGGGATCACCGCCCCATGACGGTCGTTGGCAGGAATGTGACCAGGCCGGGCACGTAGGTGATCAGGATCAGGACCACCAGCAGGGCGAGCATGAAGATCGCGCACTCCCTGGTGAACTCGGTGACGGAGACCTTGGCCAGGCTGACCATCACGTACAGGACCATGCCCACTGGCGGGGTCAGGAGGCCGATCATCAGGTTGAGCGTGAGGACGACGCCGAAGTGCACCGGGTCAATGCCCACCTTCGTGATCAGGTCCATGAGGACCGGCGTCAGGATCACCAGGATGGCGATTGTCTCCATGAGGCAGCCCAGGATGAGCAGCAGCACGTTCACCATCAGGAGGATGACCCACGGCTCCCGAGAGATGGACAGGAAAAAGTTGGTGAAGAGCTGGGGGACCCCTTCCCTGGCCAGGAGCCAGCCGTACAGCGAGGCGCTGGCGATGATGAAGGTGATCTTCGCCGTGTTCCCCGCCACGGTGGTCAACACGTCCACGAGTTTGCGGATACTCAATTCCCGGTACACCAGGACCGCCAGGAAAACGGCGTAGGCAACGGCGATCACGGCCGCCTCGGTGGGCGTGACCACGCCGCTGAAGATGCCCCCCAGGATGATCACGGGGAACAGCATCACGGGAATGGCGCGCCAGATGTTCCGCAGCGCCTCGGACAGGGTCAGCCACCCCTCGGCCCGGTAGCCGCGCCGCCTCGCCACCACGTACACCGCGGCCATCATGAACAGGCCCATCAGGACGCCGGGGACGACCCCGCCGAGGAAGAGCCGTCCCACCGAGACCCCGGTGATCCCCCCGTAGATCACGAAGGGGATGCTGGGCGGAATGACGGGGCCGATGGTCGAGGCGGCGCCCACCAGGGCCGCCGAGAAGATGCGGGGGTAGCCGGCCCGTTCCATGGCGGGGATCAGGACGGCGCCCGTACCCGTGGCGTCTGCCACGGCCGAGCCGGACATGCCGGCCATGATCATGTTGGTGACCACGGTCACGTGGCCCAGGCCGCCGCGGATCCCGCCCACCAGGGCCTGGGCGAGGTCCACCAGCCGCTGGGTGATGCCCCCCTGGTTCATCAGCTCGCCGGCCAGGAAGAAGAACGGGATGGCCAACAGGACGAAGGAATCCACACCGACGGTGACCCGCTGGGCCATGACCACCAGCGGGATTCCTCCCTGCAGGAGGATGTAGACGGCGGAGGCCCCCGTCATGGCAAAGGCCACGGGGAACTCCAGCGCCATGAGCAGCAGGAGGACGCCCACCAAGACCAGGACCATTATGCCCGACGCTCCTTCCCGGGCCCGCTCGCACCGCGCCCCCGCCACGCCTGCCACCGTCCGTGGATGAGCGCCAGGGCCATCAGGCAGGCCGCGACGGGAAGGGACGCGTAGAGGTACCCCCGGGAGATCTCCATCGCCGGGAATTCCAGGTCCCAGGTCGTGAGGGTCAGGCGGAAGCCCTGCCAGGCGAAGACGACCAGCAACAGGAGGACCCCCACGTCCACCAGGCGGGAAAGGGCCCGCCGGGCACCGTCCGGCAGGAAGACCACGAGCGTGTCAATGCTGATATGGGAGCGGGATCGGATGCCCACGTAAGCGCCCACGAAGGTGAGCCAGGCGAAGAGCAGCGAGGCCAGCTCCTCTGTCCACGCCAGGGGGCTGTTCAGGACGTACCGGAACACCACGCTCACAAATACGATGCAGGTCATCACGCCCAGGCAGGCGGCCAGGGCCCAATTTACGATCCGATCAATCACGATCGACATGGGACGCTACCTTTGCCCGGATGGGGCTGGGTGTTGGGGGGTAGGGGTTGGGGAAAGAACGCTTCTTCTGATTGCCATTCCCAATCCCCAGTCCCTAACCCCCAGCCCCTGTTCCTATTTCACCTCCTGGATCCGCTCGTACAGCCGCGGCTCCCACTTGTCTGCGACCTTCTTGTACACGTCCTTCGTCGCCTCCCGGAACGCCTTGACATCCGGCTGGACGATGGTCATCCCCTTCTCCTTCAGCCGATCCAGGTCTGCCTTCTCGCTCTTGAGGACGAGGTCGTTCTGGAAGTTGCCGGCCTCGATGGCCGCCTCGGTGAGGATTTTGCGGGATTCCGGAGAGAGCCCCTGGTAGAACTTCTCGTTGATGACCACGGCCTGGTTCTGCGTGATGTGGGCGGTCAGCATCAAATACTTCTGCACTTCGAAGAACTTGTTGTTGTAGATGACGAACGGTGGGTTCTCCTGGCCGTCGATGACCCCGCTCTGCAGTCCGAGGTAGACCTCCTTGAAGTCCATGGTCGTCGGGTTCGCACCCATGGCCTTGATGGTTTCCAGGTAGATGGCCGTCGGCTGGACACGAATCTTCATACCCTTGAGGTCCTCGGGCTTGTATATCGCCTTGGCCTTCGTGGTGAGGTAGCGGTTGCCGAAGAGCCAGCCGAAGTCGAGGACCCGCATCCCCTTGGCCTTCACCAGACGCTCCGCCAGTCCCTGCCCGACCGGCCCCCGAACCGTCTTGAGCATATGGTCAACGTCACGCCACACGTACGGGGCGGCGAAGGCCTCCAGGTCGGGCAGGAAGCGCCCGACGGAGCCGGTGCTCCCCTCGAACATGTGCACGGTGCCGAGCTGGACGCCCTCCAGCAGCTCTTGCTCCGTGCCGAGTTGCGACGCGGGGAAGATCTGGACCTGAATCTGGCCCTTCGTGCGCTCGCCTACGAGGTCCGCGAACTTCTTCAGACCGGTCTGCACGATGTCCGCCGTGGCCTGCACGTTGCCTAGCTTGATGACGATCGGCTGTTGCGCGCCCGCGGGGCCCGGCGTGGCGAGCCCGGCCAGCAACATCAAGCAAATCCCGAGAACTCCGAGACGGCTCCACCGATTCATGACGGTCCCTCCTGTGTGAAGGTCAGACTCTCCGTTGACGTTTTCCTCATCCCGAGGTCGCCAGCGCCGCCGCCATGGTGATGGCGCGGACGATCATGGCGTGCTTGGCCACTCCCTTCCACGCGATGTCGTAGGCCGTCCCGTGGGGCACGGTGGCGACGGGGACCGGCATCCCCAGGAACAGGCTCACCCCGGGTTGTTCCCGCCCCAGGATCTTCCGCCCGATGTTGGCCTGGTCGTGATACATGAACACGAGGCCCCGGAAGTCGCCCCGCAGGGCCATGGGGAAGAAGCTGTCGGCGGGGATGGGCCCGACCACGTCCAGGCCCTCGGCGCGAGCCGTCTCGATGGCGGGGCGAATGACGTCGATCTCCTCCCGGCCGAACATCCCGCCCTCTCCGGCGTGGACGTTCAGCGCCGCCACGCCGATCTTGAGGGGGGTCACCTTGGCGGCCGCCATCACCTGGCGCAGGGTGCGGATCCTCCACAGAACCGCCTCGACGGTGATGAGGTCGGCGATCTTGCGGAAGGGGACGTGGAAGGTCACGGGGGTCGTCCACAGCCCGGCCACCTCGCCCACCTGATAGGCGTCCCCGGCGCCGAAGCACTCCTGGAAGTATGTCATGTCGTCAATGGCCGTGTAGCCGGCCATGTGGAACGTCTCCTTGTTCAGCGGGGCAGAGACAATCCCTTGCACCTCGCAGGCTTGGGCGACCGCCACCGCTCGCTGGACGCATTGAGCCTCGGACACCCCCCAGCGGGCGTCCAACTTCCCTGGTGTGAGGGTGGCCGGGTCCACCTCGCCGGCGGTCAAGACGTCCAGGGTGCTGGGGTCGGCTCCCGCGCCGCGCGCGGCCTGCACGGTGCGCACACGGAGCGGGCTTTTCACCAGTTCCACGGCGCGGGCCATGATCCGCGGGTCGCCCGCCACGACGGGATGGCAGCAGGCCCGGACCTCGCGCTCGCCCAGGGCCCGGGCCACGATCTCAGGCCCGATGCCCGCCGGGTCGCCCATGGTCACGGCAATCGTCGGTAGGCTCATGCGTGCGCTCCTTCCCCCTCGAAGATGGCGATGGCCCGGATGGGGGGGCCCGTGGCCCCCCGGATTCGCAACGGGACGCCCACGAACTGGAACCGCGGTGCCGGCAACGACTCGAGGTGGGCGACGTGCTCCATGATCGGGATCCCCTGCCCGAGCAGGATCAGATGCACCGGCCGCGTGAGGTCCTTCGGATCATCCGGGCTGGCCAGATCGCAGCCCAGCGCCTTGACGCCCCAGTCGGATAGCCCGCGCGCAGCGATGCAGCGAATATCCGATCATCACGATGCCGGACACGGGCAGGGCCGCGTACCATAGCGGCTTGGGCAGCTCCAGGATCGGCGTCCGGTTTCCCACCGCCTGGACCGTGAGAAGCCAGCCCTCCCACGTGAAGACCGCCAGGAATCCCAGCGCCAGGAGGCTCAGGAGCACCTCCAGCGCGCGGCCGAGGCGTGAGCCTGCCAGGCTCTGCAGGATGAAATCAATGGTGATGTGTTCTCTGCTTCGCCAGAGGGCCGCCGTTCCCAGGAACACCATCCAGGCGAAGCTCAACTCCACGATCTCGTCCGCCCAGCCCAGGGAGAACACCGGGACGAACCGGATCAGGATCTCCCCGCTCACCAGCAGCAGCAGCGCGACGAAACAGACGAGACTCCCCCAGCGCAAGAGGGCCGCCAGGCCGCGATCGGCCCGGGCCCACTGGCCAGACGAGGCGGGAGGTACTGGCGGGATCATCGCGTGGCCCCCATGACCAGGTTCGGAAACCAGACGACGAGGCCAGGAATGTACGTGATCAGGGCCAGGCATGCCAGCAGCGCCACGATGTACGGCCAGAGCTCTTTCGCGAGCGGCCACAGCGGGACCTGGCTGATGCTCGACACGGCGTAGAGGCACATCCCCACGGGCGGCGTGAGAAGGCCGATCATCAGGTTCAGGGTCATCATCACCCCGAAGTGGACCGGATCCATGCCCACCCGGGCAACCAGGGGCATGAAGACAGGGATCGTGAGCAGCATGATGGCGATCCCCTCCATGAAGCAGCCCAGGATCAGCAGGATGGCGTTGACGATGAGGAGGAGGACCCAGCGCTGCCCGGTCAGCGCCATCAGCCCCTCCACGATCATCGTGGGGATCCGCTGCTGGATCAGGACCCAGCCGAAGACGCTCGCCGCCGAGATGATGAACATGACCTGGACCGTGTTCCGGACCGTCTCCCACAGGATCCGGGGGAGGTCCGCCGGCGTGATCTCGCGGTAGACCAGCATGCCCAGGACCAGAGCGTAAACGCTGGCGACCGCTGCGGCCTCGGTGGGCGTGAAGAGCCCGACGAGGATCCCGCCGATGATGATAACCGGGGCCCCCCAGGCCGGCGCCGCTTGCAGCGTGCTGACCAGTAGCTCCCGGAGCGAGGCCCGTCGCTCCCGGGGGTATCCCCGCCGCCCCGCGATGATGGCCACGGTGACCATCAAGAACACCCCCATCAGCACGCCGGGGACGAATCCTCCCAGGAACAGCCGGCCGACCGAGGTGCCGGTCATGCTGCCGAAGATCACGAAGGGGATGCTGGGGGGGATCACGGGCCCGATGGTGGATGCCGCCCCGACCAGGGCCGCCGAAAACTTCCGGGGATACCCGGCCCGTTCCATGGCGGGGATCAGGACCGCGCCCGTGCCCGTGGCGTCCGCCACGGCCGATCCGGACATGCCGGCCATGATCATGTTGGTGACCACGGTCACGTGGCCCAGGCCGCCGCGGATGTGCCCGACCAGGCATTGGGCGAAGCGGACGAGGCGCTGCGTGATCCCCCCCGTGTTCATGAGGTTGCCCGCCAGGATGAAGAAGGGAATGGCGAGGAGCGTGAAGCTGGTCGTCCCGGCATACATCCGCTGCGGCACCATGCTGAGGAGGGCGGTGTTCCCCAGGGTCAGGAAGCTCAGGATGGCCGTGAGGCCCATGCTCACCGCGATGGGCAGCCCCAGGAGCATGAGGACCACCAGCGTTCCGAAGACGGCCAGCGTTCCCATGCCACTCCCTCTCCGTCCCGTCGCGTCCTACTTCTTCCGCGCGGCCTCGATGAATTCGCGGAACCTCTTCACGTTTTCCTCGCCGGCGTACTTGGCGATCCGGTCATAGGCCGGGGCCATGGCCGCGCGGAACGGTGCCGGGTTGGGCCGGGTCACCTGGACCCCCGCCTTCTCCATCTTGCCGATCAGGTCCTCTTCCTGCGACACGATCTGTTGGCGCATGTACGCCCCGGCCTTCTGGCTCTCTTCCTTGAAGATGGTCTTCTGCTCGGGGCTCAGCTTGGCCCAGGTCTTGGCGCTGACCACGTGGATCATGCTGTTGTAGATGTGGCGGGTGATCGCCAGGTGCTTCTGGACCTCGAAGAACTTGTTGAAGTAGATGACCGGGATGGGGTTGTCCTGGCCGTCCGCCACGCCCTGCGCCAGGGCCATGTAGACCTCGGGGAAGGCGATGACCGTGGTGACCGCCCCCATGGCCTCGAAGGCCGACTGGATCTGGATCTCCGGCGGGACCCGGAGCTTCAGCCCCTTGACGTCTCCCGGCGACTGGATCGCCCGCTTGTTGTTGGTGATCTGGCGGAAGCCGTACTCCCACGTGGAGAGCAGGATGAATCCCTCCTTCTCGGCCATCTGGCTGAACCACTGGAACGACGGCCCGTCCATCACGCGGTGGGCGTGGTCATAATCGTCATAGGCGAAGGGAAGCATGACCGCCCCGAAGGCCTTGATCCACTTGTCCAGCTGGCCGGAGGTGGGCAGGCTCATGTCGGTGACGCCCAGCTTCACCTGCTCCGTAACCTCGGGCGGCGCCCCCAGCGTGTTCGCCGGGTAGATGTCGAACTTGATCTGGCCCTTCGTCCGCTCCTCCACCGCGGCGGCGAACTTCTTGGCCGCCAGGTTGCCCGGGTGGGCCTCTTCGGCGAAGTGCCCGAACTTGAGCCGGAGTTGCTGGGCTTCCGCGATGGATCCGCCCACCGGACCGAGGAGCAGCGCGCCCGCCGCGACCGCAAAAGCCAAACCCACCACACCCATCCGCCGCGCATCCATGATCATTCCTCCTTGAGGTGAACCCCCATCGTCTGGTCGTTCAGTGTGACCTCTCCGTTCTCGCCTCTAGGTTCTTCTCCCCCAATTGCCCGCCGCCTCGTGCCCGATTGCCACTTCACCCCTAGCCGCCGGGGGCGGTGGCCGGCGGCATCGAGTTGAACTCGACGACCATCTGGTACCGGTCGCCGCGGAAGATGGACTTCCCGTACTGGACCGGCCCGTCCGGGTCCACGTACCAGATGTGCTCGCGGATGAGGACCGGCGCGCCGACCTTCGTCTCCAGGATCTTGGCCTCCTCGCGGCGGACGATGGAGGAGGCCACGCGCAGGCTGATGCGCGTGGGCCCCCGGCCCAGGATGCGCTTCACCGCCGGGACCAGCGGCTGGCTGTGGATCTCGTCCTGGGTGAGCGCCTCGCCGATGTGCCTGGGCAGGTAGCGGATCTCGTAGCTGATGAGCTGTCCGTCCACGAAGCGCTGGCGTTCCAGCACCGTGATGAGCGTGCCCTCGGGGAGGCCGAGGTTCTCCGCCACCTTCCCCTCGGCCGGCTCCGTCCGCATGTCCAGGAGCTTATGGGCGGTCTTCGCGCCGCGGGCCTGCATTTCCTCCTCGAAGCTCCAGAACATCTTGGTGTGTTCCAGGCGGGGCTCGGCGACGAAACTGCCCCGGCCGCGGTGGCGCACAATGAGACCGTCGAACACCAGGCGGGAGAGCGCCTGTCGGACGGTCATGCGACTGGTGGAGAACTGCTGGGCGAGCTGGGACTCGGGCGGGACCGCGTCGCCGGGCTTCAGGGTGCCGGTGCGGATCTGATCCCGCAGGAACTTCTCCAGCCGATAGTAGACGGGAATGAAGCTGTCCTCGACGCGCATGGTCCCCTCCGGCGGAACCGCCGGGCCAGAGGCGGCAACTAGCCCGCATTATTCACGAACGGACCCGTGAATTCTCCGGATCAAATGACCAATGACCAATTTTCAATGACCAATGATGGTGGGCGCGCACAGCGCGCCGTCACGGGGCTTCACGGAACTCCCATCTGCAATTGGTCATTCCGCCCGCGGCGGATTGGGATTTGGTCATTCCCCGCGATTATTCGCGAACATGTTCGCGAATAATCCGGGCTAGGCCAGGGTGCTCTCAAGCGCCTTGAGGTAACGGCGGATGATCCCCCGGATCTCGGGCAGCGAGGGCACCTCGGGCGTCCGCCAGCGGGGCTCGAAATTCCGGGAGCGCTGCCGCAGCGAGAGCTCGATGCTCACCGGGACTGCCGGGAGCCGGTGCCGGAGGATGCCGCCGATGGCGGCGAGGTCGAGGACCCCTTCGCCCAGCGCGACCCAGCGCATCACCCCATCCTCCACCCGCGGCGCCTTCAGGTGGACATGGGCGACGACCGGCGCAACCTCGCGGAGCTCCGCCGCCGGGTCCAGCCCGCCCTTCGCGTAATACCAGGCGTTCCCGGTGTCATAGTTCAACCGGACCGCCGGGTTTCCGACGGCCTGGATGAACTCCACGATCTGGCGCCCGCGATCCACCAAGTCGCCGTGATTCTCCAGCGCCACGATGAGCCCCAGGTCGGCCGCGCGCTTGCCGATGGCCGGGATATTCGCCCGGAAGCCCGCCAGGCCCGAGGTGGGTCCGGCGATTGTGTTCACGATCCCTGCGCCGCTGGCCTGGGCGAACTCCAACCGACGGCGGAACCGGTCCACGGAGTCGGCCTGGCTCAGGTCCATGTGGGCGGACAGGGAGACGCAGGCCAGGCCGCGGGCGGCCATTTGCTCCCGCAGCCAGGCCGCGCGGGCGTCGCAGAAGTCCTCCTCCATGAGGTGCTGGAAGACCTTGTCCACGCTGGCCGGCTCGACGGAGCGGACGCCCAGGCCGGCCAGCTCGTCCAGGGCGGTCTCCAGCGGGTAGCCGTCGAAGGCCATGCTGCTCACGGAAACGATGCGATCCATGGGGCCTTCCTAAAGCGTTCGGCTGTTCGGGAGTTCGATTGTTCGGGTGTTCTTCGGCTCAGAAAGAACCACCGAACGCCCGAACAACCGAACGGTCGAACGCCGTCGCAATCGTCATTTCGGTCCGAAGAGAGCAGGGAGAAACATGATCAGGCCCGGGACGTAGGTGATGAGGAACAGCACGGCGATCTCGATCAGTAAGAACGGGATAATGGTCCGGCTGATCTGGTCCAGCCGGACATCCGCGATGCCGCAGGCCACGTAGAGGCAGAGGCCCACGGGGGGCGTGATGGTGCCGATCATCAGGTTGACCGTCATCATCACGCCGAAGAAGATCGGGTCGATCCCCAGCTTGTAGATGATTGGCAGCAGGACCGGGGTGAAGATGATGAGGGCCGAGGCGCCGTCGATGAAGCACCCCACGATGAGCAGCAGAATGTTGATGAGCAGGAGCATCACATACTTGTTTGTCGTGATGCCCAGGAACAATTCCGCCACCATGAGGGGGATCCGCTCTACCGCCATGATGTACCCGACCAGATTGGCCACCCCCACGATGATGAGGATCATGGCCGTGTTCAGGCCGGCCCTGTAGAGGATCTCCGGCAGGTGGCTCCATTGCAGTTCCCGGTAGACGAACTTCCCCATCAGGAAGGCGTACACCGTGGCCACGGCGGCCGCTTCGGTTGCCGTGAAGATCCCGCCGAAGATCCCCCCGAGGATGATCAGCGGCATCAGGATGGCCCCGAAGGCGCTGACCGTGGCCTGGAGGAACTCCCGGGCGGTGGGGCGCACCGCCTCCCGCGGGTACCCGTGGCGCTTGGCCTTCACATACGCCACCACCATCAGGCCCAGGCCGATTAGGATCCCGGGGATGATCCCGCCCATGAACAGGGCCCCGATGGAGACGCCGGCCATGACCCCGTAGATGACCATGGGGATGCTGGGCGGGATGATCGGCCCGACCACTCCCGCGGCCGCCACCACGCTGGCGGAGAAGAGCGTGGGGAATCCCCGCTTGTTCATGAGGGGGATCAAGGTGGAGCCGATGGCGGTGGCATCGGCCACCGCCGAGCCGGTGATGCCGGCGAAGAACATGGAGGCCAGGATGGCCACGTGGGCCAGGCCGCCCTGGATCCATCCCACCAGGTAATTCGAGAAGCGGACGAGCCGCGTGGAGATGCCGCCCGTATGCATGAGAGCGCCCGCCAGCATGAAGAAGGGGATGGCCATCATGGGGAAGGAATCGATGCCCGCGAACATGCGCTGGACCACGAGCTGGGGGACCAGCACCCCCTTGTTCCACAGGAGGGCCAGGGCGCTCAGGGCCAGGCTGAAGACGATAGGGGCACTCAGGACGAGGGTGACGAAGAAGACGCCGAAAAAGATGAGCAGGGTCACGGCCCCCCCTTCCCGCGGAGCTGGAGGGCCGCCTCGATGGTCTGGGCCACGACCCAGATCCCCATCAGCCCCGAAGAGACCGGGATCACCAGGTAGACCCAGCCCATGGGAATCTCCGTGGCCGGGGCGAGCTGGGCCCACTCGTTGGTGGTGAGGGCGATGCCACCGACGAGGAAGAAGTAGACACAGATCACGGCGCCGACGTTGGCGATGAAGACGGCGACCGCCTGGAGGCGGGGCGGGAAGCGATCCAGGAAGACGGTGACGTTGATGTGCTCCCGGGCCCGCATGAGGGCGCTGGCCCCGATGAACGACACCCAGACGAAGGCGAAGCGCGCCATCTCCTCCGACCAGCCGAGGGGAATGTTGAAGACGTAGCGGAAGAGGATCTGGGCAGAGACCGCCACCATCATGACCAGCATCAGGACGATGACCAGCCAGCGGACCATCCCGTCAATCGCCCGCTGGATCGCCGAGAGGACGTTCCGCATACCCCTGCTCCCGTGTGATCGCCCGCGGCTGCGGGCGGGGGGGTCCTCCCCCCACGCCCGGCCGCGTGCCGGTACCCGCTACTTCGTCGCCTCGATCCGCTCGATCCACTCCTTGGCCTTGGGACCGAATTCCTTCACGGCGTCGTCCCGCAGGGGCAACACGGCCTTCCGGAAGGCCTCCCGGTCCCCTTCGTTGACCTGCATCCCCTTGGCCTTCAATTCCTTCAACAGGTTCTCGTCGTCGTCGCGGACGGCCTTACGCTGCGTTTCCTGGGACTCGATCACCGCCTCGCGCACGATCTTCTGCAGGTCGGCCGGCAGCTTGTCCCACAGCTTGGCGCTGTACATGACCATGTGAGTCAGGTGCAGGTGGCCGGTGAGGGACAGGTACTTGTTCACCTCATAGAATTTGGCCTTGTAGATGTTGGAGAGCGGGTTCTCCTGGCCGTCCACCACCTTCTGCTGCATGGCGGTGTACAGCTCGCCGAAGGACATGGCCACGGGGTTGGCCCCCATGTACTTCAGGGTGTTCAAATGGTACTTGGCCTGGGGGGTCCGGATCTTCAAGCCCTTCAGGTCGGCCGGGGTATTGATCGGCCGCACGTTGTTGGTGATGTGGCGCAGGCCGGCCTCGTAGTAGCCCAAGAGCTTCACCCCGTGCTTCTCCACCAGGGCGCGGATCTCGTCGCCCATCGGCCCATCGAACACCTTGTAGGAGTGGTGGCTATCCCGGAACAAGTAGCCGCTCTCGATGACGTTCAGGATCGGCTCGTAGGACCCGAAGAATCCGACGGTGACCCAGGTGATCTCCTGGGTGCCGTTCCGCAGGTTCTCGACCATGGTCCGCTGATCGCCGATCTGATTGTCGGTGAAGACCTGGACCTCCACGCGGTCCCCGGCCTTCTTCTCCACCAGCTCCTTGATCTTGCGGGCGCCGATGTTCTCCGGATGGTCCGGCGCCACACCCGTGCCGATCTTGATAACGGTCTTGGTCCCCGCCACGGCCGACGGGGCCACGACCCCGACCACCGCCAGGATCAAGACGAGCACGCCTGCCCACCGCAACACGGTTCGCATTGTGTCTGCCCTCCTCGGCAAATGGACCAGTTCACCAACCATTCCATCGCGACCCACAACGATTCGAGCCTTTCTCACCTCCTTGGATCCCATCAGCCCCCTCACGGAAAACGGGCAGGCTGACGCGCGAATACCTTTGGCTCGTGGCTGGGAAGCACGTGATCTGCCTCCCTGGCGATCCGTGCCAGGGAGGCCATGCAGTCGATCATCGAGGTATTGATCCCCGGGGGGATCATCTTCTCCAGGTTCTCGTACCACATCACTGCATCCCCGGTGATGCAGTAGCGCCCGCCGGCCGTGTCCACGAGGACCGATTGGTGGCCCGGCGTGTGTCCCGGTGTCGTGATCACCCGGACGCCGTCCGTGATCTGGGCGTCACCGTCCAGCAGCTCGAACTTGGTCCCCAGGTAGTCCGGGGTGATGCCCAGGCTGGGAGCGAAGTAGGCCGAGGCGTCGAAGCTGGTGGGGGCCAGGGCGTACCGCAGCTCTTCCCGCTGGACGAAGAAGCGAGCCCTCGGAAACAGGTGATTGTTGCCGGCGTGGTCGTAATGCAGGTGGGTGTGGATGACGATGCTGATGTCCTCCGGCCGGACGCCGGCGGCAGCCAGGGCCGCCACCAGCTCCTGGGCCGGGGTCCGGGCGATCTTGCGGCGCCGGATCTGCCAGGTGCGATCGATGGAGAGGAAGCTGGTGTCCACCAGGATCTTCTCGGGACCCTCGACCAGCGCCACGCTGACGGGGATCTGGATCGTCTGCCCCATGTCGGTGAGATAGGTCATCACCCCCTTGTCCTGGGTCTGGGTCCCGGTGTCCAGCATGGTGATCGTCCACGGCGTCATGGTTCCCGTCCTTGCGGTGTCTTGCCCCTTTGGCTCGCGTTCGCAGGTTCGCAGGTTGGCACGTTGAAACGTTCCAATTTGCAAACGTGCTAACGGTTAACGATGGTCCGACCCCCAGCCCCCAACCCCTGACCCCCAACCCCCGCCTTCAGGCCCGCGGTGTCCCGTCGGCCACGTAGCCGCCGTCCACGTAGAGTATAGCCCCCGTGATGTAGTGGGCGGCGTCCGACGCCAGGAACGCCACGGCCCGCCCGATGTCCTCGGGCTCGCCGATGATCCCCCAGGGGACGCGCTTCAGCACGGCCTCGCGCAGCGCGATGTCCTCGGGGCGGGTGCTCTTGTACAGGGGGATGTTGATGTCGGTGGTGATGGTGCCGGAGGCGACCACGTTGACGTTGATGCGATGGGAAGCCAGCTCGACGGCGAGCTGCTTGCTGAACATGTCAATGGCCGCCTTGGTGGCGCAGTAGGGGCCCATGCCCGCCTTGGCCACGCGGCCGTGGATGGACGAGATGCTGATGATCTTGCCGCCGCCCCCCCGGGCCACCATGTGCTGGCCCACCAGGCGGGAGCAGTGGAAGCAGCCGTAGAAGTTCGTGTGGACGACCCGGTCCCACTCCTCCAGGGGGATCTCCAGGATCGGGTTTCGGCTCACGATCCCGGCGTTGTTGACGAGGATGTCGATCCGGCTGAACCGCTCCAGGGCCGCTGCCACCAGACGCTCAGCATCGGCATACCGACCGACGTCCGCCTGAATGGCCTGCGCCTCGCCCCCGCCGCTTCGGATGGTTCGAACCACCTCCTCGGCGGCGTCGGCGCGGTTGACATAGTTGACGGCGACCTGCGCGCCCTCCCCGGCCAGGGTCAGGGCGATCCCCCGGCCAATGCCGCGCGCCGCTCCCGTGACCAGCGCGACCTTGCCTTTGAGTTGGAGATCCATGGGTGTTTCCTCTGCGGTGGCGCGTTCAAGAGGAGGCGACGAATTACCCCTGCGATCAGCCCTTCCGGGCCGAGAGGGCCTCCATTCTCCTATAGATGTCTATACATTTGTCAAGTGCCTAAATTGGGATGTGTGGGGAGGGGGTCAAGCCGGCGGTGAGAGGCCGCAGGCGCGGGAAATCGTGTCCACCTGCCCGGTCTGGATCTATCCGCTCAGCTTCCGTCCTGCCTCTACCTCACGTCCCGTTTCGCCGCCCATGATCCGGTTCTGCCAGCAACGGTAACAGTCGACACGATGAACGAAGAAACGACGCTGGAGGCGGCGAGCAGGGCGAAGGCCAGGGTGTAATTGCCGAACCGGTCGAAGAGGGCCCCGGCGAGGAACGGGCCGAGGGTAGCCCCGCCCCCATAGGCGATGTTCTGCAGGCCCAGGAGGAAGCCGACCTGCGGGCCCTGGAGCCGGTCGGTGAGGAGGGCGGCGAAGACCGGGCTGGCCCCGCCCGTCGCCAATCCGGATGCGACCACGAAGACGGACACGAGCAGCACCTGGGACGGGCCGCGGACGAGCAAGAGGCTGGAGATGCCGATCACGTAGAGCGCGGCGACCCCGGCGTAGGCGCGTGCGCGACCCAGCCGGTCCGAGATGGCGCCGGCTGCAAATCCCCCCATGACTGCCAGGAGAGAGCTGAGGGCGAAATAGGACGCGGCTGCCATCTTGGTGAAGCCCACGTCCACCAGGTAGGCGACCTGGTGGACCAAGAGCGCGTTCATGACCACGCCGCGCAGGACGTTGGCGCAGAACACGGTCCAGTAGCCGGGTGGCAGGCGCCTGCCTGAAGAGACTTCGACCCCCGGGGCCCGGGGTCCGGAACGGCCGGCAGCCAAGGCGGTGGCGGGGATCCCATCGGGATCGAGGCCCATCTCCCGCGGGGTGTCGCGGAGGAACAGGAGGATCAGGGGCAGGGACGTGACACCCACCAGGAGCCCGAAGGCCAGGTAGGTATTCCGCCAGCCAAGCGCAGTGATGGCCAGTTGGGTCAGGGAGCCGAACATCACGATGCCCAGCGGGCTGCCCGTCTGGGAGAACCCCGTGGCCAGGCCGCGGTAGCGGACGAACCAGCGGGAGAGGAGGGCATTCGTGGGAACATAGGCCAGGCCCCCCGTGGCCACCCCACCCAGCAGCCCGAAGAGGGCGTACATGTGCCAGAGGTTTTGGATACGGCTGGACAGGAGGAGGATGAGGCACCAGGCCCCGGTGCTCCACACCATCACGCGGCGCGGACCCATACGATCCACCAGGACGCCGAGGACCCAGCCGCCCAGGGCGTAGAAGGTCATGTGGATCGAGAAGACGGCCGCGGCTGCCGCGCGGCTCCAGCCGAATTCCTCCAGGAACGCCAGCAGGAAGATGGAGAAGACCGACCGGGGGCCCATGGAGATGGCCGACGCCGCGGAAACGACGCCGACGACGACCCAGCCATAGAAGAACCGCGCGTGGCCTCGCGCGGTCAACCCGTCTTCGCGAGATGTCACCACCGTGGCATTCCTGAACCCCCCCTGCGTCGCAGCGGTCTCATGGTGCAGCCCGCGGTCTTGTATCAGGATTCACAGGGTCCTGTCCAGTGCGAGGGCGACTTGTTCACATGACCCGAACAGGCGGAGCGGCTTGCGCCGAATCGCACTATCCAGCGCCGACATCGAAGGAGTTGGCGCGAAACCGCCTGAGAGCACCTCGAGGATTCTCCGTTGACACGCCCTGACTTAGGTGCTATGAATCAAACATCCTAACAAGACCGCGTATCTCCTCTTTTGATCTTGCATTACCCGAGTTCCGTGCCGGGGACTCACCCCTGCAGGAGATTTCCCCTCGCTGGAACCACTCACTCGACCGACCGCAGTCTTCCTGATTGCCAGGAGGAACTGCCGCTTGCCACGCAAAGCTTCAAGGGGAGGGAGGGACGCAGATGGCCAAGCCCGAACACGACGACCTTTCGACTCTCAATGCCGTGGTCAATCGCCGGGACTTTCTCCGGGTCACGGGTGCCGTTGGGGTGGTGGCCGCTGCGGGCGGTCTGGAGGGGATCCTGGCGGCGCACCGGGCCCCCGCCTATGCCCAGGGGACGAAGTTACACATGGTGCGCTGGGTTGACTTCATCCCCGAGGCGGACGTGGAGCTGAAGCGCCAGATGCCCGAGGCGTCGAAGGCGCTCGGCGCCGAGGTCACGCTGGAGACCATCAACGCCAACGACCTCCAGCCGCGCATCACGGCGGCCATCCAGTCGGGCTCGGGCGCCGACATCTTCATGTTCCAGTACAACTGGGCACAACTGTACGCCAACTCGGTGGTGGATGTGAGCGACGTGGCCAACGAGATCGCCAAGGCCGAGGGGGGCTTCTACGATGTCTACACCCCGTCGGCCAAGGTCGGCGCCCGGTGGCTGGCGGTCCCCCACTCGATCATCGGCAACGCCGTCGCCTACCGGCGCTCCTGGCTGAAGGAGGTCGGCGCCACCGAGTATCCGAAGACCTGGGACGAGGCCCGCAAGGTCTTCAGCCAGCTCAAGAAGAAGGGCAAGCCGTACGGGCAGACGCTCGGCCACACCTTCGGCGACGCCCCGACGTTCGCCTATCCCGTGCTCTGGAACTTCGGGGGCGCCGAGACCGACGCCAGCGGCAAGAAGGTCGTCATCAACTCCAAGGGCGCCGTGGAGTCGGTGAAGTTCATGCAGGCCTTCTGGAAAGAGGCCTGCGACGAGGGCGGGCTCGCCTGGGACGACACCAACAACAACCGGGCCTTCCACGCCGGCGAGATCAGCGCCTCGCTGAACGGGGCGTCCATCTACATCGTGGCCAAGCGCCAGAAGGACAAGATCAAGGACGAGAAGGGCGAGCCGATGTACCAGGACATCGACCACGCCGGCCTCCTCCCCGCCGGGCCCGCCGGGCAGTTCCCGCTGTACCTGAACCACTCCCACGCGGTGATGAAGTACTCGAAGAACCAGAAGCTGGCCAAGGACTTCCTGCGCTGGCTGCACAAGAAGGAGACCTTCGAGAAGTGGTTCGTGGTCAACGAGGGGTACAGCGTCGCGGCGACCACGGTGTGGGAGAAGCACTCCATGTGGGACAAGATTGACAAGCCGCTCCAGGTCTTCCGCACCGCCGCCCGCAAGACCCGCATCTTCGGCCATGCCGGGCCCTCCACGGCCAAGGCCACGGAGGCGTTCTCGAAGTACATCATCGTGGACATGTACGCCAACGCCGTCAGCGGCAAGATGAGCGCCGAGGCCGCCGTGAAGTGGGCCGAAGGGGAACTCAAGAAGATCTACGGGTAGCCCGTGGCGAACCACGTCTTGGAGGATGCGGGGAGCGCCGCCCAACTGGAGGTGGCGCTCCCCCACCCCGCAACTTCGAAGCCGGCGCGATTCGAGCGCTTCCTCGAGAACGAGCGGTTTCTCGCCTTCATCCTGCTGGCGCCCGCCGTCATCTTGCTCAGCGTTTTCATTGCCTATCCCTTCGTCATGGGGGTGTGGCTCTCGCTCAGTAGCACCAGCGTGGGCATCCCCGGGCAGTTCGTCGGGATCCGGAACTTCGTCAAGGCATGGAACGACTCCATCTTCCAGCAGACGCTCCGGAATACCTTCGTCTACACGTTCTGGGCTACCCTCTTCAAGCTGACACTTGGCATGTGGCTGGCCCTCCTCTTGAACCGGCACTTCCGAGGCAAGCGCATCGTCCGGGCTTCCATGCTCCTCCCGTTCATCATCCCCACGGTCCTGTCCACCTTCGCCTGGCGCTGGATGTTCGACCCGACCTTCAGCGTGCTGAACTGGGTTCTCTATCGGGGCGGCTTCATCATGACCAAGCTGCCCTTCCTGTCCGACGGCGCCTGGGCGCTCTGGTGCGCCATCATCGTGAACACCTGGCGCGGCATGCCCTTCTTCGCCATCACCCTGCTGGCGGGGCTGCAGACGATCAACCCGGACCTGCACGAGGCCGCCTCGCTGGACGGCGCCGGCGCCTGGCACCGGTTCTGGCACGTGACGTGGCCGCTGCTGAAGCCGGTGACGATCGTCGTCGTGGTCTTCTCCATCATCCAGACGTTCTCTGACTTCCAGCTCATTTACGTGCTGACGGGCGGTGGGCCGGCGAACTCCACGCACCTGCTGGCGACGTACGCCTACCAGCTTGGCGTGGCCGCGGGGCTCCTGGGCGAGGGGGCCGCCATCTCGCTCTTCATGTTCCCGGTGCTCCTCGTCGTGGTCTGGATCCAGCTCCGCTATCTGCGGCGCCTGGAGGGGGTGTAGGGGTGATCGAGCAACGGTGGAAGAAGTGGGTGTACTTCTACATTCCCCTGGCGGTGTTCATCGTCGGGACGTTGTTCCCCTTCTACTGGATGGCCATCACGGCGTTCCGACCCGACGAGGAACTCTATCGCTCGTGGCGCGCCGTGAACAACACGCCGTTCTGGACGCTCCAGCCGACCCTGGCCCACTTCCAGGACCTGCTGGCCAAGACGACGTTCCCCCGCTGGCTGTGGAACACCTTCTTCATTGCGGTTGCCTCGACAGGGATCTCCCTCTTCTGCGGCCTGCTGGCCGGGTACGCCCTGGCGCGCCTCAAGTTTCCCATGGCGGGGGCCCTCGGGACGGGGATCTTCGTCACCTACCTGGTGCCACCGACGCTGCTCTTTATCCCGCTGGCCGACATCATTCGCAATTTCCGGCTCGGCAATACCCCGTGGGCGCTCATCCTCACCTACCCGACCTTCCTGGTCCCGTTCTGCACCTGGCTGCTCATGGGCTACTTCAAGACGATCCCCAGGGAGCTGGAGGAGTGCGCCCGGATTGACGGCGCCACGCGCTTCGGCGCCATGCTGCGCATCATCTTCCCCATCGCCGTGCCGGGCATCCTCTCGGCCGGGATCTTCGCCTTCACGCTCTCGTGGAACGAGTTCATCTACGCCCTCATCTTCCTCTCCTCGCCGGAGCGCAAGACGGTGCCGGTGGGCGTCGTCTCGGAGCTGATCCGGGGGGACATTTACTTCTGGGGCCAGCTCATGGCCGGGGCGCTCCTGGGGTCCGTGCCTGTGGCCCTAGTGTATTCATTCTTCGTCGAGTACTACGTCACGGGTCTGACCGGCTCGGTCAAGGGGTAGCCCGCTTCTCATCGCCGCCGGCGCCGTCCCCCCAGTGTTGCCTTCCGACCCTCCCCCGGATTGGCTAGCCGACCCCGAACCGTTCCCGCAGGGTCCGGACCTGATTCAAGTGGTTGGTGTCGTGGTTCACGTGAAGGTCCGCGTGGCCCGCGATGGTGACCTCGCCCCGCTTCGGATGGAGGCCGACCCACTGCCACGACTGGTGAGCCAGCGCGGAGAGCAGCGCGAGCGTCTCCTGCCGGAACCCCCGGAAGTCCCGGAGGACGGCCGCCGGATCGTCCTGGTTGTACTTCAGCGTGGCCGCCAGGGCGTCCTGGTTGAACATCCGTAACGCTGGCCGGTCGTGGTTGGCCATCTTCGCGTAGCGCTCGACGAACAGTTGCTCGACATCGCGCAGGTGGCAGGCGATCTCCAGCATGGACCATTTCTCCGGCGCCGGCTTCCGCCGCAGGACCTCGTCGGGGACGCCGCGGAGCAGTGATGCCAGGACCTTCGGCGTCTCCTCGAGCTTCGCAAGGGTCTGCCGGCGTTGCTTGATGTTTTCGATCTGGCCGAGGTGCGCCTCGTCGTTCCCGAGGGCTTGCCGCTGTAAAATCGTTTCCAACGACATGGGGCCGAGGTGCTCGTGAGTCCCGATCCGCTGCCACTGGTCCGGCCTGACCTTCTTCACGATGCCCAGTACCTGCTTGCGCGCCGTCCGCCAGTCCCGCAGGACCTCGCGAAGGTTCAGGCGGCTGTATTGCCGATCCAGGGCCAGCTTGTCCCCGTCCACATCGGGCAGGGTCGGATTATTCTCGGCCAGGATCCGGCTGTACCGATAGAGGTACCCGTCGCGCTCGGCGTCGCGCATGTGGCACAAAATTTCGTGGATGGACCACTTCCCCGGTGCGGGCCGCCACGCCAGGAGCTTCTTGGGCACGCCGGCCAGGGCGGCTTTCAACCGGTCGGGCGTCGAACGGATGATGCCAAGGTACCGATCACGTTCACTCTGGTCCATGGTGCCTCCTTGTCCATCCGCAGATGGCGCGGATTGTTCTGAGGGAAAACCAAATCGACATCACTTATCCGCAGATTACGCAGATTACGCAGATTTCCTTGGGGATAACACAAGGCGTTTGTGCTCGAGTGATCGGGCGCCGAAGTTCAGCAGGAGGCCGATGGTGTGACCGGTGGCCTTCAGGTAATTGATCACCTGAGCCTCCTCGATCCCGCTGAGCTTATCGAGCGCCTTCAACTCCACGATGACTGAATCGAAACAGACGAAATCGGCCCGATACGACGTGGACAATCTCTCGCCCTTGTAGAATACAGCCAGTTCGACCTCAGCCCTGAATGGAATCCCCCGCCCGACCAGTTCCCTGGTAAGTGCCTCTTGGTAGACCGCCTCAAGGAATCCTGGACCCAGTACCCGATGGACCTCCATGGCAGCCCCGATAATGGCAAAGGTCCTCGGGTCTTTTTCCATTTCCATCCTGTCCGGTGAATCGGCGTAATCTGCGTAATCTGCGGATCAAATGGACGAGTTCTCATTCCCTCCGAAGGACGCGGGAGGGGACGCGGATGCAGCCTTCCATCAGGCGGCGGGCCGTCCGGTACACTACCACCTTTT